>ENA-UOOH01000059-UOOH01000059.1-fermentation-metagenome-genome-assembly--contig:-NODE-59-length-116199-cov-11.903103_pt1 | contig 116199 bp, 103 predicted proteins | sample MGYA00245778_ERZ724025 | MGnify/ENA primary metagenome ERZ724025 (study PRJEB28704, sample SAMN03018313) | fermentation metagenome | biome: anthropogenic terrestrial biome; feature: soil... | reverse complement strand
CTGCTTCTTTGTTCAAGTAGTTCATTTAGTCAAAAGGTTAATCCATGGTCTTTAGAAGTAGGAGCTAGTGGCTATGGTTATGTTTTTTCTGACAATAGAAACAAAAATTCTAATAAGTTTAACTATGAATTTTATATACTTCCATCTAAAAGTTTTTCATGGATAAAACTAACCACAGGGATTATGTACTCAACAAAGAGAATAAATCGAAATGGAACTGTAGATTATGATATTCAATATATAAAATTACCAATATTAGCATCAGTTGGGTACTCTTTTAAAAGAGTGAAATTAAGTTTTACAGGAGGGTTTATATTTGACCATATATTAAACTATAGAGTTAAATTGAATTATAATTATGATGGTAAAAACTATAAAGACTATAAGTTTGATGATGTTAATGTTGCAGTTAGAGGAGGAATTACTATTTCTACAGAAATATCCAAGAATCTCAATCTGACCTTACAACCTTTTGTTGATTATAAGCTAGTCCCTGATGGTATTGATTTACTTTATCATTATAGATTCGGTACAACATCTGATTATGATTATTATTATTCTGAAATACCTAATGGATTAAAATGGCCATCAGGATATTATGCAGGGGGCTTATTATCTTATGGTTTAAGCATTGGACTTGAATACACTTTCAAATAATATCAAGAGAATTTTAATGATTATTAAATATGATTATAAGAAAAATAATTTTTATTTTACTTTCTTTATGTTTTGCAGTAAGTGGTTTTGCTCAAAATGATACATCTTCAACTGAGAAGTTAAATAGATTGAAAGATATTGAATTATATGCAGGAGTAAATTATTCCAATTATAATAATTCCCTTTTTGGATATGGTTTGGGAGTAAATTTTGTGTTTTTCAATCAAAAACCTTTTAATTTTGTTGTAAATGTTATTGATTTTCAAAATTTAATGTTCAGAGATAATACTTTATATAACATTGGAACTTTTTCTTTTTTTTCTCCTTCAATCAGATATAATATTGGTAAGAAAACAAAACTCTTTTTTGAATTGGGGGTGAGATATGAATTTCCTGTATATGATACTTATCCTGAAAGGGAATATGATTTTATGTATAACAGGACAACAATAGAAAATAATTTTTTCTTTAAAGCTGGAGCAGGGTTTATGTTCCCTGTTAACGAGCATAAAATTTTTATTAAATCATATGTTAGCAGTGCATTTTATTATTCAAAACTTTATTTAGTATCCTATAATTTAGTTTTTGGTTTTGCATTCTAAGAAAATATAGCTTTAAAATTCACAAAAAGAGATAAGATTCTCAATTTTTAATAGGCGTTTTGATTCTTATAAGTCTTTTAATTCTTTGTTTTAGTTAAAGATTATTATCTTTGCTCAATTATTATTAAAATTTAGTTTAATGAAAAGTTTTATCGCCAATATAAAACAACTCTTTAAGAAAGAAAAGCAAGAGCTGGAAGTCCAAAATCTTGATATTAAAGACTTGTCATTATATTATAGCCTATTAAATGATGAGGTTTTTAAATCAAAAACTAATCAAGCTATTCTCGATTTAGATCTTAATGATGTTTTCTTTCAAATTGACTATGCAAACTCAATTATTGGGAAACAATATCTTTATAATCATTTGGTAAGTCAGCAAGTAAAGGCTGAAGAAATTGATGCTATTGAAAAGAATATGGAGTATTTGGAAGGAAATCCTTTCGAAGAACAAAGCCTCGAAAAGATTCTTAAAAAGGCATCTTCAACCAAACTCTTTCAGCTACCTTATTTGTTCTTGGGATCATCAATTCCTCTCTATAAGAATATTAATATTTATTTCTTACTATCTTTTTCTGCCTTGCTTTCTCTTTTTTTATCCTTTTTTAATTCTTCTTTTTTACTTCTGTTCCTATTTATAGCAATACTGAATCTTGTCATTCATTATAATAATAAAAGAAAACTAATAATTTATAGTGAATCCCTTTCACAGCTTCAAACTCTCTACAAAACAGCGTTAGAAATAAAGAAATTATCTCCCTTTATTTCCAATCAAAACCTTAAGGAAGAAAGTATAGATTCTCTTTCCTCAATAAGACATTGGTTAAAACTGATTAGCTCTGGTAATTATATGGAGTTAAACGACCTAATGCTTCTTCTTTGGTATCCTTTTGAACTTCTGAAAGGGTGTTTCTTAATAGAATTGATTGCAATGCATAAGGTGTTTCAAAATATAGATTTACAAAAAGATAACATTCACTCACTTTATAAGCTTATTGGAAAAACAGACCTTTATTTATCAATATTGGAACTAAGAAAACAAATGCCATATTACTGTAAACCAAACTTTGTAAACAATTCAAAAACTCTAATATGTGAAGATATTATTCATCCACTTATTGAAAATTGCATCCCTAATTCAATTTCTCTCTCAAATCAAAGCCTTATAATAACAGGTTCAAATATGTCGGGCAAAACAACCTTTCTAAGAACAATTGCAACAAACAATATACTTGCAAACACAATAAATACATGCTTTGCTAAAAGATTTGTTACTTCAAAAATGCAAACTCTTACCTCAATAAGAGTAACTGACGATATTTTGGAGTCAAAAAGTTTCTTCTTTGAAGAAGTTCATTTGATTAAAACCTTGATTGACTACTCTTCAAAAGAGGATAACTGTCTTTTTATCATCGATGAACTCTTTAAAGGCACCAATACCAGAGAAAGAATTGCTACTTCAAAGTCCATTCTTCACTTTCTCAATCAATCAAATCATATTATTCTTTTCTCAACGCACGACTTAGAGTTAATAGAACTTTTAGACAAGGGGTTTGAAAGAGGATATTTTTATGAAAAAGTTGAACAGGGAGAAATTAAATTTGATTATAAATTTAAGATAGGCAAGAGCTATTTGACCAACGCAATAAGAATTTTGGAGTTAAACAACTATCCCCAAGAGATTATAGTAGACGCCTACAATAATATAAAAGATTCTTAGTCTTTTTCATCCCTCAAACAATTCCTAACGATATTTTCCTGATGTAAAGCTTTTCTTTTGATAATTTCCCTTTTTTGTAACGGAAATTAATCCTTATAAAAAACTGCTTAAATTTTATTTAGAAAAAGAATAATCTTGTTTAGATTTTTTTTATCTTTGCAAAGAAGTCATGTAATGCGGTTATGTTTTAAGTATAATGCCATTATATTCTAAGTATAATGCCATTAAACCGATGATATAATGCCATTATACTTGTGGTTTAATGGCATTAAATGGACAATATAATGCCATTATATGAAATTTATATCAAGTTTTATGAGTTTGTTATAGTGTTTAATGAGGTGAAAATTAGGAGTTTTGAGTTGGATATTTGGGTTTTGTATTTTTTTAGTTTTTTTGGTTGTGAAATTGTCAATTTAATTATATTCATTTAAAAATTTATTGTGTTATGAGTAAAATGTTTAGCATTTGGAAAAAGAAGTTTAAAAACGAAAACGGAGAAACCGTTGAAAAGTATTTTGCATGTCCTAAAACTTTAAGGACAATTGATACCGAAAAATTATCAGAAAGAATTTCTGGTTCTTGTTCTCTTACCCAAGCAGATGTGTTGGGTTGTCTTAAAGCTTTGTCAATAGAGATTAAATTATCTTTATTGGAGGGTAGTAACGTAAAGCTTGATGGTATTGGAACTTTTGGCATAGGGGTAACAAGTGAAGGTGTTGATGACCCAAAGAAAATTAATCCTAAAAAGGTAAAGGCTACCAAAATAACTTACAGGGCAGATAGAAAATTAACAAGGGATGTTAAAGATATGAAGTTTACTGCTGAGCCAAAGGCTCCGAAGGGACTTGTTGTTAAGTCAAGCAAAAAGGTTATTTCTGTTTTATTGTTGGTTTTCTTATTGAGTTTCTCTCAAATTGGTTTTTCTCAAAGTGAAAGTTCAAGTTCTTGCAAATTTAAAAAGGAAGATTTATCGCATACTATTCAAACTCAAGTAGGATATAGATGGATTGATGGTTTTTTGGGATTTTATGATTTTAAAACCAATCTTATCCCTTCCTATGAGATTGGATATAAGAATAAATACTTTGCTAAGTTGAGGTATATTACCTTTTCAGAAAAATATACTGGGAATATTTATTTGGCGGACTATGATTATATGCTTCCAATTAGGGATCAAAGGTTTAATCTCTTTTCTTTTGTTTTGGGATATAACTTTTTAAATGCTAAAAGCAATCATTTATTGAAACTTGGTTTGGAATTAGGTTATGGATTCGATAGGTTAAAATATGAAGATAGACATATAGACTATTATAATTATTTTGGCATTGGTGGCGAGCTTTCCTATAAGTATTTTATTACAGATAATATTGGAATAGGAGGGGAGATAAACTATGGAAAGGTTTATGGAAATGAGACTAACTTGACTAATTATGGAATAAATCTTACTTTTAGCGTTAGATTCTAATTATTCAGCACTTAGTATGGGAGAAAGAACAATTTTTAACATAAAATGATTGTTCTTTCTCTTTTTTGTAAACATTTTTCCTCTCTTTAGTGTTTATACACAAAGTAATTTTAAAATTTAATATTTATGAAAAAACAACTATTCGCTTTGTTTGTGTGCTGCTCTGTAGTCATTGGCGGTTATTCACAAAAAACAAAAACAACAAACTACAGACCTTTTCCTAATCAAAGTGCAAAGGAAAATACAGTAAGTACTAAGTCTGCCCAATGTCTTTTACTTAAAAAGATGTCTTCCCCATTTGACAAGATTGAATTCAGTTATGACTTCGATGAGCAAAGACAAAAGTACTATTCTATTGGTGAAATTTACACCGATTACGACTATCCTGAATATAACTATAAGGCAGAGTACGTTTATGACGAGAATAGAAATATGATTAAGACTAAAATCTTTTCATGGAAAAATAATGAGTGGTTTTATTCTTGCTACGAAGAGTTTGAATACGACTCATTGGGAAGAAGAACTCTTAGAATAAATGCAAATGATTTAGGTTCTGGATTTGTTATTGGAGGAAAAGGCTATTATTCTTATAATAATCAAGGACAATTGGTCGAATATCTTCAGAAACTACATAGAGGAAATGATGTTTATGAGGATTTGAATAAGATTGAATACTATTATGAAGGTAATAAATTTGTTAGGACAATAGATTATTACTATTCTTATGGTCAGTGGACTGAACCTTTTTATGGCGATTATGTTTATGATTCTGTAAGCAACTTAAGAGTAGGTTTATTGAATTATGCATTCTATGAAGACCTTAATGCTACAGAGCTTCAAACAAAATATGAGTGGACTCGTTCAGCTAATGGTAAAGTTGCTCAAAGAGATTATTATCGTGCATCTTCAAGCACCACATGGTCAAATTTTAGTTTAGATAGATATGAGTTTAGATATGATGAATCAACTAACAGATATCCAATCTATCCAACAATAACAGATTTTAAAGGAGAATGGGAAGAATGGTTTACTCCTCAAGTAAACGGAAACCCCAATGTTTATACTACTCACAAGTGGTCAACAGAAGATCAAAATACAGGGAACTTAGCATATATTTTTGATGTAACTTATAACTACGATCAAGTAACAATTGGACTTAACGATGCAGAAAGAAATAATATTAATATGTCTATTTACCCTAATCCAACAAAAGACAAAATCAATATAGATTGTTCAACTCCTTTGTCAAATTCTATTGTGAAAGTTTATAACAGCTTAGGAAAAGAAGTGATGAGTCAAAACCTTTCTAACACAGAAGTTGATCTTTCTTCACTTTCTCAAGGACTATACCTTGTTAACGTTATCTCAAATGGTAAGGTAGTTAAACAAGAAAAGATAGTTAAGAATTAGTTAAGCCTTTATTTTATGAGAACATTTGAGGATATTTGTTTGCCCTATGACCAAAAGGTGGTTAGTATTGCCAAAGAATTAAGAGAATTTCTTATTGAAGAGCTACCAAATATTCAAGAGGAAATGGATACTCGTCAAAATATGGCTTTCTATTCCTATGGTAAGGGCTATAAGAATTTAATTTCAATGCTCAGTCTTTCAAAGCAAGGCGTTAAACTTGGTTTCTATAAAGGATGGGACTTTGATGACCCTTTTAAAATGATGAAAGGACAAGGAAAGGTGCATTCCCATATTGAGATTAAGGATTTAAGTCCTCAAACAAAAGAGAGAATAAGGCATTTCTTAACTCAAGCCTTAGCCTCCTACGAGAAAAGGAAATAGATAAATAACAAAAAAGCTGTTTGAAAATTAATTCAAACAGCTTTTTTTTAGATGAGAGCTTATGATTATTTATAAATAATAATCTTATCTTGTTTTACAACGCTACTATTTACCTTTATTCTATAGATATATAATCCAGAATTAAGTTTAAGTTCAAAGTTTTGGGAATTAGATTTGATTTCTCTTTCAAATAGTTTTGTTCCTAAAATAGAATAAACCTCAATTTTGGAGTTAGGAATAAATTCAAGGCTGTTAACAATAAACTTACCACTGCTTGGATTTGGATAGAGTTTGAAGTTATTTTGATTTATTGTAAGAATATCCTTATTTGATATATCATTGTATCCACAATCTATGTTTTGAGCATTATAGAAAGTTTGAATTGCTGCTGCTCTTTGACGTAAAAGAGGTAAAGAGCCTTCAGGGGTTGTTGCATTAGAGTCTTTTGCAAAAGGATAAGCAAAATCAAAACATATTTTTTCATTTGGAGTTAAAGAAAAAGGACCATAAGAAATCAATCCTCTTCTGTCTCCTATTTCATTCCCAAGCGTTAGCTCATTCCATCCAGTACCCAATTCCGGGAAACCAGAATACATATAATTGGTTGGAGGATTTGATTGATTAGTTCCATTTTCACCATAGGTTAAAGGGTTGCCAGTTCTTGTTTTGCCTTGCAAATAATTATAATGTTCATTTTGATTGGAAGGGTGTCCCAATTCTGGGTCATTTGAATTTTGAAAATAAACAAATTTAGAAGCATTTTGACTTAGAAGCATATTACCTTGAACAGGAGGAACCCCAGAATAAGCTGAGTAACTTGGTCCATCTAAGTTTCGTCCATTATATGCATAGGCTAAGTTAAGCACGCTATCGTATCCAATATAGTCATCTTGTCCATAGCCTAAGTCAAAATCTGTAAACATTCCCAAATAAGTGTCGGTGTAGGAGTTTTGAGATTTATTAACTACTTCGTAACTGATAAAGATATTATTGTATAATGCTTCATCTTGAGGATTTTCATAAGCATAAGCCATTGCTCTAAATTCTAAGCCTAATTTTTCTCCATTAGTAGATAAATGATCTTGGTTTTGGTCATTAAAAACAAAGAAAAGAGCTTGGTCTCCTCTAATTGCAGGATAATCTCCATTTTGTGGGTCGTAGTACCCATTAGAATTTACATCACAATATGGAGCTATTCTTTGTGATTCTCCATAAACAGTATCTCCATTTGCAGGCCAGTCTAAAATATTTTGAGGAATTACATATCCACCCATATAATAGTTGTCAATATGATTTTGAATCTCTGCCTTACTTACTTTCCAAACCTTATTATATTTTTCAATAAACTCAGAACTATTATAATTGGTTGAAATAGGTCCAAAAGAGAATTCTTTTTCGTAAAAAGTTTCAGCTGCCAAATGTAAGTTATCGTTCCCATCCTTTGCTCCAACCCAAATATTTCCTTGAAAAATGGTTGAGGTTCTTTCAGAACCTTTTGGAACAATAAAAAGAGGTGCACTGCTTTCAAAACCAGAATGAACTGAATTTAAGTTTGCTTGAGAATTAAATAATGAGCCAGTAGGGAATATTGCAGCTCGAATATTATTTATATCTAAGTAATTGAAATTGCCTTTTTCTTTAATGCTTATATTGTCAATCAACAAACCATTTGCTGAAAGAACGTTTGAGAAGCCTAAACTAAGCTCAACGCTTGCACTATCATCAAGGATAAAAGATGTAAAGTCAACTTTGTATTCAGTCCAATCATCATTATTAAAAACTTCCCTTGGGAAAATGGTCGTTATTGCTGATTGTCCAAAATAAATGTTAGTTAAAAAAGTCCCTTTCCCTTTTGTCCAAAAACTTAATTCATAAGTTTTATCTGGCATAATATAGAAAGGAGAGCTTGAAAGATACATAAAAGAGGTAGAGAATTGATCTTGAATTTTTAAAGAATATGTGCCAGAAATGGCATCGGAGGATTGAATCACTGAGGATTGTCCAATAGAAGTATTTAAGCCGTCCCATCCTAAAGGATAGTTGTTTTGCCATACTTCAAAATCTGATTGATAGAGAATTTGACTGTTTGCAAAATTCACAAAGAGTATTGCAAACAAATAAAGAACAAAGGTTTTCTTCATAATAATTGCGTATTATAATTAATACCGCAAAAATAGGAAATAATTTTTAATAATCAAACAATATTGTAATAGAAATTATTCTAAGCCAAATCTTTGCGGTTATATATCGCAATCTAGTATTGACTTCTATTTAATTCTCATCTTATAGAAGGTTCTCCAAACAAAGTAAATTGCAATTGCAGTAAAGCCAAATCCAAAATAAGGAGCTAAATCTCTGAATGATTCTGAAATTGCTATCTCCATTGCCAAAAGTCCAAATAGGGTTGTGAACTTAATAATTGGGTTTAATGCAACAGATGTTGTATCCTTGAACGGATCACCAACGGTGTCGCCAACAATTGTAGCATCATGAAGTGGAGTTCCTTTTTGTTCCATATCAACTTCCACAACTTTCTTAGCATTATCCCAAGCTCCACCTGAGTTTGCCATAAAAACTGCTTGATAAAGTCCAAAGATTGCAATTGAAATCAAATAACTTACAAATAAACTTATTGCATCATTTCCTCCAAATGAAGATGGAGATGCCAAACAAGCAATTCCTAAGGCAAAAAAGAAAACTACAATAAATATATTAAGCATTCCTTTTTGAGCATAATCAGTACATATCCTAACAACTTCAATGCTATTCTTTTCGTCAGCTTTCTTAGGAGCATCAATATCTAAATTTATATGTTTCTTTATGTATTGCACAGCCCTAAATGCTCCAGTAGTAACGGCTTGAGTTGAGGCTCCAGTAAACCAATAAATAACCCCACCTCCAAGTAAGAAACCTAAAATAGTATATGGATTAAGTATGTTAAGAATGCTTGCTGGGTCAATGCCAAGAGTTTTTTCAATCATAAGAATAAGTGAGAAAATCATTGTGGTTGCTCCAACGGCTGCCGTTCCAATCAAAACAGGCTTAGCTGTTGCCTTAAATGTATTCCCTGCACCATCATTTGCTTCCAAATAGTACTTTGACTTTTCCCAATCAGGCTTAAATCCAAAGTCTCTTTCTATCTCTTGGTCAATATTGTCGATTTCCTTAATTAGGGAAAGTTCATAGATTGATTGAGCATTGTCCGTTACAGGTCCATAGGAATCAACTGCAATTGTAACAGGTCCCATTCCAAGCATACCAAAGGCAACTAATCCGAAGGCAAAAATAGAAGGATAAATCATGATTGCTCCCAATTCACTGCTCATAAAATAAGCAAAGAACATAAGTACAACGAAAATCATTCCTGTCCAAAATGCTCCAAAGTTTCCTGAAACAAAACCAGAAAGAATGTTTAGAGAAGCTCCTCCTTCTTGTGATGCTTTCACAACTTCATTAACGTGAATTGATTTAGGAGAAGTAAATATCTTAGTAAGTTCAGGAATAATTGCAGCTCCAAGAGTTCCCAAACTAATTATTGTTGAAAGTATCCACCAAAGATTTGTATTGCCTGAAAGATTTGGAATCATTACATAGCTTATTATGTAAGTTCCAACAATTGAGAAAATAGATGTTATCCAAACAAGGCTCGTAAGGGGTTTTTCAAAGTCAATATCATCCTTTGAACCATATTTGTATTTGCTAAATGCATTGTTTATCCAAAATGAAAGAATTGAAGTAGCCACCATAAGAATTCTCATTGAAAAAATCCAAATCAATAATTCTTTTTGAATAGCAACATCAGTTATTGCAAGAAGAATAAAAGAAATAAGAGCAACTCCTGTTACTCCGTATGTTTCAAAACCATCGGCTGTTGGTCCAATTGAATCTCCTGCATTATCACCAGTGCAGTCAGCAATAACACCAGGGTTTCTTGGGTCATCTTCTCCAATCTTAAAAACAACCTTCATTAAGTCAGAACCAATATCGGCTATCTTTGTGAAAATTCCTCCTGCAATCCTAAGTGCAGAAGCTCCCAAAGACTCTCCAATTGCAAATCCAATAAAACAAGCTCCAGCCAAATGAGCAGGCATAAGAAGTAATATAATTAACATTAGAAGAAGTTCAACACAAATAAGAACAACCCCAATACTCATTCCTGCGGAGAGCGGAATTTTAAGAAGATTAAGAGGCTTACGTCTTAATGAAGCAAAAGCCATTCTGGCATTAGCAAAGGTGTTTATCCTTATGCCATAAGCTGCAACACTATACGAACCCAATATACCAATGATAGTCCATGCTAAAATAAGCAAAACTCCACCAAAGCCAAAGGTTTGTCCGTCTTCCCCCTTACTAAGAAATCCAAAATAGAAAACAATTGCTGCTCCAATAAAAATAAATAGCAAGGCAATAAACTTTCCTTGTTTCTTTAAATAAGTAAGGCATGTTTTGTAAATAACATTAGCTATGTCGAGCATTGAGCGATGAGCGGGAAGCTTCTTTATTCTAATATAATGATAACCTCCAAATAATAATCCAAGAATTGTTATCAAAAAACCCCAATGTAATATTCCAATTTCATGAATCTCTATAGGAATTTTTAAGTCTGCTTCACCTGCGAAAATAATAATAGGTAAAAATAAGAAAGTAATTAATGTTGTGATAGCTTTTTTCATAAAAACTTTGTTTAAATTAGGTTTTTATATACGGATTTTTTAGAAAAAGGTTTTGAGATTAAGTAAAATTTATATATAATTGCAAACTAATTTGAGGATGATTTACGTTATCTTCTATAGAATTACAAACCAAGTTATGGAAAAGAAAAAAATGATAATCAAGAAAATAGAGCAATCTGTCAATAGTGGATTGTATAATGTTTTTTTGCAGGAGGAAGAAGGAGAAAGAATGATAAATATTATGATTGGAGACTTTGAAGCTAAGAAAATGTCAATGATAATTGATGGAATTGAGCCTCCAAGACCCCTAACCTATGATTTATTCTATAATGTTTTGGTTGGATACGATATTTCTATAAAAGAAGTAATAATCACTAAGTTTTATGAAGGCGTTTATTTTGCTAATATTGTATGTTCCAATAATGGACAAGAAAAACTCTTTGATGCCCGCACTTCTGATTCAATAAATATGGCTCTTAAATATAATTCACCTATCTTTGCAAGCGAAGAAATTCTTCAAGATGTTGGGTTTTTGCCTCAGAATGAAACTAAAGATAACGTTGTTGTAAAAGAAATAACCATATTTATAGAACCTTCAAAGCAACTTCAAATATCGGAATTTGAAAAACTTTTGGAAATTGCAGTTGAGGATGAAGACTATGACGCAGCTGCAGATTTAAGAGATAGAATAGAAAAATTAAAACAAGAATTAGATAATAATAAAGATAAAGAATAACTATACTATATGTCATTATTAGAAATAAAAAACCTTCACGCTTCAATAAACGGAAAGGAAATATTAAAAGGAGTTGATTTAACTATCAGCAAAGGCGAGGTTCATGCAGTTATGGGACCTAATGGAAATGGAAAGAGTACCCTTGCGTCAATTATTGCTGGGAGAGATACTTTTGATGTTACTCAAGGAGAAATACTATATCAAGGAAAGAACCTATTCGATCTTTCCATTGACCAAAGAGCAGCCGAAGGAATTTTCTTAGGATTTCAGTATCCTGTGGAAATACCAGGTGTAAGCATTTCAAACTTTATGAAAACAGCCATTAACGAGCAAAGGAAATACAAAGGATTAGACCCTATCCCAACCTTTGAGTTTATGAAGTTAATGGAAGAGAAGAAAAAGATTGTAGAATTGGGTTCCAAATTAGCCAACCGTTCGGTTAATGAAGGCTTTTCTGGGGGAGAGAAGAAAAAGAATGAAATCTTCCAAATGGCAATGCTTAATCCAACCTTATCAATATTAGACGAAACAGATTCAGGATTGGATATTGATGCTTTGAGAATTGTTGCAGCAGGGGTTAATGCTCTTCGCTCTCCAGAAACATCAATACTTTTAATAACACACTACCAACGTCTTCTGGATTATATTGTCCCTGATTTCGTACATGTTCTTTATGAAGGAAAGATTGCAAAAACAGGACCAAAGGAATTGGCACTTGAATTAGAGGAAAAAGGTTATGAATGGCTCAAGTATGAATAGTTTTAGGAAGGCAATAAGACCCAAAGAAGAAGATTTTGCAGGATTTAGTTGTAATATTCCTCAACTAATAACCCATCGCATCAATCAGTTCAATGGGTTCTTCTTTGAAAACAAGGATAGCGGTTCGAAGATAAATAATGGAACAATTGTTTGTAGTATGGAAACTGCAAAGAAAGAATATGCTCATCTTTTGCAGGAGAAGAATATAAAAGACCTATCTTATTTTGAAGAAGGGATATTTATTTATGTTCCAAAGAATGCACAAATTGATTTGCCTTTACAGATTTTGGACGTAATTAAGGCAGAAGATTCCGTTTTGATAAGCTCTCAAAGTTTAATTATTGTGGGAGAAAACAGCAAATTGAAACTAATCTGTTGCGATGATACAATAAATAATAATGTAAGCAAGACCGAAAACAGCCTACAAATATTCTTGGAAGACAATTCCTCACTTGAATACTATAAGATGGAGAATATAAATAATCATTCTTCAATTTTCACAGAAACCTTCTTTACATTGGGAGAAAATGCAAGCCTAACAACTTTCTGGCTTAGCATTAACGGAGGCAACATTAAAAACAAACTCAATGTAAGCTTTGAAGGAGAACATTCAATTACCGAACTTTATGGATTATATTTGGTAGATAGAGACCAAAAGGTGGATAATGAGATTTCAGTTAAGCACAACAAGCCTAATTGTAATTCTGTTCAACTCTATAAAGGAATTCTTGATGATTCAGCAGAGGCAGACTTTAAGGGATATATCCATGTTGGGAAGAATGCTTATCTGACTGAAGCCATACAAAACAATAAGAATATACTTTTGACTGATAAGGCAAGAGTAAACACTCAACCTTTCTTGGAAATATACAACGACGACGTTAAATGTGCACATGGAGCAACAATTGGACAATTAGACGAGTCAGCAATGTTCTACATGAGAAGCAGAGGAATAACAGAAAGAAGTGCAAGAATGTTATTGATGTATGCTTTCTGCACAGAAGTACTTTCAAAAGCCTCATTGGAAGAGTTAAAAGACAGATTGCAGGATATAATCAAAAGACGTTTACATGGAGAACTCTCAACATGCGAAAACTGCGTTTTGCTATGTAATAATCCTTGCGAAACTATGGATATAGATATCACAAAATTAATTAATACTTGAGAAAATGAGGGTTGCCCTTTATGGAAGAACTCCAAAGCAAGAGGATATAATATACGTTCAAGGCTTAATCACAACCATAGAACAAAGCCATGAACATGTATTAATTCACAAAGCGTTTTATCAGAAGATAATCGATAAAATCCTTTTCAAGAAGCCTGTCAAACTCTTTTCTTCCAAAGAAGAACTAATAGAAGAGGCAGACATACTACTCTCACTTGGAGGAGATGGAACCTTGCTTGATACCCTTCAAATAGTCGGCAACTCTCAAATACCCATTCTCGGAATAAATATTGGACATCTCGGATTTTTGACCTCTGTTGGAAGAGACGGAATAAATAATCTCTTAGAAGAATTGAAGCAAAAGAATTACGATACAGAAAACCATTCCATATTGAAGGTTGATGATTCAAAAGCAATCATAAAAGATAAATTTGCACTCAACGATATTTGCCTTCGCTCAGCAAAAGCAGGAGAACTATTGGATATTTCAATATATATTGATGAGGAGTTTTTAGCAACCTATACCGCAGACGGAATAATCATAACCACCCCAACCGGCTCAACAGCCTACAACATGAGTGCAGGAGGAGCAATCATATCCCCCAAATCTTCCTGCATAGGCATAACCCCAATCTGTCCACACAACCTAACCTTTCGCCCAATCATAATCCCAGACAATTCAAACATTAGATTAGAAGTAAAAGAGCAGAATGAAAACCTACTTCTCTATGTAGATTCCCAATGTTTTTCAGCCCTATCACCATTTAGCGTAAGCATAAAGAAAGCCGACTTCAAGCTAAAACTAATAAGAATGAACAATCAAAGTTTCTTTTCCGCAATAAGAAAGAAACTAATGTGGGGAACATATATTCGTAGAGGATAGTTTTTCTTAGTGGTTGATGGTTAAGGCTTAGTGGTTAATGATTGTCGTGTTATATTTCTTTAATCAAATTCTACTAAATTAGAATCAAGTTTTAATTTATTAGAATCAAGAGATAGAAAATTAGAATCAAGTTTTATTATAATAGAATCAGATTTAATACTCATTTTTCTTTGTTTTTAGAAATTAATGTTTAGATTTGCAAAAATATAATTGGGAGAAAATAGCAGTAATTAATAAATATTTAGCCTTATGAAAAGAAGAATTATTAAATTTACTATGCTTATCTTATTTGGTTGCTTTGCACCCATTAACTCATATTCTCAAGTAAATATGAATAAATTTATTGAGATTAGATGTGATATTGGTGCTCCGTTTACTGTTGATCTTGCTGCTGACACAACATATACAAAAGTAATATTTCAGAATGGTTATTATAATAGACCTATGACAATACATATGACATTAGGTTTTTCTTCTACTTATACTTCAATTGCTTTAGATACAGTTTTAAGAATATATGGTGATGTTACAATTATTGACTTTAGAGGAGATGTTTTAAGTTCTTATAGATTTAACACAGATAGCAACACATATATAACTCATTTGATGTTGTATAATTTAAAGCTTAAAAATATTGATTTACATAAATTACATGATTTAGAATATCTACATTTATATAATTGTCGCCTTGATAGTATCGATGTAAGTAATTTGAAAAATTTAGAATATCTTGATGTTTCATATAATGAAAACTTAAAAAACTTGATGTAAGAGGGTTAACAAAACTACAATTATTAGCTTTCCATGGCTCAGGTGTGTCAGATGTTAGAATTGATGGATTAGAAGAATTACGTAAAGTATACTGTTATGATGCGAAACTTTCAAGCATGGGTTATGATTCCCTTTTCTGTGCTTTACCTGAATATTTTGATGATGAAGCTAGATATATTGTTGTAATATATGATTCGATTCGATCGGATTATCAAACCTATATGGCTTCAAATTCAGAAAATGCAATATCTAAGAGATGGCTTCCTCTTAATAGGGGTTTTCAAGACCTTCCTCCAACCAACGGAACATTTGATTGTAGTTCAATAGGGATGGAAGATGTTCAATTAGATTTTGTTGAGGCGAAGATTTATCCTAACCCAGCAATAAGCAATTTGAATATTGAGGCAGAGGATAATATAATGCAAATAGAACTCTTTGATGTGCTTGGTAAAAAGGTTTTCTCTAAGATGTCTAATCAAAAGAATATAAATATTGACATCAGTCCATTAAAAGAGGGCTTATATATTCTTAAACTCCAAACCAAAAAAGGAATAGGAACCTATAAGGTTATGAAAAATTGATAATCGTAATGTGGGATGACATATCATGCACAACAAAATATAGAGTAAAATTATTGTTTAATTAAAATCGTTTTAGAAATGAAAACCAAAAATTTATTAAGAGTAGTTGCAATATTTGTGATTACTGCTTTAGGTCTTTCTTTCTTTTCGGCTTGTGAGGAGAAGGAGAATGATAATACAAATTGGAATACAAATGGAGCTAAGAAATGGGAGTGTGTTTTGTCTGATGATGCTAAAATAACTTTAGATATGTATGATGCAGATAATAAATATTACTCTACAGTAAGCGGTACTCCAGATATGGACATATTGTTTGTAAATAATAATTGGGAATACTATCAAATGAATGGTGATACAATGATAATTGTTAAATCAGGTGATATAATAATAGACCCTGATGACTCTTCTCCTAAATGGATAATAAGCAAACCTTCAGATAGTGTTATGACAATGGAATATTTTGGAATTTTGCCTGCCGTTGCAACATTAAAAACGGAATATATGTTTAATTTAAGATAATATAGCCTTTCGTCGTGCGGGATATGTTATCCCGCACTAAGTTATTATTAGGATTTATAATCCGTAATATGTGGGAGTGTTTATCGGCTTACCGTTCTGCACAGCAAAGAAATCTCGCACACGACAATAGAGTAAAATTATTGTTTAATTAAAATCGTTTTAGAAATGAAAACCAAAAATTTATTAAGAGTAGTTGCAATATTTGTGATTACTGCTTTAAGTCTTTCTTTCTTTTCGGCTTGTGAGGAGAAAGAGGAAAACCCTTTGATTGGTGAATGGGTATCAACAACCGAAAATTATGCTTATGGAGAAACCATTGTATTTACTTCTGATGGAAAAATTGAAAAATGGGCTGGACTTACATACAATCCAGTAGATTCCTCTTATGCTCCTGCACAATATAAAGTTTCTAATAATACAATTGATATTACTAAAGGAGGACAAACTCTTTCTTTTAAATATTCTATTAACAATTCAAATTTAACTATATATCGTTTAGGGTATTCTTTTACAATATTAGCAGTTGAATGGCAAAATGTTACGTTTAAAAAAATAAAATAAGGAGCTCGTCGTACGGGATATGTTATCCCGCACAACAATAAAGGCGGTGTGGTTTTGATTAAACTACACCGCTTTTGGATTTAATGCAATGGTAAATGAAATAGACTTATGGCTTTTGCGATTTACTAATAAAAAAGTGTTACTTTTGCAAACCTAACTGCAAATTAAAAAAGTTAGGTTTTGCAATGAAACAAAAGAAAGTCGCCATTATTGGTTCAACTGGTTCAATTGGAAAACAAGCCTTAGAGGTTATAGAACATCATAAGGACAGACTATGCGTTGAGGTGCTTACCGCTAACTCGCAGGCTGATTTATTGATTGAACAGGCTCTTAGGTTTGACCCAAATGCTGTGGTAATTGCCGATAATAATCAATATAAAAAGGTAAAGGAGGCTCTTGCTTCAACCGATATTAAGGTGTTTGCAGGACAAGAAGCCTTAGAGGAAATCGTTCAGATGGAGACCATAGATATTGTTCTTACTGCCATTGTTGGATTTGCAGGATTAAAGCCTACTCTTAAAGCAATTGAGGCTAAAAAGCCTATTGCCCTTTCAAACAAAGAAACCTTGGTTGTTGCAGGAGAGTTGGTAACCAAGCTTTCCATTGAAAATAATGTGCCTATTATTCCTGTTGACTCCGAGCATTCAGCAATATTTCAGTGCTTAGCAGGTGAGTTCTATAATCCCATTGAAAAGATAATACTTACTGCCTCTGGTGGTCCGTTTTTAGGAAAGACAAAAGAGGAACTTATACATATCACTCCCAAAGAGGCTCTTAATCATCCTAATTGGGTAATGGGAAATAAAGTTACGATTGATTCGGCAACCCTAATGAATAAGGGCTTGGAGGTTATTGAGGCTAAATGGTTGTTTGATTTGCCTATTGAGAAGATTGAAACCGTTGTACACCCCCAATCTATTATTCATTCCTTAGTGGAATTTGAGGACGGTTCAGTGAAGGCACAATTAGGATTAGCCGATATGCGTTTGCCTATCCAATATGCCCTAACTTATCCCGAAAGGTTGAAAACTAACTTCCCAAAATTCAATATATATAATAATCCAAACCTTAGTTTCCTTAAGCCCGACAGTCAAACCTTCCCATGTCTTTCTCTTGCCTATCAAGCAATCCAAAAGGGAGGAAACCTACCAACAATTATGAATGCTGCAAACGAGATTGCTGTTGAGGCTTTCCTAAAAGAGAGGATTGGCTTTTTGGAAATTCCAGAAATTATTGCAAATGCAATGAGTAAATACAATTTTATTGCAAATGCAAACGTTAATGACTTCTTTGAAACCGATAAGGAAGTCAGGGAAGAACTAAGTTCGAAGTACCTACAATAAAGATAATAAATAATACCATAGATAAAAGAGATGAAGATTTTAGCATTATTACTTGCACTATCACTACTTGTATTCATACATGAATTAGGACACTATTTGTTTGCAAGACTATTTAAGACCAGAGTAGAGAAATTCTATTTGTTTTTTAACCCCTATTTTTCAATACTTAGAGCTAAGAAGATTGGAGGCAAATGGCAACTAAGCTGGTTTAGCAAAAAAGCACCAGAGAGCTTTGAAGAGAACAAAGAAAACACAGAATGGGGAATTGGATGGGTGCCACTTGGAGGTTATTGCTCAATTGCCGGAATGATTGATGAAAATACAACATCTGCCGATAAGCTTTCTTCCGAACCACAAGCTTGGGAATATCGTTCAAAGCCAGCTTGGCAAAGACTATTGATTGTTTTGGGAGGAGTGATAATGAATTTCGTTGGAGCAATCGTTATCTTTTCTATGATGCTTTTCTATTGGGGCGAAGAAACCCTGCCTTTGCAAAATGCAACCTTAGGTTACGACTACACAGAGGTAGCTCTTAAGAATGGTTTCCAAAATGGAGATATAATACTTGCGGTTAATGCAAAACCCGTGAAAGATATGACGGAAGTGGTTGAGAAATTGCTTTTAGACCAGTCGCACGATTGCACAATCAAAAGAGGATTTGAAACAATAAAGCTTGATTTGCCAAAGGACTTCGCAAAACAAATGATTGCCGCAGAAGTAAAACAATTTGCAACACCTCGTTTCCCATTTGTAGTTGGTCAATTTGCCTTAGGCTCAATTGCAGAAAAGAACGGAATGAAGGTAGAAGATAGCATAGTTTCAATAAATGGAGTCTCAACACCTGCTTTTTCCGATTTCGTTGCTGAAATAGCAAAGCATAAATCAAAATCTGTAAGCATAGGCTATTATCGTAATGGGGAAGAAAAGACTTCCACCTTCACACTTGATGATAATGGCAAGATAGGAGCAGTTGCAAAGAACCCATACCTAATGTTCAAGACTGAGAAGATTGAATATGGATTTTTTGAATCAATACCAGCAGGCATTTCGCAAGGAGTTTCAAGCTTGGTTAACTATGTAAAGCAATTTAAGTTTGTTTTCTCCAAAGAGGGAGCCTCATCACTTGGAGGATTTGGAACAATTGGTAATTTATTCCCTGAAACTTGGAATTGGCAAGTTTTTTGGAATATGACAGCCTTCCTTTCCATTATATTAGCATTTATGAATATTCTTCCAATACCAGCATTAGACGGAGGGCATGTAATGTTCACCCTTTGGGAAATGATAACTGGGAAAAAGCCTGGTGATAAATTCCTTGAAAGAGCTCAAATAGTTGGAATGGTACTTTTGTTTGCCCTATTGATATATGCCAATGGTAATGATTTGGTAAGATGGCTCAGCGGCAAGTTCTAATATTCTATAACTAAAAAGAGTTTTCAATCACATTATACTTCGTTTTGATGACCCTCAAACTTCGTCTTTATGAACACGAAATGGCATCTCGTTGCGATGAAATGCCATTTCGTGCTCGTGAACTCTTCGTTTAAGCTCCATGAAGTCTTAGTTTGAGGCTCGTAAAGTCTTAGTTTGAAGGTTGAGAGTTAAATTCCTTTATTCTTTTATTGAGGGATGCCCTTTCTAATGATTTGAAATAGTTGGGTAAGACGTTCTAATGGCTTTGAAATATACTTATTTCTATTTTCTATTCTTTTTCTTGGCTTTGTGCAATAAATTTCAGATATTTGCAATCTATAATTTAATTAAAATCTAATAAATATAGATATATGAAGACTGTAATTGTTGGGAGTGGTTATGTGGGTTTGGTTACTGGGACTTGTTTTGCCGAAATGGGTATTGAGGTTACTTGTGTTGATATTGACCAAAAGAAAATTGAAAATTTGAAGAATGGTATTTCCCCAATCTATGAGCCTGGCTTGGATGAGATGATTGAAAGGAATGTTGCAAAGAAAAGGCTTAGTTTCTCAACTTCCCTAAAGGATTCTTTGAAGGATGCAAACATAGTTTTCAGTGCTGTTGGGACTCCTTCGGATGAGGATGGGAGTGCTGACTTGAAATATGTTTTAGATGTTGCAAAGGAGGTGGGAGAGAACATTGAGGATTATTGTTTGATTGTTACCAAAAGCACTGTTCCGGTGGGTACGGCTGAGAAGGTTAAGAAAACAATTCAAGATGCTTTGGACAAGAGAGGAAAGAAGATAGATTTTGATATTGCTTCCAATCCTGAGTTTTTGAAAGAGGGAAATGCTATTAAGGATTTTATGTTTCCAGACAGAATAGTTGTGGGTGTTGAGTCCGAAAGGGCAAAGGAATTGATGGATAAGCTCTATAAACCTTTCACCCTAAATGGTCATAATATTATTTATATGGATGTTCCTTCGGCTGAAATGACTAAGTATGCAGCTAATGCTATGCTTGCTGTTAGGATAAGTTTTATGAATGAGATTGCAAATCTTTGTGAGAAGGTTGGGGCAAATGTTTCTATGGTAAGGAAAGGAATTGGTAGCGACCCAAGAATTGGTAATAAGTTTCTCTATTCTGGAATTGGCTATGGAGGTTCTTGCTTTCCAAAGGATGTTAAGGCTCTTTATCAAACAGGATTAGAAAACGATATAGAGTTAAAGGTTGTTAGGGCAGCAGAGGAAAGGAATAATGAGCAAAAGCTTGTCCTTTTCCATAAGCTCAAAAAGATTTACCCTTCCTTAAAAGATAAAACAATTGCTATTTGGGGACTCTCCTTTAAACCCGAAACCGATGATATGAGAGAGGCTCCTTCGTTGTATATTCTTGAAGCTCTTTCAAAGGAAGGCTGTAAAATTAGAGCCTATGACCCAATTGCAATGGAGGAAACCAAAAGGCGCTTACCAAACATAAATATTAGTTATTGCGATGACCCCTATGAAGCTTTGGAAGGGGCAGATGCTCTTCTTCTTCTAACGGAATGGAAAGAGTTTCGCTTACCTTCATGGAAAAGAGCTAAGGACTTGATGAAAGAGCTTGTACTTTTGGATGGAAGAAACATTTATGAGGGAAAGGAAATGAGAGAATTGGGCTTTTACTACGAAGGAATAGGAACAAAATAGAAAGGAAATATGAAAGAGATATTGGTTACAGGAGCAAAAGGACAGCTTGGGTCTTGCCTAATGGATATTCATTTGAACTATCCAAGCTATGAATTTTATTTTACCGACTATGAAGAATTGGATATTTGTTCTGAAGGAAGTATTAATGAGTTTTTGGATAAGCATAATATCTCTTCAATAATAAATTGTGCTGCCTACACAGCAGTTGATAAGGCAGAAACAGAACAAGAAAAGGCTTATAATCTTAATGCTAATGCTCCAAAGCTTCTTTCCATTCAAGCCTCCAAAAGAAATATCCACCTAATCCATATCTCAACAGATTATGTGTTTGATAATTCAAAGAATACTCCAATATCCCCATTGGACAAAGCAACAAACCCTAAGTCTGTCTATGGAAAAACCAAACTTGAAGGGGAGAAATATATTCAGGAAATAGCAAGTTCTTACACAATAATCAGAACAGCTTGGTTATACTCCGAATATGGAAATAACTTTGTCAAGACAATGATACGCTTAGGTTCAGAAAGAGAAAGCCTTAATGTTGTTTACGACCAAATAGGCTCGCCTACCTATGCAAAAGATTTGGCAAAGGCAATTATGGAAGCCATAATCAAGTCCAATCCTTCCACAAAAGAAATCCTTCATTATAGTAATGAAGGAGTATGTAGTTGGTATGATTTTGCAAAAAAGATAATGGAGCTTAACGGACTTAGTTGTAAGGTTAATCCAATTCTGTCAAAGGATTATCCAGCTCCAGCAGAAAGACCTGTTTATAGCGTCTTGGATAAGGATGCAACAAAGAAATACTTAGGTATTTCAATTCCTCATTGGGAAGACAGTCTTAAAGAGTGCTTGACCCACCTATAAAGCAAATAAGGTAGTAGTTAGAATAAGCTTATCAGAACAAAAAGCCAGTGGGCAGAAATCCCAGCAAATAATCCTCCAATTGTGTGTGAAAGAATAGCCTTACCGGTTAGTTTTCTATATCCAAGAGAATCCAACATTGCTGTGTGAGTACTTAAATATCCACTCCAACACATTCCCATTGCAGTGAAAACAGCAACTGCATTTCCGTCAAGAAATCCAGCTGCTTGAAACTTTGGAACTAAACCTAAAGCAGCTCCAACAGCACCAAGTGCAGTAATTGGGAAAGCAATTAACTCTGGGTTAGTAAAACCAAATAACCATTCAAAAACAAAATTAATTTTTCCAGCAAGATAAGGCAGTAGTGCAATTCCTTCATAAGCTTTTCCTGTGTAACCTTCTGGAGAAGCACCAAAAGTAAGAATCATTACAAAAGTGGAAATAATAAGAACTCCAGGAATAATTGCAAGTCCCAAATCAACACCTGTCTTTCCACCATCAAGAATTGAGTTTAATACTCTTAGGAATAGGTTCCCTTCCGATTTGAAAGAAATCTTTTGCTCGTCTCCTCCTTCAACCAATTCTGTTTTGAATTCAGGAAAATCCTTTAAGGTAAATCTTTGCATTAAACGAGTAGAGATAATACTTCCAATAACAGCACCAACTAATCCAATAATGGCAGCACCAGCATAGCCTTTACCAGCCATAAATATAATTACAACTAACCCCATTCCAAAGGCAGTTCCAAAATTAGTTAGGGAAATAAGTTGATATTTTTTAAAGTACTTACTGAAGTTATTATCCTTTGCCAAAGAAATTATAGCTGGATTATCAGAAAGAAAAGTTAAAACGGCTCCCAATGCAGCAACTCCTGGTAAATTATATAAAGGTTTCATTAAAGGTTTAAGGATGGTTTCGAGCAAACGAACAACCCCAAACTCTGTCAAAAGCTTACCTAAGGCACCCGAAAGAACAGTAATTCCCATAATGTAAAGAACCGTTTCAATCAAAAGACTATACGATGTCTGCATAATTGTATTTAGCATATTTGGTAAACCCATAATCTTGGAGATATAACCAAAGACACCAAAGAAGATAATAAGGAATATTCCTGCCTCAATTCTTCTTTTTGTTAGAAACTTTAATGATTTAAAATTCATAGTTTGTATTTTTATTTTTTTACCTTTCTAAAACCTTCATTTGCCAACGCATCCCTATATTAAATGTATTGTATTGAACATCTGCATTATTACTTGCCCAAAATGCATGAATACGAACGTCTTTCTTATCCTTTATTGGGAAATACTCAAGCCCAATTCCGTAAAACAAATACTCCGTTCCAGGAATAACAAACCTATCGTAAACAAAAGCCTCTTGAGGAGTCTGAGCCTTGTTTTGGTCGTATCCTCCCTTTGCAAAGATTTTTAAATTATTATTTATATTGTATATCCCATTCCCAATAACAGTATAATCTGCAAAGAAATTGCTTTGTTCAGATGAGGCTCTATTCATTAAATCAAGTTCTAAAGAGAAGTTACCAATGCTGAACTTATTACCCAAAACTATATAGTTGATGAAATGTCCTTTTTCATATTCAACCATATTTGTTGAATAAATGGTTTTAAACCAATCCATACAGCCATACCAAATAAAGTTATAAGCATAAAGACTTGAAAGATTTTTGGTAGAAAAAGGAGAGTTGGAGATTTGAAAACTAAGAGTATGATTCTTATCTGGATTAGTATAGCTAATCATTGCTCCAAGCTCATAACAAAAAACATTATTCCAGAAATTAGACCAGAAATATTGATCAATTGGAGCATAATCATATTCCCATCCCCCAATCATAACAACTTGCTTACCTGCAGAAAGAGTAAAGGCATCATTAATCTTATAATTCAAGTATGCCCAATCAAGTGAATGAAAATTATTCATATTTTCTCTTCCAGCCATTTGATAATTATCAACTGCATTCATTGAAAAGCGCTGACGATAGTTATAAGAAAACTTTTCATTGATATCCCCATCAATCATAATGTTGAAATACTTCCCACTTATACCATTAAGAGTGCTTGAATCACTATCAGTCGGGACCCAAGTTTCAAAGTCGAAACGGGTATCAAATTTTAATCTAACTTTTGGGTTTATGTCTTGCGAAATAGAAATTAAGGGTAATAAATTGATTAATAATAATAAACTGCAAATTTTTCTCACGACCAAATCTTTTTTTCTTCTTTAAAAAACGGTGCAAAGATAATACTTATCTTTAGATTAAAAACATATTTTGAATTAATCTCATTTTGAAATAGGAATAATAGTTAAATGCTTATTCTTTATTATATAAGACTTATTGTTGTTGTATAAATATTTGTCTCGATAAATTTGAATCAATATAGCTTGAGAATTCGGCTCAATGGTTTTTTTACTATCTTTGCAAACTTTTAATTGGATAATATAAAAATATTGAAATATGACTACTCAAAAGAAAGAAAAATTGTTCTCAAAACAATGGATTAAGGCTTATGCACTTATTCTGATTGGTAGCTTTTTGTTTGCTGCCGGAGATGTAATGTTTGTTAATCCATATCGCTTGGCTCCAGGCGGAACTTATGGACTTGCCAATGTGTTTAACACTCTTTGGCCTTGGAAGATTAGTTACTATGCTTTTTGTATGGATATTCCACTTCTATTAATTGGAACATGGATACTTGGACCTAAATTTGGCATTAAAACAGTTGTTTCTACGTTCTTGATATTGGGTTTTGTGTGGATTTTGGAAACAACTTGGGGTTATGCTCCGGTTATTCATGATGGTTTTATTGAAAATCCAGTTGCTGGTGGGTTGAATTTTGTCCCTGATTACTTCCTCAATACATTAATCGCTGGTCTTATTTATGGATTAGCAATTGGTATGATTTTTAAATCTGGTGCAACTTCTGGAGGAAGCGATATTATTGCAATGATTCTTAATAAATATACCAAAATATCTCTTGGAACACTTGTCCTTGTTGTTGACTCAACCATTACTCTTACAACTTTATTTGCTTTTGGTCAATTCCGTTTGCCAATATACTCAATACTATTGATTGTAATTGAAAGTAAGATAATTGATATGGTGATTGATGGAATTAAAACTTACAAGACTTTATTTATTGTTAGTGATAAATATGATGATGTTAGAAATGCAATCCTAAATGATTTGAATCGTGGAGGAACTTGTATTAATTGTATGGGAATGTATCAAGGAACAGAGAGAAAAATTATCTATACAACTGTTTCAAGAACTGAATTTGTTAAGCTTAAAGAAGGAATTAAAAGTATAGACCCAGATGCTTTTATTAATGTTGTTGACAGCAGTGAGATTTTGGGTAAGGGATTTAAAGAAATTCAAGCAAATTAATTGTAAATATTTCATGATAAACATAAGGATATAAAGTTAATTCTTTATATCCTTTTTTATTTTCTTTCTGAGAAAAAATCAAGTGTTTCTATCTCCTTATAATAATTTACTGAAACCTTGTTTTAATTTACTGAAATCAAGTTTTAATTTTTTCTTTCTTCGTTTTAATTTACTGAAACAAGGTTTTATTTTTTCATCATTAAATCCAAGTAAAATTTATTGAATATTGATAAAAAATCACTTCCATCTTATATAAGTATTAATATTTACAAGTGGCTTAGAGGTTGACTATAATTATCTGACAAGGTCATTTAAAAATAAATTCAAATAATCTATTTCCTTAATAATTTTAATCGTAAGTTTGCAGAATAAAAGTGAACTTAATTATTATATATCTTTAAAATATATTATGATGAAAAAAATAATTTCCTTTTTTGTATGCAGTTTATTCTTATTGCCTTCATTATTTTCTCAAAACAAAACATTAGTCGTGAAGGTTGATGAAAGAACTGAACTTCTTGGTGTGGTTTGTTATTTAGCAGATTATAATGAGTATAAGCGTTCAATTATGTTTAAAGACTTTAGAGATAATATTGAAGAATACTTCAAGCCCTATTTGAATGATACTGTATTTTCTTATGCAAAACATTTAAAACAAGAAAGAGGAATAGGATATGATGCTCCGATGTCTTATGCAATAAATTTAATTATTGAGGATAGCTTAAGATTCAATACAAATATTCAATATAGTATTTGGGAGCATGATAATAGATGGACAAAAGAGACTGCAGAACATTTTCTTCTACTATTAAATGATTTCTATTTCAAAACTAATTTTAGAGATTTCTATAATAAGAATTTTGATTTCTACTCCAAATTGGAAGAAGGGTTTAAACCATTAATTAATGAAGTTAATTTATCTTGGTTCGATAGTTTCTATTCTCAAAAAAGTAATAATAATTTCTCAGTTATTATTTCTCCAATAAGTGGTCCTAATAATTATGGTCCTAAATTAACATATAAAAACTCAGATGAATATGTTTATTCTATTATGGGTTCATGGATATTTGATAGCACTATGACTATTAATAAGAAAACATCAATTTATATTATTCAAACCTTAATTCATGAATTTAATCATAGCTATTGCAATCCTATGGTTGAGAAACATTGGGATTTAATAGAAAAGAATTCAGAGAAAATTTATAAATTAGTTGAAGTGGACATGAGCAATCAAGCTTATCCTAGTCCAGTTTATATGATGAATGAGACATTTGTTAGAGCAGCAGCAATAAAATATCTTGCAGATAATTCAAAGGTAGATTTGGAAACTCTTTTTAAACAAGAAGAAGATAGAAGTTTTTTCTGCATAAGAGATGTATATCAAGCTTTTGATACTTATTCTAAAGAACGTTCTAAATACCCAGATTTTAATTCTTTTATGCCTGAATTTGCAAATCAATTCAATAAAATCAATCCAAGAAAATTAAAAAAGGCAATAAAGAAATATTATTCCGATTTTACTATAAAAACATCGATAAAAGATGGACAAGATAATGTTTCTCCTCAAACAAAAGAGATTATAATTAAGTTTAATAGAGAAATGAATACTGGATGTAATGGAAGAATTAGTTGGGGAAGGATATCCGATGTATCATATTTACCAAAAGTTATTTCAGCAAATTGGAATAATGAGACAAAGAAAGAATGGATAGTTAAAATTGAGTTGGAGCCAAATAAAGAATATTCCCTTTCATTTCCTTATAGATTCTTTTATGATTCTAAAGGCAAACAAGGCAATAGAAATAAAACATTCTACTTAGATTTTAAACCCGGGAAATAATCAATAGACTTTTACTCACATTAGATAGCTTAAAAAAATGAAGAAACCATACTTATATATTATATTATTAATTTCTACTCTTTCAATTTCAAGTTGTTCCTTATTAAAGAAACCTTCTTATGAAGAAACTGCTTGGGAGATTGAATTTGATAACGAAAGAGATACTTCAAAGCCAATAAATAAGGAAGAGGTTAAGATAGAGGATAGGACTTTGGCAAATTATTATGAAGGCTGGATTGGTACTCCTCATCGCTTGGGTGGAAATTCTAAGAAGGGAGTTGATTGTAGTGGGTTTGTTCAGAATGTATATAAGGATGTTTATGGAATAATGCTTCCTCGAACTGCTGCTGAAATGGAGAAAGCTCTTGATCCTATAGATTCGAAATCATCTCTTAAGGAAGGCGATTTGGTCTTCTTTAAAAATAAGAGCAAGAAAGTAAGTCATGTTGGAATATATCTAAAAGACAATACTTTTGTTCATACCTCAACTTCTCAAGGTGTTGTGATAACAAGTCTTAACGATAAATATTGGGCAAAACTATACTATAGGGGAGGAAGACACCCTAAGTTAAAGAAGGTAAAAGATAAAAAGTAAAAGGTAAAATGTAAAAGGTAAAAGGTAAAGAGTGATTTATTTATATCCTTTATCTTAAATCTACAACATTTGCAGTTGGATAGTTCTTTTTGTTGAATACAAAATCGCTGTCTTTCAACTGAACTTTTGTTTTGTAGCTTGTTATATTATATGTATAGGAATTTGAATTGCGGTAGTTTACTTCAAGAGAAGAAATCCTATTTGTTTGAGTGTTTATTTTTAGTCTTACCTTTGAGAACTCCGACTTTGTTTTTGGAGTAAGGTCAATAATATAGTTTCCGTTTTCTTCCCTAATCAGCTTTGGACGAAACTTAGTGTTTGCCTCAGAAATAAACTTAGAGATATTTAGTATATCGTTTTGTGCATCCTCAACGCTGTTGATTGTAACCTCTTCAATTTCCTGCTGATAAATCCAAACAGATACTCCGTCGCAGTAAATCCTATTGTTTAAGAAGCTTCCAAAATACTTATTCCCGCTAAATGTAAACTCACCTTTCTGCCCAGTTGTCTTAATGCCTTTCTCGATCAATGAGAAGGAGATAGTGACTGGAGAATCTGTCTTTAACTTTTGTGCGACCTGAGTTATTATCTTTTCTGCTTTGTGGTCAATAACCATTCCGTCCTTTATGGTTGTCTGAGAGAAAACCAATCCAAAGCTCAAAATAAATATTATTAATAAAACAATTCTCTTCATAATCTTACTTTCCTAAATATTCTTTTAAAAGCATTTCAAGCTCTGCCTCTGTCTTTATCTTTACTTCTCTTGCCTTTGAGCCTTCAAATGGTCCAACAATTCCTGCAGCTTCCAACTGGTCAATTATTCTTCCAGCTCTATTGTAGCCAAGAGATAGTTTTCGTTGAATAATGGAGGTAGAACCATGTTGAAGAGTAACAATAATTCTTGCTGCCTCTTCGAACTTATCATCAATCTGTCTTGGGTCAAACTCCTTGTTTGGTTCTGCATTCTCATCAATATACTCAGGAAGTAGGAAGGTGTCAGGGTATCCTCTTTGGTTCCCAATAAACTCTGCCATTTGTTCAATTTCCTGTGTGTCTATCAAGGCACATTGAATACGTATCATATCATTATTTGCAGAAAGAAGTAAATCTCCACGTCCAATTAGCTGGTCCGCACCCGAAGCATCAAGAATTGTACGCGAGTCAATCTTTGAGGTTACCCTAAATGCAACTCTTGCAGGGAAGTTAGCCTTGATAATACCTGTAATGATATTTACCGAAGGACGTTGTGTTGCAATAATAAGATGAATTCCAACTGCACGTGCAAGTTGAGCTAAACGAGCAATAGGCATTTCTATTTCCTTTCCAGCTGTCATAATCAAATCGGCAAATTCATCAATTACCAAAACTATATATGGTAAATAGCGATGTCCTTCTTCTGGATTAAGTTTCCTTGAACAAAACTTAGGATTATATTCCTTAATATTCTTAACCTGTGCATTCTTCAGTAAGTCATATCTTTGGTCCATCTCTATGCAAAGAGAGTTAAGAGTCCTAACAACCTTTCTTGTATCGGTTATGATTGCCTCTTCCGAATCAGGTAGTTTAGCAAGATAATGCCTTTCTATCTTAGTATAAAGTGATAGCTCGACCTTCTTAGGGTCAACCATCACAAATTTAAGTTCGGCAGGGTGTTTCTTGTAGAGAAGAGAAGTAATGATTGCGTTCAGTCCAACCGATTTCCCTTGTCCTGTTGCTCCTGCCATAAGAAGGTGAGGCATTTTTGTTAGGTCTGCAACATAAGGAAGGTTTGAAATAGTCATCCCAATAGCAATTGGTAAATCATATTTACAATTAAGGAATTCAGGAGAATTGAGCATTGTCTTCATTGAAACAATTTGTGGATGCTGATTAGGAACCTCTATACCAATTGTTCCTCTTCCTGGTATTGGTGCAATAATTCTTATCCCAAGTGCAGAAAGACTAAGGGCTATATCATCTTCAAGGTTCTTTATCTTTGAAATCCTAATTCCTGGAGCAGGAACAATCTCATAAAGAGTTACTGTTGGTCCTGGTGTTGCAACAATTTTTGAAATATCAATGCTGTAATTTTTCAGTGTATTTACAATTCTATCCTTGTTGGCAACAAGTTCCTCCTGCTTAACTTCTATGTTCTTTTCTTCGTAATTAATCAAGAAATCAGTCGAAGGGAGTTCAAATGATGATAAATCTTCTTTTGGGTCGTAAATGGTGTTAATATCGTTTCTCTTAATTGGCTGTTCAAAAGCAATATCTTCATCCCCCAAGTTTTCAAACTCATTAATAATTGCCTTAGTTGAGGTTTCTATCTCAAAATCAATATTGTCATTTGAAGAAGTTTCATTAGCAAAATTATTCTTATTAACCTCCTGATTTTCCTTTGGAGAGCTAACTGAACGAAAATCTGTTTGGGTATTTGATCTATTTACTCCTGCTTTTATTTCAAATTGGAGCAACTCATCTTTTTCTTGGTCAGTTAATCCGTCTTTATTTTCTAATTCTTGCCTTTCAATATAAGAGGATTTAACTTCAAACTCTAAATTATTATCTTCTGATTCTATTTTTCTATCTTCAAGTTCTATTTTTTTATCTTCTGATACTAATTCCACCTCTTCAAGATTTGTTTCTTCTTGATTGTTTTCTTCTAAATTTTCAATTTGCTTTGGTTTTCTTTTAAAAAGTTTTCCTACAAAGGAATACTTAATTCCAAACATAAGCATTGGAAGAGTGATTGTAAAGAAAACTAATATGATTACAGCTCCCACGCCTCCAGCAAAGCCATGAAACCAAGAGTTTAGAGAAATACCAACTACACCAGCTAACTCGTAATAGTTTTCAAAGTTAAAGAAATAGACTACATATCCAATTATGGCTGAGAGCCACAACATTATTATTAGTGTATAGATAATAATTTTCCAGAAATGAAGAATCTTTACTCCAAAAAGTCTTAACCCTATTAATGTTGTGATGAGAATATATCCAAAGGCAGCTATACCAAAAGTAGAAACAATTAGAATATGTGATAGGAATGCTCCAATTGCTCCCCCCCAATTCTTTATGTCTTTGTTTCCAACCAAGATGTCAATTGCGGAAGAGGATTTGACAATATTATAATCTATTGTCCAAGAGATGAGAAAAGAGATAAAAGAAAAAAGCAAAAAGACAGATAGGAGTACAAAGAAAGTCCCAAGTACTCTTATAGAAACCTCACTTCTCAATGCAGAAGAAGCCATCTTTAATGGCTTTTCCTTTTCTGAGGGTTTCTTTTTTATATCTTTTTTTAAATCGTCAGATGTTGCTTTTTTCTTTTTTTCTTGTTTCACTTATTTAAAATACTTTTGAGAAAGAATTAAATATCATCACCACCTTGACCACCACCAAAAGCTTCTAAGATTGTGTTTATTATTTCTGTAAACTCTTCTTGTGAAACTTCGTCGTATCCGGTAGGTAGTAACATATCGGCTTCCTTAACTTTTCCTTCAGTTATTTCGCTAACAGTGAAAGTTATCTTGAACTTTTCAACCTCAACAGGAAATTCAAAAGGAACCCCTTTCAATCCAGGATAAAAATATAAATCCATTGAAGGTCCTATTTCGTCACAAAACCAGATTGTTTCTTTTTTTTCTGTTCCATCTTCAGACTTGAAAGTAACATTAACTTTTTTAGTGTTTTTGCCAGCAATAGTTTTGGTCTCAGATGTATATTCGAATACGTTTTTATCAATGTCTTCATTTTCAATTTTTGATTTTACATACCATTTTCCAGTTGCACCTTCAACAGGAATTTGAGAAAAATCAAACATAGAGTAAACGAATTTTGCTTCTGAATTAATAATTGTAGGTTCTTGGAACATGCTTAAAACATTTCTGAATGTAGCTTTTTGATCATATACCTTTACTTCAAAAGAAGTTGGAACACCAGGAGGAACTTCGCCTTCCCAATTTAAAGTGTACTTAATAGTACCTTTAAATTTACCTTGTTGTGCATAGACATTTGTGGCAAACAAGCCTATAGCTATAACTAAACAGATTGATAAGATTGATTTTTTCATTTCTAAATATTTAATTTGTTTTACGTTTATTTTCTTATTAAGCATACAAAGATACATTTTTTTTCTACACAATGAAAATTTTCAAAAAGTTTTGGGTCATAATTACAAATAAAAATACAAATCTTAAGGGGGTTTTATTTTATATTTATGTACTTTTGCATAAAATAATTTATTGTATGGAAATTGAACACTTCGATAAGAATAGTAGGGTTAAAAGGTCTAAGAATATATATTTTGCTGGAAGTATTTTGATAGCTATTTATCTTTTAATCCAAATTTTTCCACCTCTTTGGGTTTTAGATTCAACAACAATGAAACATTATGTGTTCTCAATACTAAATGTTTGTTCAATAGTGTTTTTATTGTTTTACATTCAACAAAATCAAAATTTAATACCTCAATCAATTTTTAAGAATAAGATAAGCTATTCATGGCTTTTGCTTATGTTTATTATGCTTCTTACTTTTTTTTGGTCAATGAATGTTGCAGAAAGTATAGTTACACTAAATAGATGGTTAATAATATATTTAATGTTCATTTATATTTCCATATTCCTTAATAAGAAACCTTCTCTCTTTGAACATATTATTACAATAACCTTAATCATAAGTGTGATTAATGTTCTTTGGTGTATTATTGCCTACTATGTTGTAGGAGCTCATGTAAATCCTAGAAATAATCTATATATAAATGGATTTTATGGGAATAAAAATATCTTTGCAGCAGCTATACTCTTTAAGCTACCATTTCTCTACTACACATTTATGTATAGAAAAAATTGGACAAGGTGGTTGTCTATAGCACTAATCTTTAGCCTTACTTTTTGCCTGGTAATCCTAAGTGCTAGAACAAGTTTTATTGGCTTAGTCTTGCAAATGCTCCTACTCATTGGGTTTTCAATTTTTATTATCTTAAGACTAAAAAAATCAAAAAAGATATTGATTTTTTCATTATTAATTATTACATCTTCATTTTTAGGCTTTGTTGGAGGAGATAGGTTTTTGAAATATAACTTTAATCGCTACTGTGTGAAAAGTAATATTGCCGAGAAATATGATTTGACTGAAGACACATATTCAGTTTCAAATAGATTAAAATCCATTGAGGAAGGTAATAGCAAGGGAAGGTTAATTATTTGGAGAAATACTATTGCTATAATTAAGGATAATCCGATAAAAGGTTATGGTGTTGGGGGTCATAAATTAGCAATAATGAGAGTAGAGGCACCACAAAAGCATAACTTTGTTGTTAGTGATCATGCTCATAATGACTATTTGGAAATGTGGTCAGAGTTAGGAGTATTTGGATTGATTAGTTATTTATTGGTTTTTGCATCAGCATTCTTCCTTTTTATTAAAACTCAATGGAAAATAAATATTAGCAAAATAACTCGTTTTATATCCTTTGTTGGATTATTATGTGTTGTAACCTACATGAATGACGCAATGTTTAATTTTCCATTAGAAAGAGCAGATTGTCAATTCTATCTTGCATTAGGGATGGCGTTGATATTAGTACCGTATTTAAAAACATTCAAGAGAGAAGACGATAAGAGTACAAAAAGGATAGTTTTTTATATAATAGGTATTCTTACAATTGGAATTACTACAATCGAAACCATGCACTACGTTTCTTCAATTCTTCAGAAGGCTAAAATTATTCAAACAAATGGGAGTCAAAGAATCAAATATACTGCAGAGCAATGGGATAAACTCTTTCCACCAATCCCTACAATTGATGAAAACGCCAATCCAATTGCGTTGACTAAGGGGATGAGGTTTTCTGCAGAAAGAAAATTCCGAGAAGCAATTGATGTAATAATTAATGATAAATCTAATCCATATTTAGCTCTAAGAGAATATCGCCTATCCAATTACTACTATAATTTAGGTATGTCAGACAGTGCAGAGTATTGGGCAAGAAAATGTATGGAGATGAAACCACTTTGTTATGACCCTGTTAAAATTCTTGTGAGAATATATTCAAAAGAAAATCGATATGATATTACAGATTCTATTCTTACTGATTATATTTACAAATATAAATACAATAAAACATCGTATTTGGATTTGATAAATGCAAAAATTAATCTTAAGCAAAACAAAGGTGCTTTAAATGTTATTGATTCAGCTCTATACTATTTCCCAATGGATATTGACTTGAAGAGAAGGAGAGAGGAAATACCTAAAAAGAATAATTTTATATCAAAAAAATAGAAAAATATATACACATATCAATATTTTTTGTATTTTTGCCGAGTTAAAACAAATAAATTGTCAAATTAATTAAAACACAATCAAAATGAAAAAAGCATTGTTTTTATTAGCTGTTGCTAGCATTTTTGCAGCATGTGGTGGAAAAACTGAAACTCCAACTGAAACTATAACTGAAACTCCAGTTATTGAAGAAGTTGTTGAAACTCCAACTGAAACTCCAGTTGAAACTCCAGCTAATTAATTAACTCCAGATTTTATCTGGTCTTAAAAAAACAGCAGTCCCAAGAATTCCTGAGACTGCTTTTTTTATGCACTTTTTTCAAGTATAACGACGATTTTCTGTTCCTTTATTAATTTTACCAATACAATCAATAAGTAGATTATTATCTTACAATAATTAAATAGTAGTTTTTCTTACCTCTTTGAATTAAAATATATTTGTCGTTTAATAAATCTGACTTAGTGCAAATATAATCTTCTTTGATTTTTGTTTTATTTAGCGATATTGCATTTTCTTTAATAGCCCTTCTTGCTTCAGATTTTGAAGTAAGTATATTTGTCTTTCCAGCAATTAAATCAATTATGCTGACTTCTTCATCAATGGAACTCCTTGTTATTTCAAATGTAGGCACACCCTCAAAAACAGATAAAAGAGTTTTTTCATCTAAGTTCTTTAGAGTTTCTGTTGTACCTTTCCCAAAAAGTATTTCTGAGGCTTCAATTGCAGAATTAAATTCTTTCTCGCCATGAACCCTGGTTGTCATGTCTTTTGCAAGTGTTTTTTGTAATTCTCTCAAATGTGGTTCTTTTTCATGAGAAGAAATCATGTTTTCAACCTCTTCTTTGGAGAAAAGGGTAAAAATCTTGATAAACTTCTTCGCGTCTTCATCGGATGTATTTAACCAGAACTGATAGAATGCATAGGGTGATGTCTTTTCTGCGTCAAGCCATATATTACCTTTCTCGGTCTTTCCAAATTTTCCTCCATCAGCTTTAGTAATTAATGGGCATGTTAGAGCAAAGGCTTCACCTTGAAGCATTCTTCTAATAAGTTCTGTTCCTGTTGTAATATTTCCCCATTGATCAGAGCCACCCATTTGCAATCGGCAATTATAGTTTTCGTATAGATATTTGAAGTCATATCCTTGCAATAGTTGATAAGAAAACTCCGTAAAGGAAAGTCCTGTTTCAAGTCTCTTTTTCACGCTATCCTTTGCCATCATATAATTAACTGTGATGTGCTTACCAATATCACGAATAAAATCAAGGAATGTCCATTCTTTTGTCCAATCATAATTATTTAAAACCTCAGCCTTATTTGGAGAATTGCTTTCAAAGTCCATAAACTTAGACAATTGTTTTTCAATACATGATTTATTATATTCAATTTGTTCGATTGACAATAATTTTCTTTCTTCGTTCTTAAATGAGGGGTCACCAATCATTCCTGTTGCTCCTCCCAAAATAACCAATGGACGATGACCACATCTTTGAAGATGAGTTAACATCATAACCCCAACCAAATGTCCAATATGCAAAGAGTCAGCAGTAGGATCAATACCAACATAGCCAGTGGTCATCTCTTTCATTAACAGTTCTTCAGTGCCAGGCATTACATTATGTATCATGCCTCTCCAAGAAAGCTCTTCAACAAAGTTTTTCATCAGATTTTTACTTCTTTAAAGTTTAATTTGGCAAAGTTAATAACTTGTACGCAAATGAGAAAATATTAAATAAAAAAAGGAGAGTAAACTCTTACTCTCCTTTGCTCCCCCTTTTGGACTTGAACCAAAGACCCCATGATTAACAGTCATGTGCTCTAACCAACTGAGCTAAGGAGGAATGTTTTTTGTTTTCCAAAAACGCGGTGCAAAGATACAATCATTTATTAGTCTGACAAATTTTTTTGAAATTATTTTCGGATATTTATCTTATTATGTTGAATTACAAATAGAAAAAATCAAGTTCATCTATTCTGCTCTTAGCTTAAACAAAAATTAAATTGATATTATATGCCATAAAAAGAATAAAATATGTATATTTGCAAGTTAGAAATACAATTATAATTATGAAAAAGATTATTGTCTTAATTTTATTTAGTTGTTTATACATAGGAGAAGCAATTGCTCAACCAACACCTGTTATGGTTTCGATAACAGATGTTACGTATTATGGAGCAAAACTAAATGCAAAAATAACAAGTACAGGAGGCTGGACAGTAAATGGAATTGGTTTTATTTACGACACAATCCCAATGCCTGTAATGAGACCTGGAATTCAAATAAGACTTGTTTCTTCGGTTGTACATGTAGATACAGTGTATTCATTTAATATTTCTACTTTTAACAACATTAACTTTTTCATGAAATCCGGCAAAACCTATTATGTTAGAGCATTTGCAAAGAAAATTTTAGGAGGAGCTGATACAGTTTGGTCAGCACCAATGGCTGTAAATATTCCTCATCCTACTCCGCCGACTTTAGTAATGAAGCCGACCACTAATATCGAAATGTTCAAAGCTACTTTAAATGCAGAATTGGATACTAACGATATTTCTGCTATTGCACGAAAAGGTTTTATTTACTCTTCCACTAATCCTATGCCAACTATTCAATCAGGAATTCTTGCAATCAATAATACAGCTTTAGATACAGTATTCCCAATGACAATTTCAAATAATTTATCGAGCCTTACTTCAGACAAGATATATTATGTTAGGAGTTTTTTAGTTTCAAAATTCAAAAACTATGCAAATAATGTTTATGATACTTTGATTACAGACCCAGTTTCCTTTAAAACTCACGACGCTTGTTATATTCTGCCAACAGAAGTTAAGGTTGACTCAATTGATATTTCAAGTGCAGTAATTAGTTTTGTTCCTGCAGCCTATCAAACTCAATGGGAAGTAGAATATGGTTTCCCTGGTCATACTCCAGGCACTGGAGTTACTGTAATCACCACTAACGACACTGTTCTTTTAGTTGGATTAACTGGTGGAACGAATTACTCTGTATTCGTTAGGGCTATATGTGATAATTCTTTTAGTGAATGGTCTGAAATTGTTACTTTCACAACACTGCCACCATTGTGTGCTCCAGTATCAAATGTAAGTGGTTCTAATTACACTCATTCTTCAGCACAAATTAGATGGATGCCAGGTTCTATGCTTCAGAACAGATGGGAGGTTCGTTTTGGATTATTCTCTCAACCACTCCCTGAAAATGGTGCAATTGTAGAAGGTGACCCAATATTTGTATTGGTTGGTTTAGCACCATTTACTGAATATAAAGTGCAGGTCAGGGCATTATGTGGATTACATAATAGTGATTGGTCAGTTCCTTATTCATTTATTACCCTAAGGGTAGGCTTAGAGGATATTGAAGATATTATTTCAAAAGTTGAAATATATCCTAATCCAACAAATGGTACAATTTACTTTAAGGATGAACATAAGGAAAATGTTACAAGGATAGAAATATGGTCTTCTTTGGGAGAGCTGGTTTATAAATCAAATGCTTTACCAGAAACCCTAACATTGGAACATTACTCCAAAGGACTTTACTTAGTCAAAATATTTAAAGAAGAAAAGATTCAGATAGAGAAAATAATATTAAATTAATTAAAAACACCTAATTCATGTTAGCAAACGTTTTATTACAAGTTCAAGAAGCTACTTCGACCTTAGTTCAAACAACATCTGAAGTTGTACCAACAATTAAAACTATGAATATTATTGATCTTGCTGTTAAGGGAGGATGGATAATGATTGTATTAGCAATCTTGTCAATAATAGCTGTCTATATTTTCGTTGAAAGATACTTAGCGCTCAACAAAGCTGCCAAAGAAGACAAAAATTTCATTAATAATATTAAGACTTTCATTCATAAAGGAGACCTTGAAGGAGCTAAATCTCTAACCAAAGGCAATAATACCCCAATTGGAAGAATGTTAGACAAAGGGCTTTCGAGAATAGGCAGACCATTAAATGACATAAATCAAGCAGTTGAAAATGTTGGAAAGCTCGAGATTGCAAGATTGGAAAATGGAGTATCAATGGTTGGAACAATTGCTGCCTTAGGACCGAGCCTAGGGTTCTTAGGAACAGTTACGGGTATGGTTAAGGCATTTTTTGATATGGCTGCTGCAGGAAACAACATAGATATTCAAATCCTATCAAGTGGTATCTACGAAGCAATGATAACAACAGTTGGAGGTTTGATTGTAGGTATAATTTGTAATTTCCTTTACAGCATTTTAGTAAGCAAAATAAATAAGATTGTGTTCCTCTTGGAGGCAAGAACAATGGAATTTATGGATCTATTACATGAACCAGCTTAATCCCCAGTCGCAATGATTCAAACAAGAAATAAAATTGACCCTAATTTTAATCCAGCATCAATGAGTGACTTGGTATTCTTGTTGCTTATATTCTTTATGCTGACTTCAACCCTAATTAGCCCAAATGCCATAAAGATTCTTTTGCCTAAAAGTGCATCTGGACAAACTATGGCTAAGCAAAATGTAACTGTAAGTATTGATACCAATTATCAGTACTTTGTTGAAAATCAGCCAACCCCCGAAGGAGAACTTCCTGCAGCAATTGCAAACTACACAGCCAACATTCAAGATGCAACAATTAAACTTCATGCCGATAAAACTGTTCCTGTTCAGTATGTTGTTACTGTGATAGATGCTGTAAATAAGATAAATGCCTCCACTGGTCAAAAACACAAGGTAATACTCGCAACCCAAGCCGAATAATAAATGGACATTAAGGATAAAGATAATAAAAGGACAATTATAGGAGTGATAGCAACTGTGCTATTTCACTCATTACTTTTATTGCTTTTGCTTGCAATGGGATTAAAATACCCCGATCCACCTCCACCAGAACTAGGAGTTGAAATGGATATAGGAAGTCTTGAGGATACAGGAAATGCAATGATTGGCGAATTGGGAGGTAGTGACGCCTCCAACCCAATTCATGAAGTATTAGAAGGAAGTGAGAACTACGTTGCTCAAAATACTGACGATGTTGCTTTAACTGCTAAACCAACCACAAAACCTACCACCAAGCCCTCAACACAAGAAACAACAGAAACACCTAAAGAAGAAACAATAAACCCTAATGCATTATTCCAAAGGGGAAAAGTTCAAAATACAGGTTCTGGAAAAGGAGATGGAAAAGGAGATGGAAAAGGAGATGGAAATGATGGAGGAGGAGGAACAGGCTTTGACGGAACAGGTTCAGGACATACATTCTCATTGGCAGGAAGAGGTTCCAAAAGTTTAGGACTTCCACCTTCCAAGACAGATGAGGTGGGTTCTATCGTAGTAACTATTTGGGTAAATCCCGAGGGAGAAGTTACTAGAGCAGTTGCTGGGGCAAGAGGCACAACTATTGATAATCGTTCACTTTGGAAAAACTGTGAAACAGCTGCCAGAAATTCAAAGTTTTCACCATTAGCAACCGCACCTCAAGAACAAAAAGGTACAATAACCTATAAGTTCAAAAGATAAATCTAAACAAAAACAACACTAATTTCTTTTAGATTGTTCGCCCCAAATCCTATTTTCTTAAAATATAGAGTTAGAAAAATAAAACCTCGTTTCAGCAAATTAAAACGAAGAAAGAATAAATTAAAACGAAGAAAGAATTAATTAAAACTTCGTTTCAGTAAATTATAATAAGGAGTTATAAAACTTCTAAAAGAATTTCTAAATACTTTTCTTTTTTTTGAAGGTGAATTTCAAATCCAAATTTTAAGACAACTAAAAATCAATAATTTCTGATTATAGATTTATGAAATTTATTTACTAATAAACAAAGATTTATTTGTATATTTGCCAAAAGAATATGAATATACAATATTGTAGGAAAATATTATTTCAAAAGAAATATTTGTTATGACTGGAATTCTTGTTGATAAAGGTGTAGAAATTAAGAATTACTTAAAGAAAAATCGTGCTATAAAGGATTTACTGCTTTTTGTACTTGTTACAATTCTCTTTCATTTTCTTTATTGGGAAACAAAAATGAACACATGGCTTTTTGGAGCCTTTACAAAAGATATTTTTGATTTCTTTACCAAAATTGCATTTAATGGGGTTGTTTTTCTGTCAAGTATATTTTTTGATACAGATTTTGAAGCTATACAGTCAAGTTTAAGGTTTTATAATTCAAGTGATAATGCTATAATCTGCACTATGAAGGTTGTAAATAGTTGTTCAGGGATTAAGCAAATTCTTCAGCTTTTTATGATAATCCTTGTTCTACCAAATAAATTTTGGAAGAGAATGATTTATTTTCTTTGCACGAGTTTGATTGTGATTTTTTTCAATATTATTAGAATTTTTGGATTAACTGGAGTACTTCTTTATCACCCAGACAAATATCAATTTATTCATGATTGGATTGGAAGACCTTTTCATTATATAATTATTTTTCTGATTTGGCTTATCTGGATAGAGTTTTTTGCATATAAAAAGAAAAAGGCTGAACTAATTTCTTAGTTAGCCTTTTCTAAGTTTTGATTTTGTGGTTAAAATTAGTCAACCAATTCAAAATCTTCTTTGTAAGCTCCACAAAGAGGGCATACCCAATCTTCTGGTAGTTCACTAAAAGGAGTTCCTGGTTTAATTCCACTGTCAGGATCGCCTACTGCTGGATCGTAAATGTATCCGCATGGTTGGCATTCAAATTTTCTGTTGTCCATAGTTTTTAAATTTATTTTTGTTTGGCAAAGAAACAAACTTTTCTTGAATATTGCAAATAAAAAGCAGAAAAAAGAGATTTTGGGTAAAATTTTTTACAAATATTTGGTAGTAATAATTTTTTTTGTACTTTTGCACTCCCAAAATGAGGTAACGTCTCTTAAAAATGTTATTTTACTCTTGGTTCTTCATAGAGTAATTGGGTTGGACATTAAGAGAGTGAAAATCAGATAAAACCAAGTGGCTATGGTTGTTTTTGAACGTTGATTTTGGACATTTTATAGCAAAAGCAAATTAAGAAAGAGTTATATTTTTCTATTAGTTTTTGTGTAATTAAAATAATAGTAATACCTTTGCAACCCAATTTTAGCAAGGAAAATAAAAAAAAGATATATTAATTTGTAAATTAAGATATGCCAACAATTCAACAATTAGTTCGTAAAGGACGTCAAAGTTTAGAATACAAGAGTAAATCTCCTGCATTAGATTCCTCTCCTCAACGTAGAGGAGTTTGTACAAGAGTTTACACAACAACCCCAAAGAAACCTAATTCAGCAATGAGAAAAGTTGCTAGGGTTCGTTTAACAAACCAAAAAGAAGTTAATGCCTATATCCCAGGAGAAGGACATAATCTTCAGGAACACTCTATTGTAATGATTAGAGGAGGTAGAGTTAAGGACCTACCAGGTGTTCGTTACCACATTATTCGTGGAGCATTAGACACTGCTGGTGTTGATGGAAGAAAACAAAGACGTTCCAAATATGGAGCTAAGCGTCCAAAGGCAGCAAAGTAAAATAGTAAATAATACATATAATAATATAGCTTTACCATATCATGAGAAAAGCAAAACCAAAAAAAAGAATTATCCTTCCAGATCCAAAGTTTAATGAGGTTTTGGTAACAAAATTTGTTAACAATATAATGCTGAAAGGAAAGAAAACAACAGCTTACAACATATTCTATAATGCTATAGAAATAGTTAGTGAGCGTACAAAAGAAGATGGTTTGGAAATTTGGAAAAAAGCATTAGCTAATGTAACTCCTAATGTTGAGGTTCGTTCTCGCAGAATTGGAGGAGCAACATTCCAAATCCCTTCAGAAATTCGTCCAGACAGAAAACAATCAATGGGAATGAAGAGTTTGATTGGATATGCAAGAAAGAGAAATGAAAAATCAATGGCTCTTTGTTTGGCAAGCGAAATTATTGCAGCCTCAAAAGAAGAAGGTGCTGCATTCAAAAGAAAAGAAGATATTCACAGAATGGCAGAAGCTAATAAAGCATTCTCACATTTTAGATTCTAATAAAAAAGAAGAAAGATATAATTAGATGGCAGAATTAAAATTTACAAGGAATATTGGGATAATGGCTCATATTGACGCCGGTAAAACAACAACTACCGAGCGTATCTTGTATTTTACTGGAAAGAACCATAAGTTAGGGGAGACACATGAAGGTTCTGCTACTATGGACTGGATGGCTCAAGAGCAAGAAAGAGGAATTACAATCACTTCAGCTGCAACAACTGTTTTCTGGAATTATAATAATAATCAGTATAAGATTAATATTATTGATACTCCAGGACACGTTGATTTCACTGTAGAGGTTGAACGCTCATTGCGTGTTTTAGACGGTGCAGTAGCACTATTTTGTGCAGTGGGAGGAGTTGAGCCACAAAGCGAAACTGTTTGGCGTCAGGCTGATAAATATGGAGTTCCACGTATTGCATTCATTAATAAAATGGATCGTGCTGGAGCTGATTTTTTTAATGTAGTTAATCAAATTAAAGAGCGTTTAGGAGCAACTCCAGTTCCATTACAAATACCAATTGGACAAGAAGATTTGTTTAAGGGAGTGATTGATTTGATTACTAACAAAGCATTAATGTATGATGAATCTTCTAATGGAACTAAGTTATATGAAATTCCAATGCCAGAAGATTTAAAAGAAGTTGCTGCTAAATACAGAAAAACACTTATTGAAGGAGTTGCAGAAGAAGATGAAACTCTTTTAATGAAATACATGGAGGATGAAGAGTCAATAACTCCAGAGGAAATGATTTATCATATTCGTAAAGCAACATGCTCAATGAAAATTACTCCAGTTCTTTGTGGAGCATCTTTCAAAAACAAGGGAATCCAAAACCTTATTGATGCTGTTGCAGAATTTTTACCAAGTCCAATTGATGTCCCAGAGGTTGTTGGTGTTAATCCAAAAACTGAAAAAGAAGAAATTAGAAAGGTTGACCCAAAAGCTCCTTTCTCTGCATTAGCTTTCAAAATTGCTACTGACCCTTATGTTGGAAGAATTTGTTTCTTCCGTGTTTATTCAGGTTCATTAGACGCAGGTTCATACGTTTATAATGCTTCAACCGATAAGAAAGAGCGTATATCTCGTATTATGCAGATGCATGCAAATAAACAAAATCCTTTAGATAGGATTGAAGCAGGAGATATAGGTGCAGCTGTTGGATTTAAAGATATTAAGACAGGAAATACTCTTTGTGATGAAAAGTTCCCAATAATATTGGAATCAATGTCATTCCCAGAGCCTGTAATTTCAATCGCAGTAGAGCCTAAGCAACAAGCAGATATTGATAAATTTAACAATGCTTTAGCAAAACTAACTGAAGAAGACCCAACACTTAAAATCAATACAGATGAGGCATCAGGACAAACTGTAATGCAAGGAATGGGCGAATTACACTTAGACATTATAATTGATCGTATGCGTAGAGAATTTAATGTTGAATGTAATCAAGGTGCTCCTCAAGTAGCATATAAAGAGGCACTTACTTCTTCATGCGAACATAAAGAAGTTTATAAGAAACAAACAGGTGGTAGAGGTAAATTTGCGGATATTCAATTCCGTCTTCAACCTGCAGATGAAGGATTTAAAGGTCTTCAGTTTGTTAATGAAGTTAAAGGTGGTAATATTCCAAAAGAATTTATACCTTCAATTGAGAAAGGATTTAAACAAGCAATGGTTAATGGAGTCTTAGGAGGATTTCCTCTTGAAAGCATGAAAGTAACTTTAATTGATGGTTCATATCATGCTGTCGATTCTGATGCTTTATCATTTGAGCTTTGTGCAAAAATTGCATTTAAAGAAGCAGCAAGAAAAGCAAGCCCAATCCTACTTGAACCAATCATGTCATTAGAAGTTACAACTCCTGACACATATTTAGGTTCAGTAACAGGTGATTTAAATAGAAGAAGAGCAATCCTTGAAAGCATTAGTGCAAAAATTGGGATTCAAGCCGTTAAAGCAAAAGTTCCTCTTTCTCAAATGTTTGGTTATGTTACTTCACTTAGAACAATTACTTCTGGTCGTGCAAATTCAACAATGGAATTTTCTCACTATGCTGAAGCACCAAAAGATGTTGTTGAATCAGTATTAAAGAAATAGTAAAGATTTAAAAGAATAAACTAATATAAAGAGACAAAATAACGTGAGTCAAAGAATTAGAATTAAATTAAAATCATACGATCATAACTTGGTTGATAAATCTGCTGAGAAAATCGTAAAAACTGTAAAGCTAACTGGTGCAGTTGTAAATGGTCCAATACCTCTTCCAACAAACAAGAAAATATTTACAGTTAATCGCGCAACTTTTGTTAATAAGAAAGCAAGAGAACAGTTTGAATTGAGTTCTTACAAAAGATTGTTAGATATTTATAGCACTTCAGCTAAAACTATTGATGCTCTAATGAAATTAGAACTTCCAAGTGGTGTTGAAGTTGAAATCAAGGTTTAACAGAGTTGTCTTTAGTTTAGATAAATTAGTGTTAAACATCAGCCTATGCAAAGTGCATGCTGATTATTTGTAAAAGAAAAATATTAAAAAAATGTCAGGTTTAATTGGTAAAAAAATTGGAATGACCAGTATTTTTGATGCCTCCGGTAAACAACAACCGTGCACAGTTATTGAAGCTGGTCCTTGCGTAGTAACGCAAGTTTTGACTCCTGAAAGAGATGGTTATAGTGCCATTCAGTTGTCATTTGAAGAAATGAAAGAAAAAAGTTGTACAAAACCTATGAAAGGTCATTTTGCTAAATCAAGCACTACTCCTAAGAGATATGTTTTTGAATTTACCCGCTTTGAAGAAGGTCAAAGAAAAACTTTTGGTGAAATTATAAATTGTGCTATATTTACAGAAGGTGAATATGTTGACGTTGTGGGAATATCAAAAGGAAAAGGTTTTCAAGGAGTTGTTAAACGTCATGGTTTTAGTGGAGTAGGTGATAAGACTCACGGACAACATGATAGATTACGTGCTCCAGGTTCTGTAGGAGCTTCTTCTTACCCTTCAAGATTATTTAAGGGACTTAGAATGGCTGGAAGAACTGGAGGTAAAAAAGTTAAGGTTCAAAATCTTGAGATTCTTAAGATAATTGAAGAAAAGAATTTAGTATTAGTTAAGGGATCTGTTCCAGGTCCAAAGGGTTCAATTTTAAAACTTGAGAGATGGAGTTAAAAGTTTATAATATCAATGGAAAAGAAACTGGCAGAACAATTTCTGTAAGTGATTCTTTGTTAGGGGTTGAACCTAATGATCATGCTATATGGTTAGATGTAAAACAATTCCTAGCTAATCAACGTCAAGGAACTCATAAAGCTAAAGAGCGTTCAGAAGTTTCTGGTTCTACTAAAAAACTAAAACGTCAAAAAGGAACAGGTGGAGCAAGAGCTGGAGACACTAAAAGTCCAACAATTGTTGGTGGAGGTAGAGCGTTCGGTCCTAAACCTAGAGATTACTCATTTAAGCTAAATAAAAAGGTTAAAAGATTAGCACGAGTTTCTGCACTGACTTACAAAGCAAAAGAAGATAAATTAATTGTAGTTGAAGATTTTAGCTTTGAAACACCTAAGACAAAAAACATGATAAAACTAATAGGAGATTTAAACTTAGGAGAAAAAAAATCACTCTTTGTGTTGAATAATCAAGAAAATTGTGTAATTTTGTCGGCTCGTAATATTAACAATGTGAGCGTAACTGACGCAAAATCAGTAAATACATACGAATTACTGCGTGCTAAAAATGTGATTTTTTCGGAAACAGCAATTAAAGAGTTTGAAAATTTAGTAATTAATTCTTAAAATAAGACTAATTAACATTAAAGATAATGGAAATCATAGTAAAGCCTATTATTACAGAGAAAATGACTAAAACGACTGAACGTTTTACAAATCGTTTTGGTTTCATTGTAAATAATAAAGCAAATAAAATTGAAATTAAAAAGGCGATAGAGACTTTATATAATGTAAAAGTTGATAGAGTTAATACTATTAATTATAAAGGTAAAAATAAATCACGTTATACAAAAGCTGGATTTATTCAAGGAAAAACATCTGCATATAAGAAAGCAATTGTAATGCTTGCTGCAGGTGAAACAATAGATTTTTACAGCAATATTTAAGAAGATAGATAAATGGCTTTAAAAAAATTAAAACCAACAACACCAGGACAACGTTTTAAAGTTGCTAGTACATTTGAAGAAATTACTACATCTAAACCTGAAAAAAGTTTAGTCTTTGGAGTTAAAAAGAGTGGAGGAAGAAACAATCAAGGTAAGATGACCATGCGTTATATTGGTGGTGGTCACAAGAAACTTTACCGTTTAATCGATTTTCGCAGAGAAAAAGATAATATTCCAGCTGTTGTTAAAACAATAGAATATGACCCTAACAGAACTGCAAGAATTGCATTAGTATCATATGCTGATGGTGAAAAACGTTACATTGTTAGTCCTCACGGATTAAAAGTTGGTCAGACAATCATGTCAGGTATTGGAGTTGCCCCAGAAATTGGTAACACACTGTTTTTAAGCGAAATTCCATTTGGTACAATAATTCATAACATTGAATTAAATCCAGGACAAGGTGCTAAAATGGCTCGTAGTGCAGGTTCTTATGCTCAATTAATGTCAAGAGACGGAAAATATGCAATTGTAAGAATGCCTTCAGGAGAAACAAGAATGATTCTTCAAGCATGCAAAGCAACCGTTGGTATGGTTTCAAACATTGAACACAACTTAGAGGTTTCTGGTAAAGCAGGAAGATCTCGTTGGTTAGGAAGAAGACCTAGAACAAGAGGTGTTGTTATGAATCCAGTTGATCACCCAATGGGAGGAGGAGAAGGACGTGCAACAGGAGGACAACCTCGTTCAAGAAAAGGTATTCCTTCAAGAGGTTACAAAACTAGAATTCCTAAAAAGCATTCAAGTAAGTATATAATTGAAAGACGTAAGAAATAATTAAATCATAGATAGAAATGAGTCGTTCGTTAAAAAAAGGACCTTATATACATTATAAGTTAGAAAAAAAAGTTTTAGCTGCACAAGAGCAAAATAAGAAAACAACAATAAAAACTTGGTCAAGAGCATCTATGATTTCACCAGATTTTGTTGGACAAACGATAGCTGTTCACAATGGAAATAAGTTTATACCTGTTTATGTTACAGAAAATATGGTAGGTCATAAACTTGGGGAGTTTGCTCCAACAAGAATTTTCCGTGGACATGCTGGACAAAAAGATAAAGGTAAAAAATAATAAAAAGTTGCAGAAAAATGGGATCGAGAAAACATAATAGTGCTGAGGCACGTAAAGAAATGAAGAAAACTCTTTATATTGCAAAGCTTAATAATAACCCTACTTCACCAAGAAAAACAAGATTAATGGCTGATGCTATTAGAGGAGTTGAAGTTAATAAGGCTTTAGGCATTTTGCAATATAGTCAAAGAGAATCTGCACCTAAATTGCGTAAATTATTACTTTCAGCTATTGCTAATTGGCAACAGAAAAATGAAGGAAAGAGAATAGAAGAAAGCAACTTGTATGTAAAACAAATCAGTGTTGATGAAGGAAAACAACTAAAACGTCTTCGTACAGCACCAAGAGGTTTGGGTTATAGAATTAAAAAGCGTTCTAATCACGTAACACTTGTTTTAGGAAGCAAGGTTGATGAGAAAAATGCTCAATTAACAAATGCTGAAAATTAATAATTAGATAATAGTAAAGATATATTAGGATGGGACAAAAAGCAAATCCAATAGGTAATAGATTAGGAATCATCAGAGGATGGGACTCTAATTGGTATGGAGGAAAGAAATTCGAAGATAAGTTGGTTGAGGACGATAAGATAAGAAAATATCTTAATGCGCGACTTTCAAAAGCTGGAATTTCTAAAATCTATATTGAAAGAACTTTAAAACTTGTTACTGTTACTATTAATACTGCAAGACCAGGATTAATTATAGGTAAAGCTGGTCAAGAAGTTGATAAGTTAAAAGAAGAATTAAAAAAACTTACTAATAAAGATATTCAAATTAATATTTCTGAAGTCAAAAGACCTGAATTAGATGCAGTTTTAGTTGCTGCAACTGTAGCACGTCAAATTGAAGGTCGTATCTCATATCGTAAAGCAATAAAAACTGCCATTACCTCTACAATGAGAGTAGGAGCTGATGGAATTAAGGTTTCTGTTTCTGGACGAATTGGTGGGGCAGAAATGGCAAGAAGGGAACATTATAAAGAAGGTAGAACTCCTTTACATACCCTTAGAGCTGATATCGATTATGCACAAGCTGAAGCTCATACAACTTATGGTCGTATAGGCGTTAAAGTATGGATTTGTAAGGGACTTGTTTATGGTAAACGTGAATTAGTTCCTTCAACTGTTGGTGGAAATGTTAAGGAGGGTGGTCGTCCAAGCTCTCAAAGATCATCAAATCCTAACCAAAGACCAAACAGAAAGAAATAATAGATTATTTAATAAGTCAAATATTGTACGATAATGTTACAACCTAAAAAGACAAAGTTTAGAAAACAACAAAAAGGAAGAATAAAAGGTATTGCTTTTCGCGGTCATGAATTGGCTTTTGGAAGTTTCGGTATTAAATCTTTAGAAACAGCATTTATTACAGGAAGACAAATAGAAGCAGCTCGTCAAGCAGTTACTCGTTATATGAAACGTGAAGGACAAATCTGGATCCGTATCTTCCCTGATAAGCCAATTACTAAAAAGCCTAATGAAGTTCGTATGGGTAAAGGTAAGGGTGCACCAGAATATTTTGTTGCTAGAATTATGCCAGGAACTATGTTGTTTGAAGCAGAAGGAGTTCCAATCGAAATAGCAAAAGAAGCTATGCGTTTAGCAGCACAAAAATTACCTGTTTCCACAAAATTCGTAGTTAGAAGAGATTACGTTGAAGAATTATAAATAGGATGAAGATGAAAAACAATGTAATAAAAGAACTCTCAACCTCAGAGTTACAAGAGAGATTAGCTGTAGATAAATTACAGTTAAATAAAATGAAAATTAATCATGCTGTTACTCCTTTGGAGAATCCTAATAAAATTAAAGAAGCAAGAAGGGATGTAGCACGAATAAAGACAGAGTTAAGAAAAAGAGAATTAGATTCTCAATCTGTTGATAATAAATAATACCTAAATTCAATTCAAAATGGAAAGAAATTTAAGAAAAGAAAGAGTAGGTCTTGTTATCAGTAATAAAATGGATAAAACTATTCGTGTGTTCGTTGAACGTAAAGTGAAGCATCCCAAATACGAAAAATTCGTAAAGAAAAGTTCCAAGTTTATGGCTCATGACGAGAAAAATGAGTGCAACATAGGTGATGTTGTAAGAATAATGGAAACAAGACCATTAAGTAAAAATAAATGTTGGAGATTAGTTGAAATTATAGAAAGAGCTAAATAAAATGATACAACAAGAATCAAGATTAATTGTTGCTGATAACAGTGGTGCAAAAAGTGTTTTGTGCATCAGAGTACTTGGTGGTACAAAAAGAAGATATGCTTCTATAGGGGATAAAATAGTTGTTACTGTTAAGGATGCAATCCCTTCTGGAAATGTTAAAAAAGGTATTGTTACTAAGGCTGTTATAGTAAGAACAAAAAAAGAGGTAAGACGTCAAGATGGTTCTTATATTCGTTTTGATGATAATGCATGTGTACTTCTAACTGCAAATGATGAATTAAGAGGAACGCGTATTTTTGGACCTGTGGCTAGAGAATTACGTGAGAAACAATTTATGAAAATCGTTTCATTAGCTCCTGAAGTGTTATAAAAGCAAAATATTTATAGATATGAAATTGCATATTAAAAAAGGTGATATTGTAAAGGTAATTGCAGGTGACTCCAAGGGAAGTTCAGGAAGAGTTCTTGTCGTTTATCCTAAAAAATGCCGAGCAATAGTTGAAGGAGTAAACAAGGTAAAGAAACATTCTAAGCCAAGTTCAAAAAATACTCAAGGAGGAATTATTGAAAAAGAGGCATCAATCCATATTTCTAATTTAGCAGTTGTAGATTCTAAGGGAAACTCTACAAGAATTGGAAGAAGAATGGATGAAAAAACTAATAAATTAGTTCGTTATTCAAAAAAATCAGGGGAGGTGATAAAATAATATGTCATATACACCAAGATTAAAGCAGAAATATAAAGAAGAAGTTATTTCTGCACTTACAAAAGAGTTTGATTATAAAACTGTAATGCAGGTTCCAAAATTAATGAAGATTTCATTAAATCAAGGATTGGGGAAAACCGCAATAACAGATAAAAAAGTTATTGATCAAGGAATTGAAGAAATGACTAAGATAGCTGGTCAAAAAGCTGTTTCTACTAAATCTAAAAAGGATATATCTAACTTTAAATTAAGAAAAGGTATGCCTATTGGAGTACGTGTTACTTTAAGAGGAGATAAGATGTATGAATTTTTAGATAGATTAATTTCTGCTTCAATCCCTCGTATTAGAGATTTTAGAGGAATTAGTGATAAAGGATTTGATGGTAGAGGTAATTATACCTTTGGGATTACAGAACAAATAATCTTTCCTGAAATTGATATTGACAAAATTAATCATATTCAAGGAATGGACATTACTTTTGTAACTTCTGCAAAAACAGATAAAGAAGCTTTATCATTATTAAAAGCATTTGGATTTCCATTTAAAAATCAAAATAGTTAATAGTAAAAATGGCAAAAGAATCAATCAAAGCGAGAGAACGCAAAAGAGAAAAAATGGTTGCTAAATATGCTGCTAAAAGAGCCGCATTATTAGAAGCTGGAGACTATGAAGGGTTACAAAAGTTACCAAAAAATGCTTCCCCAGTAAGATTACATAATAGATGTAAATTAACTGGACGCCCTAAAGGATACATGAGACAATTTGGTATTTCTCGTATAAACTTTAGAGAAATGGCTTTAGCAGGGTTAATTCCTGGAGTAAAAAAAGCAAGTTGGTAAAATAAATAAAGTATAATATAAATAATAATTATAGAGATGTTAACAGATCCAATTGCAGATTATTTGACTCGCATAAGAAATGCATCCTTAGCTAAGCATAGAGTTGTTGAAATTCCTGCTTCTAAGATGAAAAAAGAGATTACCAAAATTCTTTTTGATAAAGGATATATATTAAACTACAAGTTTGAGGACGATGTATTTCCAAAACAAATTAAGATAGCCTTAAAATATCACCCAATGACTAAAGAGTCAGCAATGTCTAAACTAACAAGAGTTAGTAGTCCTGGTTTAAGAAAATATGTTGGAGCTGCAGAACTTCCACGTGTATTAAATGGTTTAGGAATTGCAATTATTTCAACTTCTAAGGGATTAATGACTGATAAAGAGGCAAGAGCTTTAAATATTGGTGGTGAAGTAATCTGTTATATTAGCTAATAATAAAATTTAAGGAGAGAAATAAATGTCAAGAATAGGTAAATTACCGATAAGCCTTCCAAAGGGAGTCGAAATAACAGTAAATGATAATAATATTATTACCGTAAAAGGATCCCTTGGAACATTAACTCAAAATGTTGATCCTTGTGTTAAAATTAAAATAGAAGAAGATACATTAATTTTAGAAAGAGAATCCGATCAAAAACGCCATAAAGCAATGCATGGACTTTACAGATCATTGATTAGTAATATGGTTAAAGGAGTTTCTGAAGGTTTTAAGATTGTTCAAGAAGTTATTGGAGTTGGATATAAAGCACAAGCAAATGGTCAAGTGTTAGAGTTAGCTTTAGGTTATTCGCATAATATATTTTTCGAATTACCTAAAGAAATTAAAGTTGAGACAGTAACCGAAAAAGGGAAAAACCCGTTAATCATAATGACAAGTTATGATAAACAACTTTTAGGTCAGGTTGCGGCAAAGATTCGTTCTTTACGTAAGCCAGAACCATATAAAGGAAAAGGAATTCGCTTTCAAGGTGAAGTTGTTCGTAGAAAAGCTGGTAAGGCGGCTGCTAAGTAATTTCATAAATAATATAATCCGAATAAAGGGATGGCAAATAATAAAGAAATAAGAAGAATCAAATTGAAAATGGGGATCCGTAAAAAAGTTAGCGGAACACCAACAAGACCTCGTTTGACAGTTTTTAGAAGCAATAAAGAAATATATGCTCAATTAGTAGATGATATTAATGGTAAGACTTTAGCTTCTGCTTCATCAATCGAAAAAACTTTTACAAAAGAAGGTGCTAAAATTGAAGTTGCAAAATCTGTAGGTAAATTAATTGCTGAAAGAGCTTTGTCTGTAGGTATTGATTCTGTAGTATTTGATAGAAATGGTTATTTATACCACGGAAGAGTAAAATCATTAGCTGACTCAGCACGCCAAAATGGCTTAAAATTCTAAATATAATATGGCAGATTTAAATATAAAAAGAGTAAAATCAAGCGAAATCGAATTTAAGGATCGTCTTGTAAGTATAAATAGAGTTACAAAAGTAACCAAAGGAGGAAGAACATTTAGCTTTTCTGCAATTGTTGTAGTTGGAAATGAAAATGGCGTTGTAGGATACGGTTTAGGTAAAGCAAAAGAAGTTACAGCAGCTATAGCTAAAGGTGTTGATGATGCTAAGAAAAATCTAATAAAAGTTCCTGTTTTAAAAGGTACTTTACCACATGAACAAATTGGTAAGTATAGTGGTGCTAGAGTATTTATTAAACCAGCAGCACCTGGAACTGGAGTTATTGCAGGAGGTGCAATGCGTGCTGTTTTAGAGAGTGTTGGGGTTAAAGACGTGTTGGCTAAATCAAAAGGTTCATCAAATCCACATAGTGTAGTAAAGGCTACAATTAATGCATTAATCCAATTAAAAGATCCTTATACAATTGCGAAATTGAGAGGAATTGAAATGGATAGAGTTTTTAACGGTTAAAAAGTTGAAATAAAATGAAAGTAAGAGTTACTCAAATAAAAAGTGGAATTGGTAGAACACTTCGTCAAAAACAAACATTAGAATCTTTAGGTTTGAGAAAAATTAATCAAACTAAAGAACATGAACTAACACCTCAAATAAAAGGAATGATTGACAAGGTTAGTCATTTGATTAAGGTAGAAGAAATTTAATATATAACAATTCTTTAAATACAAATAATATCATGGATTTAAGTAATCTTAAACCTGCACAAGGTTCAGTTAAAACCCGTAAGAGAATAGGTAGAGGTCAAGGCTCAGGAAGAGGTGGCACGTCAACACGTGGACATAAAGGTGCAAAATCTAGATCAGGCTACTCTCGAAAAATTGGTTTTGAAGGAGGACAAATGCCTTTGTATAGACGTTTACCAAAATTTGGCTTTAAAAATATAAATAGAATAGAATTTTTGGCTATTAATTTAGATACATTAAATATATTAGCTGAAGAAAAAAATATTTCAGATATTACAATTGAAACTCTTGTTAACCATGGTCTTGCTACTTTAAAAGATAAGGTAAAGATTTTAGGAAGAGGAGAGTTAAAAGCTAAAGTAAATGTTTCAGCAAATGCATTTTCAATGTCTGCTAAAAAAGCTATTGAAGAAAAAGGAGGCATTGTAACAATAATCTAATAAACTATAATGAAAAGATTTATCAATACTTTAAAAAATATCTGGAATATAAAGGATTTAAGAACTAGGATTCTATATACTTTAGGATTAGTCCTTATTTATAGAATTGGTTCTTTTGTTGTTTTACCGGGTATTAACCCAGCTGATTTATCTAACTTGCAAGCTCAAACTCAAGATGGAGTTTTAGGACTGTTAAATATGTTCTCTGGAGGTGCTTTCTCAAACGCATCAATTTTTGCATTAGGAATTATGCCATACATCACAGCGTCAATTGTTGTTCAATTATTGACAATGGTAGTTCCTTATTTTTCAAAAATGCAAAAAGAAGGAGAAAGCGGTCGTAATAAGATAAATCAAATAACCAGATGGTTGACAGTTATAGTAACTCTTTTCCAAGCTTTCGCATATCTTGCAAACCTAAGATTTCAAATTCAAGGTGCAACAATTTATAGTATAACAGGAAGTGATAGTTTAAATTTTGTAAACTGGACTCTACCAATAGCAATTATGTTGACTTGCGGAACTTTATTTGTTATGTGGCTTGGAGAAAAGATAACAGACAAAGGTATTGGTAATGGAATTTCATTATTGATTATGGTTGGGATTGTTGCGAGATTACCTTTTTCTTTATTTGCAGAATTTGCATCAAGAATGGAAGAACAAGGAGGAGGATTAGTAATTTTCTTTGTTGAGTTAGTCGTTTTACTAATAGTTATCATGTTATGTATTCTTTTGGTACAAGGAACAAGAAGAATCCCTGTTCAATATGCAAAAAGAATTATTGGTAATAAACAATATGGTGGAGCTAGACAATATATTCCAATCAAAGTTAATGCTGCAGGAGTAATGCCAATTATCTTTGCACAAGCTATTATGTTCATCCCTGTAACTTTGTTTGGGTTTTCTGACTCAGATAGTATGCAAGGAGTTAAGGCAGCACTTTCAAATTTTAATGGTTTTTGGTATAACTTGATTTTTGCAATTATTATAATTGCGTTTACATATTTCTATACTGCAATTGCAATTAATCCAAAACAAATGTCTGATGACATGAAAAAGAATGGTGGTTTTATTCCAGGAGTAAAACCAGGGAAGCGAACTGAAGAGTTTTTTGACAATGTATTATCAAAAATTACTTTGCCTGGCTCAATATTCCTTGCTCTTGTAGCTATTATGCCAGCTTTTGTTAGTTTATTTGGAGTAAATTCCCAGTTTTCACAATTTTATGGAGGTACATCTTTGTTAATTTTGGTGGGAGTTGTATTAGATACACTTCAACAAATAGAAAGTCATTTATTGATGAGGCATTATGATGGTTTAACAAAATCAGGAAGAATAAAAGGAAGATCTCAAATGTAGTTCATTGCTCTTTGAAAATACAAAATGATAAATTTAAGGACAAAATTTGAGATTGAAAGTTTAAGAAAAAGTGCTCTTTTAGTTGGAAATACATTAGCTGAAGTTGCAAAATACATTAAGCCCGGTGTTTTAACAGAAGATTTGGATAAGATTGCTGAGCAGTATATAAAAGACAATAATGCAATACCAGCCTTTAAAGGTTATTATGGATATCCAGCATCTTTATGTATCTCAGTAAATGAAGTTGTTGTACATGGAATACCTGGGAAAAGGGAACTTAAAGAAGGAGATATTGTTTCAATTGACTGTGGAACGGATTTAGATGGATGGATAGGGGACTCGGCTTATACTTTTGCACTTAATGGTGCAAATGAAAAGACAATTAATCTTATGAAGATAACTAAGGAGTCTTTAATGAAAGGCATTGAACAATGTATTATTGGAAATAGAATTGGAGATTTGAGTTTTGCTATTCAGTCATATTGTGAAAGACATGGATACGGAGTAGTTAGGGAACTTTGTGGTCATGGAGTAGGGAAAAAAATGCATGAAAAACCAGAAGTTCCAAATTATGGTAAGGCAGGAAGTGGTGTGAAATTTAAAGAGGGCATGGTAATTGCGATTGAACCAATGATAACTTTAGGTGATAGAGCAGTAGTTTTTGAAAGTGATGGATGGACATGTAGGACCAGAGATTTTTCAAATGCAGCACATTTTGAACATGATGTTGCAATTACAAAAGAAGGACCTTTGGTGCTATCAAGTTTTGAAGAAATAGAAAATACAATAAAACAAAATAATAACTTAGTATTAGTTTAATATGGCAAAACAAGCTTCAATACAATTAGATGGTATTGTAATAGAATCTCTTGGAAATGCAATGTTCAAAGTTGAACTGGAAAATGGGCACGTAATAATTGCTCATATTTCTGGGAAGATGAGAATGCATTATATTAAGATTTTGCCTGGTGATAAAGTACAAGTTGAAATGTCTCCTTATGATTTAACAAAAGGGAGAATATCTTATAGACATAAATAAAAAAATAATAAACATTTTACCGACCATGAAAGTTAGAACATCAGTAAAAAAAAGATCACCAGAGTGTATCATAGTACGCAGAAAAGGGGTGGTTTATGTTATTAACAAAAAAAATCCTAAGTATAAACAAAGACAAGGATAATTAGTAATTTAACAATATATAAATTTATGGCAAGAATTGCAGGTATCGACTTACCAAAGAATAAAAGAGGAGTTATAGGCTTAACATATATTTATGGAATAGGCAGAAGTACTGCTTCTCAAATTTTATCAAAAGCTGGAATAAGTGAAGACAAAAAGGTAAGTGAATGGACTGATGATGAACAAAATGCGATTAGAACAATCATTAATGATGAGATTAAAGTTGAAGGAGCATTGCGTTCAGAAGTTCAAATGAACATTAAACGTTTGATGGATATCGGATGCTATCGAGGTATTCGTCATCGTATTGGTTTACCTCTTCGTGGGCAGAGTACTAAGAACAATGCACGTACACGTAAAGGAAGAAAGAAAACTGTTGCTAACAAAAAGAAAGCAACTAAATAATAAATAATTACTCAGCAGATGTGGATTATCTATAATATATTTTTGGAACATCTGTATTTATAAAATTAATAAAAAGGAAATTTAAAGAACATTATGGCAAAAAGTTCTAAACCAACAAAGAAAAGAGTAGTAAAAGTTGAGCCTCAAGGAAAAGCGTTCATTTTTGCATCGTTTAATAATTGTATTGTTTCTCTAACTAATAATGCAGGTCAAGTAATTTCATGGTCATCTGCAGGTAAAATGGGTTTTAGGGGTTCTAAGAAAAACACACCTTATGCTTCGCAAATGGCTGCTGAAGACTGTTCAAAAGTAGCTTTTGATTATGGCTTAAGAAAAGTAAAAGTTTTTGTAAAAGGTCCAGGTGCAGGAAGAGAATCTGCAATTAGAGCAATTAATACTTGCGGTATTGAAGTATTGGAAATTACTGATGTGACACCAGTTCCACACAATGGTTGTCGCCCTCCAAAAAGAAGAAGAGTATAATAATATTATTTGATTTAAAGAAAAAATAGATATGGCAAGATATATTGGACCAAAAACCAAAATAGCAAGAAAATTCAGAGAACCAATTTTTGGTTTTGATAAAACCCTTGATAAAAAGAATTATCGTCCAGGACAACACGGACAAAGTAAACGTAGAGCTAAACAATCAGAATATGGAATTCAGCTTAATGAAAAACAAAAAGCTAAATATACTTATGGCATTTTGGAAAGACAATTCCGTAATATTTTTGAAAAAGCTTCACGTAAAGGAGGAATTACTGGTATTGTGTTATTACAATTAATTGAATCACGTCTTGATAATGTTGTTTATCGTTTAGGAATAGGAAAAACTAGAGATCAAGCACGTCAATTAGTTTCTCATCGCCACATTTTAGTAAATGGAGAGTTAGTTAATATTCCTTCATACTTACTAAAGCCAGGAGATGTTGTAAGCGTTCGCGAACGTTCAAAGTCACTTCAAATAATCACTGAATCATTAGAAGGAACTGTTAATCGCTATTCATGGTTAGATTTCGATCTTTCTCAAATGAATGGTAAATTTATGAATTATCCTGAACGTTCTGATATTCCAGAAAATATCAATGAACAATTAATTGTTGAGTTATACTCTAAGTAATAGATTATTAAATTATAAAGAAATGTCAATATTAGCTTTTCAACAACCTGACAAGGTTATAATGATAGAGTCAGATGATTTTCATGGGAAGTTTGAATTTCGTCCGCTTGAACCAGGCTACGGAGATACTATAGGAAACGCTTTGCGTAGAATTTTAATATCATCCTTAGAAGGTTTTGCAATTACTTCTATTCGCATTGAAGGAGTTGAGCATGAATTTGCGACAATTCCAGGTGTGATTGAAGATATGACTGAAATTATTTTAAATCTGAAACAACTACGTTTTAAACGTCAAATTGAAGATGAAGAAAGTGAAGTAATTAATTTTACTATCACTGGAAAGAATGTGTTTAAGGCAGGTGATATCAATAAACATTTGAATAATTTTCAAGTTATAAATACAGATTTTGAAATATGCCAAATGGAACCTAATGTTACTCTAAACATTACTCTAAGAATTGAAAAAGGAAGAGGGTATGTATCATCAGAGGAAAACATTAATTCAAATGATGTTCTAAACACTATTGCAATAGACTCAATTCATACTCCAATCAAAAATGTTATGTATGATGTTGAAAACTTTCGTGTTGAACAAAAAACTGATTATGATAAGTTAGTTTTAGAAATAACTACTGATGGTTCTATAACTCCTAAAGACGCGCTCACTGAAGCCGCCTCTATACTAATTCAACACTTTATGCTTTTTTCTGATGAAAAAATTTCACTTCAGACTGAAGCTAAACCATTAACTGAAGAGTTTGACGAAACTACTCTCCACATACGTCAAGTGTTAAAATCAAAATTAACTGATTTGGATTTATCAGTTAGAGCTCTTAATTGTTTAAAATCTGCAGAGGTTGAAACTTTAGGAGATTTAGTATCTTTCAACAAAGCTGACCTATTAAAATTCCGTAATTTTGGTAGAAAATCACTTACAGAATTAGAAAATCTTGTAAAATCCAAAGGACTTGAATTTGGAATGAATATTGCGAAATATAAATTAGAAAAAGAATAAGAGAAATGAGACACGGTTGCAAAATAAATAAATTATCAAGAACGCAGGCACATAGAGCGGCTATGCTTTCAAATATGGCTTCATCATTAATATTACATAAAAGAATTGAAACCACTTTAGCCAAAGCAAGAGCTTTAAGAGGATATGTTGAACCATTAATCACAAAATCAAAAACTGATTCAACACATCAAAGACGTATAGTATTTAGTTATCTTCAAAACAAAGAAGCTGTTACAGAACTTTTTAGAGAAATATCTGGAAAAGTTGCAACAAGAAATGGCGGATATACAAGAATATTAAAGGTGGGTCGTCGTCAAGGAGATGGAGCAGAAATGGTTATGATGGAATTGGTAGATTATAATGAGAACCTATTAAAGGACGCAAAACCAGCAAAAGCAAAAACAACTCGTAGAGGTAGAGCTAAAAAGTCTGAAACTGTTGAAACTGCAAATCAACAAGCAAAAGTTGAAGAACCTGCAATAGCACAAGTTGAAGAAGAAGTAAAGGTTGAAGAAACACCAGCTTCTGAAGAAAAAGCAGAATAATAATTACTTTTTAAGTATATATTGATAAAGACGTTGTTCAAAATAGTTGAGCAACGTCTTTTTTGTTATTTACTATACTAGAATTTAGTTCCACAGAATAAAAATTATTCTTAAATATAAAACTGCTAAATCAAACAAGAAATAATTCAAACCTTATTTCAGTATAATAAAACGAAGAAAGAAAAAAATAAAACTTCGTTTCAGGAAATCAGCATAAGCATATAAATATCCTCAATATTTTTTTAATTTTTGAGAGATAAATTTATAGAAGCTGCCTCATAATTGTCGAGGCAAGCTCTTAATCTTTTTGCTTATTCCCTCCTTGTTTCTCTTATTATGCTTTTCAAGACAATTCAAATTTATAAAATACATTTCAATATAGAATAAAAGTTAAATAGAGAAATTTCTAATCCTAAAATTTGGTATTAACTTTTTAAATACTTTATCTTTGCACACTTTTTAAAGTAAAATAGCCTAAGGGTTATTTGCTGATTATGATAGTTAACTAATTTATAAACACATATTTGAAATGAAAAAATTACTTTTTTTCTTGATGGCAATTATTTTTGCCATTGCAGGTAAGGCTCAAACTCCTTTGGTGGAGAATTTCTCGAGCTCTACATTTCCTCCTACAGGATGGACAAAATTGACAGGATCGGCTGCTTCTGTCTTTACTGGAACAGCACCAACACCAACAACTGCTGGTTGGACAAGAGTAGCTACTGGTTATGGTATTACTAATGCTCACCCTAAACTTAATGTTTACGGTACAAGTTGTAAATATTGGTTAGTAACTCCTACAATTGACTTAGGCGGTGGCGGAAATTATGCTTTAACTTTTGATTTAGCATTAACTGATTATGCTAATGCAGATGTACCAGAACAGGTTGGCGCTGACGATAAATTTATGGTTATTGTTTCAACTGATAATGGACTTACTTGGTCACAATTAAATGCTACAATTTGGGATAACGAAGGTTCTACAAATGTGTTTTCGAATATACCAAATACAGCACAGAATATTTCTATAGATTTATCTGCTTATACAGGACAAATTAAAATTGCATTTTATGGAGAATCAACTGCTACTAATGGAGATAATGATATACATATTGGAAATGTAGTAGTAACTACATGCCCTGCACCTAATGGTTTATTAGCTAATAATATTACAACTTCTTCTGCTGATTTAACATGGAATTTAACTAATGCTACTGATTATACTTTAGAATATAAAATGTCTTCCCAATCTGATTGGTCATCAGCAATATCAATTCCTAATCTTACTACAAATTCATATCAACTTCAAGGACTTAATCACAGTACTTCTTACGATTTTAGGGTTAAAGCAAATTGTGTTGTTGGAGTTGATGAAAGCGTATGGAATACATCATCTTTTAATACTTCTTGTGCAACTATTACTCAATTTCCATGGATAGAAGGTTTTGAAGTTGATTGGGCAACTGCTGTGTTTCCTGGAAATAAACCTGCGCCTAATTGTTGGACAGTAATTGACAAGGGGGGTACAAATTCTTCATATCAATATTGGTGGAAAAAAGGAACAACACCTGCTCATTCAGGTTCTGGTCATGCAGTATGTTATACTGATTATGGGACAACAAATCATAATGATTGGTTGATTACCCCTCAGATTTCATTAACTGGTAATGAGAGATTACGTTTTTGGGCTATGAGAAGCTCATCTACAACTACTGAACCAGATGAGATATCTGTTTTCATCTCCGATGAGAATACCATATTAGATACAACAGGAATGGGACAAAATGGAAATCTTATTGGATTTACACAAATATTTAATCAATTACTCCCTGTTGCTGATTGGCAACTTTATGAAATAAATTTGAGTCAATATACTGGAGTTCGATATATTGCATTTGTGCGTCAAGGAACCCCAGATGGATATAATTTACGATTAGATGATGTTGAAGTTTCTACAATTCCAAATTGTTTCCCTCCAACTGAGATTGCAATGAGTAATATTACTTCAGACCAAGCAGAATTAAACTTTACTCCAGCAGAAATTACTGGTCCTTCTTGGAATGTGATGTTAAAAAACTTATCTACAAATGCAACAGTAACAGAACCAATATATTCTCTCCCTCACACTTTCTACAATTTGACACCTAATACAAATTACAGTGTTTCAATAATTACAGATTGTGGAGATGGAACATTTTCAGATCCAACATTGCCTTTAACATTTAGAACACAATGCGTTCCAGCAACAATCCCTTATTTAGAAGATTTTTCTACATCTGTTGTTGTTGAACCTACTTGTTGGACAAGAATGAGTGGATTGTTAGCTGATATATCTATTTTAACTCCTACAACAAGTGGATGGACTCATTCAACAGCTTTAGATAATGCGATGAGAGTTAATATTTATGGTACAAGTGTAAATTATTGGTTAATTTCTCCTACTATTGATTTAGGATTGACTGGCTTGCTTTATCAATTAGATTTTGATGTTGTATATTCTGATTTAGCAACAGGTTTACAAGATCCAACTCATTCGGATGATGATATTTTTGCAGTTGTTATATCTCCTGATAATGGAGCTACATGGTCAAAAGCGAATGCGAGAATTTGGTATGCAAGTCCAGATTCTACTTATTCTCTTACATCATTTAGCCCAACTTCAACTCATATTTCATTGAAATTAGAAGATGAAAATATGATACCATATTCAGGGAATATAAAAATTGCTTTATATGGTGAATCTACAGTAGCTCTTTCTGGAGCTGATAACTATCTTTTTATTGATAATTTTGAAGTTGATTTAGCTCCAATGTGCCCAACAGTATTTAACACTACAGCTTCAGTTGATAATTTCTCAACAATTAGAGTGAATTTTGCAACTGATAATGCTGAACCAGGAACAGGTTGGGATATAGCTTATGCTGAAACAGATCCTTCTTCTTTTGACCCAAATACATCAACAATTGTACCAGTTAGTGATGTTTCTCAATTACCATATCTAATTACTGGCTTAAATGCAGGAAGTACATATAGTATAGCTGTTCGTCAAAATTGCGATGGTGATTGGTCTGAAACTGTAAGTGCAACAATTCCGTATTTAGAAAATGCAGTAACTCTTCCTTATATTCAAGATTTTGAAGATTTAAATAATATTGCTGAATGGACGCTATCTAATCCAGATACTAATAAATGGTATATTTCAAATGCTGTTAGTTATCCTGATAATTCAGGAAATTCATTATTCATAAGTGATTCTCTTGGCGCTACAAATGAATATACTAATAATGTTATCTCTTATGCTTATGCTTCAACAATAGTTGATTTTGGCACAGGAGCTGCAGAATATAATCTTTCCTTTGATTGGAGAGCAAGAGGAGAATCTTCTTCTTATGATTATATTAAGGTATTTTTATTACCTATTGATCAAGCTATACCAACTACAGGATGGCCTGTTGGACAAGCATTAGGTACATTCAATCAACAAAGTACTTGGCAACATGCTAACATTATTCTTCCAGCAAGTGAGTATGAAAATACAGTTAAAAAATTAGTTTTTATTTGGTGGAATGATGGTAGTACAGGAACCAATCCTCCTGCAGCAGTTGATAATATTCAAATTCTTCCAATGACTTGTGCTACTCCTTCAAATCTTGTAGTTTCATTGGTTGATCAAACAAGTGCAACTATATCATGGACAGAAAACGGAACATCAACTTCATGGTTAATTGAATACTCTTTTAATGGAATAAATTGGACATCTGAACTTGCTTCAACAAATACTGATTTTGTTTTAAGTAACTTAAATCCTTCATCAACTTATCAAGTGAGAGTTTATTCCCTTTGTTCTTCAATAGATACAAGTTCTTTTGTTTCTAATGTTTTCCAAACAGAATGTGGAGTAATATCTCAATTTCCATGGAATGAAGGTTTTGATGAAGCATTTGTTGGTACATCAGCATCAAATTCATTATCTGCAAGTCCACGTTGTTGGTCAAACTTTAATGGTGGATATACTTCAACAACATATCAATGGAAGAGAGGAACAACAGCATCAAATATTTACGCAGGTACTGGATATGCTTATATGGATGGTTATGGTTCTACAACAAGTGCCACATACACAAATAATGATTGGTTAATAACTCCAGTATTACAATTAACAGGAAATGAAAGATTGAACTTCTGGGTTAAAAAAGAAGGGGCAACTTATACTCCTGATTTAGCAATCTATGTTCTTGATATGAATAATGGAGATGTTAATGCTACTGATAGTATTTCAAACTTTACATTATTGGCAAATATACCTAATAATACAATTTCAACTACATATCAGCAACAAGAAGTTGACTTAAGCTCTTTGAATGGTCAATATCGTTTAGCATTTGTTCGTTTACAACCATCTCAATACGATTTATATATAGATGAAGTAAAAGTAAGTTCATTACCAAATTGTAGAAGAGTAAGTGATGTTGCATTATCATATGTTTCTCATGAAGAGGCAACTATTACTTGGACTCCTGGTCAAGAAACTGATGCATCATGGAATATTTACTTGACTCAAGGCTCTTCTACAATAACTATTCCTGCTACTCAAATTCCAACAACCATTACAAATCTACTTCCTAATACTGATTATTCATTTGTAGTTAAAACTGATTGTGGTACTGAAGAGTCAGATCCAACAATCCCTATATCATTTACTACATCATGTACTCCAATTTCTGTACCTTTTTTAGAAGAATTTAATACATCTCCTCTAACAAATGATTGTTGGAAGCAACATAATGGATTATTAGCAGACACTGTTGTGTTTACAAGTAACTCTTCTTCTTGGGTGTATAATAATAACTCATATCCTGCAGCATCGCCTATAACTTCAATGAGATTGAATATTTGGGGAACCTCAATGAAATCTTGGTTAATTACTCCAACTATAGATTTAGGAAATACAAGCAATCTTTATCAATTAGAATTTGATGTTACTAATTCTAATTTAGCTATGTTAGTTCCTGGAGTTTTAACAGGAGTGGACGATAAATTTGCTGTTGTAATTTCTACAAATAATGGATTGACTTGGACAAGTGCTAATGCTCATATATGGTCAAATGAAACTGGGGCAACAAGAGTTTATAACGATTTAATGAGTACTACTCCAATACATATAATAATTCCTCTTCAAGACGAAAACTTAACACCTTATCAAGGATTAATTAAAATCGGATTCTATGGTGAAAGTACTGTAAGTAATGCTGATAATTATTTGAATATAGACAATGTTGCAATTAATGAATGGGCAGACTGTCAAAGACCAACAGGACTTGCTGTAAATGGTGTTTCATTTGATGAAGCTACAATTAGATTTACAGAACAAGGAACAGCTTCTTCATGGGAATATTCTCTTGGAATTGTTATTGATGGTATTGATAACGATCCTGATGCTGGAACAATAATCTCTATATTTGATAATCCTCACACAATTCAAGGTCTTACTCCAAGTACAGATTATTTTGTAGCTGTACGCTCTGATTGTATGTCTCCTTGGTCAGATATAGTTACATTTAGAACAGCTCCACTTCCTGTAACCACATTCCCTTATTTAGCAACATTTGATGAATATGATATAGAAAGTTCAAATTGGACTTCTATTAGTAACTCAGTTAATAAATGGGTCGTAGGGGATGCTACAAGCTCTACTTTAGGTGATATTATTGATTCTTATTCAGCATATATTTCATTTAATGATGGAGATAGCAATTCTGCTACAACAGCAACAACAAGAGCATACTTCTATAGAGATTTTGACTTTGGTACTACACCAACAACATATGATTTATCTTTTGATTGGAAGTGTTTAGGAACTTATACTTCTTCAACAAATACTGTTTCTTCTGGAATTATGGTAATACCTTGCGAAACCACAGATTCAATTAATTTAGGAGGATTACCATTTAATCAAAATCAAAGAGTGTTAATGGTTCATAGCCAAACAGATTGGCAAAATGCAACAACCCAACTTGATAATATGTCCGGTCTTAAACGTATAATATTCTTTACTTGGGGATATAGTGCAGCAAATCGCTACAATCCTGCAGCAATTGATAATATTAGTCTAACTGAAACAACTTGTGCTAGACCAACTGATGTTACAATTTCAGATATCAATACAACTTCTGCTGATATCACTTGGAATGCTTCTGCTGATAGTTATATCTTAACATATAGAGCTAGTGATGATGCTATTAGTACTTATCTGGCTTCATCTACTAACACTGCATCTTTATCAAATTTATTACCTGGAACTTCTTATTCAGTATGGATAAAATCAATTTGTGGTTCTGATACAACAATTAATTCTGTGTCACTATCATTCAGAACGCCTTGCTATGATAATGCAATTTCTACATTCCCTTGGATAGAAGGATTTGAAAGTGGACTTTCTTGTTGGACACAAGACTATACTGTTGGAACCATTGATTGGACTAATGAAGATAATTATTATAGTTCATCAACACCTGCACATGGAGGTCAAAAATTAGCTTATTTCTTTGATGATAGTTTTTCTGGATATACAACAAAACTTGTTTCTCCACTTTTAGATATTTCAGGATTAGCTACACCTTACGTTAGTTTCTGGCATCTACAAAAAGCTTGGGGATCTGATCAAGATGAATTAAAAGTATTCTACAGAGCAAGTTCAGATAGTGCATGGACACAGTTAGCATACTATACTTCTAGTATTACGGCATGGCAATTAGATTCAGTTGCTTTACCTTCAGCATCTTCAACCTATCAAATAGCTTTTGAAGGAATTCAAAATTATGGATATGGAGTTGGATTAGATGATATTACAGTTTACGATGCTAATTCTAATCCTTGTTCTCCTCCAACTGATTTAGTAGTTAATGCTCTTAATACTTCTGCTTCTATTACTTGGACTCCAACAGGAACTGAAACTGATTGGCAAGTTAGAATTGGAGAAACAGCAGATCCTATTGATGTTACCTCAGCTTCTTATCCAATGAGCGATTTAACTCCTAACACAAGTTATACTGTTTATGTTAGAGCAAATTGTGGTGGAACATATTCTAATTGGGTTTCATATACATTTACAACCCTTGCAAACGTGCCAACAACAGTAGTTACAAATGCTGCTACATCAGTTACTCAAATAACTGCAACTCTTAATGGAATAATTACTGCAGGAACTGAAGCAATAACAGCTCAAGGATTTGAGTGGAAAGAAGTAAGTGCTACTGATTGGACAATAGTTAATGCTGCTGGAACTACAATTTCACACAACCTAACTGGCTTAACTGCAAGTACTGCTTATGAATTTAAAGCATTTGCAACTACAGCATCAGGAACTGTTTATGGAACAACTGAAAACTTTACTACTTTAGCTCAAGGAATTACTCCTCTAACAGTAGTTACAGTTGCAGCTGATCAAATTGCTCAAACAACTGCAACTCTTAATGGAACAATTACTGCAGGAACTGAAGCAATAACAGCTCAAGGATTTGAGTGGAAAGAAGTAAGTGCTGCTTCATGGACAACAGTAACTTCAACAGGAACTACAATAACTCATAACCTTACTGGCCTAATTGCTAATACTGCCTATGAATTTAGAGCATTTGCAACCACAGCTTCAGGAACTATTAATGGAGCGACATTAAGCTTTACAACTCTTGCAGTTATTCCTCCAACAGTAGTTACAAGTCCTGCTACATTGGTTGCTCAAACAACTGCAACTCTTAATGGAACAATTACTGCAGGAACTGAAGCAATAACTGCTCAAGGTTTTGAATGGAAAGAAGCAAGTGCTACAACTTGGACTACAGTTAATGCTGCTGGAACTACAATTTCACACAACCTAACTGGTTTAACTGTAAGTACTGCTTATGAATTTAAAGCATTTGTAACTACAGCATCAGGAACTGTTTATGGAACAACTGAAAACTTTACAACTCTTGCAATCGTTGCTCCAGTTGTTACGACAGACTCTATTGCTAATTTAGAAGGAAGAATTGTTACATTGTATGGTACAATTACGTTAGGAACTGAAACTTTAACAGCTCAAGGATTTGAATGGAAAGAAGCAAATGCTACAGATTGGACAAATGTTGATGGAACATTGACTGGAAATGTACTATCTTATGAGCTTACAGATTTAACTCCTAACACAGCATACAATTTTAGAGCATACGCAACAACTGCAAGTGGAACCGTAACTGGAACAACTATTAACTTTAGTACTTTAGGATTAAATGAAGTTCAAGGAAGTGAAATGTCAATTATGATGTATCCTAACCCAACTTCTAATCAAACTAATTTAATTGTTAATGGAGTTAGTGGAGATGCAAAAATCATTATAAGTGATATGCAAGGAAGAATTCTTAGCACAACAAATGTAAATTCATCAAATGGTGTTATTGAACAAACAATAGATGTTTCCAATTTGGCAAAAGGCGTTTACTATGTAAGAATACAAAATAATCAACTAAGTAGAACTCAAAAATTAATTGTAAAATAATTGATTAAAGAGAATATTTAGTTTATTTGACAACTAATTATTAACGAGTGGTTACTTCCAAAAGAGGTAACCACTTTTTTATATTCAAAGATTATTATCAGGTTATTAAAGATATAAGATAATAGTAGTTTATGAAAGTAAATTTTTTTCATTTTTTGGTAAAACTGGACTTAATACCTATATTTGCAAACTAATTGAAAAGATTAAACAACTAAAAAAACAGAAAAATATGGGACAAATTATTGGAATTCATGCAAGACAAATTCTTGATTCGAGAGGTAATCCAACAGTTGAGGTAGAAGTATATACAGATCAAGGTGCTGTTGGTCGTGCAGCAGTTCCTTCCGGAGCTTCAACAGGAGCTCATGAGGCATGTGAGTTAAGAGATAATGATAAGAATTATTTCTTGGGTAAAGGAGTTATTCAAGCTGTAAATAATGTTAAAAACGTACTAAATAACGAACTTAGAGGTTTTCAAATTACTGAGCAAAATGCTATTGACGCAAAGATGATTGAGCTTGATGGAACTGAAAACAAAAGTAAGTTAGGAGCAAATGCAATTCTTGGTGTTTCTTTGGCTTGTGCAAAGGCAGCAGCTATGGAAACAGGTCAAGAACTTTATAGATATATTGGTGGGGTTAATGCTAACATTCTTCCAATCCCAATGATGAATATTCTTAATGGAGGCTCTCACGCCGACAATTCAATAGATTTTCAAGAATTTATGGTTATGCCAGTAGGTGCTCAGTCATTTTCGCATGCTCTTCAGATGGGAACGGAGGTTTTTCATAACCTAAAATCTGTTCTTAAAGGCAAAGGATATTCCACTAATGTTGGAGATGAGGGAGGTTTCGCACCAAATCTAAAATCTAACGATCAAGCAATTGAAGTTATCCTTACAGCAATTGAAAAGGCTGGCTACAAAGCTGGAAAAGATATTTTCATTGCCTTAGACCCTGCTTCAAGTGAGTACTATTTACCAAAGGAAAAGGTATATCACCTTCATAAATCAACAGGTGAAAAGCTTAGTTCAGCACAAATGGTTGACTATTGGGCAAATTGGGTAAAGAAATATCCAATTATTTCAATTGAAGACGGAATGGCTGAAGACGATTGGGAAGGTTGGAAACTAATGACTGATAAGTTAGGCAAAAAAATTCAACTTGTTGGCGATGATCTTTTTGTTACAAATCCTGAGCGTTTGCAAATGGGAATTGATAAGAAGGTTGCCAATTCAATTTTGGTTAAGGTTAATCAAATTGGTACCCTTACTGAAACAATAAATGCAGTTAGTCTTGCCAACAGAAACTCATACACTGCTGTAATGAGTCACCGTTCTGGAGAAACCGAAGATACAACAATTGCAGATCTTGCAGTTGCTCTAAATACAGGACAAATCAAAACAGGTTCGGCTTCAAGAACTGATAGAATTGCAAAGTACAACCAACTTCTTCGTATTGAGGAAGCTCTTGGAGAACAAGCAATTTACTTAGGAAAGAATTTTAAGTTTGCTAAATAGGCAAAATTAGCTTGTTTCATTTCATTAAATCCTTATTTCATTTTACTGGAATAAGGATTTATTTTTATAAAACATTCATTTTCTTGTATTTTATTTGCTAGTATATAGAAATAATTATATCTTTGCACCCAATTTTCAAAAATAATGTTGCTTACTCGACAAACCTAATTTTTTGAAAAGAAGTAAATTAATTAATGTTTAACCCGATTTAGTAAGAAATCACAAGAAAAAAATCATTTATTAAAAAAATGAGAGATTTAAAAGACATTCAACCTTTACAAGATTTCGATTGGTCTTCTATTGGTAAGAAAAAAAGTGTTTACACAGAAAAAGAACGTGAAACCCTAACCCAAAGTTACGAAGACACTTTCAGTCAATTGGCAGAGCAACAAGTTGTTGAAGGAACTATTGTTGCAAAAAATAGCCGTGAGGTAGTAATTAATATTGGCTTTAAGTCAGATGGTATTATTCCTTTATCAGAAATCAGATATAATCCTAATTTAAAGGTTGGTGATAAAATCGAAGTTTTTGTAGAAAGTCAAGAAGATGCTGATGGACAGCTAATTCTTTCTCATAAAAAAGCACTTATTCTTAAATCTTGGGATAGAGTTAATGATGCATTCGAAACTCAAGAAATTATTAACGGTTATGTTAAGAGCAGAACTAAGGGTGGTTTAATCGTTGACGTATTTGGAATTGAAGCTTTCCTTCCAGGAAGTCAAATTGATGTTAAACCAATTAGAGACTATGATGTTTATGTAGATAAGATTATGGAATTTAAGATTGTGAAGATTAATCATGATTTCAAAAACGTAGTTGTATCTCATAAAGCACTTATTGAAGATGAAATTGAAGCTCAAAAGGCTGAAATTATTTCTCATCTTGAAAAAGGTCAGGTTCTTGAAGGAATTGTTAAGAATATAACTTCTTACGGAGTATTTATTGACCTTGGAGGAGTTGATGGACTTATCCATATTACAGACTTATCTTGGGGAAGAATTAATCATCCAGAAGAAGTTGTTGAATTAGATCAAAAGATTAATGTTGTTATCTTAGACTTTGATGAATCTAAGAAACGTATTGCTTTAGGTTTGAAACAACTTACTCCACATCCTTGGGATGCACTAAGTGCTGATCTAAAGGTTGGTGATAAGGTTAAGAGCAAGGTTGTTGTTTTAGCTGATTATGGTGCATTCGTTGAAGTAGTTCCAGGAGTTGAAGGACTAATCCACGTTACAGAAATGTCATGGAGTCAACACCTAAGAACTGCTCATGATTTCTTAAAAATTGGAGATGATGTTGAAGCAGTAGTTCTTACACTTGACCGTGAAGAAAGAAAAATGTCATTAGGAATCAAGCAACTTATTCCAGACCCATGGGGAGATATTGTAACTAAATATCCAATTGGAAGCAAACATGAAGCAACTGTAAGAAATTTCACTAACTTTGGAATCTTTGTTGAATTGGAAGAAGGAGTTGATGGATTAATCCACATTTCTGACCTTTCTTGGAGCAAGAAAATCAAGCACCCAGCTGAATTCACAAAGGTAGGAGAGAAGATACAAGTAGTGGTTCTTGAAGTTGATTCTGAAAGTCGTCGTTTGAGCCTAGGACATAAACAACTTGAAGAAAATCCTTGGGATGTATTTGAAACAATCTTCACAATAGGTTCAGTTCACAAAGGAACAATTCTAAATATGGGCGATAAAGGTGGAGCAATAATCACCCTGCCTTATGGAGTTGAGGCTTTTTGTCCAAAATCACAATTAGCAAAAGAAGATAAATCATCTGCTAATGTTGATGAACAATTAGACTTTAAGATTATTGAATTCTCAAGAGACAGTAAGAAGATAGTTGTAAGTCACCTAAGAACTTGGCAACAAGAAGAAGAGAAAGAGAATAAGAAAGCATTATCTGAGGAAAAAGCGATTAAGAAACTAAATGAGAATTTAGAAAGAACAACCTTGGGAGACATTGATGCTTTAGCAAATTTAAAAGAAGAAATGAATAAGAATGAACAATAATAATTCTTAAAAAGGGTTCTTAAAATCTATTATAACGTCTAAACTTTTTAAGTTTAGACGTTTTTTGTTGGAAATATATACTAATTAATGTAATTTTGCACCCTAACAAACCAAATTAATGATAAAATTATGAAACGCTTCTCTTTATTATTTATAATGTCTTTCTTGCCTTTAATTTCTTTTTCCACAGGCATTAATGCAATTTATTCTTTCTCCACATATAATATCCCGTCTCAAAAACCTTATGTGGAAATCAACACATCAATACAAGCAAAGAGTTTAGAATACAAGAATAATGAAGCAAGAATAGAATTTACCTTAGTTCTACTCAAAGACTCTCAGATTGTTTATGTTGAGAAAAGAGAACTCAAGGTAGTTAAATCAAGTAATGACGCATCAGTAATTGACATTCAAAGAGTAAGCCTTGAGAATGGGAAATATTCTGCACGATTTGAATTGAAAGACAAGAATACTCCTATGGAACCCATGGTAATTGAAGATGAATTTGAAATAAACTATCCTAAAAATCAAATTGCTGTATCTTCTGTCCAAATTATTGATTCATACAAGAAAACTACAACGCAAAATATTCGTTCCAAGAATGGTTATGACCTAACGCCATATCTTTTCGATGCTGTTCCTGAAAACAAGAATATACTAACCTATTACTCAGAAATCTATAATGCCGATAAGGAGTTTGGGAAAGATAGCACATATATAATTTCTGTCAATGTGGAAAGCATTAAGACCGGAAAGAAGATTGAATCAATTCAAAGAGTTAGGAGAGAAAAAGCAAGAGAGATTTCAGTTGAAATGGGAAATCTTGACATAACATCCCTTCCTCAAGGAGGATACTACTTAGTGGTGGAGGCAAGAAGTAAGAATAGCATACTGTTTTCTTATAGCAAACTCGCATTTTACAGATATTCAAATATTGAAAACGATATTCAATCTGCAATTCCTTCAGATGCTTTTGTAAATATGATACCCAAAGAAGAAATTGACGAAAATATCCTTTGCTTGACCCCAATTGCAAGTGAGGCTCAAAAATCCTTTATCTACAAACACCTTAAAAGCGCAAGTGTTGATGAAAAGAAGCATTTCTTATATATGTTTTGGAGAGGAATAAACCCAGAAAATCCTAATCTTGAATGGAAATCCTATATGAATGAGGTAAGAATTGTTGACGATAAATTCAGCACCAAGATTAAGAAAGGCTACGAAACAGAGATGGGAAGAGTATATCTACAATACGGCAAGCCTGACATAGTTATTGATGAGAAATTTAAGGCAACATCCGGAATGCGTCAAGCCTCAGTACTAAACTCAAATGAGCATCTAACCGCAGAATTTTCACAAGATGCAATTTCCTATATGCCTTATCAGATATGGAAATATCATAAGACTCCTTATGGAGAGGTGAATAAAGGATTTGTATTCTATGCTCCACAAAATAACCTTATGGAATACCTTCTTCTTCATTCTGATGCCAAAGGCGAACCTTCTGATATGTTTTGGGAATCGCGCCTAACAAGAGGTAATATGCCAGAAGGAATGCAAGGAGAGGCAGGCTTGCAATTCAAAAGAGGATACTAAGCAATGAGAAGAGTTGCAGTGGTTATCCTTAACTGGAACGGTAAAGCCCTCTTGGAAAAATACCTTCCCTCAGTTATCCAATACTCAAAAGAAGCTCAAGTCATCGTTGCCGACAATGCATCGAGCGATGATTCAATTTCTTTTCTCAAAGAGAACTATCCACAAATCAAAATAATTCAAAACAAAGAAAATCTTGGTTTTGCAGAAGGCTATAATCAAGCCCTATTGCATGTAAATGCAGACTACTATGTGCTTTTGAACTCCGATGTTGAGGTTACAGAAAACTGGATTGGAGGCATAATTGACCTAATGGAAAAGAATCCAAAGATAGCATGTTGTCAACCCAAATTACTATCTTATAATGAAAGAAAATATTTCGAATATGCAGGAGCAGCAGGAGGTTATATTGACTATTTGGGCTATCCATTCTGCAGAGGGCGAGTATTTAACTATGTTGAAGAGGATAATGGTCAATATGATGATGCCAAAGAGATATTTTGGGCAACAGGAGCCGTGATGTTTGTTAGGGCAAGCCTTTATCAAAGCTTCGGAGGATTGGACAAAGATTTCTTTGCACACCAAGAAGAAATAGATTTTTGCTGGCGTTTGAAAAATGCTGGCTATAAGATTTTCTACTATCCTCATTCAGTTTGCTATCATCTTGGAGGAGGCTCACTAAACAAAACCTCACCCTTCAAAACCTTCCTTAACTTCCGCAATAACCTCTATCTGCTCTACAAAAACCTTCCTAAAGAGAAACAATTCAAAATATTTGCCCAACGATTTTTCTTAGATATAATTGCAGCATTCTCCTTTCTTATGCAAGGAAAGGGAGGCGAGTTTAGTGCAGTCTTCAAAGCATATGTTGCTTTCCTAAAAACCAAACACCTAATCAAAGCCAAACGCACCCTTATCCTTAATCCCAACATCAAAGAAATTTATACCAAAAGCATAGTGAGGGACTACTACCTTAGAGGGAAGAATAGATTCCGCCAACTTGACTTTTAGCTGATATAATCAAAGCTTATAACTACTAAAACCTTATCATCCTCAATTCAAATGAGGGTTCAATTTTTTTAAACTTCATTTCAAAGTTAGAACAATGCCATTGTTTTGGCAAAACAACCGCATTGTTTCGGGCAAACAATGGCATTGTTTTGAGTAAACAACCGCATTGTTTTGAGATCGAAACGAAATTTAATTTTTTTGAAACCTTGTTTGGTTAATTAAAAGCCTGTTTTGTAGGCTTCTAAGTCTTGTTTGAATGAGGCTAAGAATAATTATAGAAATAGTAATTTAGACTTAGATTGTCAAAATTAGGCTTTTTGGGGAAAAAGAGGAATGATTTTAGAAAAGGAATGAGCTTAGAGCCAATTGATAACCCTTTAATCCAAAGCCAAAAATACTTCCTTTGCAGTTTGGAGCAATAAGGCTGTTGTGACGGTAGGTTTCTCGAGAGAGAATATTGGATATATGAACCTCAATCACCGGCGTCTTAATGCTTTTGACGGCATCGGCAATTGAAACTGAAGTATGTGTATAGCCTCCGGCATTAAGCACTATACCATCAAAGCTAAATCCTACCTCATGGAGCTTATTGATGATTTCTCCCTCTATGTTTGATTGATAATATTCTAATTCAATGTCAGGATACAACTCTTTTAGAGTTTGAAAATAGTCCTCAAAGCTTTGGCTGCCGTATATTTCTTCTTCTCTTTTGCCCAAAAGGTTAAGATTAGGTCCATTAATTATTATTATCCTCATTGTGTTTTTGTTTAATCCAACTCAATAATTCTTTTGAAGAGGGGGTGAGGTAAATATATTTGCTTTCATCCAAGAGATAGAAAGTGGGTAAGGTACGAAGATAGGTTTTAATTATAGGTTGGTCGTTTTCAATGTAGCAATTTTGCCAAGTTTTTGGAATAAATTTCTGATTATCTTGCCAATATTCTTTCTCCACATCGGGCAATATTGCCAACACTTTCACAATTCCCTTTTCTATCAATTTCTTAAGCTCTTTGTTCTTGGCAAGCTCTTTCTTTATCTTGGTGCAGTCCTCACATTCGGGATTGTAGAAATAGAGTAGTACGTAGGGAGCTGTTGTTTGATAGAGTGTTTCTTGCTCTGAGGTGGGAGTAATATAGTTAAAATCCATAAATTTAACATTTTCCTGCGAGAAACCCGTAAGAGTGAAGCAAAAAAGCAATATGGGAAGCAGAAATGACTTGTTCATAGGGGCTAAATCATTACTAATTCTTTCTTAGAAGGGATATGTACATTCTTATATCCGTTTTCTCTTAGTGTATTTGCAAAGTTATTTTGAGTTTCCTCCTCTCCATGAACAAGGAATATGTTTTTAATCTTCTTTTTGTCCTGACATTCAAGATAGCGAAGCATTTCCTCGTAGTCGGCGTGGGCTGAATAGGAGTCAATCCTCCTAACTTCGGCTCTAACAACATATTTGTTCCCAAAAATAGATACAATATTGTCTCCTCTAATGATTTTTGCTCCTAAGGTTGTTGGAGCACAGTATCCAACAGCAAGAATGGTAGTTTTTTTATCTTCAATATTATTTGCAATATGATGCTTAACCCTACCAGCCTCCATCATTCCTGATGCTGAAATAATAATCATTGGTCTATGAATTGAGTTAAGTGACTTAGATTCTTCCGAAGAGCGAACATAATGTAACCTATCAAACCCAAATGGGTCCTTGTCTGTTTTCATATACTCCCTTATCTCATCATTAAAACACTCTGTATGCAGACGCATAATGTTGGTGGCGTTCAAACTTAGCGGACTATCAACATAAACATCAATGTCTGGCAAAAGTTCTTTTCTTTCAAGCCTATCCAAAGCATATATAATCTCTTGAGCCCTACCAATTGCAAAGGAAGGAATAATTAGCTTGCCTTTTTTCTTGCAGCAGGTATCAACAACTGCACTCAAAAGTTCCTGTTCGGATGTGCTAACATTATCATGTAGCCTATCGCCATAGGTTGATTCCATAATAATATAATCAGCTTGAGGAAATTTCTGAGGCTCCTTAAGGATTCTTTTAGAATAGCGTCCAATATCGCCAGTAAAGGCAATCTTTGTTTTTTTCTTGCCTTCCCTAATCGTTATATTTACCGTTGCACTTCCAAGAATATGTCCATTATCAGTAAAATTCACATTAATATCAGGGTCTATCATAAAGTCCCTTTCGTAAGGAATTGAGATAAAATACTGCATTGCTTCCTGTGCATCGAGCATAGTGTAAATTGGTTCAACTGCTGGCAAGCCTTGACGTGCTCTTTTCTTGTTGAATGTGTAAATATCTTGCTCTTGAATGTTTCCACTGTCAGCTAACATAATTGAACATAGGTCTCTGGTTGCAGGAGTGCAGAATATGGACCCCTTAAAGCCAAGCTTTATAATATATGGAATAAGTCCTGAGTGGTCGATATGAGGGTGAGAAAGCAAGAGATAATCAATTTCCGAAGGTTCAAACCCTAAATCCCTATTAAGTGCATCTGTTTCCAAGCCCTTACCTTGAAACATTCCACAGTCCAAAAGTATCTTTTTCCCTTTATTTGTAGTAATTAAATGCTTACTTCCAGTTACCTCTTTGGCAGCTCCCAAAAACTCTATCTTCATATCTTTTTAGTTTTAAATATAGAGCAAAGGTAATAAAATTTTATATTTCTTGGAGAATTTATTCAATTATATTAAGAAATTGCGGCTATTTACTCATGCTTAAAACATGTTTTCGTACAACTTTGCGAAACCTATTATAGTATAGAATTGCTGCAGTTAGCAAGCCTGCGAGGAAGCCTGCAAAAATACTCCATGAACCCAAATTTAGAACAAAACCGCAAACGTAGGCAAAAGGTATGGCAACAAATACATAAGAAATTAACGCATATTTCATAGGCTTAGCAACATCATTAATTCCTCTTAGTGCTCCAAGGAGTGATACCTGAGAGCCGTCAATAATTTGAAATATCCCTGCAACAATAAAGAATCCGCTTGCAAGTTCAATAACCTCTGGGTCATTCGAAAATATCATAGCAATATATTTCCCAAAGAATATCAATATAATAGCCATACAAGACATTGTCAGTAATGCGAGTTGGAAACCAGTTTTGAATTGTTTGTTAAGCTCCAACATGTTTTTCCTCCCAAAGGCTTGAGAAATAAGAATGGTTGTAGAGCTCGAAACTCCTGCTGCAATCAAGAAAGTTGTCCCAACAATTGTTATTACAATTTGATATGCTGCAAGTGCAACCGTTGAAACCCAACCCATCATGACCGTAACTCCCAACAAGGAGAAGAATTCCAGAAACATTTGTCCCGCAATTGGTACTCCCAACCTCAATAATCTTATATGATAGTATTTTGAAAGATTAGAAAAAGCAAAAAAACTAAGATATCTTTTGTAGTTAGCCTTAAAATGAAGATATAGAATAAACGCAATAGGCATTAAAAGTCGAGAAATAAAAGTTGCCACCGCAGCACCAGTAACTCCCATTTGAGGAAAGCCAAACTTCCCAAAAATTAATAAGTAGTTTAATACAACATTAAGCAAGTTGGCAGAGATAGTAATAACCATTGCAGCCTTAGTGTTCCCAATCCCCTCCATAAATTGTTTGAAGGATAGGAATATGAGTTGTGGTATGAAAGATAGTGAAATTATAAAAAAGTAAGGATAGCAAATTTCAATCACTTCTTTTGGTTGTCCGAAATACTTTAAGAAAGGCATTAGAGCAAGCAATAATCCTGCAATTAGAATTGAAATTATTGAATTTAGAGAAAGAGAGTTTTGGAGTAAAACAGATGTAACCCTATGTTCATTTCTTGCATAACTCTGTCCAGTTAGGGGAGTTAGAGCCATTGCAATACCCATTCCAATCACCAAAGCATTATATGTAACACTTCCAGCAAAAGCAACTGCAGCCAATTCTGTTGTTCCCAAATGCCCAACCATAATAGTATCCACCATTTGAACAAAGGACTGACCCATTGATGCCAAAATTATAGGCAGCGCTAAGTGAAAATTAGTTTTGTAGTATGATTTTTCGAGAAACATTTTTATTGAAATAATTTCGGCAAAGATACTACTTTTCCTCCATTTTGATTTAAAGTTCCATTCCCATAGAGTCTAATCTTGAAGAGTAAATAGGAATTGTTTTTTGCCATATGAGGTTTTTTTTGTACTTTTGGCAACTGATAAAATTAATTTTTACAAGATGCAAACTATACTTATTCTTGATTTTGGTTCTCAATACACTCAGTTAATTGCTCGTAAAATTAGAGAGTTAAATGTTTATTGCGAGATTCATCCTTATAACAAATTTCCTTCTTTAACTCCAGATGTAAAGGGGGTTATTTTTTCTGGTAGTCCTTTCAGCTGTACTGAAAAAGATGCACCAAAGATAGATTTAGATGCTTTTAGAAAGAAGGTTCCTGTTTTAGGAGTTTGCTATGGTGCTCAATATATGGCATGGGCAAATGGTGGAGAAATACTTCCTTCTCAAATTAGAGAATATGGTAGAGCTAATTTAAATAAAATAGATTCTAATTCTCCTCTAATGAAGAATGTTACTCCAAATTCACAAGTTTGGATGTCTCATGGAGATACAATTTTATCTTTGCCTAAAGGTTTTGAGATAATTTGTTCAACTGACAACGTTGTAAACTGTGGCTATAAGATTGAAGGAGAAGATACTTATGGAATTCAATTTCATCCAGAGGTAACACATTCCAAAGAAGGAATTGAAATGCTTAGAAACTTTGTTGTTGATATATGTGGTTGTTCTCAAGAATGGACTCCAAAGAGTTTTGTTGAAACAACAATAGAAAGTTTAAAGCAACAATTGGGAGACGATAAGGTGGTGTTGGGATTGTCAGGAGGAGTTGACTCTTCTGTTGCTGCAATGCTGCTTCATAGAGCAATTGGAAAGAACCTAAACTGTATTTTTGTTGACAATGGACTGCTTCGCAAAAATGAATTTGAACAAGTGCTTGAATCCTACAAAGGAATGGGACTTAATGTTAAAGGAGTTGATGCTAAGGATATGTTCTATTCAGCACTAAAAGGAATAACATCTCCAGAAGATAAACGCAAGGCAATTGGAAAGACTTTTATTGATGTTTTTGATAAGGAAGCAAATGCAATTGAAGACGTTAAATGGTTGGCTCAAGGAACAATTTATCCTGACGTAATAGAATCTATTTCTGTTAAAGGACCTTCTGCAACAATCAAGTCACACCATAATGTTGGAGGATTGCCAAAGTATATGAAACTAAAGATTGTTGAACCACTTAGATCATTATTTAAAGATGAGGTAAGATTGGTTGGAGCAAGCATAGGTCTTAAACAAGAGCTTTTAGGACGTCATCCTTTTCCAGGACCAGGCTTAGCAATCAGAATACTTTCAGACATTACTCCAGAAAAAGTAAGAGTTATTCAGGAAGTTGACCATATATTTATTCAAGGATTAAGAGACCATGGCTTATATGACAAAGTATGGCAAGCAGGTGCTGTTTTGCTACCAGTTCAGTCAGTGGGAGTTATGGGAGATGAAAGAACTTATGAAAATGTAGTTGCCCTTAGAGCTGTTGAAAGCAATGATGGAATGACTGCCGATTGGTCATGGTTACCTTATGAGTTTTTGCAAGAAATATCTAATTCCATAATAAATAGAGTTAAGGGAGTAAATAGGGTAGTTTATGATATTTCATCAAAACCACCTGCAACTATTGAATGGGAATAAATCAAAGGAATATATTTATGAAACATAGTGTTATATACATAGTTATTTTTGTTTGTTTGTTTTCTTTTAACAGCAAGAGTTTTGCTTTCGCTGGAGGAAATGAATTGTCTTTATCTCCCGATAAATCAATTCCAATAACCAAGAAAAGTATTAATATAGCTATGTTTCTATCCTTGTCTTATGATAGGATTTCAGAACTTGATTTTACAAAATTTAATATTGAAGACAAGAAAAGATTAAAGTATCGTTGTTTTGAATACATAACATTTTATGAAGGAGCAAGGATAGCTTTGGATAAATTAGAGAAGGAGGGTTATAATGTTTCTTTGTATGTTTATGATGTTGGGGAAGAGGATGTAAATGAGATGAAGAAAGTTTTAGAGAAACCAGAAATGAAGTCAATGGATTTAATTATCCCACTTGTATTTCAGAAATGTTTTACTATTGCTGCCGATTATGCACTAAAGCATGAGATTCCAATAATTAACCCAATGAGCCCCAATCCTTCAATTGTTGTTGGTAACCCCTTTGTCTTCAAAATACAACCTTCTTCAATTGCAGATGTTGAAACAACGGTTAGATATATTAGAAATAAGTTCACATCTCCAAACATTATCCTTCTTTTCTCTCCAAAAGAAAAGGCATTAATGGAAATGTATCAAAGAGCAATTGAGAGAGAAAATTGGACTTGGTGTGGTGTAGATTATAATAAATATCCTAATAGAATTTTTGAAAAGGTAGACCCTAAAAAGGACAATATCTTTATTTCAATTCTTGATAAAGGAAGCCAACAAACCAATGAGGCTTATGCCAACACATTGCTTATGAAACTAAATAATAATAAGGGTCTTCCTCCAATAAATCTTATTGCTCAATATGATTGGCTGGACTATCCTTCATTAGACCTAAGACTCTTAGAGAAGTTTAATTTTCATTTTACTCTTAGTTATTTGAATGATTATACTAATCAAAATTTTGTTGAATTTGTAAAGGAATTTCGTAATCATTTTCGTCAAGAACCAGACAAAATTTATGCAGCTCTTGGCTATGATATAATGATGTATTTTGTTCCAGTTATTCAAAACAAAGGCAAGAGTTTTAGCAAAGAACCAAATGAGGATAGGTCAAAATTTATGATTAATTCATATTTATTTGATAGAAGGGACCCTAATGATGGGTGGCAAAATAGAAGAACGGTTATTTATAAGATTAGTGATTACAAGATTATTTCTGTAGGTAGGTAAATGAATTTTCAAGAATGAGTGGACTTAGATTTTTTTTCATATTCATAGTATTTTTTTCAACAAATTGGACTTTTGCTCAAGAAAAAGAACTCGACTTTACTTCATATATTGAAGGAGCTTTGAGCAAGAATGGAAGAATGGTAATAACTTTTTCTTCAGCAAATAGCGAAAATATTATTTTTAATTCAACAATAAATGCAAGAGGCTCTAAAGTAAAATACTCTCTTACTTTACAATATAGCTTAGATAATAAGAAATGGGTTGATGTAAAAGACAAAAGAGATAGAAGAATTGAATTTGTTACTACTAAAAGAGCAAGAACACAAAATTATCGAGTTGAACTACCCTCTCTTTGTGAAAACAAGGACACAGTTTGGATTTCTTGGAAAGCACAAAAGCATAGGGGTAAGGGGCGTTACCCTGAATTAAATATTAGAAAGATTAATATTACTGCTGAGTATGATAGGTTTTTGGGAAAGAAACCTGAATTGAGCATTCGCTTGAAGACCAAAGACAATACAAATATGGAAATTGATAATCTAATATATAATCATACTCCGTTGCCGTACACCTATCCTCAAACAAAGAGAATTTCTATTCAAGGGAATTATATTCGAGGTGAAGTTAGTTTAAGTCTTTCAGGGAAGGATTCAAAGTTTTTTAAAATCAATAATGATAAAATAAAGATTGATTCTGCTGGTTTTGATATTGTTTCGGTGAGCTATTTCCCTTTCAGTGAAGGCAGTCATACTGCAACTTTAAACATAAGAACAAAGAAATTAGATAATCCAGTAACTCTTAAACTCTTTGGCTCTTCAGCAAAAGTGACAGAAGTCAACTACAATTACATAGACGACAAGCCACTTCTGATTATTGATAAAACAACCTATCGCATTCCTGTTTTCTCAGAAATGGATTATCAATTCAAGCTTTCATACGATAAGAATAGAATTGGCGATAATAACATTAGTGTAACTTATAAATGGTATAGAGATAATCAACTTCTTTTTGAAATGAAAGATAAGTTGAAAAACGAAGGAGATGCAACAAACACAGATGACGAAATTCTTTATTGTGTGCCACTAACCTCACCTCAATACTCCAACTCACTTCAAATTGAATTCTCCACAGAATCTAATTTAAAAATTAATGAACTATATTTTGGTACTCCATTTCTCAAACGTACTGTTGCATCAGGCAAATGGTCTGATGAAAACATTTGGAGTCCAAAGGAAGTGCCAGTTATGGAAGACTTTGTTTACATATCTCCAAAGCATAAGATACAGGTTGATGACGATGCAGTTTGTTCAATGCTGGTTATGGGTGACAGCTCAAATATCAGTATTGATGCCAACAAAATGTTCTATATATCAGGAGATATTGTTTATGGAAAAGGCTCTTGGTTTATTGTTCATCAAGACCTGCTCCCAAAGAAATGGAACTATATCTCTTCTCCAATAAATAATGCTAAGGCTATGATTTTTTCAATGCGAAAGGATGATAACGAGACTTGGCTGATGAAATACAACACAGGAAAGAAAAGCAAGCTAAATGACTATTGGAGTGAGTATATTGTTGACCCTAACTTTTGGTTAGTGCCAGGACAAGGCTATGCATTGTTTTCAAACAAACCTTTAGATGTAATTTATGAAGGAATCCTTTGCGATAGCAGGGTAAACTACACATTGGAATATTCCGAAAAAGATAAATGGAATTTGGTTGGGAACCCTTTCACAGCACCATTAAGCTCAAAGAAGATATTTGATGATATTGATCAAAAAATTCAAGGCAATGCACTCTTTTTCTTAGATAGTGAGAATGGTGTTTATAATCCAATAATAATTGATGGCAAGGAAGAGGTTGTTCTTCCTTCAATGCAAGGATTCTTTGTTGAGAGTGTAAGAGAAAACACAGAGTTAAATTTCCAAAGAAACCACCAGTATATACCTAAATCGGCATCTTATCATTGGTCTAATCATAATTATTTAACATTCACTATCAGTAAAGGGAATAAGAGCGAGTATATATTAATGGGAATGGACGATAACTCAAAGTTTGGTTTTGATATTTATGACGCACATAAACTTTTTGGCTCATCGGAAGAAATGCCTGAGTTGTATTTTAATATTGAAGACCATGAATTGGCAGTAAATGTTTTCCCTTCATATCCTGCAATCTTTGACTTAGGGTACTACATTGGAAAGGAGGCTGATTTAAGCCTTACTATTGGAAACCTATCCGTTTTGCCAGAAGGGATTCTATTGCTATTGGAGGATAAGAAAATAAATAAATTTTATGATCTATGTCTTGAGTCTCAAGTTGATTTTGGAGCATTAAAAGGAACAACAGAAGATAGATTTAGTGTACATATTATGAAAGCTTTGGAGTCAGTAACAAATGATAAAAGGCATAGTGATATCTATCTTTGGTCTGACAGATCAAGGATAATTGTTTATGACACTAAGGAAAACATTTATTCTATTAAAAAAGTAAGAGTTTGGGACAAACGAAGAAATAATCTAATTGAACAAGAAATTGAGGATGGGATTATAATATTGGATTATAGGTTCCCTAAGGAGAGTTATTTAGTTGATATATTAATTGATGATGTTTGGTTTGAAAATATTCCTTTGGAGGTTAAGTAGCTTAAGCTTAATTTTTCTGTTCTGTTCTCAAGTATCCTTTGCACAAAGCGATATTTCAACTGCACTTAGAAAGGCTTATGAGTCCAAGAGTATTGACTCGCTTAATAAATTTATAGAGATCTATCCTTCAGAAACTAAATATGTTGAGGAGGCAATAAGAATCAGAAATCAGATTGCTTTTGAGGCTACCAAAGAAAAAAATACCATTGAGGCATATCAAAAATATGTTGCAAACTACCCAGATGCCTTACAAGTCTATCAAGCAAAAGAGTGGTTAAGAGTTAATTCTGCCAAAATTCTTCAAGCTCAAGAAGAAACGGATTATCAAATTACAAAACAAGAAAACACACTTTACTCTTATACTAAGTTTATAGAGAAATATCCAAACTCAAAATATTATAAATACGCTAAGGACAAAATACATGAGTTCCAATACAATCAAAATATATCTACATTTTCTATTCAAGAGCTCATTCAATTCCTAAATCTTTATCCAAAACATCCTAAGCGTCAGTTTCTTTACGATACATTAAAGGTTCAAACTCTTCGTTTCCTTTCGTTTGATGGGGCAGAATACTTGAATAATAACCCACAATTCAATATTGATATAGAATCTTTCTTGTTGGAATTTGCTGAAAACCTTATTCAAAGTGGCAAGGTAAAGGACTTTGAAAATCTATATCATAAATTTCCTGAACTAAAGGAGAGTCCAATTCTTACAAAAAAATATAAAGAGGCAATGCATATTGAATCTCTTTTAGCACTTCAAACAATTGATAACAAAACCTATAATAATAATGTAGGATATTTTATAAGTATCAAAAACGATAAGTCTTTGGAGTTGATTAAGAAATATATAGAGCCTTCAATTAAATCCAAAAAGATTGCTTTAATCAATAAGGCGTTGGCTCCAATTGAAAATGATTTTAGGGTTATTCAATTTAAGGAAATGTTGTTTAGGTCAGAGCCTCCAAAGGCAAAAGAAGAGAAAATAGTTTTTAATTCAGACTCTACTTTGAAGCTTATTGTTGATTCTAAGTCAAACTCCTATGGAAATACAGATATTTTCTTTTCAACGAAAAAGAATAATAATTGGACGGAACCTTTACCTCTTCCGAAACCAATTAATTCCATTTATAGAGAGGAAAGCCCAATGATTAGTAAGGATGGAGATGTCTTGATGTTCTACTCAAACCGACAAATGAACAACTCAGAACTTGACTTATATGTTGCATTTAGAGGGAATACATCCAGTTGGGATGATTGGTCAGAACCCTTAAAAACCTTAGAAGAAGATATTTATTTGATTAAACAAAAATATAATACAGGCTATCTGATAAATCAGGACTCAAAACCAATTTCAGCACAAATCTTTATTGAGGACAGTCAAAGTGGAGTAAGATTATTTACAACAAAATCCAGCCTTTTGGGCTATTTTGCTTATCCAAAACAAACAAAACCAATCAATATAATTAGCGTAAACAAAGGATATTTGCCAAAATACTACTCTGAAAGTGAACAACTAATTATCAGGCAAGACTTAATTGAGGATATTTTTAAGAAGAATAAACTAATCGTTATAGAATCAATATTTTCTGAAGATTCTCCCGACAAATTAAACATAGTTGCAGAGAACTATTTGAATTACCTTGCTCAAAGCGTTGAAGATTCTAAGTACATAATGACAATATCAGTTCATTGCCACAAGGGATTTAAGAATATGAATGAAGAAGATTTGTCTTGGCATCAAGCCACACTAATAAAAAACAAACTAATTGCCTTAGGCATAAACCACCAAAACATAGTAACAGCAGGCTATGGCAACAAAAACAAACTCTTAGGCTGGGAAGACAAAAACAGAATAGAAATAGGGTTTATGCTAATAGGAGGAGAATAATTTTTAGTTTACCCCTCAATCCCCTAAAGAGGAAGAAGTTTTTACTTAAGGAGTTTAAAGAAATTAATGCCCTTAAGGTCGTTAAAGTCCTTATTATACATTGAGTTCATTGCTAAAACAACTAAACAACTAATAGATTAATCAAAAAACATTGCTATTAAAGAAAAATTTAGTATATTTGCAGATACAAAACCCTAAGAATAAGTTCTTAGAGATTTAACCCAAAATTCCCCAATAGATTTTAGTAAAAAAAAGATGGACATCTTTTACCCCGAAAGATGTGCATCTTTTGGTATGAAAGACGTGCATCTTTCGGGAATTATCTCCTTGTTTTAATAATTTATAACAAGGTTTTGTGAAAATATCTCCTTGTTTTGTAAAAATATCTCCTTGTTTTATTTTGCTGAAACAAGGCTTTATTTTTTCTGATGATTTTCAAGGACGTTAAAAACTTTAAAGAACTTAAAAACTACACTTATTCCAAAGGATGTAAAAACAATATTTTTTTGTATCTTTTTTATCAATTTATTTTTTTATTTCATTTTTTGTTATACATTTGCAGCGATATTAAACCAAGAAGTTTAATAGTTTTTATAGAAATATAGCGTTTTGCTATTGTTTTTGCTGAAAAAACGACCAATTTTATAAGCAACACAAAAACAATAAGGAAAATGCTCACGTATAGCGTGGGCTTTACTTATTTGTGTTGCAGGTGCTTGGTCGTACCTTTCAGCTAATATTGTAACTGTCCCACGTTTTTTCTAAACAAAGACAGCTTAACAATCTCAATCACTATTTTCTATTTTATTTATTAATCCAAAAAAAGGAGGTGATTATGAAAAAAACATTATTATTGATAGCACTATTTATTAGTCTAACATCTTATTCTCAATCAAATATATCTGAATTTGTAGAATATAAAATTACAGGATTTGGCTCTATTAAAATACCACCTACAATGGAACTAAGAACAGAAAAAACAACAAAAATACTATCAGCATTAAGTATTTTGATAGAAACAGATCTCATAAAGTTTTCTAAAGAAGGTATAGTTTTCCAACAAAAAGGCTTTAATGACAGGTTTAAAACAAATAAATACGCAAGAATTATGATAAAAGCAGAAGAAGAGGATAATAGTTTTATGCAGAAAATGTTGTTAAATTTAAGTGAGAAAGATTTAAGGGAATTAAATAAGATGTTTAAAGATGAACTTTCGGAATATGAAAGCTATGGTATAAAGATAAAAAAATGGTATCCTGTTTATGTAAAAAAAGTAAATGGAAAAAATAGTTTAGTTAAAAGATATGTAAGAGAAAGTGCAGGTATTAATAAAAATGATGTTTATGTTGAAGAGTATTTATTTGGTTCAAACAAGAAAGTTTTTTATATAACTCTTACTTATAGAATGAATGAAGGATGGGATGAAGACTTTAAGAAAATAGGGTCAACAATAAAGATTGATTAATAATTTACATTGTGAGTTCCACTCGTGCGGGATGCTATGCAAAGAGACAAAGTCGATAAGTAATCACGAACTACATGACTATAAGGATTTTTAAATCCGTAACTTCATTTACAACAATAATCTATCGGATAACATATCCTAATAATAAATGCGGCATATACAGCACAACGAAAAGATAAGAACTTTGTAAGGTGTATATCAATAAACGAAAAATATCCAGAATTTCAAATCCCAAAGGAAGATATTCATGGATGGTATAAAATATTAATAGTATTAATTCCTAAACAAAATTAAAGATGACGTGGATTATAATAATGTTCTCAATAGCATTGATATTAATAATTATAGTATTATTAATGCCTAAAAAGAAAAAAGGGAAAGAAAAAAATATAGACTATAAAGGCATGAAATGTTTAGGTAATCCTTTTTACACTACAAGTCATGGTACTTGTTTAGGAATAAATATAGGAGATAGTTATGATTTTGTTCTCTCACGCATTAGACATTTAGGATATTCAAAAGAATTAGAAAGAGAAAATAATCTTGAATTTGAAAATCTTAATGATATTTCTCCATTATATAATAGAAAAACTATCTCTGTTCAATGGTTTCCTCATGTAAATATTGAGTTTGATTTTTCTGGTTATATGAGATTAATTTGTATAAAAATAATTGTAGAGCCTAAAGAATATGATACTGAATTTATGTTTGATGACTTAAAGAAACATTTATCAATTCCTCTTAAAGAACCAAAATATATATTTATACGCAATGATGAAATAGAACAACAAACTATACAAGATGTAGAAACAATAGAAGTAGAGGATAACGAGATAAGAAAAGATAGTGTTGTATCTATATTAGGAGATATTAATGAAGATAAGAGGACAATGTTTACTGTTGAGAGTGTTGAAGAATATCCAGATGGGCTTTGGGCTAAATTAAAAAACGTTAATAATGGGTCCGAATTTGAATTGCCTATTAGTGCATTAGCATTAGAGTATCAATTAATAGATGATAAAGAACAGAATGAACAAGCTCATAAAAAAGCTATTTCAAAAAAAATTAACTTTGTTAAACAAGAAAAAATAGTATGGATAGATGAAAATGTATTTAATGCTTATGGAACTAAAAAAGAGATATATGATTTGATTGAATACACAGAGGGGGCATTAGTATTGATGAAAACTGAGGATAATAAAATTAATATAATAATAAGGTGATAATTAATTGAGTTTATGAAAACATTTGTGATAATTACTATAATAGTTTTGATTGCTATATATATAATATTAGAGCTTTCAAAATCTAAGTATGCTAACAAAAGAAAGTTAGTGACAGAATCAATTAAGAATAAAAAGAAGATAATGTTAATTCCTATATTTGTTGCTATTGCAGTATTAGTATTATTGAGTACAATTGAAGTGTTATTAGGTATTAACAATATTTCAATATTTCTTCTCCTGAATGGATTAATCGCATTTTTAGCTTATAAAAGAACTAAATCTTATTATAAAAGTAAAATTATGAGGGAATTAGAATTCATTAATGATACGTCATTGCGAGCTGAATGCGAAGCAATCCAGAAAATATAGACCAACTATTCTTACTCTACTGGATTCTTGCTATGGCAAGCGGCAAGCCGATTAGCTTTGGGCTTCGCCCTCGCAATGACGGAAAAGGATGCTTTCTAATTAGATAAAAATTGTACTTTTGCGTGTGATTTAATTTGATTTTAAGAATGAAAAAGCTTCCCAATGTTTGCATATTGGAACTTTTAAAACATATAATTTATGACAAAGGAAAAGGCAATTAAAGTTTTTGAAGATAAGAAAATTCGTACTCTTTGGGACGAAGAGCAAGAGAAATGGTATTTTTCTATTGTAGATGTTGTCAGTGTTTTAACTCAAAGTATAGACCCTTCAGCCTATTGGAGAAAACTTAAGCAACGTTTAAAGGATGAAGGAAATGAAACCGTGACGAATTGTCACGGTTTGAAAATGGTTGCCAATGATGGCAAGATGCGTATGACTGATGTTGCTGATACTGAACAGCTTTTTAGGTTGATTCAATCAATTCCTTCTCCTAAAGCAGAGCCTTTTAAATTATGGCTTGCTAAAGTTGGAAGTGAAAGAATAGACGAGATTAATGACCCTGAAATTGGGATTGAAAGACTTATGGAGACATATCTACGCAAAGGCTATAGCAAAGAGTGGATTAATCAGCGTTTGAAGAGTATAGAAATTCGTAAGGAATTAACAGATGAATGGGAAAATAGAGGAGTTAAAAAGGGAGAAGAATTTGCAATACTTACTGATGAAATTACCAAGACATGGAGTGGTTTTACAACAAGAGAATATAAAAACTATAAAGGACTTAGAAAAGAAAGTTTACGTGATCATATGACTAATATGGAGTTGGTTTTGAATATGCTTGCAGAAGCTTCCACAACAGAAATATCAAAAGATAAAGCTCCTGAAACATTTGACGAAAACAAAAAGGTTGCTCGTCAAGGTGGAAATGTTGCAAAGGCAGCAAGAAAGCAACTTGAAGATACAACTAAGAAAAATGTTGTAACAAGTAAAAATGCAAAAACATTGAAAAATAAGAATAACAACTCCCTCAATAAATAAGAATAACATATCTTAATAATAATGCGTTAGAAGATAAGAATGAAAAAGCGTCCCATTTTATTTGTACTTATTCCTTTGTGCTTCTTAATTCTTATTTGGGAAAGTTTTTTGCCTTTGGTTTTTGTTCGTAATCATTATTCTAAGCATTATGTTGAGGGTAGTGATTATCAAATTCTTATTAAGTCGGATGGAGAGTTAAAGAATAAAACAATTAGTTATAGGGGTGAGATTATTAGATGTGTGAATGGTAATCTTCTTCATTACACTGAAGGAGACGTCATGGTTTATTTCCCCAAAAAGGACTCTATTCATAATATAAAATTCGGTGATGTAATCTTAACCAATTCTACACTAAGGCCTATTGAGAATTTTATTGAAAGCTCTTCTTTTGATTATAAGAGGATGATGAAGAGAAAGAAGATTTATGATAATGTTTTCCTATCTAATGCTGATTGGAAAAGGATTGATGAAAATAAGGGTAATGTCCTTATTTCTAAGGCAAGAAAGGTTAATAAATACTGCCAAAATAAACTTCTTAATTCTAAATTACCTAAGCAGGAGGCTGCATTGGCTATTGGTATGCTTTTGGGCGAGAAAGAATACATTGATGATAACACTCAGGAAAATTTCCGTCAGGCTGGTCTAACCCATATTCTTGTTGTTTCGGGAATGAATATTGCAATTATTCTCATAGTTTTTGATTCTTTTCTTAAGCTTTTGACCTTTGGGCGAGAAAAACTAATTATTCTTAGGAAGATTATTTTATTAATTATTGCTTTTGCTCTTTGCTTTATTGTGAGTTTAACGCCTTCGGCACTTAGGGTTGCTATTATGATGATGGTTTTCTTGTTAAGCAAACATACTAACAGGGGCTATGATTCTTTAAATACATTCTATGTAACAATTTTTATTTTCTTAATCTTCGATCCGATGATTTTGTTTAATTGGAGCTTTCAATTTTCTTTTCTGGCTGTATTTGGAATAATTGTCTTTGCTCGATGGAGAGAAAAACTAATCCCTAAGTACAAACTTAACTATATTTCAAGACAAGGAATTAGTGCTGCAGGTATGACGCTTTCGGCTCAAGCGTTTCTATTCCCTTTGCTTTTATGGCGATTTAGGGTTATTTATCCTTATATGCTTTTGTTTAATATTGTTATTGTCCCTTTTATGTCAATAGTTCTTATTACAATAATACTTTTCCTTTTGTTTTCAGATATTCTTTTCCTTGGAACAATTGTTGAGACTATAATGCATTGGGAACTTTATCTGCTTTTAAAATTGGTAGGTCTAACAGAAGCTTTGCCTTTTGCAACAATAGAAATATAATGATGTAAGAAAATTACATTGAATCTATTTTAAAGACTGTACGACGATTCTTTCTTCTGCCTTCTTCTGTATTATTATCTGCAACGGGTTTCTTAGCACCATAACCCTTATACTGAATTCTATCCTCTCTAATACGATTTTTGATAATATAATCAGCAACTGCTTTTGCTCTGTTTTGTGAAAGAATTAAATTATCCTCTTCTTTTCCAATGTTATCAGTATAACCCTCAATCGTACAGCGAATTTTTGGATATTCAATCAAGTATTCAATAAAGGCATCAATAACCTGCTCCGATTCCTTAGTAATTTCATAAGAATTGGTAGCAAAAAGTATATCATTAATCTCATAGCTTTCTCCAATCTCAAGTGCCTTAAGCTCCATTTCAATTGGAATATTACTATTAATAACCTCTTTATTAATAAGCTTTGATTCAAACGCAAATCCTTCTTTCTTTGCTTTCAAAATATAGGGCTCATCCTCCAAAACAACTAATGCGAAATCTCCGGTTTGAGGGTTAATATCGTAATTTGCTTGAGTCTTGTCAGATATTCTAGTTAGTTCAAGAGTTGCATTAAACCCATCATTTGAAATATCGTTAATATTTCCTTTAAGAATCTTAGCACTTAAAGGTTTGTATCTTTTGTCGAGATCAAAACCATAAATTTCCCAATTCCCATTAGAGTTGAGGTTATTGGAAGCAAAATATGCCATTTCATTGCCAAGAGTTACATAAAGTCCAACCTCATCTCCTTCAGTATTGATTGGATAACCAAGATTTATTGGGCGTTTCATGTTCTTATCATCAAGTTTTAGATAGAAGAAATCGTAACCTCCCATTCCTTTCCAGCCTGTTGATGAAAAATAAAAACTTACACCATCAGGATGAAGAAATGGGGATTTTTCATTTAAGGGAGTATTTATTCTGCCACCTGCATTAATTGCTCTTCCCCAAGAACCATCTTTTTGTTTTTTAGAATACCAAATATCCAATCCTCCATAACCTCCTGCACGATTTGAAACAAAATATAAGGTTTTTCCATCTGGAGAGATGCAGGGCTGACTTTCCCAAGTTCCCATAGTATTTATATTCTGTCCCAAAGGTTTAATATCGCTCCAATACTCACCAAGCCAACTGCAATAATAAATATCACAATTAATATATTCATCTTGTGGCTGGCAAACTGTATAATAAAGTTCCCTATTGTCTGCAGTTAGTGTTGCTCCTCCTTCATTATATACGCTATTAAATGGTTCTGGAAGAGGAAAGCCTTTATCGTAATTTCCATCTTCTTTCTTAGAGGCTATGCAGAAAATTTCTTTTTGTACAACATTGTCTTTTTCATAAAATGAACCTGGGTTTTCTTCCTTCACATACATTCTCCTTGTAAAGAATAGTTTCTCTCTATCATGAGAGATAAAAGGAAGAAACTCGTCGTCATTAGTACAAACATCATCGATAGAGTAAGGGTTAAACTCAACAGGGTTTGCCTTGGTTTCTGAAATAAAAACAGCCCATTGAAGGTAATTTGTAGATTCATTTATTAGACTATCCGATATGTTGGGATCATCAAAGGCAAGTTTTTGAAATTTTTCAAAATTAACTATGCAAGAATCAAATCTCTCGTAAGTATAGTCAATAAGTCCTAAATAATAATATAGAAGAGGATGAGAAAATTCAGGACATTTCTCAATAACCAATGGGAAGTTTTTTTTCATAGTTGCATTATTGGAAAGTTCAGCCCCAATTAATCCAATAATGAAATAAGGTGAAGCAAAATCAGGATATTTAATTGTTAATTCTCTAAATAATTTTGAGGATTCATTCAAATTGCCTTTAGAAAATAAATTATAGGCTTTTGTAAACTCCTTCTTAGTTTTTCTACTGATATCTTCACTGCAAAGGTCATATTCTAAAATATGTTTTTCTTGAGAAAAACCAGCTTGAAAAAAAACTGAAACCAATAAAAAAGCAATGAAATATTTCATAAATACACTAAGATTCGTTTTCCATCTTCTCTTTTAATTTATCAACCAAGACATCCATAAAATTTTGCAAAGGTTTTTTAATCATCATTGACATCATAGGGTTAATATCCAAGTCAAAAAAAGACTGAACCTTTGTTTTAGATTCGTTTATATCTTTGAAATCCCAATTAAAAGAGAAAGAAAAAGGATTATTAATCTCCTTATCATTAACAATAATAATAGAACTCCAAGGAGTTGTTTGAGATATTTCCATTCCAATATCAGCCAATCCACTAATCCTGAAAGAACATTTTTCTTTAGTTGCTTTCCAATTCTCAATCTTATCAGGAACAAGTAATGAAAAATTTGTAAAGTCAGATAGGAAGTCAAAAATCTTTTCTTTAGGCGAATTTATCTCAACTTCTTTGCTCTCAAGCTTTGCCATAAATTTAATTGGTATAAAAAAAGGCGTTAACAATAACGCCTTTTTGGTTATTTAAATAATATTATCCGTTCTTTCTCTCCTCAGACCATTTCTCAGGATTGATTCTCCATTTGTTTAATGACTTTAAGTCTTCTTCCTTAATGTAATTTTCCTCTTTTGCAGTTTCAATAAGAGTATCATAATTAGTAATTGTAACCAAAGGCACATCTTTTGTTTCAAAAGCAGCTTGAGAAACATCTAAACCATAAGTGAAAATTGCAACCATACCTTTAACTATACAACCGGCATCTCTTAAAGTATCAACAACCTGCAAACTACTCTTGCCAGTAGAAATCAAATCCTCAACAATTAGAACAGTTTGACCTTCTTTAATATCTCCTTCAATCTTATTTGTCAAACCATGTTGCTTTTCCTGAGGACGAACATAAACAAAAGGCTTGCCTAAATCTTGAGCAACCAAAACTCCTTGTGCAATTCCACCAGTTGCAACACCAGCAATAACATCAACTTCAGCAAAATTTTCGTTTATTATTGAAACAAATTGCTGACGAATAAAAGTTCTTATCTCTGGATAAGAAAGAGTTACACGATTATCACAATAAATTGGTGACTTTCTTCCAGATGCCCAAGTAAAAGGATTTTCATTATTCAATTTAATTGCTTTAATTTGCAAAAGAAATCGAGAGGCTTGTATAGCTGTATCATTATTTACTTTCATAATGCAAAAATATAACATTTTCACCAAATACCATAGTGTTTTGATAACAAATCAAACACCCGAAACCTTAAGTCTTGAAGGTAAACAAATTATTGAATGCAATAAAGATAATTTTTTGGAAATTCCGTTTCCAAATCTACTTAAAGAGAGACGCAAAAAAAACTCTATAGTAGTATATGTTAAAGATATAGATGTTTCAAAGGTGTTTATGCGTGCAATCAGAAACTATGTATTTGTTCAGGCAGCTGGAGGATTGGTTCGCAATCAGAATAATGAACTATTATTTATTTTCAGAAATGGAAAATGGGATTTGCCAAAAGGTCATAAGGAAATAGGGGAGGATATTGAAGAAACAGCCCTAAGAGAAGTTAGAGAGGAGTGTGGACTGAATGATTTAGAAATTGTAAGTCCATTAGGGATAACCTATCATACTTATTATATGAATAGACGCCACGAACTTAAGGAAACACATTGGTATAATATGAAAACTAAAGAAATGAATCTAATTGCCCAAAAAGAAGAGGGGATTGAAAAAGCTGTATGGATAGGAAGGGATAAAATTGATGAGGTTGTAGCTGATTGCTTTTTAAGTCTAAGAGATTTGTTGGAGAATACTAATTTATTTTGAGACTCAGTAACTCGGAGAATCGGTGACTCTGATAATCAGTAACTCTGAGACTCGGTAACTCAGTAATAAACACAACTCAACGCCTCAACAATCCTGAGTCACAGAGTTACAGAAATACCGAATTACTCCTTACTGAGTAAACAAACAGAATGTGCCGCAACTCCTTCCTTTTTCCCAACAAAACCAAGATGTTCTGTGGTCGTTGCTTTAATATTTATATCTTCAAGTTCAATTTGCATTACCTTTGAAAGGGTTTCTTGCATTTGAGGAATATAGGAAGAAATTTTAGGACTTTGAAGACAAATTATAGTGTCTAAATTTTCTATTTTAAAACCTTTCTCCCTAACCTTATCAATAGTATCTTTTAATAATATTTTGCTATCTATTCCTTTAAACTCTTTTTTTGTATCAGGATAAAGATAACCAATGTCCCTTAAATTTGCAGCTCCTAATAGTGAATCAATGATTGCATGAATTAATACATCTGCATCCGAATGTCCAACTGCACCAAAAGGACTTTCAATCTCTATTCCTCCCAAGAAAAATGGAGTACCTTGCTCTAATTTATGTACATCGTAGCCAATGCCAACTCTATATTTCATGGAGATTTTTAATTGAAATCAAATGAAAGAGACAACCTTAATGTGTTTTTCAAAGGATGATTATTCCCAACGGTTGGAACAAGGTATGCAATATCCAATTGCATAATATTATACTTAAAACCACCTCCAAAAGTCATGTATTGACGTCCACCCTTTTTAGGATTTTCATAGAAAAAACCACCTCTTACAAAAAGAAATTTGTTATAAACCCATTCAGCACCAACAGAAATATTAATTTCCTGCATTTCTTCCTTAAATCCATTTGGAGCGTCATAAAAAGATTGAAAAACTCCTTGCATTACTCCAACCCTATTGTCAATCCCTTCAACAATTGCACCAGTAGAATCATCATAGATTGCAGGAGTTGGAACCAAGAGTTTGTTAAAGTCTAATAGGAAAGAAACTGAATTAAATTGGTTGAAATCCATAGTATATCTTCCTCCAAGACGAAGATTTGCAGGTTGGAATTCTTTTTGAATGGCTTGTGAGTAAGATATTTTAGAACCAAGATTTGCTATTTGTAGTCCAAGAGCGTATGATTTATCTTCTTCTTCACCAATTGTGTTTTGATAGTAAACGCCAATATCTGTTCCAAAGGCGTTTGCAGCATGGGTTGAGGTTGTTCCAACGTTTTGTCCTTGAGTTAAGTCAGAACGTATATATCTTCCTGTAACTGATGCTGATAAGTTATCGGAAAGTTTCATTGAGTATGCTAAGTCAATAGCAAATTCATTTGGCTTGAAGTTTCCTTTATTTTCTCCTGCAACATCATAAAAGTCAATGCTTCCTAAGGAGAAATAAGTTAATGAACCTCCCACTGCACTTCTATCGTTGATTTTATAAAAAGCAGAAAGATATGATAAGTCAATATCACCAACCAAGTCTCTAAGCCATGGAGTATATGAGAATGCGACTCCTGCAGATTTTTCAACAAATGCTAACTTAGCAGCATTATAATGTATTGAATTAGCATCTGGTGTTGTTGCAACTCCAACATCTCCCATTGCTCCAGAACGAGAATCGGGTGCAATTAGAAGTAAAGGCACACCTGTACTAATTACTCTTACTCCATCTTCAATTTTTTGACGAAGGATTACATCATTATTATCTAATGTTTGAGCTTGAAGAGTTTTGTTGCTAAGTAGCATAACAACTAATAAAGTATATAGAGCTACTATTCTCACTTTTGATATTTTCATTTCTGTTTTTCTCTTTTGTTAAATTGAAGTTTCTTAAACGATATATTTTTTAGTTTATTATTTTTATCAAAATATTTTATAGGATTACTAATTTTTTTGATTCAGAATATTCTTTTCCATCATCTTTATTAATAAGCATCCTATATATATAAATTCCAGCTTTAAGTTTTTGTCCTCCATCAGTTGTGCCATTCCATTCAATTGGCCCAATGGTATATCCCATTGAAGGGTTATTTATAGGAATTGTTTTAACTCTCATTCCTGAAGTGTTGAAAATTTGAATTTCCGCACTCTTAATCTTAGTATTTTGATTATGCTCTATGAAAAAATTTGTTGTGTTTTTAAATGGATTTGGAAAATTCTTAAGGTTTGCAAAGGTTTCTTCGTTCTTTGATATTACATTAAATCTAATTGTTGCAGAGGAAGAGAAGTTAAAGATATTCCAAGCTTTTAGAGTTAATGTGTGTTCTCCTTCACTTAAAGAATAGAATGGGAAACGAATATATCCTTTATTTGCATCAAATTCATCTTGTTCGAAAAAGTCATTCAGAATAAAAGTATTGGCTGCATTATCAAGCGTTGCTGTTAAATCATGCCCCAATCCACTTCCAACAGTATTGATTGCAATCTTATCAGAAACAATAGCAAACAACTCAGGGTTCTCGTTTGTAATCCCTCCTGAACGGAAATTGCTATCTCCAATATATAATCGTACTATTGGTCTTGTCTCTTCAATAACTACATTATTATCAATCCCTCCAACAACAAATTTATCACAATATCCTGTTGCGTCCGAACTGTCTGAGTAAGCATAATAGCTTAATTTCCCATATCCATAATTATATGCAATATCTTTAGGCATAGTAAAACTATGAGAGAAAAGTCCATTTTCAACCTTTGTTTTTGATTTGTGAAGAATGTTCTTTTGTTGTTCAAACTCAAGTCTTGAACCATTATCCTCATTGTCTAAAGTATAATACTTACTTGATTTGTCAAATAGAGTAATTTGAATTTCTCCATTAAAGTCATCAATAAAGTTTGAATCGGCATCCATTATTTTTCCACTAATAGAAACATTGGACAAGGCTCTTAAAGTATCGTTTTCAATTTCTGGGTCAATACCATTTATGCTTGTTGTAACGATTTTGTATTTAGGCAAACTAATTCTAAGGGCAGGGTCGCCTAACAAAATAACACATCTTTGGTCAGAGCTAACAGGAGAAATACTCCTATCGTTTTTTGTAACAGCATAAGCTTCTCCAAAAGTTCTTGTTTGATTATTCTCATTGGTTTCTAAAATATATTGATGAAATCTTTTGTTCATCATATCATTTGCATAAATTGGTCTTGATGCAGAAATCAATGCAATCATACCTCCATTTCTACTATATAAAGAATACTCTGCTGCTGAAGGTTTGTCAACCATATCAAAACGAGCAAAAGAGCAAGTTGAGGTAATCATTAGAGGGAGTGAGTTATAATTAGTCCATCCCATAATATCAGTAATGGTAATTAATCTTTCACTTGAGAGATGGTCTTCTGAACCATGTCCAACATAATTAAAAATTAAACAACCTTTTTTCATTTGTTGATTAATAGCCTTTGAAGCATCAGGATATGTGTTTCCAGAGGAAGAAGCATATTGTTTATATGCGTCCGAATAAATCTTAACTGCATTTATTTGAGGCTGTTGAAGGTTTGTTTGTTCAAATATGTTTTCAACGTCTTTAATAAAATAATGATCTCCTGGGTCAGCGTCATCAGCTGTTAGAACGGAGTAATTTCTCCAATCAGTTATTTTGTCATTTGTAAGTATGTCTTTCTTTAAAAGATACCTTTCAGATTTATCAACTAAGACTTCAGCTTGTTCAATCGTTGAGACAGGAAATCGACCAATACCTATCAATAAAGTGTCTCTTAATGACATTGGTAATAATCCTTTTGCGTTTGGAGATAAATAGCCCAAGAAATCCTCAGCAGGAAAATGTTCATTAGCTAATGATTTATTGTCAAGTTGATAAGTTAGAACAAAGTTATTATTATATTTAAGGATGTTTTTATTATCAAAGGTTCCGTCTCCAAACAATAAAACATTCTTTGGATTTTTCCCTTCAGCCTTATATTTATTGTAAAGCATTCTTAAATACTCTTTATAAGCAAGAAAATCAGGAGTTCCTGAAGAGAATTCATTATATATTTGTTCAGTCGTAACAACGCTGGTTATAAGATTATTATGTTCTTTATGTATCTCAGCAAGTCTATTGGCTTGTTCCAAGAAAAGAGGATGAGTAATAATTACATAATCAACAGGTTCTGAAGCATGTATGTTTTGATTTATAACTTTCCCAATTGGCTTTATAGTGTTAAAGTTTGAATTATAGTTGAAAACAACAACATCCCTTAAGCTATCACTTACAAGATTAAAATCATAGGTTTTAGCATTTGAGTTGTAATTACCAATAATATGAGTAGGGTTTATCCAATTAGTAACATCCCAAACAACAACATTTTCGTTTTGAACATTTGATATTATGTTCTTTACAACCTTGTTAGTTCCCAAAAATTCTGTAGTCTTATATTTTAGTATAAGTGGGGCAGTATATTGGAGTTTTCTATCATAATTCACTAAAATATAATCTAACCACCCCTTTGAAAGAGATTCCCCTTGAAAAGAAACACTTACTTTATTATTTACATTCCTAATGCTGTTAGTCACTTTTCTAATTATTTTATCATTTGGATGTGCCCCAGCATTAGTAATAACAGGCAAAAATATAATAGTATCTATCAAAACATTATTGTAATTAAATACAAATGATGTAGTAGTCTCACTTTGAGCAGCTGGCTTATATTCAATAATTGCCGGCTTAATCAAGTTGTTATTCTCATCAACCAAAGGCGTCTTTATATCTAATGGATATTCCTCAATTTTATTATTTGAGAATTGTTTCCCGAGCCACAGTCTTCCACTTTCAAAAATATTAACTAATTCTTGCTTTGATAGAAAGAAATCTCTTGTAGAAATTGCACTTGTGTCGGCAACAAGATTCTGATTTGAAGAAGAACTAATTCTTTTCTTTTCTCCAATAGAATCATTAAATGTTACAAAATAATAATATTGGTCAGAATATGGGTGAAGATTAAAGCTCCATGTGTCCTCTTCTTTATTAAAATTCCAAGTGTTTCCACCTTCCCCATAAAAAATCACATAACCCCCTTGAGAAAAATTATTATTGGGATCATGCACGTAGATAGAATTCTCCAATAAATCGGAATGTGTGCAAAGAGAACTATTTGTAGAAATTGGTCTTCCTCCATTCCCATAAATAGAAAGGTTTGAAGAGTTAATTTGCGATGCAGGAACTCCCATTGCAATAAAATCATTATAGGTTAACTTATATAACCCAGAAGAAGAAATGGAAAACTTATACCAATCACCATGAGCTAAAACTGAAGAATCAGGATAACTAATAGACTGAGCATATAATCCACTACTCAATGTCATAAGACATATAATAAGCGATTTAATGATGTTTTTCTTTTGCATAACTTGAAATATATTCAATAAAAATAATCCAGCACCAATATAAACATAAAAATTAAATTTTTATTGTTGAGCTAAAAACAAAAGAAGAAAAGAATATGATAAATAATTTTGGGCAAAATGACCATTTTGTGCATATTTTGTAACATAAAGTACAATAATTCTGTATAATGGGATAAAATTCTATACATAAGAAATAAATTAATTGTCTATTTTGTGCTTGAAAAACAATGGTTAAGAGAATTGAAAGTAAATTTTTAATCCGTATATTATTAATCATTTGTAATTTTTTCGTAATATTGCCAATTGAATTTATACACTATTAAGGATAAATAAACAAACTGATAATGAAAAAAATCATACTATTTACACTGATAGCATTTATGGCTTTAGTTGGAGAATTAAAGGCACAAGACCCTCATTTTTCTCAATTCTATGCTAATCCACTATATGTTAATCCTGCACTTGCTGGTTCAACCGTATGCCCAAGACTGGGATTTTCTGTAAGAGATCAGTGGCCAAGTTTGGGTGCATTTCAAACAGCAACTGTTTCATACGATCAATATGTGGATTTCTTAAGTGGAGGTATTGGTGCAATAATCTTAGGCGATAAGGCAGGTGATGCTTTCCGTTCAACTTCTTTTTCATTAATGTATTCACTTAGACTAAAATTAACAAGAAAAATCAACATGAACCTTGCTCTTCAAGCTTCGGTAGCTAACAGAAGTTTGGACTTTCAAGGACTTACTTTTGCCGATATGATTGATCCTCGTTATGGTTTTATTTATTCAACTCAAGCCCAACTTCCACCAAGTTTAAGCAATACATATGCAGACTTTGCTGCTGGAACAGTTGTTTATGGCGATAACTGGTATGGAGGTGCAGCTTTTGCTCATTTAACTCAACCAGATGATGGATTTGTTTCCTACAATAGACTACCAATGAAAGTAACTATTCATGGAGGGATGAAGTTAAATATTAGTAGAGACAAAAGAAGAACAAATGCTTTCTTTGGAGCTCCAATAATTTCTCCAAATGTAATTTATAATATGCAAGGAAAATTCCATGACTTAAACTACGGTCTATATTTAGATTGGTCACCATTTATTGTAGGTGCTTGGTTCCGTCAAGGGTTTAATAATCCAGATGCTTTTGTTTTTATGGCAGGAGTTCAACATGGTATGTTTAAGATAGGATATAGTTATGATATAACCGTATCTTCGCTTTCAAATGTATCAGGAGGAGCACATGAAATTTCACTTGGAATACAATTTGATTGCCCAGAAAAGCGTAAGAAGTTAAAATCAATAGATTGTCCATCTTTTTAAAAGATAATTGTAACAAAAAATACTAAAATTGAGTATATAAGGAAGTAAACACGAAAAATAAATAGTAAAAATATATTTTGTATGAAAAAAAATGCATTCAAAAAGATTTTATTTAGCATAGCAATAGTAGCCCTACTATTTGGATGTAAAGGGAAGAAAGAAGCTTCTTTCACCACAGGCTGGAACTATGACGACCCTGAATGGGGAGGTTTTGAATCAGCAAAGCCTAATGATCAATTAGAACCTAATGGAATGGTATTTGTAGAAGGGGGAACTTTTGTTATGGGACAAACAACAGATAATGTTCGCAAAGAATGGGATAACCAACCTCGTAGAGCAACAGTGTCATCTTTCTATATGGACGAATGTGAAGTATCAAATTTAGATTACAGAGAGTATTTATATTGGCTACAAAGAGCTTATGGCAATGACTATCCAGAATATGTAAAGAAAGCTTTGCCAGATACACTTGTTTGGAGATCAAAATTAGCATTAAACGAAGCCTATGTAGAGAACTATTTCCGTCATCCTAACTATGCAGACTTTCCAGTTGTTGGAGTTTCTTGGTTACAAGCAGTTGAGTATGCAAATTGGAGAACAGACCGCGTTAATGAAAGAATATTGGTTGAAAATGGATACTTAGAATTAGACTTAGATGCTCAAGGAGACAACACTTTTAATACTGATGCTTATTATGCTGGATTATACGAAGGTTTAGTTTTGGAAGAAAAAGAAAACTTAGACCCAAGTTCTGAAGGAGTAAGAAAAATCAAGATAGAAGACGGGCTTTTATTACCAAAGTTTCGTTTGCCAACCGAAGCAGAATGGGAATTTTCTGCTTATGCACTAATTGGAAACAGCTTCGATGAAAGAATTGTTGAAAGAAGAATTTATCCATGGAATGGTTACCAAGTAAGAACTGACGACAAGAAATATTATGGAGAAATGTTAGCCAACTTCAAGCGTACTAAGGGTGATGCTATGGGTACTGCAGGAGCTTTGAATGACCATTGGGAATACACAGCACCAGTTGCTTTCTATTTCCCTAACGATTATGGCTTATATAATATGGCAGGAAACGTTGCAGAATGGTGTTTGGATGTTTATCGTCCTTCAACAAATCAAGATGCAGAAGACATTAATCCTTTCCGTGGAAACGTATATACAACTAAGGTATTAGATGCTGATGGAATGATTTCAGAAAAAGACTCTTTAGGAAGAATTAGCTATAGAGAAGTAACCGTTGCTGAAAATATTAACCGTACAAACTACAAACAAGCCGATAATATTAACTATCTTGACGGAGATCTTCGTTCACAGCTAACAGACCAATGGAAGAAAGAACAATCAGAAGATGAGGATATGATAGTTTATGAAGATGATCCTGATGCAATGCCAGTTTCTGAAACAAATGCAATGTATGAGTATGGAGTTTCTTCACTAATTACTGACAAGGTAAGAGTTATTAAGGGTGGCTCATGGAGAGATAGAGCCTACTACCTAAGTCCAGGACAAAGAAGATTCTTAGATCAAGCAAAGAGTACTGAATGGATAGGTTTCCGTTGTGCAATGGACCAAGTTGGCTCAAAAAGTATATACTAATACATAATAAAATATGATAATGAGTCTCATCTTTTAGGTGAGACTTTTTTTATATCAATTTTTTTCTTAATTTCGCAAGCTCGAATGATAAAGAAGTACGAACAAATTATAGCTGATCTTAAGACCAAGAACCTTTCTCCAATCTATGTATTGACTGGAGACGAGCCTTTCTATATTGATGCATTGGCAGAACAATTTGACTCCTTAGTTTTAGACGAAACAGAGAAAGATTTCAATCAACAAGTGCTTTACGGAAGAGATATTACGATTGATGATATTCTCTCCAACGCAAAACAATACCCAATGATGTCAGATTATAGGTTGATTTTGGTTCGTGAGGCACAAGATATTGAGAAAGAGGACTGGACAAAATTTGATTCCTATTTTAATAATCCTGTCCCAACGTCAATCATCGTAATCTGCTATAAGTATAAATCAATAAATAAAGCATTCTTAAAGAAGGTTGAAAAGGCAGGTGTAGTTTTTGAAAGCAAGAAACTCTATGACAACAACATACCTCAATGGACAATTAATTATGCTAAGTCAATTGGCTTAAAGATAAATTCTTATGGCTCACAGCTTATTGCCGACTATTTGGGAAATAATTTAGAGAAAATTGCAAATGAGCTATCCAAACTAAAGCTAAATCTCAAGGAAAATGAGGAAATAACAATAAATCTCATTGAAGAATATATTGGAATAAGTAAGGATTTTAATGTTTTTGAACTGCAGAAGGCATTAACTTCAAGGGATATACTTACTGCAAACAGAATAATAAACTATTTCGAAGCAAATCCAAAGGAAAACCCAATCCAAAGGATAATGCCTGCTCTATTGTCCTACTTCACAAAGATTATTATTGCAGCACAAGTAAAGGACAAAACCCCAGATAATATTTCAAAAGCTATTGGAGTCAATAAATTCTACCTAAATGAATACTTAACAGCCATCAACAGCTTTAGCTTAGATAAATTATTCAATATAATATCACTAATTAGGGAGTATGACCTCAAGTCCAAAGGATTGGATGTTGCTCCAAATCTTTCAAACGGCGACTTGTTAAAAGAATTAGTATATAAAATAACTCATTAGCACCCCCAACAAAAAAACAATTAGAAAAATCAATTTCACCCATGAATAAACAAACCCTACTTCTCCTATTCACATTTCTTTCCCTCTCATTAGTTTCTTTTTCCCAAACAGGAATGATTAAAGGCTTTGTATATGATAAAAAATCAGGTGAGCCAATTCTCTTTGCTAACGTAAGCCTTCAAAAGACTAATTATGGCTCAACAACCGACGATAATGGATATTTCGTAATAAATAAGGTTCCAAAAGGGGAGTATTCACTTAGGGTAAGCTTTATGGGCTTTGAAGAACAATTCGTTCCTGTTCAAATCCTTGCTGGAGGAATGCTATCTTTACGAATTGAATTAGAACCTGTCTCAACAATGCTTCAAGCTGTAGAGATTAATGCCGATAGGCTTGCTGCAAGGACAGAAAGTCAAGTTTCGGTTGAGAAAATCACACCAAGAGAAATAACACAAATGCCTTCAATTGGAGGAAGTGCCGATCTGGCTCAATATATGCAAGTATTACCAGGGGTTATCTTCACCGGCGACCAAGGAGGACAGCTTTACATAAGAGGGGGCTCAGCAATACAAAACAAAGTACTCTTAGATGGAATGATAATCTATAATCCTTTTCACTCCATTGGACTTTTCTCAGTTTTTGAAACAGACATAATCAGAAATGCAGACATATTCACTGGTGGCTTTGGAGCAAAATATGGTGGAGCCCTTTCATCCATCATGGACATCTCAACAAGAGAAGGAAATAAAAAAGAAACCCACGGCAAGATAGGAGCAAGCACCTTTGGAGCAAACATAATGGTTGAAGGACCAATAATCAAACAAGACCCTTCAAAAGAGGTATCGCTATCCTATCTCCTAACTGCCAAAAACTCCTACCTATCCAAAACCTCCCAATCAATCTATTCCTACATTGATGGCTCACTACCCTACGACTTCTTAGACATTTACGGAAAGCTTACCCTTAGTGGATACAACGGTTCAAAGATAAACCTCTTTGGTTTTAACTTCACCGATAAAGTAAATCAATATAAATCCATAGCCAATTTTGACTGGACAAATAGAGGATTTGGTGCAAATTTCCTACTCCTACCAGGCAACACAACAGCCCTAATTGAAGGAATATTAGCCTATTCCGACTACACAATAAATATGGATGAAACCACAACTAACACCGCAAGGTCAAGCAATATTGGAGGATTCAATGCAGGACTAACAGCAACAAATTTCTTTGGAGAAAACAAACTAATATATGGATTTGAAATGATTGGCTCAACAACCAACACCAGCCTAACCCAATCAGATTCCCTAACTACCACCTCCACCCATAACACCAACTACTCAACCGAAATGGGAGCCTATATCCTCTTCAAAGGAATATGGGAAAAATTCCTCTACGAACCAAGCTTCAGAATAAACTACTATGGTTCACTAAGCAAAGGCTCACCCGAACCACGCCTTGCCCTAAAATATAACCTCACAGACCGAATCCGCCTAAAAGGAGCAGCAGGAACCTATTCCCAAATATTCATCGACACAAAACCAAGCTACGACATAGTAAACCTCTTCACAGGGTACCTAACCATAGACCCAGAAATGATGAATATAGTCAGCAACTACCGAAACGAAGAAATAACCTCCTATCTCCAAACCTCCAACCACTACATATTTGGAGCAGAGTTTGACCTAACCCAACGAATAAGCCTAAATGCCGAAGCCTACTACAAAACCATGAAAGGACTAATATCCCTTAATAGATACAAACTATTTGAAGACGACCAAGAACATAGCTCAGCAGGAACAAGCCCACAGCCAGAACACCTCAAGAAAGACTATGCAGTTGAAAATGGCAAAGCCTATGGAGTAGATTTCAGTGCAAAATATGACGATGGAAGACTCTATGTTTGGACAGTCTATTCACTCGGAAAAGTAGTAAGAGAAGATGAGCTTATAGAGTACGCACCACACTACGACAGAAGACACAACATCAACGTATTGCTATCCTACCAATTAGGACTCTCACGCTCATGGGAAATAAGCCTAAGATGGAACTATGGAAGCGGATTCCCATTCACCCCAAACAAAGGAGGACAAGAACTATTGGACTTCCAATCAGGCATAAACTACGACTATATATTTGCCAATGGCACCCTACAAATGCTACTTGGCGACTACAACTCCAAACGCCTACCAGAATATCACCGATTAGACCTATCCATAAAGAAACGCTTTGAAATAAAACACACAATCTTAGAACTAAACCTAAGCATAACCAACCTCTACGACCGCAACAACCTATTCTATCAAGACAGAATATTAGGGCAAAGAGTAGACCAGTTGCCAATAATGCCAAGCTTCGGACTCAATTGGAGCTTCTAATTGTTAGCTTTTTTTTGTCAGAATTAGGATTCTTGGGATTACAGGATTAATTGGATTTTTGTTGTGTGGGATTTCTTGCTGAGGCAAGCGGCAAGCCGATGAGTAATCCCACACGTTATTACTATAAGGACTTTCAATCCTTTACAACAGCTAAACAACTAAACCTTTCAACCCCTAAACCCCAATTTAAAAGTTAAAAATTAAAATTTGCAATTCTCAAAATAAAGTATTGACTAATCAAGAAAAATTTCGTATATTTGCAAATACAAAATCTTAAGAATAAGTCTGTAGAGATTTAATACAAAATTCCCCAATAAAGTTTATTAAAAAAAGATGCACATCTTTTACCCCGAAAGATGTGCATCTTTTGGTATGAAAGATGTGCATCTTTCGAGAATTATCTCCTTGTTTTAAAAATTTATAATAAGGTTTTGTGAAAATATATCCTTGTTTTGTAAAAATATCTCCTTGTTTTATTTTGCTGAAACAAGGTTTTATTTCACCTATTAATTTTTACTTCATAAAGAATTCTTTTCCCCATATTTAGGACTCGTAAACTTGTTGACTTTCCTTTATATTTTTCTAATTCTATATTCATAATTTTCTTTCAATTTTTAATAATTGAGGGTTTTGATACACTTAAATTTTGTAACTAATTGATTGATAGCTTTCATACACTATTACACCCCCCTTAGTATAGTGTAATGGTGTAATAAGTTTAATAGGTTCAGACTTGCACTAAGACAAGTTTGCTTAGTGCCAAGTCTAAACTCTTGATTTATTAAAAATATTTTATAGCTATTTTGTTTGACTGTTGGGAATTCTACTCTTACTAATTATCAATTGATATAAAAAAACGAAAGTGGAATATAAAACTCCACTTCCGCTTTAAATGTTTTCACAACGGAATAATCCTTATTGTGAATTGCTTTAAGTTTGTTCGGCAAAGATAGAAAAAAAAACTATACTTGCAAATTATTTTGAAAAAATTTGAAGATATAAAAATATATTTATACCTTTGAACATTGAAATAACTAACGAATAATTACATAATTATTATGAAAAAGATATTAGGATTAGACTTAGGAACTAACAGTATTGGCTGGGCTTTAGTTAAGGAAGCTGAAAATGAAAATGAAAAATCTTCAATAATTAAACTTGGTGTTAGAGTTATTCAGTATGATAATTTTGTAAGTACTGAAACAGGGAAAGATTCTATGGATCCCATAAAAGATTTTTTAGGAGGAAAGGGGGTGTCAGCAAATGCTGGTAGGACAAAAAAACGTTCAGCAAGAAGAAACCTACAAAGATATAAGCTTAGGAGAGAAAACCTAATACAGATACTTAAAGATAATAATATAATTAACGATAATACTATACTTGCAGAAACAAGTAATTTCTCTACTTTTGAAACATATAAACTTAGAGCTAAGGCAGCTAATGATAAGATTAGCTTAGAAGAGTTGGCTAGAGTGTTGTTAATGATTAATAAGAAGAGAGGCTATAAGAGTTCAAGAAAACTTAAAGGTCAAGATGAGGGAGAGTTGGTGGACGGAATGGATATTGCAAAGGAATTATATAATAATGATATGACACCAGGTGAGTATATGCTTGGCGTATTGAGTAGAGGAAAGAAAAGCAAACCTGAGTTTTATACATCTGACCTTAAACAAGAGTTGCAAAGGATATGGGAAACACAAAAACAATACTATCCTGAGATACTAACCGATGAATTCAAAAATCAAATTATAGGCAAGAGTAAAACCAACACATCAAAGATATTTTTAGCTAAATATGGAATCTATACATCCGAAAATAAAGGAAAGGATAAAAAGGTAGAAGCTTATCAATGGAGGGTTGAAGCATTAAGCAAAAAAGTTGAAAAGGATGTTTTGGCTTTTGTTATTAGTGATTTAAATGGAATAATTAATAATACAAGTGGTTATCTTGGTGCAATTAGTGATAGAAGCAAGGAACTATATTTTAATAAGCTTACAATAGGACAATACTTAATGAATGGATTCAATGATAATCCTCATTTTAGTGTAAAGAATAAGGTATTTTATAGACAAGACTATTTAGATGAATTTGAAAAGATATGGGAAACACAAAAGACATATCATAAAGAATTGACAAATGAGCTTAAGAAAGAGATAAGAGATATAATAATATTCTATCAAAGAAGATTAAAGAGTCAGAAAGGATTAATCAACTATTGCGAATTTGAAAATGAAAAGATTGAAATAGAAGTTGAGGGCAAAAAAAAGAATATCACAATTGGCTCTAAGGTGTGTCCTAAATCATCACCTTTATTTCAAGAATTTAAGATATGGCAGATACTTAATAATCTTATAGTAAAAGATGATAAAAAAATGAAAGAGGATTAGAGCAAGAAGAAAAAGAGATATTATTTAAGGAGTTAAACCTTAAAAATAAACTTTCAAAATCTGAAGTCCTTAAGCTATTATTTGAGAATCATAATAAGTTAGATTTAAACTATAAGGAAATTGAAGGCAATAGAACTTTCAATGGCTTATTTAATGCTTTTGCTCAAATTGTTGAAATGAGTGGTCATGGTGAGTATGATTTTAATAAGATGAATACTGACCAAATATTAGATATTGTAAGGACTGTATTCACGTCTTTAGGAATAAGGGTAGATATTCTTAATTTTGATACAGATATAGATGGTGATGAGTTTGAAAAACAACCTATAATGAAGTTATGGCATTTGCTTTATTCTTTTGAGGGAGATAATTCAAAAACAGGAACTGAAAATCTTTTAAAGAAACTCAATAAAGAATATGGTTTTGAAAAAGATTATGGTAAAGTTATTGCTAATATTAGCTTTCAAGATGATTATGGTAGTTTAAGTTCAAAAGCAATTAAAAAAATCTTACCTCATCTAAAAGAAGGTAATGGTTTCGATGTTGCTTGTTTATTGGCAGGTTATAGGCATTCAAAAAGCTCTTTAACTAAAGAAGAGTTAGAGAATAAAGAATTAAAAGATAAGCTTGAATTATTGCCTAAGAACAGTTTGCGTAACCCAGTAGTTGAAAAGATACTAAACCAAATGGTAAATGTGGTTAATCAAGTAATAGATACTTATGGTAAACCAACAGAAATAAGAATTGAGTTAGCAAGGGATTTGAAAAACAATGCTGAGGAAAGAAAAAATATGACCGAAGCAATAAGTCGAACTACCAAAGAACATGAAGAATATCGAGATATAATTAAAAAAGAATTTGGTTTTTTAAGTGTTAGCAAGAATGATTTAATTAGGTATAAACTATATTTAGAGTTAAAAGAAAATGGTTTTAAGACTCTATATTCTAATACTTATATCCCTCGAGAAAAAATATTCGATAAGAATTTTGACATAGAACATATTATTCCTAAAGCTAAGCTATTTGATGATTCTTTTTCTAATAAAACATTAGAGCTTAGAACTGCAAACATAGAAAAAAGCGAAATGACAGCTTATGACTACGTTAAGAATAAATATTCAGAAGAAGGACTAAAAGATTACTTAAATAGAATAGATTTACTTTATAAATCAAAGGCTATTTCAGAAACAAAGTATAAAAAGTTGAAGATGCAAGCTTCTGAAATACCTTCTGACTTTATTGATAGAGACCTTAGAGATTCACAATATATTGCTAAAAAAGCTCGCCAAATTCTTCTTGAAATATCTAAAGAAGTTGTTTCTACCTCAGGACAAATTACTGATAGATTAAGAAAGGATTGGCAATTGGTAGATATTATGAAGGAATTAAATTGGGATAAGTACGATAAGTTGGGAATGACAGAGATAGTTGAGAATAAAGATTCAGAGAGAATATATAGGATAAAGGATTGGACTAAGAGAAATGACCATCGCCACCATGCTATGGATGCCCTAACAATAGCCTTTACAAAACATAACTATATCAATTATCTTAATAATCTAAATGCAAGAGCTGATAAATCAAGTAATGCTTATGCAATAGAGCAAAAAGAATTATATAGAGATTCTCATGGTAATTTGAAATTCATACCTCCAATGCCTTTAAATGATTTTAGGGTGCAGGCTAAACAACAACTTGAGGATATTTTAGTATCAATTAAGGCTAAGAATAAAGTTGTTACAAGGAATATTAATACAACTAAGCAAAAGGGAGGAACAAATAAAAAGCTTCAACTTACACCAAGAGGGCAATTGCATCTTGAAACAATTTATGGAGAATTAAAACAATATGTAACTAAGGAAGAAAAGATAGGCTCAAGCTTTAATGAAGAAAAGATAAATATGGTAGCTAAGAAATCATATAGAGAAGCTTTATTAAGGCGATTAAGAGAAAATGACAACGATACAAAGAAGGCATTTACTGGCAAGAATTCATTAGATAAGAATCCTTTGTTTATTGATGCTTTACAAACCTTCAAAGTGCCTGAAAAAGTTAAGTTAGTTGAATTTGAAACAGGATATACAATTCGTAAGGAAATATCCCCTGATTTAAAAATAGATAAAGTTATTGATGTAGGCATTAGAAGAAAGCTTGAAGAGAGATTAAAGAAATATGATAATAACCCTAAGAAAGCATTTTCAAACTTAGAGGAAGATCCTATTTGGCTTAATGAAGAGAAAGGTATTCAAATAAAAAGTGTAAAGATAAGGGGAGTTAGTAATGCAGTGCCACTAAGAAGTAAAAGAGATAATAAAGGCGAATTAATCTTAGATAAAGACGGAAATACTCAAAAAGTAGATTTTGTAAATACAGGTAATAACCACCATGTTGCTATTTACAAAGATGAAAAAGATAATTTACAAGAAAATGTAATCACTTTCTTTGAAGCAACTGCAAGAGCAAACGCTGACATTCCAATTATTGATAAATCTTATAATCATGATAAAGGATGGCAGTTCCTATTCACAATGAAACAAAATGAATACTTTGTATTTCCAAATGAAGAAACAGGCTTTAATCCAAAAGAAATAGACCTACTAAACCCAATTAATTACTCATTGATTAGTCCTAATTTATATAGAGTACAAAAGTTATCAACGAAAAATTATATGTTCAATCATCATTTAGAGACTACTGCTGTGAATGGAGATATGCTTAAAACAAAAAAACAATTGTCAGGAGTAACATATAGATTTATCCAAAGCTTACCTTATATTAAAGATATTGTAAAAGTAAGAGTTAATCACATTGGACATATTGTTGGAGTAGGAGAGTATTAATATAGTTATATGATTAAACGCACGCTATACTTTGGTTCTGGGGCTTATCTAAGTGTTAAAGATAGTCAGTTGGTTGTGCAATTAGCAGAAGATATAACCAATACTAAGAAAACAATGCCTATTGAAGATATTGGTGTAGTTATATTGGATAATCCTCAAATTACTATTACTCAAAGGGTGTTAGTTCAATTACTTGAAAATAATGTTGCACTTATAACATGCAATCAATTTCATCATCCAATAGGACTTCAATTATGCTTGGATAGTAATACTTTGCAGAGTGAAAGATTTCAAACTCAAATTAATGCTTCTGAGAGTTTAAGAAAGAATCTTTGGCAACAAACAATCGTTAGTAAGATTTATAATCAAGCAATGGTGTTGAAAGAGTTTGATGTTCCAATAAGGAATATGATTACATGGTCAAACTCTGTTTTGAGTGGAGACAGTAAGAATCATGAAGCAAGAGCAGCTGCCTATTATTGGAAGAACTTATTGGAATGTCATGATAATTTTAAAAGAGAACGTTTTGGGGAATATCCAAATAATTTCTTCAATTATGCCTATGCAATACTAAGAGCCATAACTGCTCGTTCTTTGGTTGCTTCTGGATTGTTGCCAACTCTTGGAATTCATCATAAGAATAGATATAATTCCTATTGTTTGGCAGATGATATAATGGAGCCTTATCGACCATTTGCAGATAAATTAATTATTGATATTATTGGAAAATATCCACAAGAAGAAACTTTAACAACTCAAATCAAACAAGAAATCTTAAAGCTACCTATTATTGATGTTGAGATAAATAAAAAAACAAGCCCATTGCAAATTGCTATGCAAGAAACAACTTCATCGCTTGCTCAATGTTTTAATTCAACAAGAAGAAAAATAAAATATCCAATTTTTGGAACATAGATTTAATGCTTATAAAATAATGTGGGTTTTAGTACTATTTGATTTGCCGACTGAAACAAAAGCAGATAGGAAGAATTATGCAAATTTTAGAAAAGAATTATTAAAAGATGGCTTTACTATGTTTCAGTTTTCCATATATTTGCGTCATTGTCCATCAAAAGAAAATGCAGATGTTCATATAGCAAGAGTTAAAAGGCTATTGCCTCATTATGGCAGTGTAGGAATTCTTTGTATAACCGATAAGCAATTTGGCAATATGGAAATCTTTTTTGGAAAACAACCCAAAGAGAACCTTAATGTTGTTCAACAATTGGAAATGTTTTAAGAATAATTAACTGTAAATTAACGTAAATTAACTATTGGGGATTCCCCAAAAACTATATGAAAATTAATTTTTCTTCTAAAAAGAGAGCAAAAAATAAAAGTTTAGGAATTATAAAACCCTAAACTTTTATCCTTTAATTGAGTTTGAATGATGATTTAATAAATCCTAAACACTTTTCTAATTGTCTCAAATACATTTGCTTAAAGCACCCTCTGTTGTTGCTGTAAAGCAAAGATACAAACTTAAAAGCAATTCACAACATTCAGGCTAATATAAACAAACCTACATACGTTGTTGCTGTAAAGCAAAGATACAAACTTAAAAGCAATTCACAACTATTGCCTATTCCTACTAAAGCAACGTTTGGTTGTTGCTGTAAAGCAAAGATACAAACTTAAAAGCAATTCACAACAGAAGGTACTTTGGGACTTTACCCACAAGAGTTGTTGCTGTAAAGCAAAGATACAAACTTAAAAGCAATTCACAACCCTTGCTATCTGTGCTTTATTTAAACCTTGGTTGTTGCTGTAAAGCAAAGATACAAACTTAAAAGCAATTCACAACTATAGCGAACTATTTAAGGACGACGGAGGAGTTGTTGCTGTAAAGCAAAGATACAAACTTAAAAGCAATTCACAACTATAATAAATTGATTTATCTCCTCTAACTTGTTGTTGCTGTAAAGCAAAGATACAAACTTAAAAGCAATTCACAACTCAGGAATAGCTCCATTATACTTTTGCCAAGTTGTTGCTGTAAAGCAAAGATACAAACTTAAAAGCAATTCACAACGCAAAACAATTATGTAAATAGTGGGCAAATGTTGTTGCTGTAAAGCAAAGATACAAACTTAAAAGCAATTCACAACTGTCGTTATGTTAGGATTGAAAACAAGAAAGTTGTTGCTGTAAAGCAAAGATACAAACTTAAAAGCAATTCACAACTACGAAGGGAGTTATGACACAACCACAAAGTTGTTGCTGTAAAGCAAAGATACAAACTTAAAAGCAATTCACAACTGTCGTTATGTTAGGATTGAAAACAAGAAAGTTGTTGCTGTAAAGCAAAGATACAAACTTAAAAGCAATTCACAACTTGTGCAGGTTTTTGAATATAAGTCGCAAAGTTGTTGCTGTAAAGCAAAGATACAAACTTAAAAGCAATTCACAACAGTAAAGGCAGTAATTTATTTGATGGAATTGTTGTTGCTGTAAAGCAAAGATACAAACTTAAAAGCAATTCACAACTCCTCACACTCTGATTTTATTTTTGCCGCCGTTGTTGCTGTAAAGCAAAGATACAAACTTAAAAGCAATTCACAACATGGGGAGTATTCTCTCGCCCTGCCTGCTGGTTGTTGCTGTAAAGCAAAGATACAAACTTAAAAGCAATTCACAACCCTTATTAATAGATAGATTAAATACAGTCTGTTGTTGCTGTAAAGCAAAGATACAAACTTAAAAGCAATTCACAACTAAAATACATCGGTGACATATCGACAAGTTGTTGTTGCTGTAAAGCAAAGATACAAACTTAAAAGCAATTCACAACGACACTGTTGCATTTAGAAAAGGCACATCTGTTGTTGCTGTAAAGCAAAGATACAAACTTAAAAGCAATTCACAACTTTCGCCACTGCAATAGCATTAGCAAAATAGTTGTTGCTGTAAAGCAAAGATACAAACTTAAAAGCAATTCACAACCTTTTTCTGTGCGGTTGGCTTTCTTTTTTGTTGTTGCTGTAAAGCAAAGATACAAACTTAAAAGCAATTCACAACGAAGAGGTCAAAGCCAAAAGCCCAGCCATTGTTGTTGCTGTAAAGCAAAGATACAAACTTAAAAGCAATTCACAACAAAATATCATGGGGTTTGCTGATGCTTTAGTTGTTGCTGTAAAGCAAAGATACAAACTTAAAAGCAATTCACAACACTTATGCAGAGGCTATTAAATGCTATAGAGTTGTTGCTGTAAAGCAAAGATACAAACTTAAAAACAAACTTATCCATCAATCTATAATTATGAATGGAGAACAAAAGGAAATACAGATAGGTTTTTCAGCAAGAGGCATAAGGCATCTTGAACACGACGGTTTTCCTAACTTAACTTATAAATCTCTATTAATGCCAATATTGGATGAAGTCGTTAAGGTTGCTGTATATGTTGGAACTGATATTAATGGTGACATAGAGAACAACCCAATGGTTAACCTATATCATTATTTTAAAGTAATATTATTAGGAGAAAAATGGTACTTAAATGTAAGAGAATTAAAGGATGGCAAATTTCTTTTATACTCTTTAACACAAAGAAAAGAAGGTAAATAATCCATCACATGTTTCTCTATCGGAAAGCAGCTGAAATTATAAACCTTCTTTTCATTTGCAAAGATACAACATAAAACACAAAAAGTCAAGTAAAAGCAAATAAATATGAATCCAAGCCAATTTAAACAGGTTTTAATCTGTATTTGAACAGCATTTAAATGCTTTTTAAATTGGTCAGGGTTCATAATTTACTTTTTTAGTTGACTTTTCTTCTAAATTGTTGTATATTTGCATTTGAAAAGAGTGGTTAACAACAGCTCTCCTATTGTGAAGGAGCAGATATGAGTTAATTGCTCTTTTCTCTTTTAGAGTTGTTGCTGTAAAGCAAAGATACAAACTTAAAAGCAATTCACAGCTAGATTGTGAATGAGTTTACTCCCGTCGTGCGGGATTTCCGACTCCCGCACTATTTTACTATAAGGATTTTTAATCCGATATTTGTTTCATTAACAAGAATAACATATCCTTATAATAACAACGTGCGGGAGTATAAATCCCGCACGACCAAAGGATTTTTGTTTAATTGTTTAGTTGTTTAATTGTTTAGTTGTTGTTGCACACGTCGTGCGGGATTTCCGACTCCCGCACTATTTTACTATAAGGATTTTTAATCCGATATTTGTTTCATTAACAAGAATAACATATCCTTATAATAACAACGTGCGGGAGTATAAATCCCGCACGACCAAAAATCCTATAAATCTCTAAATCCTGTAAATCCTGATTCAGACAATCATCTCAACGCCTCAACGAATAAACAAAAAAAGGA
>ENA-UOOH01000058-UOOH01000058.1-fermentation-metagenome-genome-assembly--contig:-NODE-58-length-116764-cov-55.714324_pt1 | contig 116764 bp, 126 predicted proteins | sample MGYA00245778_ERZ724025 | MGnify/ENA primary metagenome ERZ724025 (study PRJEB28704, sample SAMN03018313) | fermentation metagenome | biome: anthropogenic terrestrial biome; feature: soil... | reverse complement strand
GAGGGGTGACAGACGATGTGTGGGCGATTATCCATCCATGCAGGCGCCTTTGCGCACGCGGGCGGGCGCACGCATGCATGCGGGGCTGGCACAAGGGGGCCGGAGGGGCGAAGGGCCTCGTGACCTGCGATCTGTTGATAGGTGGCATGGGAGGCGAACAGGAGGGGAGGGCGGGGGGAATGTGGGGCGGGCTGATGGGTGCTGTATTATCACTCATATAATTTGCATCAAAACTGGCATGCTACCTATTCCTGCGATTTTACTGCAATTATAACACGCTACTCCCGCATCTAATAGTATCGTAAATGTCTCTTCAGAATCAGAAGAGTTCAATTCAATATAAGAGCAATGCTAACATAAGAAGATAGAGGATTCCTATAAACCTCAGATCTTCCGAGGCTTTATAAATGGTATTTAAGGCAAAGCGAAATCCCATGGTTAATGGGAATTATCGACAAGAGATTGTATCGGCGCATTCGAATAAAACTAAAAATATTTTGAAATATGCTCTTGACGGCTTGATACATTCGATAAGTCAAGAGAGGTTCTATAAAATATAGGATCGTTTTGTTGGATTATAATATTATTCTTATCTATTTCTAAGTTCCAGTATAGGTAATAGAAAGATAAAGGAGGCGTAAATCCGGGCATCGCCACTCTGGGATCGATTGGGATTTCAAATTTTTTTATAATACCGATTTCGATCGCAAATCCTTTTTCGCTTTTTCCAAAATAATCGAAAAATTCCTTTTTGTTAAGCCCTGAATGATCCTGGAATTTTTCCCATAAATTTTCTGGACTATCACACACAATATTCCTAATTACAAATGAGCCCGCTATTCTTTTTACCGGAGAAGTTGAATACATATAAACATTTTTAATATTTTTATTTTTAAAAATTATTTTACGAAATTCATATTTCTTTTCTCCTTTCAATATTGCATCTACGTATTTTGGCTTAATCGATAGTAAAACGTCCATCAATTTCTCCCTTCTCCTTGATCCACATATAGTTTTCGTGTGCTATTTTTCCTATGGATTGAGGTGCGCTTAATAAAATACCTGCATCTTTAAGGGTTTTTAAAGTCAAAGGCTTTTTCAAATGAAAATGGTGTCTAAATAGAATTATTAAGACCGGCTTTTTCATTTCCTCAACCTCCTCTGGAGAATAGACTGTTCTTTTAGCAACTAGTTTCATTATCTGTTTTGAATCGTTTACTCCCGAATAGACGGCTTCCACAACTCCAATTGATGTTAATTTTTTTATTGGACGGATACAATAAAATAAAACAATATCTCCTTCTTTAATGCCTTTTATATTTGAACGCGAGATGTAAGCCTTTTTAATAGCATTACCCTCCACAATAAAGCTGCCACAACTTTCCTGTAGCATCAATTGCCTTGGCAAGTAATCTGGGAAAAATCGACCATGGTACGAAGGATAAATCGGGAGCAAAAATTTCTTAACATCTTTGCCATCATAGAGAATTGGATAATATTTTTCATCAATCTGTTGGTGGGGCAATTGATCGAGAATATCTTTAACTGGCAACAATTTTTTTACAAATACCTCTTCCCCATCTGGCATTGTAGCTTCCTTGAAAAATCCATATTCGGAAATCAATTCAACTAGTATATCTTCATCGATCGTATAATGTGTTAAATAAATCTCAAAAATATCATTTTTAATGCAATAATCAATTACCAATTTTATAAATAATTCGCCTATTTTATAACCATTATACGTGACTATAAATGTGCAGATCTTAAGTCTTCTTTTGCTAGGTAGCGGCGGTATTGATGGGATAGGATCATTCTCTTCTTTATATATAAGAAGGGCGCCGATTTTTTCATCATCTTTGTAGTGCACCCAGCATTTTCTTCCCTTTCGTTTTATTGTTATGAGCCATTCAAGAAACCTTGGATACTGCTTTTTCAATTCATCGAATATAGGATCATCGGAGTCTAGATTATAAACAGAATCATGCTTTAATGAAGGGGGAGATACCGGTTCCTCATGATGAGTAAATCGCTCAAAAAAATTGATAGCCTCATCAATCAAGAGGACTCTTTCTTCTAATCCTAGCTTTTTAGCCTTCTTATGAATTCCTCGGTCCTCGGTTATTAAAAAATCGACCGCATCTTTATATACAGCGTATAGTATCATAATATCTATCTTATCATTTGTTTTGCTGATTTTAAAATTATCTAAATATTTATTATCATAGTCTGGAATAGGATATGGATCTAATGAAGGATATGCTAGGATCTTTGAAGATATTATATTTTGTCTGGCTTCATTCTTATCTCTTTTTATATCTTCTAAAGACATCGGATGGATTAAAATCACCAAATCACTTGTTGAATTCAAGAGCTTCGATAATTTTTGTAAATTACCTAAAATTGTATAATTATCTTCACGATAAATTATGATGTTGCTATCTATCAAAATCCGCATGGTTATTTAATTTTTCCTCGGCATCCTTCAAATACTTTATCCTTGCATATATTATTTTGACCAATCCATCTCTGATTTGATCAATGGATCTTGATACTTAGCCGCTCAATATCTCATTTTATAATATTTTTAGGAAAAATTAATATATAAAATTTTATTACATTAGGTTGATACTTTAGGTTATATGTTAAGTTGAATCCAAATAGCTTATATTTCAGTTGTATAAAGGTAGATAGCGCTAAGGATATGAGAAAAATGATTCAAGGCATATCTAGTGCATATATGGGAGGGTATATGAACAATTATGTCAAGGTAAATCATGACTCGTATGATGCACTATGCGGTGAGTATGACGATCGTGCAAAAATAAGGGCCATAAGAAAAACCAGATTTGAAGAAAGTCCTGAGTCTCTCGGCGGGCCTGTCCTCAGCCGTGCGAGAAAATATTTCTCAAAAATTACCGTTCTTGAAATCGGGCCAGGTTCTGGTGAAATGCTTGCTTTCTTTGAAAAGAACAATTGCAGAACCATCGCTGTGGATTTGTCTCCAAAAATGGCAAGAGTCGCAAGGAATAGATCCAAAAACACCGATTTTATACTAGGAAACATCATGGATATAGAATTTTTGTGGAATCAATTTGAGATAATATATGCAGGTGCAGTGATCCACCTTTTTCCATTAGATGAAGCATTAGACTTACTTTTGAAAATCCATCACTGGCTTAAGCCAAATGGATTTATTTTTATCAATACGACGATACATGAAGTCCCTTCTGAAGGGTACAAAATAAAGAAAGACTCAACTATGCAAATAATGAGATTTAGAAGGAAATGGAGAGAGAATGAATTGTTTGCGGCACTGAAAAATAGCGGTTTTGAGATCCTCGATAGGATCTTTACAGACGAAAAAGATCGCGAAAAGCAATGGGTAGCATATATTGCGCAGAAGAGTATAAATTATGAATAATAATATTGAATTGCTTTCACGAGTTGCTGTATTTAAAGGACGAATCGTTGATATAATCCATCAAAAAATGATCCTTTTTGGAAAACCTTTAGAATACGAGTTCGCACACAGACCTCCGGTTGTTATTGTCATACCTATATTGTCATCTAAAGAGATATTGCTGATTAAGCAATATAGGGCATCAATAAACAAATTTATTTTAGAATTTCCCGGTGGAGCTATCGAGAAAGGGGAATCCGTGATCGAAGCCGCTCGAAGAGAACTAAAAGAAGAAACCGGATACTATGCGCTTAAAGTTGAATTTGTTGGCTTTTTTTATGCGGCCCCCCATTTTTCAGATGAGAAGACATTCATTTGCTTGGCCACAAAATTAAGTCAAGGAGAAACAAATCTTCAAGAAAAAGAGCATATTTCTACTGAACTATTCACTGAATCAGAATTATTCACTAAATATCATAACAAAGAGATACTTGATTCCAGGACCTTAATAGCTTATCATGTTTTAAAATATGATTTGCATGATATCCTCACGAAATTATAGATGGAATTAAAAGGAAGGAGAATATAATGAGTGATAATTTCAATAAATTAAAGCATGTATTTATCAGGAATTGGAAATCAATATTTGAAAGCATACCATTAAGTATTGCCATTATCGTCAGTTTTTATACTATTATGGTAGAAGATATAACAACAAAGACCCAACAAGAATTATTTTCATATATAATAATGATACTTGGTCTTCTAGCCTTCGCGACCTTAATTGAACGGTTCCTATCATTGAAGGAGATAACTCAACTGTGTAAAGAAACAAATGACTATCTGATTGAGAGGGAAATGAAGCCCAATCTCGACTCAATCATATTCGATCAGAAATCTCTACCACCTTTGGAAGATCGATTGCGATCAGCAACAGATATTGCAATCACGGGAGGTTCCTTATTTCGGCTTGCGGATAGTTATTCCAACTTTTTCGAGCAAAAAGCAAAGGAAGGATGCCTTATAAAATTTTTAATGCTCAAACCAGGATGTGACGCCAGTAAACTAGTTGCAGAGTACGTCGTTTATGAAACATCTACGAGTGATTATGAGGTTCAATTGCGAACTGCTCTTAAAAAACTGTATCGTCTGAAGCAGCATTATCCCGATCAAGTCGAGATCAAGACATATGAATGCGTACCACCATTCAGTTTGCTGATTTGTGATCCAAAAAAGGAAACCGGCTCAATCATGGTAGAATTATATACGCATGCAATTCCTAATAGAGATCGACCAGAATTTATCATTCACGCACGCGAACACCGATTGCATAAGCTCTTCTTGGAACAATTCAATAAAATGTGGGGGGAGGCAATTCCCTGGGAACCTTCATGAAGAAGTCGAGACGAGGAAATCGTGAAAGTAGCGACATGTCATAACGGCTGTAATTTTGCAGCAATTATCAAAATCTCTGATCATCCAAACCATTTTAATGGCCAGGATCCTGCCATCCATCAGCCCATAGAGCCCAAGCATGAGTGATCCATTGCCACAAATGCGTTTCATTGATCACTTCGCAGCTTAGTGGATCGCTGGCTGACCATCTTTATCGCAATACTCCGATGCTTGCATTGGGGATAAGGGTTGCGTATTCAACATAGGTTTGGATTGACTTAACCTGGTTTTACACCTTCATGTGGCGGCGACTTGGATGCCCTGATGCTTGCATCTGGGTACGCCGCCGCAGTTCCACTAAAGTGGATTAAGTAGGTTGATGCTGATCCACCACTAGCGTAGATGCCTTTTTGGGGAGCCCCGTTAACCACATTTTGCGGTCTATTGCAGCTCTTTTACTGATGTACTTGTACAAATCCTCCCACATCTCATATAGCATCGATCTGTCAAAATCCATAACACGTTCATCTTGATACATCATGCCATTAAATTGAAACACGATTATCTGTCGGCCATTGGTTATAACATAACAAGCAGGCAGTAATTCTCGGGCATAAGACTTGGCTTGGCCAATGTGATCAACCGTGATCCCTTTATCATCTACCTTGCCTTCAATTACCAAGAGAGCGTCTTCATTTTTCCTGCTTGGTCCATTGAACAAAGCAACGTCCACCTGTTTTTTAGTCTTATGTACTCCTTCAAACATTGTAACAGGATAACCGATTGCAATATCGTCATACTCATATCCCAGTTTTTCCAGCAACGGCATTATGAAGCAATACTCAACTTCCCGTTCGCTCTCAAATTCCCGTGTTTTCATTTCACTAAACCACTCGATAGGTGGAAAGATAGGAGAGACAGGGATGATTATTTCACCTTGCGGCGGCCAAATAGTGAGTATGATCCGATCATCATATCTTTCTTTGCCAAATACGTCACCGGATTTCACTGATACAGTGAGCTTTTGTTCAGTCAAAATACGACCTATTCTTTCTACCACCTGCATTGTCCGTTTCTTGACACGGAATTCATGCCAAAAGACAGAACTTTTCAACTTTCGTACTTTATCATCGCTTTGCTGAACTGACTCATACATCTCTAAGGCAACTTCTGCATAACTCTTTTTAGGTCTAGCCATTTAACCCCTCATGTGTCTATGTGTAGGACTTTAGCCAATCCGCTTCAATATCTTTGCCATTAGAATAGACTATTTTGCCGTCTCTTACCTCAAGATCAGAATGCTCTATAATTGAATCCACGCTTGCCTTATGATCCCCAAATATAACAGTTTCGCTTTTTAGGGTATTACCATCTTTGATGGTATAGAAGACCATTTCAAGGAATTGTTCAGTCTCATCTGTTGATACAATCGGTGGCAGAGTGCAAATTGATTTTATGAATCGCTCACTACAGGCAATATAATATACCGGCCATTCTCCAGTATCCTCTATAAGATATCTGGAGCATCTCATCTCTGAGTTAAAGATTGGATATGATGCAAACAAGTCAAATTGAGGCCCCATTTCGCTTTTTAGTACATTGTTAAAGCTAATGCCACCTTTATTATTATCTTCGTCTTCTTCTCTCATGACAATTAACCCGACGGCTGCTATTTCTGAGATATTTGATATATGCGTTAGAGCCTTGATCAATCTGTCCCGAGATATCTCGAATACAGCCAATTTCTTTGATTCAACAGGCATGTTGGTTCCTCTTTTCGTTTAGTATCATATCCATTATAAGTAATTGATGACAACGTTCTAAGTTAAGCCATAACCATAATAGAAGACAGTATTTTCCCCCTTATCTCGGAAAAGTGTATATCACAAGAAACCCGCTAATCGGATCGGAGTAAATTAGGACAGCCCAAAAAGAGTGCTATAAAAAGAGGTATAGATGCGGAGGACGGGAGTCGAACCCGCGAACACCTTCGTGACAGGGTCCTAAGCCCTGCGCCTTTAACCACTTGGCAACCCCCGCGCTTGCTATCGGTTTTCCGTATTTCTGCCCCTCGAAGCGTAGGGGCGGGGTACTCACTGCTTCGTGAGGTTAAAAGCATGTCGAAGCAGATCAACTATGAAATGCCTGCGGTCGATCAAGCCGCGAACCGATTTGAGCACCATATCAGAAGCATGGGCTTCAGAGACTCCACCATTAACGACTACGTTAATAGATTGCGCCGTTATCTAGCGTTTTGTGACACTATCAGCCCCGATCTTGCAGATGCAGAGCGATTCAGAGATAGTCTGATTGACCGCCGATTGTCGCGAAGCTCCATTAATAACTACTCATTCGTGATGAAAAACTATCATCAGATGATCGGCGCGCCTATCAAACTCCCCTTCCTCAAAATGGGAAGCAAACTCCCCTATTACTTCGATGAAAATGATATACGGGCCATATTTAATGCAATTACTAATATAAAATACTTATGTGTATTGCAGATAGGTTTTTATGCCTCCCTCCGCGCCTCAGAAGTAGCAAACCTGGATGATTCTGATATTGATCTGATCAACAAAACTATCAGGATTCGGGGCGGCAAGAATGATAAAGACGCAATCCTATACCTCAATGATATCTGCATTGACACATTGAGAAAATATTTGAAAGTCCGGCCCAAAAAGATTATCGATGGGAAGCAACCCCTATTTTACAGCAACAGAAATAAGAGATATGATCGGACCCAAATTTACAATATCTTTCGAAGATGTAAAGAGCGGTCCGGGATAACCAAACCGGGTGGGGTCCATGTCTTCTTCAGGCATAGCAGTGCAACCTTATTACTAAATCGAGGGTGCGACCTGCTCACGGTTAAAGAACTTTTACGGCACAGGGACATTAAAACCACAGAAAAGTATCTGCACCTCACAGATAGCGAAAAGCGAACCAAGCACGATAGATATCTGAGGCTGTGATGATGATGGAAGAGCCCGCCTTCATCACAATCCCCTATCAAGAGTTCAAGGTAATCGTCCAAGAGGTGCATTCCCTCCGGGACCAAATCGCAGCCCTAGAATCCCACCAGGCCGCCGATATAGAGCGTTTGGCGCTGGATATGGCCTTAGATCGCCAGCGAATAACCAAACTGGAAAAGGTTGAACCTCAGCCATTACAACGAGATAGAGGGGCGATCCTTAGAGCTTTGATAGCTGCAAATGGGGGAAAGATGCTTGCGAAGGATGCCCGCCAAAAGATGCACCTAAGCAAGGAGCTATTTTCAATGCTGCTAGCATCCATGGATAAGGAGATCGAAACAAAACCATTACACTCTGATAGGAGGAATTTAGTTTTAATTATAAAATAGGCTAAATTAGTTCAATTGAACCTTTAACTAATTTGGGCATCTCTCCATAAAGGTTCAAGATTTGCATGGATTGCGCGGGAATTTGCGCGGTTTATTGATATTGGTTAGTTTGAGATAGAGATAAATTCAGATAAATTTATAAAAAATAATCGATTTGGGGAGATGAGGAGAAATTAGTTCAAAGTTCAATTGAACTAATATTCCGATGGCATGATTGTCTCGCTTCCTCATTGCTTCCTGTGACTATCTACGTTCAGGCCATTAAGCTTCTTTTTCTAGATTGGTGGTCTATACTTTCTCGTTCGCCACTTTTCGACTCGGTATCGAAACTTTTGCAGTATTCCTTTAGGTAAATTGAATCCCATTTCATCAGGCGACCACATTCTCTTGTATTTTGTACCCTTCAAGGCTTCATCTATATCAAATTCAAATTCCTTGCTCTTATACCATCTTTGGCCGTCGTCTACTAAACATCCTATTAATTTTATAGTTCCATATTGGTTATGGAGTCCGCTATTATTTTTAATACCCAGCAGCAGGGCCGCCGCGTGGCATAAGCCCCGCACATTTGCAGTCAGCGTTCGATCTAAGAGAACAGGGATTAAGTGCTTAGCGATTTTATCTGAGTACTCCCATCTTTCACATGATACTCCCGGTAGAACTCTTGTTGTATATGGCTTTCCAAAGGAAAAACAATATCTAAATCTCGGAAAACATAATCTGTAATTCGTAATGTTCACTGGAATTTGTCCATTATTATATCCCGTTATAATGATTACCATCTCCAGATCGTTGGTCAAAGAATAAGTGGTATCGACAAGTTTAGACACCGTTACCGTCATACTTGGCTGCTTATCTTTCCAATGAACATATATATTATAACCACTAAAAAAAAGCGCTATAAGTGCGATTACAGTTGTCGCGCTAACATTCGTTACTCCATCTGCAATCCCGAATAATAAGCTCATAAACTCGGCCATAATATGCCTCTACCAGAAATGCCACCCGTTTTTTTGCTCCTGGTTCTCATCCATTGTAATTTCTTTAATTATTGCAGCCTTTATTTTCTCTATAGAGGTAAGAAACTCTCGATTATTTTCAATTCCTAACTTCTTAATCTCTGGTATTATTAGGGCGCTGATTTCTGGACTACCATAAACAACAGCTCTGGCCAAATAGAGTCCCATATCCTCAATAAATCTTGTTCCCTGGGACCCAAGAGCTGATTCATAGTTTGATATATGACCTATTAAATCACCATAGGCAGCAATGCGCTGATTCTTTTGGCTTGTCTCATTTTGGATGCTAAAGCTACGCATTTGCAAAAGGTAGTTTGCTATCAACGCAATCAAGCCACCGATGAATACCGAGAGTATCTGGCTTGCATTAGCGACCCAAGGATCTTGTGTTTGTATAATAATTGTGGAATTGCCGGGGGTCCGAATTACCGAGTCGGTTAAGAGACTGACATATTGGATCATTATTTCTCCCTATAGCTTTGGTTGATCTCCCTTTTAATTTCCAACAACCTTATTTATTAGCTTATTCTTGGCTCGGTGTTATGGATGGCAGATTAACCTATTAAATATTACTATGGTCCCTCGTTGAGTTCTCAATCTTTCATTAACTGCCCGTATCTGTAGTTGTGATGAAGATAGAGACTGTATTGGATGATTTCAAGCAAAGCCTTGTTGCGTCTATTTCCGGTGGAGTTCGATTATCCATCTATCGATAATTGACTTTTTAATATGTAAATTTTGCTAGAGGTGCCCATCGCTGCGCATCGTTCCCAAAAAATCATGGTCCCCAAATTTTCCTGTACCAAAAAATTCAAGTACCAAAAAATTCTACAATAAAAAAAATAAAAATATAAATTACAAATATAAAATTAAAATTATAAATCGCTGCTGCGATTTGCTCACTGTTGTGATTTGCTCAGCGATTTGCACAATCTAAATCAGCAAATCCGCGCGGATTTGCATTTACTTATTTTTATAATTGTTTTGTGGGCTCACCAGATGCCCAAGTCTCGACTTTCTCTAAGCCACGTGATGGCCAAGATGTCAGACATATGAAAGTCTCGCTACAGGCCTTACACGCAATCCTCAGGCATCCCACCGCCCTAGCACTCGCTTTGCAAATCGCTGTTGCGATTTGCGTTACAGTATCAGCTCTTCGACTACCTTTTGATGGTTTTTATCCGCCGTCTGTGACTCTTTATACTTCGCGTACGCTTCCAATAGCTTCTCAAGCTCCGGGTCAGCAGCCTTAGCCTTCTTCGGTTTGGGCCTAGTCGGGGCGGGAGCCGTGCCCGCCGCCAGCCCATCCAGTAGCTCATTCATGCTCGCCGCGCTGCTGTCGTCTATGGGCATGATATTCTTCTCCAGCGCTTCCAGCCTTCGGGTCACACTATCTGTAAATCGCTGCGATTTGCTCATTGTTTGGCCGCCTGTTGAGCTTTGGTTAGCGCTTCCAAGCCTTCTAATCTTCGCATCAGTTCGTCAGAGTTTGCGGATTTCCGCGCCTTAATCCACGAATCACAAACTCTGGCCATTGCTTGTGCTTCAGCGGGTTTAATTTTATGTTCAGCCAACAGTTTGTTAATCCTGAACAACTCCTTTTCACAATCTGCTATATTTCTGTAGTTCTTCTTTCCTGCCATATTTATCAACTCCTAATTATAACATGTAAATCGCTGTTGCGATTTACTCACTTTTTTATTTGCTTATAAATAAATTCTAAAATTTGAAAAATCGGCCCGCTTGTATCTGGTTTTATGAGAGACCTTTTTTTCAGCCCCAAAATACCCCAAAATCGGCCCAAAATCACTTACTAACTAAATTATTTTATTCTGTTGGTGGTGGAAATCCGGCCAAAAAATAAATATATTGCTGATGTCATTTTGTGGTAATTTGGGGAGCGGTAAAATCGCATTCAGTAAACCCGATTGTTCCATATACTATATGAATTTGGGGCACCCTCCGCGCAACCCTATGATGTTTGGCCCGGAAAGGATATTTATAAAAATGTGGCTGGCCCACTGATAGCGATTTTGCCACATATCGATAATCCACCGAAATACGAATAATATAAAAACCCAACAGTCTAAATACCGCAAATTGTTACAACAATTTGTTCTATTGTATATTATTAAAGTTACCGTGTCACATATTAGCATGCTACACTATACCATGCTACACTGTAGCACGGTTAATATATAAATAAAAATATATAAATCCATATACCTGGGTACCCAAATACTAAAGCCAGTAGGACGAATAAAAAGAGACAGCAAACACCATACCCATATAACTCCCCAATATTTATCTACTAACAATATATGCTAACATGGTGGGTCCCGCCTGATGGCGGGGGGACCATGTTGATCTCTCAGTATTGAAGATAGAGGTTTGGAGAACTTGATGAATAGAGGATTCTATGGGACGCTCTTAGCAGTACTAGTAACTATTGCCGCTTTATCATGCATCGCTTCCGCAAAGGATTATTCGGTAACCGCTGGAAACTGGCAAGTGGATTTCAGGACAAATGATACTTTATATACAGAAACTGAATTGTTTGCACCTAAAGGCTCGGCCATTCAAGGTTATGTGATCTGGGTGAAGATGAATCCTAAAACAAAAGAGAAAAGTGGAGCTATCCATTTGCGGGAATCCAACGTACTTGCGCCATTTGACAAAGATTCATTGAGACCGCTTATTAGAAGTTACTTATCCTCAATGAATAAGACGCCTATAGTGTCAGATTATTTTATTGACGACACTGATGCGGTGATCGCGGAAGGATGGTATGAGGAGCATGATCAGATTGTATATGGTGCACTGTATCCGGTTGATATCAATCAAGATGGTTATGCTCAGAGAGCAGTTGGTTTGCTATCATTCTTGGACAAAAAAACTACTTTTGAAATATTAGATAGTCTGCATGTCGAATATACAGGTTCTTTGCCAGCCCAGACGCCTGCATCTACTGCAGCCAATAATAGAGTGAATCAAGGTAGATCTACCATCACAACAGACGACTTATTAACGGCGGTTAAGCAAGTTGAGCCAAGCATAGATAAGATTTCGATGGTGATTGGCCCGACAAATATAGATGTAACGTTTACACAAAGAGAGGGTTCAACCAAGAGTGATAATACAGGTGCCTTGGCTGCTATACTGCAAATGTATGCAACTGTTCTAAAATTAGACCCGACATACAATGGATATCTGCGAATTAGTCAAGCAGAGAAAGGGAGAGCAATTGCCACATATGAGGCAACTGCATATCAAACAAGGTCAAATACCGATAAAGCAGGATTGCTATCAACCGATTACATGAATCAGGTGCTATCCCGCGGGAAGAGTATAACCTACTACATGTCAGATGGATATGGTGATGTAACTAAAGCTGTTGAGGTACCTGGTGGCAGGGCAGGACCTTCTCAGGGGAGTTGGCTGTAAACTATCTGGCATCAGGGCGTCCAAATCAATCAATAGATCCCTCAGGCCCCGAAGGGGCCGTACCTATTGTTTCCTGTTTCCATCTTAACCATATTCCTGTTTCATTTATCACGATTCCCGTATGACTAATATGTTTACTTTTCCCTTTTAAGAGAGTAAAAATGAAAGTAAATAGAATAATAGGAAAAAGTAGTCATATTAACCATATCCTACAAAAAGTTAAATTAGGATGGATTTTTAATGATGCCAACCCATCCATCCACCTGTTCACCAAATGGGCCAAAATAACACTCATCAACTGGGATAACATTTTGTGCTTTCATCAGTTTGTTGAATGAGATCATCGAGGCCATTGGAGGCATCCTATTCTTTTTGGCCCACTCTCCATAATCCCTAGCCAAATCAGTCTTAGATATTCTGCTAATATCTGATGCTTGATAACCATCCTGCAGAAAGGCCACTATAGGGTTGCTCATCCGCTCATATACCTCAGAGCCACTGAGAGTAGAACTGAAGTGCCAACCATTAGACCGGAGCCTATCAAGGCCCTCCAAAGCCATGTTCAAAACCCCACTCAATTCTTCAGGTGATGTTAGCCGCCTTGTTAGTGATGTATCCTCCCGGCCATAGCATGAATTAACGAATGGCAAAATCAACCACCTGCCATAAAAGGCATCATCCGCCTCTTTTAGCATTGGAATATCATTGGCCGAGTATGTCATTTTGGCTTTATTATAGAAGTTGAAAGGATTCTTAAACTTCTGCTCTCCTTCAATGGTATCCTCCCCGGTTAAGTTCTTAAATTGGCCCGTCTCGATTACCATTGCTTTTGGCAGATCCCCATATGTATTAGCCATTTTCCCAAATAAATTGGCTATCTTAAATTTATTTGTTGCCAGTTCTTGAAGGCTTACATGGGAGCAGTTATTCTTGCCTATCATCGCCTCTAATACTTTAATGGTGGTGCTTTTCCCCGTTCTCTTTGGCCCATGAAACAGCATTGCTTTTTGGGCGCGGCTATCGGACCACAAATTATAACCAAACCATTCTTCAAGGGCGGGATGATATTCTTTATCGAGCGATTGATCTAAGAATTCCATGAACTCCGGGCATTCTGCACCATCTACAAACCGGACGGGGCATTTATTCATGAAAGGGATGTCCGGGGTATGCTCTGATAGTTCAAGTGTTTCAAGATTTATGTATCCATTTTCAAGATTAACATACGGGCCGATATCATCAATTATGTTTAAAGGTTGAGCATTTTCAACTTGAACCCTTGATATAATCTCAGTGATATCATTTTTGGTTAATAAAGACTTACCGTTAATCTTGATGCATCCATGAAACACCCTATTCAATGATCCTTTAATTATAATTTCCCCGCACGTTTCATATACGCCATTATTATAAACTAATAGCTGCCCATTTTCTGCAAAATATATTATTGAATGTCGGTTATTTATCCAATCGGCCGCTATATCATGATTAATCCCGCTAAATCTGCCACATCCTGATTCTATTGCACCAGCATCAATTCGATCATATAATAATTTGGGTAGTGGCGCACCTTCCTGATAGCTACATGTCGCGGATTCTGTCATTTAATCCGCCTCCAGATGCTTTAGTTCTGATAGTTTATCAATGAAAAGCGCACCCTTACTATTTTCAAAGTATAGGTTTTCCCCATCAAACGCTATCAATCGGGATGAAAATTTGTGCCCGTTTCCGGCGATCCCATAAACCATCTTTCCAAGCATCCGCTTGGTAATCAGTTCGACCGATACATTTTTATCCTTTCCAATATCATTAACATCTACTGTCATATATTTAACCTCGCTAAAGGGTTAGGATGCTTACAACATCCTAGCCAATTTTAATTTATTTATTTTTATACAATTATGGGAGAGAGCGTTATCTACCCCAAAATCTCAGATACACATTTTTTGCATAAGAATCCGTCTTCATTTTGAAATTTACTATCTTCCACCGGTTCCCCACAAGTACCGCAACCATATCTAGCGGCCTGATCCTCAATTACAGCGTCTAGATAGCAATCGTGGCATAGTATTTCCATCGTTTCCGGGACATTAGGGAAATCGGGTTGTGGATATAGGTAATTCCTAAGATCTCCCTGCGGGCCAATTATTATTGCTACGCCGCATTTCTCACATATTGCGAAATCGCGCCAGTCGTCCATATGCTTTTTCAACTCATCAACTAGACCATTGCAGTTTTCAATATCCATATTATCATATCTCCTATTTTATATTATTCACATTATTGATGGCCCCAGCTACAAAACGAAAATGCAACACTGCAAATCCGCTTCCATGTTATTATTCTCTCTCCATCCATGAAACATGGGCGGAAGGCTTCGGGAGCTACCCGAAGCCATAAGAGAATGGAGTATAAACCCCACAATATAATATAGCATATCAATTCTATATAACCATTTCTAAAAAAGCTTATATAGATGCAGTTTTGTCCATAGTATACCTATGGACAACAAAGGCTCTCGATATCGGTTAGGTTTATTATAAAATGATTGTTATTTTCAAATAACACTCTGCCGTCCGGGCAGAACGCGAGCAATTTTGCCCGCGTAACGCCGTTAATCAAACATGATTTATCTATCAGTTCGTCCCAGCTATTATTGAGGATCTTCCGGGGTATTTCTACTCCGTTAAGCTTCATTTTTATCATCTCGAAAATACATAAACATCGAATGTCTTGCTAGCTTGCCCGCCCGTCACTGCGATATTGATCAAGCCACTCACTACGAATGGTTCGGCAATCGTATCCACCCTGGGATAGCGATGGGCTGAGCCCGTATTGATGTTGTAGCTGTCGATGGATTCGCCTTCAAACGTGACTGTTGCGGTGGTGGTCGCGGTCACAGTGCCTTTGCCATAGTAAATCTTTAAGATTTGTCCGTTAATAAATCGGCTATTAGTATTACAATTGCCGCTCTCATCAGTGGAACATGCTACTTTGGTCACATAAACAGGCCGTGGCGGTTTAATAACCGGAGTTTGGGGAAATCCCCATGTATGGATAACCATATTTACTCTCCTCCTCGATAATTTGGTGATCTGAATAGGTCAATGTGTTCTACGTCTCGTTCATCAAGTGTGAACTTTTCTCCATTTTTGCGCTCAAAAGTGAGTGTATTGTTGCTTATTTTTATCAATCTTGCCAATTCGGTTTTGTCAACTTCCAGATTATGTGGATATACCATTACAATTTTATACAAAAATTCGCCATATTTGCTATTATTTACGTCCATGATATCACCTATTGTTATTATTGCCATATCTATCCCCGCCACTCCCTCAACCAGTATCCCTTGCTTGGATGCCTGAAAAACTGATCAGATTTTTCTAGATAATCGACTAGCTGCTCTTCGGTGATTTGAGGAGCATCAGGTACGTATTCAATCGCCCTCAGAAGCTGATCGGTTGTAAATCCTCTATACTCCAAGTTTGGCCCATGGTTATAAAATGTATAATTCAAACTCCACTCGATATCTTTCTCCAGCTGGGTCTTTTTAATGGGCTCTGGTTTTGGTGGTCTGACCTTTGGGACAAGGTTGACCGCTCCATCTTTAACTTTTGCGTCGGGGAAAACTTCATTAATTTTTTTAGTGAATGGCGCAATCTCCAAATCGCAGCCAGTCGCGTTATCGACTAGCCAGTCCTTGTAATCATCATACAAATCAAGCAACGGTAGGCTTGATTTGCTGTCGCCCACCATCCATTTGCGAGAAAGATATTTGGCCGCCGCTTTTGGCTTAAACGCCGATCTGTTAAACATTTTTTAGATCTCCTGATCATTTATCATCGTCTTGCTGCCTGCTCTTGAAAAATGCCGCCCAATAATTAGCTCCAGAAAGCTGGAGATTGATAACCCCAATCTGTGGGCCTCCATCAGAATTTTCTCATCCATGGCAGGGGTGACCATAATTTGCCGTCTTATGGTCCTTTTGCTATCGTTTTTAATACCCATTTAAATCATTCCTTTTCAAAAATCTCTTCCATACTCAATAGTTCGCCCGGCATTGATTCTTTAGTGGGGATCTCAACACCCAAATCCCGCGCCATCTGCTCAATGGCTAGGTTTATCATTGCGTCCATATCTGCTTCTGTTGCTGGTTTTTCAGCGGACTCTACAACAAACTCATCAGGCAGGGTAACACCTAGCAGAGATGCTAGCCCATATGCAGACGGCAGGAAGTTATCACTCTCGATACCTAGAAGATCCTCCCTGCCATGCAGAGTGCACCAATTTTTGTATGCCTCGGGTATGGGATAACCGGCTTTTCTCCATGATTCGATGTTTATTTCCATTGCTTTTTCCATGAATGTATTTTCCATTTTAAAATCAACTCCGTAAATATATATTCATCATTCTATGCCGTTAATAAATTATTTTTGACAAAAAAATACCGGAGCCTCGCGGCCCCGGTCCCTAGGGGGGTTAATTAATTATGCGCCTGCCTCGGGTATGGATAAAGATATAAAAGGTTCCGTCATTGGCGGTGCATACGCTTTTTTTGGCCATTGTTTGCCTCCGGGAGGATGTGAATCAAAAACCCATCATTGGCGGGAGATGTAATTTGAATAGTTCTCTCTCAATAGTATACTACATTTCCCCTTGAGGTACACATTGTGAAAAATGTAATATGAAGAAGATATTTTCTTTATTTCTTTTCTCTTCACCTAAATACGTTAAAAATCCCCACCATCTAAAATCAATATCAGTAGAACCATAAAAGGCTACTGATGCTCTTTTCATTATTTTTACAGTTTGGTGAGTAAATCGGCCAATTTATACTATAACTGTAAAGAATTTATTAAGAAATATAGCATAGTCCACTGATAATGATTTCTATTTTCGGCCCGCCTGATAACGGTTTGAAAATTTCATGCGCGAATTTTTATAAAGGACGTTCGGATCAAAATAACCCCCAATATCAGCCCAAATTAAAATTAAAACTATTATATTAGTTTTTGAATTTTGGAAAAATAGAAGTTCCAAAAATGCCCAATTAGACCACAAATTGATAAAAATATTATAAATTGTATTGATATTTGTTGGAAATTAGTTTTTCGGTTTGCTTCGAAGGGTGAGCATTGACGCGGCAAAGATTTAAATCTGAGATGGGGATGTGTTATTAGTAATAGTAGCGGTGAAAGAAGAAACCGATAACAAGCGATGGATAAACCCTGCCGGGTTTATCCTCAGGGTCCTAAGCCCTGCGCCTTTAACCACTTGGCAACCCCCGCGTTCTTCGGCATGCACCCCTTTTTGGGGCTCGGCCACATAAAAGAACTCAGCTCTACTAGAACTTTGCGATCCCCTTTAGGGCCCGCCGCCCGCCCGCGCCCTCCTGGCCGCCGCTATCAGCTCTCTCATCTCCCCAGGGGAGAGATCGTGTCTGTGCTTCTGATCATCCCACTCCCGCCGGAAGGGATAAAAGTACTCATAAAGCTCCAGAACATCCCGCGACCAGAGAACCGAACCCTCTTCTATCACAGCCATCTTGATATGCAGCGGCAGGATCTCGAAGATTCTCAGGTCGTACTTCTCAGAACGAAGATGGGATACAAACTCCCTCCACAGCCCTGCCCTATCCTCTGCCTCCGGGGCCACCAGGCAGAGGTCTATGTCGCTATCCGGCCCGGCATCGCCCCGCGCCCAGGAGCCGTAGAGCAGCACTCCTAAAACCCTCTTCTCCCAGGAGGGCTCTGCCAGAAACTGCAGCTAAAAGATCACTTCTCGCACTGCTTCTCGCCCATCAGCCAGGCCATCACCGCTTTGCTGGTGTGCATCCTGTTCTCCGCCTCATCGAATACCCGGGACCTGGGGCCGTCCATCACCTCATCGGTGATCTCCTGACCCCGGTGGGCAGGCAGACAGTGCAGGGCAATGGCCCCATCACCTGCCAGGTCCATGAGCTGGGAATTGATCTGATACCGGCCGAATACCCTCAGCCGCTCTGCCTCCTCCGCCTCATCCCCCATGGAAACCCAGGTGTCGGTGACCAGCACATCCGCCCCTCCGGCCGCCTCCTCCGGCTCCTCGACCACCCGCGGGCTTCCGCCCAGGGCGCGGGCCTCTTCCAATATCTCGGCCTTTGGCCCATACCCAGGTGGGGAGGCTACAGTGATCTCCATCCTCAGGATGGCCGAGGCCAGAATCAAGGAGTTGCAGACGTTGTTCCCATCCCCAATCCAGCCGATCTGCAGGCCATCCAGAGCCTGGAAGTTCTGGCGAATGGTCTGGAGGTCGGCCAATATCTGCAGGGGATGCTCCCAGTCGGACAGGGCATTGATCACCGGGACGCTGGCGTGCTCCGCCAGCTGGAGCACAGTGCCGTGAGAGTGGACCCGGGCGGTGATGCCATGCACATATCTGGACAGCACCCGGGCCGTATCGGCTATGGTCTCACCCCGGCCCAGCTGCAATTCGTTGGCCGATAGGTATAGGGGATGGCCGCCCAGCTCCCAGGCTGCCACCTCCAGGCTGACACGGGTCCTGGTGGAGGGCTTCTCGAAGATCATGGCCAGGCTCTTTCCCTCCAGCGGCTGGCCATGCCGGCCGCGCCTGGCCCGGAAGGCCTCAGCGCTCTGGATCAGCCGCAGTATATCCTCTCCAGAGAGGTCGGCAATGGAGATCAGATTCATGTCAGAATCCTCCTTTCCGGGGCCCTTGCCCTAAGCACGCAACCTCTGCAGGATCTCATCCATCTGGGTGATGCCCTCACTGCTGGGGGATACCACTGCCCGAATCCCCCTGAACCCCGAAGCACCGGCCGGGCAGGACTCATCCCCCTCCAGCTGATTGGACCAGGGGCTTTTTATCATGAACGCCAGACCCGGATGGGGCTTATCGGCAGAGGCTGTGGCATTCACCACAATCCGGTTCAGCTCGTTTTCCAGCAGAACCTTCCCCCCCTCTGCTACCCCCAGGCTGGCCATATCCCCCTTGTCCAGGATGATGCTGGCACTGAGTTTGAGATACTCCTCCGAGTGCAATCCCATCTTTCCCGCCCCGTACTGGAAGATATCCTGGTAGGTGACAACCTTCACATCCACTGCCATTTCAAATCGCCTCCATGATCCTGGTCAAAATCTGTTCATCCGCAAGCTGGTTGGTCTTCATTGATGGCTCGAAGGTGATCTGCACCCCATCCGTTCTCAGCGCCGTGCCCTTGGTCTCCAGACCTGATATGGCAGAAGGAATCACCACCCGGGCAACATCTGCGGTCAGGGACCGGCGGGGATCGATGGCGACGATGGGGGCAGCAGCAAAAGCCCTCGCCAGCCCTGCAGGCAGATCCAGCAGGGGATCAGAGCCCAGAACCAAAATGGCATCCGCCCCCTTCACCGCCTCCACCAGGCTGGGGGCCTCCGCCGCCTCTCCGGAGGCAGTGAACTTGACCCCTTTGACCCTTCCTGTCCGGTCGAACAATAGCTGGCTGTACCCGCGGGAATTGTATTGGCCGGTCATGGGAACCACCTTGAATGTGGTGATCTCATTCAGCCGTCGAACCAACTCCTCGAACCGATCCATCTGATCCTGCAGGGAGACGAGCATAGCCGGACCGGGGAAGATCACCCCGTACTCGGTCTTCTTGATTATGGAGCCAAGCTCAATCATCTTCTTCTTGTCCCCGAACTTGGGGATCTTCCCCTCCAGCACCGCCAGGATCGCCTCCAGGAACTGCAGATCCTCTCCAGGCAAGACCCGATAGGTGGTGTTGGGACAAAGCCGGGCGGTGGGCGACTCCCTCACATCCACCACGATACAGGTCCTCTCCTCCTCGTAGCTCTTCTGCCTTTTCTCGCCTCGGGGGAAATAGGAGAACCGGGACAGATGCCTGGGCTGGGTGCTGGATGGGTCCGAACCCCAGAAGATGGAGGTATCAGCGAAGTTGCGCACATCATCCAGAGTGCAACTGGGAATCTTCCCGGAGAGGATCCTCTCCATGAGCTGCCCCTCGCAATAACTGGAGGGATCATCAACGAACGCCCCGATCTTCGCCGCCAGGGCGAGCCCCACCTCCTGCGCCTCCAGGGTGCAGTTGGACCAGCCGTAGATCACGGGCGCGCTGGCGTTCCTTAAAATCTCCGCCGCCCTTTCTATCGCCTGATCTAAAGAAACCTCACTGCCCTCCACCAGAGGCCCCGTCCTCTCGCTGAATAGGGCCTGATAGTGGGCCTGGCCTTTGCGGCAGAGGTTCCTGGCCTGGGAGACAGACCCAGAGCCAGCGTCCGGAAAAAGTATGTCCTCGCATATGAGCGAGCAGCCTGTACAGGTCTTATAATTGAATTCTGTCATCTGCATCACCTCAGACGAACTCTATGGCCTTGCTCGGACAGGTCGCAGTGCAGGCATTGCACAGAATCTTATTCGGCCCGAAGCGCTTGCATTCTTGCAGGTTATTGGCCACTACCACCCCGTCCTCCACCCGGAGGATGACACGATCCCCCTCCGGACCGAGGCCAGCGCCGACCCTGGTGGGCTCGGCCGCCACATTCACCGGACAGGCGATCACGCAGTTGCCGCAGCCAAAACACTTCTCCGGATGAATGACAAGGCCGGTCTCTGAGGCGCTCTCCAGTGGAGCCACGATCTCCTTCAGCTTGGCGAGCTTCGCCTCATATTTCTTCTCTTCGAATAGAGGAGTGCACTCCTCCAGCTTCTTCTCCCGGCCCAAGAGGCCCACGGCAAAAGCCATGCAGGTGGGAAGCCCGCACTTCTTGCAGTTGGTCTTGGGCAATAGCATATAAATCTCCATGGCGCTTACCATAACCAGATACCTCAGTTTGGGAAGGATACAGCAGTAACATCAATCTCGATCATATTTATTGCCTGCGCAAAGCTTTTCATACTTCTTCAGGAATTGTCTTTTCAATGCCCTTCAGCAATCCCATTGCCCTTTTGGGCCTCCTTGGCATAATACCCCTGGTAATAATCTACCTCATCCGACCCCAGCCAAAGGAGATCCGCTTCTCCTCCATCCAGTTCTTGCGAGAGGGGGAGGCGAAGCGCACCGCCGTCCTCAGCCGTCTGATAAGCGATCCCCTCTTCTGGGTGCAGCTCTTGGCCATCTGCTCTCTCTCCCTCGCCGCAGCCGGGCCCTACACCAACGAGCAGGGGCCGGCAAGCAGCCATCTGGTAGTAGTCCTGGACGGCTCTGCGAGCATGCAGTCCTCATTCTCCCCCGCCCAGAACATCATCCGTTCATACCTCGACCGCTATGAGAGAATCAGCATCATCTTAGCAAAAAACGTTCCACAAACGGTCCTCACCGAGGGCAGTCCAGCTGAGGCCCGAGATCAACTCCCACAATTTAAGCCGGCTGCAGTCTCAGCAGACCTCTCCAGCGCACTGACCCAGGCCAGCATACTCCTGGGCAGCACCGGGGGGGATATTCTTCTGGTCTCGGATTTCATCAGCTGGACGGGAGACGATCCCGATGTCACCCGCAATCTCATCGAGGCCGGCGGCCGGGTGGGAATAGTCTTTGCCGACTCATACCAGGGAGGGAACAACCTGGCCCTGACAGAGGGCTGGAATGTGCCGGGAACGGGATACGTAAACCATACTGCTCTGATTCACAACTACGGCCCGACAAGAACCATACCCATTACCATCACCGGCCCAGGCGGCAAGACCAGCCAGGCAGCTGCAATCCCACAGGACGGCGACTACTACCTATCCTTCACCGCCTATCCCGGGGTGAATGAGATCTCTCTGGACATTGAGGACGCCATCTTCTGGGACAACCGGGCTTATGTCTATGTGCCAGACCAGGCTAAGAGGGACGTTCTTTATCTGGGCGAGGCCGGGCCAGCCCTAAAAGCCCTCCAGTCCCTGCCAAATGTTATTGTTATGACCTCAGGCAGGTACTCGGACTTCGATCTGATCGTCCTGGCAAGGAATGCCTCGGCCGATGGCGAGCTCAACCGCTACATCGACGGCGGCCGGGTGATCTACCTCCCCTTCGATCTTGAGAGCCCCCAATATCTCCCGGTGAGGGTGACGGGAAAGCTCCCCGGCCCCACCAGGCTTTGGGTGAGAAATTTTGGTTTTGCCGAGGGCCTGCACTTCGATGAGATCGGGATTTACAGCTACCCGGACGCTGCTGCTCGCAGGGGCGCGACCACCATGGTGGAAGCCAATGGTGCCCCCATCCTCGCCTACTGGCGGCTGGGCGAGGGGATTGTGATCTATGACGGCCTGGAGATGGACTCGGACTTCTATCTGCGCCCCGAATACCCCATATTCTGGTATCAGATGATCAACTGGATGACGGGGGTGCCGGATATAGAAGACTCCAACCGGAAGACCGGGGAGATCATAGCCACAGGCGAGCAATCCACCATCCAAACCCCCAGCATCAGCCTCATCGCCAGCACTATTTCCCTGGACGAGGTGGGAATCTATCGCTTCCAGGGACGAACGGTGGCGGCGAACATGTACAACCCCACCGAGTCCTCCCTTCTCCGCAGCCGAGATTTCGAGCAGGGTGAATTTCTAGGAGTGGTTCGCAATACCATTGTACAGAGGGATTTATCCCCCTGGGTGATAGCCCTAGCCGCCCTGGTCATCATTCTGGAGCTGGCCATCATGCGCTGGAGGAGGGAGACATGATCCAGGATCTCTATTTCGCCCGGCCGGAACTCCTCTGGGCCCTGCCACCCCTAGCCCTGCTGGGGCTGGTCTACGTCCACCTCCGGGCCAGGAATAAGATCCTTGCCCTCTCCAGGCTGCTGATCTTCTGCTTGATACTGGCAGCGGCTGCAAACCCCTATTTTGTTCAAACCCAGGTCGTCCAATCGCAAAAGCCGAGCATCACCGTCCTGGATGACAAGACAGGATCGATGGCTGTATTCGATCCCGACGTGGCGGCGCGAGTTGCCGATCTGACCGGGGCCTCTTTGCGCACATTCTCCGGTGACTCGACTCCCCTGGGGGACAGGATTCTCCAGCATGCCCTTCCAGGAAGCACAATCCTCCTGGTGACGGATGGCTACAGCAATAGCGGCCGATCGCTAGAAGATGCCCTCGCCCTGGCCAGGAGCTCGAATAGCACTGTCTTTGCCCTGGACATCGATCCGGTGAAAGGCGATGCCGGGGTGGAGATATCAGGACCAAACACCGCTGTCCTGGGAGGGGACTACCCCTTCCGGGTGATGGTGAGAAGCTCCCTTGACTACAGCGGACCCCTATCGGTCTATGCCGATGAGAAAAAGATCTACAGCGACCAGATCCAGGCCAATGGGAGCGCCTCGATCAAGATCTCTCATTCCTTCCTGGAGACGGGAAACCATATCCTCAGAGCGGTGATCGCCCCGGATATGCAGCCGGCAAACGATGTTTACCAGAAGTCGATATATGTCGTCCCCAAGCCGGAGGTTCTCCTCCTCACCTCAAGCGACTCGTCCCTGGCCCAGAACCTGGATGATCTTTATAAGCTGACTGCAGCCTCTGAGCTTCCCCCCAGCCTGGATAGCTATAAGTCCATTATCCTTGACGATATCGAATACAGCTCGAGCCTCGACCGGCTGGAGGATTATGTGCGCGAGGGTGGCGGCCTGGTGGTAGTGGGAGGCAAGAATTCCTACGACCTGGGAGAATACCGCAACTCGACTCTGGAGAGGTTCCTGCCTGTGCAGTCCTTTCCCAGCCGCTTTGAGGGAGGCAAGACGCTCATCTTCGTCCTGGACATCTCCTTCAGCCTGCTGTCCACTCTCACCAAGGACGGGACCACCCTGCTAGACTATGAGAAAGCCCTGGCGGTGGAGCTGTTGCATTCCCCCCAGTTCCAGGATTACAATGTGGGACTGGTGGTCTTTGGAACCCGGGCCTATAATGTGATCGATCCCGTGCCCTTATCCCGGAGCCAGAACGTCCTCGCGGACAGAATCGCTACCCTTGCCCCCACAGGAACGGAAAACAGCTATCTTGACTCTGGCCTCGAGCTGGCCAGAGATATGATCCAGGCCAGCGGAGGCGAGGGGGAGATGATTGTCCTCTCCGATGGAAACCTCCAGAACTATGGGGATGTCGTAGTACGATCCAAGGAGCTGATCCGGGAGATGAACATCACCACCAGGCTGATTCAGGTCCAGGCCATCCCTGGCGCGACGGGTAGCTTCCCGGATATCGCCAGCAGCACGGGCTCGGAGTTCACCTATTTCGTTTATCCCGACTCTCTGACCACCATCAGCACCCCTCTGCCCGAGGAGACGAGGCCGCCGGAGAAGAACATCACTAGCTACGACCTGGCAGTGGTCAACCAGAACCACTATATCACCACCGATCTGGAGCTGAACGCCACCATCACTGGCTTCAATGATGTCACCCCCAAACCCGGCTCTTTGAGGCTGGTGGCACTGACCGATGGCAAGCCCGTCCTCACCGTCTGGCGTTACGGCCTGGGGAGGGTAGCGGCCCTGACCACAGACAACGGCATTTCCTGGGCCGGTCTGCTATATCGCAGCCCCAGCTCTCAGCTGATATCCTCCGTCGTCAACTGGGCGGTGGGCGATCCCCGGCCGCAGGAAGACAGAGTGGAGGGAGAGGATGGATGGCAGAACACTCCCTTGCAGATCACCATTGCCAGCAACTCCCGGCCCAGCCTGCCCGGGGCGAACGTGGAAAAGATAGGGGACAATAGATACACGGCGACGTTTACTCCCAACAGCAGCGGCATCTACTATATAGGAGACTACGGAGTTGCTGTCAACTACCCCCTGGAGTACAGATACATCGGATACAATCCAGATCTTCCCAGCCTGATCATGGCCAATGGAGGCAAGGTCTTCACCGAGGAGGAAGCGGGGAGGAGCCTGATTGCAGAAGCATCTCGGGTCAGCCAGAGGATGACAGAAGAGAGGGTATCCAGAAGGGACGCTCTGCTCATCATCGCCCTCTTGATATTCCTGTTGGAGATTGTATCAAGAAAGATCAATGACATACGAAGGCAGGGGCGGACAAAGCCGTGAGGTCACCATCAGATTTTAATAGCATAATCAGCCTGTAGTGAGATATATTATGGAGGTAACTGCCACCAAATGAGTTCTCAAATGTGTGCCGTCTGCGGCCTTCCACAGGAGCTATGCATCTGCGAGGAGGTTGCCAAGGAGCAGCAAAGGATCGTAGTCAAAGTTCAGAAGCGTAGATATGGAAAAGAGGTGACAGTTATCCAGGGCATTGATCCTCATGAGATCGATCTGCAGGAGCTGTGCACTCACCTGAAATCCAAGCTGGCCTGCGGCGGGACGGTAAAGGACAGTCTGATCGAGCTTCAAGGCAATCATATACAAAGGATCAAGGATATCCTGGTCAAGAAGGGATTCGGCGCAGACCAGATAAGCACCTGAATCCCATTTCGCAGGTTTTTATCGATGGGCAGGCAGATCCTAACTTACGTATTTTCTTTGCTCATTTTCTTTTCTTAAAAAAGGATTGATTATGATGAGGGAGAGCGCAATGCCTGGCTGCCCCCCTCCTCTTGAATTGCATTGGAAGGAGCCACCTCGTCTGAGCTCATAACAATTGAGAATATCCACTCGCTCAGGCTGGCGCAATGCTCGGGAATGCATTCCTCTATGCAGCCGGCGCAGGGCTCAAAGGCATCCAGAGCCATAAGAGGATCGAAACGTCTGCCGCTAGTCCTGCTGACGCAAAAGAGCCTATAAGTCCTGATGCCGTCGACCGACTCCACCTCTCGGGTAATATGGCGATCTTTGAGCAGCTTGGCCACTATGCGAGAGCATTTTCTGGAATCGATCTTCAGAGCCTTCCATAGATCGCTTTGCAGGGCTCCCTCAGGATGCGATTTAATGTAATCTAATGCTTCCTCGACAGACATCCCCGACACTCACTCCACTGGGCTGATTAGAATGATGTTATTGCCGCGCAGGATGACCGATCCCAAAGAGCGAGTCTTCTCGCCCCCGATCAGCTCCACGGTCTCCAGCAAGTGCAGGTTCAAGTACTCATCTACGCTGTTGAGAACACCCTCCAGCACGTATCGGGGTGATCCCTTCATCTCTACCTGAATCTTGCTACCTACCAGACTCTGTACCTTCTTAGTTGGGAACATATTTCAGACTCCTTGGCCACTTCGACGGATAACCCTTATGCAGTTTCACTGGTCTATATTGATGCGGTCGATACCCGTCATATCTAGACGGATACCACACCTTTTATCCCAGCGACGCTCTTCACGAGCTCCTTCTCGATGAAGTTCTTCAGGGTCATCTGGGAGAATGGACAGCCCGCACAATGCCCCTGCAGCCTTACGGTCACAATGCCATCACTGATATCGACGAGCTCAACATCTCCGCCGTCCACGCGAAGGCCCTCCCGGATCTTTCCCAGGGCCGCCTCCACCTCGTCATTTAGGTTTTGCATGAGTATTATCGTCTCCTTTAACCTTTATGGAATTAACCTGGTGCCCGATTATGGTAAACCTTATCCCTTTTAAAGCTTCCTCGAGCTCTTTTATGAGCCGCTGACACTTATCTGGGCCTACAACGGTATTGACCATGACTCCGGGCTCTGAATGATCTCGGATGGCCTTCAATGCCATATCGGGATCCTCGCTCAGCTGGAAGCTCTTCCAGTTGGTGGGTGCCATTCCTTGATACTCAATGAGATAAAAGCCGGTGATTCCAAGCTCCGTCAAGCTGTTGATGACTCTGACGAGATGCTCGTGATCTACAAAAATCTTGACCATGGTCTTCATGGAGTTTCCTCACCTATATATCGGCCATAAGACCTTATAAAACTTCGCGATACCGGGATATTCTTTTATCCTACCCAGGCCATGCATTCCCTACCATGCCATCCAGAGATATCAGAGACGTGCTGAAGAGCAGGGGAATCACTGAGGAAGAGATCATATCTGCAGCAATGGAGCTATACTTCCCCCATCCCGGAGTGGAGACGCGCGAGCGAGCAGAAGCCGTATTCCGCCGGGAGATGAACCTAGCTCTGTCCGACCCCAATCTGGCCCTGCTCATATACGCCGCCCTCCTCCTGGAGGTGGAGGGAGAAAGGCGCAACCTTCCCAACCTGAAACCGTCCGACTATGAGAACGATCTGACCTGCCTCATCGCGGACGAGGTCATAGGCCTGAGCATAGCCAAGTACGTGGGCGGATATAAGGGGCTGTTCGATTATGTGCGCTACGACAAGGCCAAACCGGGAATACTCTCCCGGCTGGGACCCTTCCTGGATGATGCTCTGGCCGGGCTTATCGGCGGAGTCTCAGCCAACATGTACACCAGAGCGGCAACGAATCCGGGGAGCGGGAATTGAAAGGCCTCTTGTTCGCCCTTAAATCCGGCTTCGGATGGCTATCCGCCATACCGGTAGGCATATCCATGGAGGGGGTGGAAGCCCTGATGAACCATGTCTATGTCTTTCCCCTGGTGGGCTTGGTTTTGGGGGCGATCCTGGGAACGGTATCCTACATCGCTCTGCAGGCATTTCCGGCGAGCCTGGTTGCCGTAGTGGTAATAGTCGCTATCTACTGGCTATGCGGCATAAACCACATCGACGGCCTGGCAGACTTTGCTGATGGTGTCATCGCTCACGGTACAAGGGAGAAGAAGATCGCTGCGATGAAGGACGTATACATGGGAACCGGAGGAGGACTGTATATCGTCGTTTTAATCCTGGCGGCATTTGCCGTCCTGTCCAGCCTGCCGGAAAGGCTCTTGCCCCTGGCACTTCTCACCGCAGAGGTCAGTGCCAAAGAGGCTATGATATCCTTTGCTGCCTTCTCCAGCTCCCTGCAGAAGGGATTTGGGCAGATAATGATTCAGAGGACGGATAAGGGCCAATTCCTCCTGGGCCTGGTCATATCGGCGGTCATCTGCTCACTCGCCCTTGGAGCTCTCGGACTGGCGATCCTGGCCGCAGCCCAACTGGCCGCACTTTACCTGGTATGGGTCTCGAAGAGAAACTTCGGCGGAGCGACTGGTGACGGCATTGGAGCGACAAATGAGATTGCACGGGTGACTGCTCTCGCTGCCGCCCTGGCGTTAGGAGGTGTTCTGCCCTGGACGCTCTGGTGATGGCTGGAGGAAGGGGCTCCCGTCTGAATAGGGGAGAGAAGCCCATGGTGACGATCTTCGGCAGGAGGTTGATTGAGTATGTAGCCCTGGCCCTGGAGGATAGCTCAGTGGAGAAGATCTACGTCGCCACCACTGAGAATGTGCCCCTCACTCGGGCCTGGGCACGGGATTGGAGCCTATCCGTGGTGGATACTCCGGGGATGGGCTTTGTCCCGGACATGATCTCTGCGGTGAATGAGGCAATGGTTACCGATCCCATAATGGTCATCATGGCCGATCTGCCCCTGATCACAAGCGAGCTCATCGATACTATAATCGAGGTCTATGAAGAACGTCCTGAGCCAGCCCTCTCCACCCACACTCCACTGGATCTGCACCGCCGTCTGGGCCGGAGGCCCGACTCCCTCTTCAACTACCGGGGCCAGCTGATCGTGCCCTCAGGGATCAATGTGCTGGACGGAGGAGAGATCGAGAGAGAGCAGGAGGATTATCATCTGATAATGGAGAGGATAGAGCTGGCAGTGAATGTGAATGTGGCAGAGGACCTCCGCCTCTGCGAGCGGATACTGCAAGGTGATTTTATTTGAATGACACCATAACGATTAACGGCGAGAAGTTCTCTCTCGGAGACCTGATGTTGCTCACCGGCGAGGATGAGGTAAAAGAGCCGAAGGGCTATATTCTCCTCGTGGCCCGAGCATTGCGCAACCCATTGAGGCTTCCCTGGCTGCTCAAAGAAATATGCAGCCTCTGCATCAAGGAGGATGAGCAGAGGGATATGAGGCTTAGCCTGATCCGAGTGCAGGTCGATGCCGAGCTGAAGATGAACCAGGATATCCAGAGATTCCAGCAGAGGCGTTATGTTGCCCAGGTGATTGAGATCCTGCTGTTCAACGATCTGATGCTTGCCCCCAGGGAGGCAGTGGAAGAAGGCGATATGGAGTAGACGATGCCTGTGCCCATGGACCATTCCATATCTATGGCGCAAGGGAACTCCGGTCTTTAGGCCGGAGAAGCTGACCTTCCTTTCATATAACACACAGGAGCAAAAAAATCTGATTTCCGGGGAGAGGACCACCTGCCCAAGAAGCCCTTCCTGACCTTAAGGGCCCCGAGGCCTTAATTCCGGCATGGTACGACGCCGGGATCATGCCAGGGGGGCCTGGAAGGTCCTCGCAAGCTCAAGATCTAAGTGGTCTCATTCTGCATTTCTGCGGCGCTCGGTGATGCTGCAGTGCTCCCGGGTGCGGATGGGCTCCCTCGCACACTGCTTCCAACAAAAGCGGCCTTTGTCGTCAATCCCACTCTGGCGGCATTGACGGTGATGTTGCTCTTGCCGGCATCAGGATCGCGGCTCAAAAACTCATTGATGCTCTCGGTATATAGTGCCGATGAAACGCCACCGGGGCTCTTGGCGAAGGCGATGTTCCCAAATACTGCCGGACTGATCCCGGATAGATCCAAAGCATATGGATTCTTCCATACATACGTGGGATCGAATTGATTTATGATGCTCCTGTTTATTGCAGAAATATCTTCGCGATTACTAGCTACTGCCTCAGAAGGCAGCTGGGCAATTGCAGGCGCTATCAATGCCAGCATGGTCGCCAGGACCATTATGCTAAAAATCTTTGCCATATTAATCCTCCTAAATGCGCATCCTGCCCTCATTCCCACTCCCTGGCACAGATGCGATCGGTGATCGATTGATGCTTCTATCGCGGGAGATGAATGCTATTTCATCACCGCAGATAGCGGTTCGAACTATAATGATAATAAACCTTGTGGTTATCGTTTATCCCGCTCCAGAACCCGGAACTCGTACTTTCCTCCATCCATCCTGAGAGTCCATATCCTCCAGCCCGATGGGAAGCAGACGTTCTTATGAGCGATTCCCACAAGGTCGAACTGGATGGTATCACCCCTCTTGAACTCCCCTGCAGTCAGGGTCTCGCCCAAGGTGAGCGCCCCGATCTCCCTATTGTTCACCAGCAAGATCACATCGCGTTCTCCGGCTCTGGTCATGGTTACATACAAGGTGCCGTCGATCGGGGCGGCGATGTCTGGTGACGGTGGGAAGGCTAGAACTGGACTCAAGCCTATGGCAGCGGAATAGAATGGGAAAGCTGAGCCTATGCCGCACTCTCCCTGCTTGATTCTGAACCACCCTCCCTCCCCCCAAGTGAGACCCCAGGAGTTCTTCCCTATCCAGCAATCCTCCCCTTCGTCATAGCCAACGATCAGAATGGCATGGTTGCCTACGAAGTTCCCATAATCCTGACTATAAATCCCCCCATCATGCTCGAAGAAGTCTGCATAGACCGCCATGCCGCTCATTAGAGGGCCGGTTGAGGCGATATGGGCTTTGGCCTGCTCCGGGCTGAAGATCGTCTCAGAGAATGTGATGGCAGTCAATCTGCTCTTGAAATCCGGGCATGGCTTCCAGTCTCCAGCATAAGGACAGCAGAGCTCATCGCAAACCCCGGACTCTGCAGCCGTGAGCATCCGCCCGAATTGAGCACCGCTCTCGCATTTTCCACCTCCTCGGGGAAAAAGATAGGCCTCAGAGAGATCGGGCTGCAATTTGGGGTCCTGATTTGCGATCTTTATCATGGACTCCATCAGGGCGATGGTGGCGAAGGCAACGGAGCTACTGCATTTTCCCTGATCGCGGATGGGGGTGGTAAAGTCTTCGCCCTCAATACTCCTCCAGTCAAAGGAAGAGGGATGCTCCACCGCCCTCAGAAGCTTTGCCATGGCAACAAACATAGCCATATTATGCTGAATCTCTGCTGGCGATACTATCAGCCCGGTCGAATATGTCTTTCCCATTGTCTTCATCTCCAATCAATGCTCAGACGGCAATTCTGCCAACATCGCTATCTCCGCCGCACAGTCTATTGGTGGCTAAGACGAAATGCATACGAAATATCCAATCCCCGGGGCTGCATTCCTTGGCTTGAGTTCATTTGGAGGGACGACATTTCTATAGCATAATAGGCTGGATGAAATATATACTTGTCCGCTTTTCAGGTAATGCCAACCGACTGGAGGTGGACGCCTCTTCCCTGGGATACGTTTAAAATTATAACGAAGATAATTGACAGGCAGGTGGGCAAAAGTGAGACGAACTGACATGCAAATGGCATTTGTTTTGATGTTGCTATCATGCTTATCGATTCAGGCCATAGCCCTGGATCCCGGCACCATCGCAGTGCCCAGTATCACCGGAGCCAACATGGATATGCCCAAGCCCCTGATCACTCCCCCCAGCATGGATATGGCAAATTCCCCCACCAAAGTCACCGTGGTGGAAGGGAAGAGAGATCCGTTCTCTGATGGATCGCCATTCAATGAGACTGAAACCAGCGAAGCAGATAAAGTGAGCGGGGATTGGACGGTGAGATTTGCCAATCGGAGCGATGTCTCCCTGGGCCTCGACCTCTGGGCCTCCGGTGGGAGCAAGGTGATGGGCTTTGGCGAACTGAGAGAGGGCCTGGCGAAGAACTCCGTATCTGCCAGCGGCTCCTTCGAGGGAGAACTGCTAATGCTGAAGGTCAAATCGGCGGCGCCAAAATTCCCGGATCAAAGGTATGACGGATGCGATCTTGATCTGGTTTTAGCGAATGAAACGCTATTTGGAGCTTATATACTGAAGTGGAATGGTGAGATCATGGACGAGGGAAATGCCACCGCCGTGAGGATATAGGCCCCTGGAATGGCTTTGCATCGAGAAACAATTTATATGGCTTAAAGACCACCAGAAATGGAAGCATTATGGTCCTGGACAACTTAGGCGGATCGCTGCGCAATGCCCTAAAGAAGATTGCCTCAGCGAATAAGATAGATAAAGCACTGGTCGACGAAGCGGTACGGGAGATTCAGCGTGCCCTCCTGCAAGCAGACGTGAATGTGAAGCTGGTGATGCAGCTATCCAACACCATCAAATCGAGAGCATTGGACGAGAAGCCCGCTCCGGGCATGAACCCAAGGGAGCATGTGATCAACATCGTCTACCAGGAGCTGATAAACCTTGTAGGCCGCGGTGCCGACATCCCTCTGAAAAAGCAGAACATCATGCTCGTGGGCCTGCAGGGCTCGGGAAAGACGACTACCGCAGCGAAGCTCGCCACCTTCTTCCAGAGGAAAGGCTTACGCACTGCGGTAATATGCGCTGACACCTTCCGGGCAGGAGCCTATGACCAGCTCAAGGCTCTGTGCGAGAAGCAGGGCATATTCTTCTACGGCGAGAAGGGCAACACCGATGCCCCGGCAGTAGCCAGGAACGGCCTGGAGGCCACAAAAAAATACGATATACGGATCGTCGATACCGCAGGGAGGCATGCCCTGGAGGGGGACCTGATCCAGGAGATGAAGGACATCCACGCAGTGGTAAACGCCGATCAGAAGCTGCTGGTGATGGACGCCGCTTTAGGCCAGCAGGCCAGCGAGCAGGCGAAAGCGTTTAACGAGGCGGTCAACATCACCGGGGTTATCATCACCAAGCTTGACGGCACTGCCAAGGGCGGCGGAGCCCTTTCTGCGGTGGCGGAGACCAAGACCTCGGTGGCCTTCATCGGAGTGGGCGAGACGCCTGCGGATTTAGAGCGGTTTGAGGCCGATCGCTTCATCTCCCGCATGCTGGGGATGGGTGATATCAAAACCCTCATCGAGCGGGCCCAGGAGGTTCAGACCGAGCAGGAGGTGGATGTCGAGTCCTTGATGCGGGGCAAGTTCACCCTCAAGGATATGTACCAGCAGATGGAGGCCATGAACAAGCTCGGACCATTAAAGCAGATCATGCAGATGCTGCCCATGGGAGGTCTGGGCTTTGAGCTATCGGACAAAGAGTATCAGATGACCAAGGACAGGCTGGACAAATACCGGGTAGTCATGGACTCCATGACCGCCGCAGAGCTGGATGACCCCAAGATCATCACCGCCTCGCGCATCAAGCGCATATCCCAGGGCAGCGGCGCTTCGCCTGACCTCGTCCGCGAGCTGCTCAAATCCCATCAGGCCATGCAGAAGGCGCTCAAGGGGATGAGAGGAGGCATGGGCAAGATGAACATGAAGAGGATGATGAAGAGGTTCAACCCAGGCGCCAAGACATAACGATGCTCTGGCCATTGCTGCTTTTGTAGATGCTCTTATCGATTCGGCCCGATTGGCTGCCTTTTCTCTAGATCACTGGCTGCCTATGCATAAGAGGTGCTTGCCGCCGGTAATGGTGTGGCGGCGCTGATGATGGTTATCTCTTTATCTTGGGGTGCGGAAAGGATCACACTTCCAGTCAACGTTCCCGATTCGATCGGCATCCCCCGGGAAAATGCCTCATACACCCCGGTGATGGCAGTCTTGCTTGCGGACAGCTCCATTCTTATGACCTCCTCCCCTCCCGCAGCCATGACGAACACCATCAGGTCCTTTGTCCCAACCGACCCGGCGGCAGTGATGTTAATTCTTCGGCCTTCAGAGCTAAGCTGCCCTGAGCCCATAACCAGGTCATCCTGCTGAAACATCTCCAGATCCAGATGTCTGGCGGGGCTGCCCTTAAGATTCGCCGACCAGCTTCCGGTGAGGTTTAGCCCCCCGGAGAGGCCGACCTGTGCCTGCGATGACTCTTCCTCTCCCACGGTGATTGGGGTGAGTATTCCCCTGCCGGTAGAGACGGTACCCATATATCCTTGTGATGCTGCCCCCGAGAGGAGGATCAGCAAGACCAAGATCGCCATCGGAATTCCTTTCAAATGCAATTGCATTCACCACTCAAGCCTCTTTTCCACAGATGATACGGCAATCAAATGATATAGCAATCTCTGGTATAATAATCGTGGGCTTGAAAGGCGCAACTGAAAAAAAGGGGGATCTATTATATCCCGCCAGGGTATTTTGCGATTTTGCCGGGCCGGCTCTTGCCGGCCTTAAGTCCGCACTATGCCATCGCTGGAACGGCCACCGGCTGAACCGACAGCAGCTTTCCAGAGGCTATGCCCGGTTGGGTCACTCCCGGAGCGGTGTAGACGAAGCTGCCGTTCATGGATCCCGGGGTTATGGTCAGGCTCAAGCGATAAAGGCCCTGGCTCTGCACCGGGGACACGAACAGGGCCACTCTGTCGCCCAGTATAGTGCCCGCAGCGGTTACCTGAGCTGCGTTTCCATTCTGCATCAGTATACCATATCCCGATACTGCATCTTGGTTTTGGTACAGATTAAGGGTGAGGTAGCTGGTAGCTGCTCCGGTAAGGGTAAAGGACCAGTTCCCTGCTATTGCTACATACCTAACAGGCACCTTGGTGACGGCATTGGGGCTCATCCCCGTCTGTCTGTCGATATAAAACAGGCTCTCATTTCTAAAAGATAGCGATGGATCATCTGCAACGCCATAGACTCCTTCTTGAACCTCTTCTCGGATCACACTGCCGGACATATCCTCAGTGGGAAACTCCGGAACTGCATTGGCGCCAAGAGCCGCAGCCGATAGGCATGCGACCAGGGCCAACGCCATCAATACAAACTTGAATCCCATTCTCCTAATACCTCCATGTCATAGCATACCTGGGAGATCTTAAACCTTGTCTCTTCTGGAAAGGGGCGATCATGCGAAATGATAAAAAAAATTGGAAATTCAGTTCTTCGCCTGTTTAACCCTCTTGTAGTGCCGGTACATGATCCCCAGGGCATCTGCCACCTGCTCTGGGGTCGAGAAGACCGGTATTCCCGCCTTCTCCATCTTTATGACCCCGGGCATCTCAAACTCCTTTCCGGCAACGCAGGCGATGATGGGTTTTCCCTTGTAGTCGATGCTCTTCAGGGTATCAACATAGCTGTCCAGGATCTCCGCCTGGAGGATGACAATGAAGCTGCCCACATCAATGCTATCCACCCCGATCTCTATGGTGCTCTTCACAATCCTGGCGTCCTGGCTGAAGGTGTAGTCCACCGGGTTCATGCCGCAGACATAGTCCGGCAAAAGGTCCATCAGCCTCTTCTTCAGAGGCTCCTCCAGCTCGGAGAGGCGCATGCCATTGTCGATGATGGCATCGGCAGCTATCACCCCCAACGAGCCGGCATAGGTTATGATGAAAACCCCCTCCCGGTCAGGCAGGGGCTGCTTGGATATGGCTCTGGAAAGGTTGAACATATGCTCATAGTCTCGGGCGCGGATGATCCCCGACTGGCGGAAGACGGCGCTGTAGATCTGGTCGTTTCCGGCCAGAGAGGCAGTATGGGAGGCCACGGCCTTCTTTCCCGCCTCGGTCCGGCCGGACTTTAGCACCACTATGGGCTTTTTCATGGTGATTTGGCGAGCCTGGTCTATGAACCTTCTGCCGCCTTTCACCGACTCCAGATACATGCAGATGACATTGATGTTCTCGTCCTTGCTCACCGCCTCCATGATATCGGTCTCATTGATGTCCAATTTGTTGCCAATGGTGGCTATGATGCCGAAGTCCATGATATGGCGCAGCCCCCAGAGCATCCCGGCTGCACACACCCCTGCCTGGGATACCAGGCCGATGTTGCCCTGACTCAAGGCATCCACAATCCCTATGGACTGCACCATGCTGCAGTGAGTGTTGATGATCCCCGAGCAGTTCGGTCCGAGCAGCCGCACGCCATACCTATCTGCGATCTCTTTCATCTGCAATTCGATCTTCTTGCCTTCCGGCCCCAGTTCCGCAAACCCGGCCGACTCGACTACGATATAGCGCACGCCGCACTGGCAGCACTCCTCCACTACATCCGCGGTCATGCCTGCAGAGACCAGAATGATGGCCACATCCACTCGCTCGGGCACCGCGCTGATGCGGGGATAGGCCTTGATGCCATGAATCTCCTCTGCTCGGGGGTTAATGGGATAGAGCATACCCTTGAACTTGTGGCTGACCAGATTGGTGAAGACATTCCAGCCCAGCTTTCCTGGCGTACCCGAAGCCCCGATCACCGCTATGCTCTGAGGATAGAAGAGGTCATGCAGATCCTGCTTCTCTTTCCCGGCGGGTGGACTGGCCCTGGGCTCGCCCAGGATGATTCTGGCATCGACCACAGTGCAACCATGGGGATAGAGGAACACGGGATTAAGATCCATCTCCCAGATGCGGGGCTCCAAGTTCACAAAATCCGATATCCTCATCAGTAGATCCTTCAAGGCCTCGATATCCGCAGAGTGGCCCCGGCTGCCCTTGAGCAGGGAATACCCCCGGATCTCCTCGATCATCTCCTGTGCATCTGAGCGGGTGATGGGGATGGAGCGGAAGCTGACATCCTTCAAGACCTCAACGAATACCCCCCCCAGGCCGAACATCAGAACCGGCCCGAAGGTGGGGTCGTTTGCCACTCCCACGATGGCCTCTATTCCCGTCGGGGCCATCTTCTGCACAGAGATGCCCTCCACCGGCTTTCCCTGAAATGAGCTGACAATATCCCGGTAGGCTCGCCGGACGTCGTTCTCCTCATTCAAATGGAGCTTGACCCCACCTGCATCGGATTTATGGACTACATCAGGAGAGAGAACCTTCAAGGCCACTGGACTGGCCAGAGACTTGAATATCTCCACTGCCTCCTCTTCGGTTCTTGCTACCACGGTGCCGGTTGTGGATATCCCCAACTCCTCCAAAATGGCCTTGCTCTCATGCTCCATGAGGTAAGTTCTGTCTACTGATTTTGCCTGATCGATAATGTCTTTGATTACTTCTGCCATTTTCAACCCCAGATTGCTCTTTATCGTTCTGCTCTGAAGCGATGATCTTATCTTAGATAAAAGGTTATTATCTTTCATGGAAAAGGATATTGTCCAGGTCATCCTTGAAAAGGAGCTCACTGTCAAAAACCCTATTCTGATAGAGGGATTCCCGGGAATCGGCCTGGTAGGTAACATCGCCAGCCAGTACATAGTCAACGATCTGAAGATGACCTATATCGGAGCGATGAACTCCAAATACTTCCCGCCACTGGCAGTCCTTTTGGGAGGAGTAGTGAACATGCCGGTCCGCATCTATGAGGATGCGAGCAAGGGGGTAGTGGTTCTGACCGCTGACATTCCCATCCATCCCCTGGCCTCCTATGAGGTTGGAAGGGAGATAGTGGCCTGGGCAGAGTCCATCGATGTACAGGAGTTGATCTGCCTGGCAGGAATAACCGTGATGGATGATCAGAACCGGGTCTTTGGCGCTGTAAGCCGCCAGGAGCTGCTGGATAAGATAAGGGGCAAAGCAGAGATCTTTGAGATAGGAACGATCACCGGAATTACCGGTAGCATCATGAATGAGTGCCGCATAAGAAACCTCCCTGCGGTCTGCCTGCTGGGGGAGACGGCATCAGCAGAACCTGATCCCCGCTCGGCGATCGCTGCCATCGAGACCATTAACAAGATCTATGGCCTGGGAGTGAACACTGCCAAGCTCGCTGAACAGGCAGAGGAGATCGAGGTGCAGATGGCTCAACTGGCCCAGCAGATGAAAGCGGCCGCACCCGAGGAACAGCAGACCCAGTTGCCGAAAGAGTTCCCAATGTACGGGTGATGCCAGATGATTTACACAAGCCTAACCGGATTATCCAGACATGTGATAAAAGAGATTCTCGCCGCCAGGGTGAGGACGGTGGAGATCAGGAGCCCGAACAATTTCTTTGCCATCTACAACTGCCAGCCTGGCGAGAGGATATTCATCACCGATTCAAGCGCCCTGGATGTAGTTCCAGGCACTACCGGCCTTATCACCACCATAAAGGCCCTTCAGGTCATAACCCACAGAACCATCCAGTCTGGGGAGAATTATTATGAGGAGAGCGAGTCTCAGGCAGCAAGGCTGCAGCTTCAGCTGGTGGGCGTCGGTCGGGTGAGAAGGATTGCGTCCATTGAGCCAGCAACGCCCCTCACTTTAGACGTGGATGAGGTGAGGTACTGCGGGGCACGGTAAAAGCCTCTTTTTTTAGAGGAGAACGACCGAGAAGATCGGCTTTGCTCAAGAGATGAAGGTTCTTCTCGTCACCGGAAGGCTGGCCTCTGAGCAGGTCAGAAGATCAGCCTGTGGCACGGATGTGCTGGTGCTGGATGTCGATGTAGCAGCGTTTATCACCCCGGAGATGCTCTGCCGGGCAGGGCCTCAAGGATACGACCTGATTCTGATTCCAGGAGCCATAACCGCCGATTTCCGAGGGGCGGAGATGGCTCTTGGCACCAGTATCCGCCTGGGTCCGAAGCATGCTGTAGACCTGATATCGCTCTTGCCCCGCCTGGATGAGGTTGAGCTCTCCACTACTGTTCCGGCCTGCGTCCTATTGGAGGCGAAGAGAAGGCAGGAGGCCATCATTCAGCTGGAGCGGCAGGAGGCACAGGCCAGAGGGCAGTTGACCATTAAAGGTGTCAAGATCGGCGGCAGCTCGCGGATGAAGGTCTTGGCAGAGGTCGTCGATGCCACCAGGCTCCGGGATGAGGATCTGGTGGAGCGGATCAGATACTTCGAGGAGCAGGGTGCCGATCTGATTGACCTGGGCGCATCCTTGGACGCCACCTCTGCCAGCGTCAAAAGAGCGCTGAAGAAGGCAAGGGAAGTCACTGCCCTTCCCATAAGCATAGATGCCGTTCGGCCGGAGCTCATCTGTGCCGGCATTGAGGCTGGGGCGGACATGATACTCAGCCTGAACGGTGAAAACCTTCCCCTGGTGGGAAGCAGGGTGGCAGAAGCGGGTATACCGGCAGTGGTCATACCGGGACCTGGATCCGTCACCCTGGAGGAGAACCTGAACAAAGCAAAGGATTATGCAATCCAGATTATTGCCGATCCGGTCCTCGATCCCCCCTTGATGGGCCTGGCCCGGTCGATGATCAGATACATCAGCCTCCGTGAGGCCGATCCTGATATCCCTCTTTTCTTCGGGGTGGGCAATGTTACTGAGCTCTTGGATGGAGACAGCCAGGGGGCCAACCTGCTCCTATCCGTCCTGGCAATGGAGGTGGGGGCCTCATTGCTCTTCACCCCCGAATACAGCGCCAAGGCAAAGGGCTCCATTCACGAGCTGGCTGTGGCCTCGCGGATGATGGTTCTGGCCAAAGGGCGCCAGACTCCTCCAAAAGACCTGGGCCTAGACCTATTGATACTCAAAGAGAAGAGGAGAATTCCAGAGGAGGTTCCTCCCCGGGAGCTGGTGGAGGCCTCGGCAGACCATAAATTCGAGGCTGACCCTGCCGGAAGCTTCAGAATCTTCCTCTCCGAAGGGAGGATCGTGGCTGGAAACGGCAGGATCACAGTAGCTGGCACGAGCGCCCGGAAGGTGCTTAATACCCTCATCGACCGGGGATTGATAGGAAGGCTGGACCATGCCGGCTACCTGGGCCGGGAGCTGGAGCGTGCGGAGATAGCCCTGCGCCTGGGCCGGAGTTATATACAAGATGAGCCCCTATGGCCGATAGAGAAAGGTTAAATAATAACTATTTCGTGAGGGAGAGAGGATGAATCAGAAGGCTTTCGCTATCTTCGTAGGCGCTCTTATGGTGCTCTCAGGAATTGCTTATTTCCTACCCCTGGGCACCAACCAGAAAGAGATTGCTGTTACATCAGATGCCAATTCCCCTGAGACCTTTGGCGTTAAGGGGAGCCTGGTGGACTGGAGCTTCGATGGACTGGGAGACGTGCTGGAGATGGCACCGCAGAACACTGATATGGCATACTGGATAAATATCAGTTCATCTCAGAATCTGACCAATGCAGCAAGTATCGCCCTCCCGCAGTCCATCGGCCTGATCTATGGGGACCAGCTTTATTCCACCAGGATCGAAAGGCTGGGGGAGGTTCGCTTCAATAACACCTGGGCGGAGTTCCACTGGATCGAGCCTTATCCGATGGGCTACAACAGCCTGGTCATTCCCTATGAAGGCTATATGATGATCCCCATGGGCACCGACTTTGTCATGGTCATGGGCAGGCCAACTCTATTCGGGCCGCAAGAAGCAGTACAGCAGTCCATCGATGTCATATCCGGTGGCCAGCCATCGGAGAACTTCACCCTGGTTGATGACAGCGGAGCCGACCTGCAGGTAGCAGCCCTAGGTCGCGGTGGAGCGAGCATGCCCATGGCTGGCGGATATAAGGAGTTCAACCTGAGGATCACATCGTCCAGGAACGGTGAGGATGGTTTCGACATCGTCGCCCGGTATATCCAGCCAACAGCAGATACCAGCCGGAAAGCAAGCGATCTAGCTGAAAAGAGCGACCTAGAGTATTCCAGCAGTGGATCAGAAGGAGAGTTATCCGGATTTGTTTCCGAGGAAAACATTCGGTTTGTGCTGATGGGGCTTCTTGGGCCCTAGCGCAACCTTTTTACATGTGGAACTAATGGCAGATCTAGTCTTGAGGTATAATCCAAAAGGCGCTTTTGCGATGAATGATGATGGGCGTTGTCGCCCGGAAGGAGAATTAAGTTATGGCAAGACCAATATATGTAAGGTTTGATGTTCCAGCAGATTTGGCCACAAAATCCCTTGAGGCCTTAGAGCTGGCTCGCGATACCGGCCGAATAAAGAAGGGCACAAACGAGGCCACCAAGGCCATAGAGAGGGGTGTGGCCCGTCTGGTCATAGTAGGCGAGGATGTTCAGCCACCTGAGATCGTCGCTCATATTCCCGCTCTATGCGAAGAGAAGAAGACCCCCTATATCTACGTCAAGAAACAGAGCGAGCTTGGTGCCGCTGCAGGCCTGGGCGTTAAGAGCGCAGCCGCTGCGATCGTGGAGCCGGGGAAAGGAAAAGAGATTCTGGATGAGATCGTCCAAAAAATTGGATCTCTGAAGTAGGTGATATCCTATGGAGGACGATAACGGAATACCAGCAGAGGTAATCGAGGTCATCGGCGTCACCGGCATGCATGGAGAAGCAATGCAGATCAAGTGCCGTATTCTTGAGGGCAATAACAAGGGGAGAATCATAACCAGGAACAGCATGGGGCCCATACGAATCGGCGATGTCCTTATGCTGCTGGAGACGGCAAGAGAAGCAAAGAAGCTTACCAGCAGGTGAGGAAGATGGAAGAGAGAAAGTGCAGCTTCTGCAATAAGACCATTGAGCCTGGCACGGGCAAGCTCTATGCCAAGAAGGACGGAACGGTATTTTTCTTTTGTTCTGCCAAATGCGAGAACAACGTTGCCCTTGGCCGGGTAACGAGAAGAATAAAGTGGGCCCGCAAGGGGGCATAAGGCCTGGCGGATATCGAAAGAACATTCGTCATGGTCAAGCCCGATGGAGTGCAAAGAGGCCTGGTGGGCAAGATCCTGCAACGTATTGAAGAGAAGGGCTTCAAGATCGTTGCCATGAAGCTCGCTGCGATGCCTGAAGCGAAGGCTAAAGAGCATTACGCAGAGCATGTGGGCAAGAAGTTCTACCAGGATCTGGTGGACTTCATCACCTCAGGACCATCCGTCTCCCTGGTGGTCGAGGGAAGGGGTGCCATTGCCGCCATGAGAAAGATGAACGGCGCCACAAATCCAGTGGAGGCCGTACCGGGAACCATTCGCGGCGACTGGGGCATTGAGACGGGACGGAATGTGGTGCACGGCTCAGACTCCCCGGCGTCAGCATCTCGCGAGATCGCTCTTCACTTTGATCCCTCCGAGCTGGTGACATACAAGCGAATAGATGAAGAATGGCTCTACGAGTAGCTCCTGGCAGATGCTTCTGTCAAGCCCTCATGGGAGCCTTTAAATTCCCAAAAAATAAATCACTTTTTTAGGGCTAATTCTGTGAGAAGCGATATTTCATGCAGCAGAAATCCAAAAAGGCCGGCAAGGCAAAGGGCAAGCAATCAAACCTCAGGACACCGATAGTAGTGGTGATGGGGCATGTGGACCATGGCAAGACCACACTCCTGGATAAGATCCGAGGTACCGCAGTAGCCAAGGGAGAGGCCGGCCTGATAACCCAGCACATTGGCGCCACAGAGGTTCCTTTAGATGTGGTTCAGGATTTCTGTGGATCGCATTTCGGAAAGGAGATCGAGATACCGGGACTGCTGTTCATTGATACGCCGGGCCACCATGCATTCACATCCATGCGCAGCCGGGGCGGCTCCCTGGCCGATCTGGCAGTGCTGATCGTGGATGTAAACGAGGGCTTCCAGCCCCAGACCATCGAGTCCCTGAGCATTCTCAAGCGCTTCAAGACCCCATTTGTGGTTGCTGCCAACAAGATGGACCGCATTGGCGGATGGCATACCACCACTAATGCTCCTTTCGCCAAGAGCCTGAAGGTGCAGAGCGAGAGGGTCTCAGAGATCCTCGATACCAGGCTCTATGAGCTTGTGGGAGAACTCTACAAATATGGCTTTGACGCAGACCGCTATGATCGCATCACCGATTTCACCCGGACGGTGGGCATCGTGCCCATCAGTGCCATAACCGGAGAAGGGGTTCCTGACCTTCTCATGATCCTGGTTGGCCTGGCGCAGAGATTCCTCAAGGATAATCTGCAGCTCACCGCCACCGGTCCAGGGGTGGGCACCATTCTCGAGGTCAAGGAGGAGAAAGGGCTGGGCACTACATTGGATGTCATACTCTACAATGGAGAGTTTTTTGCCGGGGATACTGTAATCGTCGGCACCTCGCGCGAGCCCCTGGTCACCAAGATCAGGGCCTTGCTCAAGCCCAAACCGTTGGCTGAGATCAGGAGCGAGGAGAGGTTCCTTCCGGTAAAGCACGTATCTGCCGCTTCTGGGGTGAAGGTCTCCGCTCCAAAGCTGGATAACGCCCTGGCCGGATCAACCATCCGGGTGGTCTCCAATCCCGACGAGGTAGAGGCCCTATCCCTGGAATTGAAATCCGAGTTGGACGCAGTCAGGATTGACACCGAAAACGAGGGTTTAATCATCAAGTCGGACACCATCGGCTCGCTGGAGGCCCTGGTAGGGGAGCTAAAGGCAAGGGATATTCACATTCACTATGCAGATGTGGGGCCCATATCCAGAAGGGATGTGATAAGGGCCGCTGCCATCAACGATCCCCTTCTTTCCGCCATCCTGGGATTCAATGTGGATATACTGCCCGATGCCTTGAACGAGATACAGAAGACGAATGTACCTGTCTTCTCCAGCGATATCATCTACACCATCATCGAGAGCTACGAACGCTGGGTGGAAGATCAGAAGAATAAGATGGAGCAAGAGCGCCTTGAAGCGGTCATCCGGCCGGGGGCAGTGCGCATACTTCCAGATTGTGTCTTCCGGCAATCTAAGCCCGCTGTGGTGGGAGTTCAGGTGATCGGCGGGATCGTCAGGACCCAGGTCAATCTAATGAGAGAGGACGGGGCCAATGTAGGAGTGATCAAGGGAATCCAGGCCCACAATGAGAACCAGGGATCGGCAACCGTCGGCCAGGAGGTGGCCATATCCATCGACGGGCCCACTGTGGGCCGGCAGATCCATGAAGGTGATATCCTCTATGTCAATATCCCGGAAAAGCATGCCCGCATTGTGGAGCTGGAGCTGAAGCCGAAGCTGGCCGAGGATGAGAGAGAGGTGCTGGAGAATTTCCTGGAGATCAAACGCAAGAAGGACCCATTCTGGGGAAGGTAGGATATGACCTTGCAGCGAACTGCGTTTGAGCGGGATGACTCCAATGGCCATGCCGCTTAACGAGATCATAATTCCCCTCATCGCCATCGGCCTGGCGGAGATGGGCGACAAAACTCAGCTCTCTGTGATACTCCTCTCCTCCCGCACCCGGGAGTACATCCCGCTCCTGGCCGGAGTCATGCTTGCTTTTCTGATCACAGATGGATTTGCCATTCTCATAGGCTCCTGGATGACAGGCATAATTCCCCTCGATCTGCTAAAACTGATATCTGGCGGGGTGTTCATTCTGTTTGGAGCATTGATTCTCAGAGGAGACCAAAAGGAGGCAGAAGAAGAGAGGGGGCTATCGTCCGGGAACGCTCTTCTATCCGGATTTTCCCTTATCTTTTTATCGGAGTGGGGAGACAAGACCCAGATCGCATCCGCCCTCTTTGCCACGGAGTATAATCCAATCATGGTCTTCATAGGGGTTATGGCAGCGCTATTCATCCTCTCCGTTATGGCAATCTATCTGGGGCAAATCATCTCTCAGAAGGTCGACAGGAAGCTGGTATCCAGGATAGCGGGCACCCTATTCTTGATAATAGGCATCGCTATCATCCTCTCTCTGTTGGCGCCATATGCGTTTGCTATTGGATTATAACGGCCCAATAAAATAGATTATTGCAATAGCAAGGACCCTTGCCCTGCTATCGCTTTGCTGAATTTATGTAGTGGCTATATTATTATCTAAACCTTTTCTACCTTATCGGCCTTGGGGCCTTTCTCGCCCTCAATGACATCGAAGCTCACCTTGTCGCCCTCATCGATTGCGACACCGGGCTTCAAACCAGTCACATGAACGAAATAGTCCTTACCATCGTCACCAGCAATGAATCCAAAGTTCTTGACTCGATTGAAAAACTTAACTGTTCCATCTACCATTTTTTATTCCTCAATAAGATTAGACCCTCTGGAGGAGCTTCAACTACTTAAAGTTGCTGGCAGCTTCCCCTTCAGGAGGCAAATAACAGCCATGTGAAGCCCAATCTATAAGAAAAGGTTTTATAGAAGAGCAAATACTGCTTAACGAGAATCATTTGCTGGAGGATTATTATACATGGCAGGAATGGGTGGAACACCAGTTATCATTTTAAGAGATACCCGCAGAGAATCGGGAAACGAAGCCATTTCGAATAATATAATGGCCGCCCGCGCAGTGGCCAATGCCGTGCGCAGCTCAATGGGCCCCAAAGGCATGGACAAGCTGCTGGTGGATTCCATTGGCGACGTCACCATCACCAACGATGGGGTGACCATCCTCAAGGAAATGGATGTGCAGCACCCTGCTGCCAAGATGCTCATCGAGGCTGCCAAGACCCAGGATAAAGAGGTGGGTGACGGCACCACCACTGTAGCTGTGCTGGCGGGGGAGCTTCTCAGGAAAGCGGAGGTGCTCTTAGACCAGAAGGTCCACCCCACTATGATCGTGCAGGGCTATAGAATGGCAGCTGATGAAGCAGTAAAGATCGCAAAGTCAATCGCCTTCGAGGCCCAGGAGTCAGATCGGGCACTGTTGGAGAGAATCGCCCGGACCGCTATGACCGGCAAGCTGGCAGATTCTCCTGACAGCAAGATGGCCGGATATGCCGTTGATCTGGTCCTCAATGCCACCGAGGACTATGGGGATAAGAGGGTCTTCGACATGGACAGGGTCAACGTGGAGAAGAAGGTGGGCGAGAGCACAGCAGACTCAGAGATCATCGAGGGAGTGGTGATCGACAAGGAGATCGTCCACCAGAATATGCCCCGCAAGGTCACAGATGCCAAGGTGGCCCTGCTCTCCTGCCCCATCGAGTCCAAGGACACTGAGACCAAGACTGAGGTCCAGATCACCTCCTCCGATCAGTTCCAGATGTTCATGGAGCATGAGAAGAAGAGGGTAAAAGAGGCAGCAGATAAGGTGATCGCCAGCGGCGCAAATGTGGTCTTCTGCCAGAAGGGCATCGACGACCTGGCCCAGCATTACCTTGCACAAGCGGGGGTCCTCGCCCTGAGAAGGGTGATCAAGAAGGACCTGGACAAGCTTGCCAAGGCCACGGGAGCTAACATCGTCACCAGCCTGGATGAATTGAAACCCTCGGACCTCGGATCCGCCGCTCTGGTGGAGGAGCGGAGGGTGGGAAGTGGGATAATGACCTTCATCACCGGCACCAAGAAAAGCGCTGCAACCCTACTCCTCCGGGGAGGAACCCAGCAAGTCCTGGATGGCCTGGAGAGGGCCCTTGACGATGCCTTACATGCGGTGGCAGACGTGGTGGAGGACAAGAAGCTGGTGGTTGGCGGTGCAGCCCCGGAGATCGAGATCGCATTGCGCCTGCGCGAATATGCCGCCACCCTGAAGGGAAGGGAGCAGCTTGCCGTCGCCAAGTTCGCTGAGGCGATGGAGATCGTGCCCAAGACTCTGGCCGAGAACGCTGGCTTTGATGCCATCGATAAGGTGGTTGAGCTGAAGAGCAGGCACTCCAGCAACAAGAACATAGGGCTCAATGCCTATACCGGGGAGACGGTGGATATGTATGAGCTGGGCGTGGTCGAGCCCCTGCGGGTTAAGATTCAGGCCATTTTGTCAGCCACTGATGCTGCTTGCTTGATACTGCGCATCGATGATGTCTTAGCCTCCACCAAGGAACCTCCTGCACGCGGTGCAGGCGGCATGCCTCCGGGGATGGGGGGCATGGGTGGAATGGGAGGAATGCCCGGAATGGGGATGGGAGGAATGCCTCCCGGGATGTTCTGATCATCCCGAAACCATTTTTTTTATGGTACAGACATACTCTTTTGGTTTATTTTGGTTTGTTGATGATGCCGTTTTGGCTCAAGCATCCATTTTCACCTAATGAAAATGCAATAGTGCAAATCCGTTATGTATATCGATCACGTTATCTATATATAACTTACAATGAGATTTGCTTCTGAGGTCAAGCAGCAATGGAAGGATATTGGATCTGGCTGGCATTTCTGGCTTTAGCGGTGATATCCCTCAGCATCATCCAGCTGGAAGCTGGTCGCAATAAAAGGCTGCTAGCAGGCTATCGCCAGATGCAAATGGACGTAGAACAGCTGCGGGGCCGGCTCAGGGAAAAGGAGATGAAGCTGGACCAGCTCCAGCGGGAATGCGCACATCTGCTCAAGCTCAAGAGCCGCAACCTGGATCTGGAAGAGGAGCTCAAGAAGACGAAAAGATCGGCAGAATACAATTCGTCGGAAAGGCTGCAATACCTGGAGAGCTACCTTGCCCGCCAGGAGCAAAATCCTTCAGCCATCTTCCTGGGCACCTTTCCACCCCTTCGCCTCCACTCCATTGAGGACAGACTCTGCAGGATGCTGGAGGCGGCCAGGTTCGAGGTGGTGGTTGTATCCCCCTGGATAAAGAGGCAGACCTGGAATCGGATTGCTGCTCCATTGCAGAAGTTCTTCCGCCGGGGAGGGAGGCTGGTGGTGTTCATGAGGGGACGGGAATCGGACTACAGCTCAGGAATGAGCGATGACATCCAGGATGAGGTAAGAAGGCTGGGAGGAGAGCTCCTTTTCGTCCGGCCGCTCCATGCTAAGATCTATATGATCGACAGAAAAGAGGCGATAGTGACCTCTGCCAATCTCTCCCAGGGAGGGATCGATGACAACTACGAGGCAGGGGTATGGTTGAACGATCCCCAGGTCATCCATGATATCTGCTCTTATGTGGATGACCTGTACAGGTGCCGGCAGAGTTGAAAAAGGAAAGGAGCATTTAGGCGCGTTGGAGGATTGAGATAATTTGTCCAGGATTCGGGTCTTGTGAGGTTTATCATCCGGACGAGGATACATTTCTCCTCTTGCAGGCGGCCATAAAAGAGGCCCGCCCAGAGGATCATGTGCTCGAGGTAGGCTGCGGTTCGGGTCTCGTATCCCTGGAATTGGCCAGACAGGTGGAGAGCCTTGTCGCCCTGGACATAAATCCTCATGCAGTCAGGGCGACCAGGGAGAGAGGGGTGGAGGTGATAAGATCCGACCTCTTCGAAGGAATAAGAGGGAAATTCGATCTGATCATCTTCAATCCCCCTTACCTTCCCACAAAACAGGCAGAGAGAAGCGATCAATGGATCAACTATGCCCTGGACGGAGGGGAGAGCGGCAGGGAGACCATAGGCCGGTTCTTGCTCGATCTGGCGGAGCATCTCCGGCCGGGGGGAAGAGCACTGCTGCTCATATCCAGCCTGAGCGGACCGGAGGAGGTGGAGATGATGGCAGGGGACGCCGGGCTTATCACAGAGCGGGTGGCCAGCAAGGGATGCTTTTTTGAAAAGCTCATGGTGCTGAGGATCACAGTCCGCAATTGAGTTCTCCGGCGGGATAGTAGATATCATTTTATAAATATAGACTTATCAGCATCAGAACTGCCCGCAAGTCCATCGCCTTTACTATCCAGGAGAGCGATCAGCCTCTCCAGCACTAGAGAGACGCCTTCTCCGGTCTCGGTGGACATCTCTGCCAGATCACTGTATCTCTTGATATCAACCTTATTGGCGACGATCAGCATGGGCAGCCTGATCCAATTGGATAGATCCTCGGCCAGACGAAGCTGTGAATCCAGAGGATAGCCGCAGTGCTCGCTTGGGTCCAGAATGTATAGCACTACCCCCTGCAGATGGCTGAGGGCAGCCACGGTCTGCCTCTCGATCTCATTTCGCTCCGACATTGGCCGGTCGAGCAATCCGGGAGTGTCCACCACCTGATACCTCTTATCGTCCCGAACGAAGTGGCCCACAATTATCCCCCGAGTGGTAAAAGGATAGCTTGCCACTTCTGGTTTTGCCCCAGTGATGCGGATGATGAAGCTTGATTTCCCCACATTGGGATAACCGGCGATGAGAATGGTTGGAGCTTCCGGGTCTATGGTCGGCATCTTGCGAAGCAGATTCCGGGCAGAATTCAGGAACAGCATATCCTTTTCAATCGATCTCATCACCGATGAGAAGCGCCCAAAGGCCGACTTTCGGAGGGGAGTGCTGTCCGTCCCCCTGGCCCGCCGGATCTTTCCCACATATTCTCTGGTTATCAGTCTTGTCTGCCTGGAGGCCCAGCGCAGGCGAGATAAGCTGATACGGATCTTATCTACGCCAACCGTTATCTCCACCATCTCTCTGTAAAAAGGAGGCAGGTTCTCAAAGGAGGGAAACTTCCGGATCAAATTGGCAAGGTTATCTGAGAGGATATTGCCTGCATTCAGGACCATGGACTCATTGTCGGCAGCACGGGTGGCGCGCCGGAATGATTTATCTAAAAGCTCCTGCGATGTGGGGATAGTTGGAAGACGCTCAAACATCAGTGAGGACTAGCCGGCATTAACAGATAAAGCTTCGGTCCGGCCTTCCGTCTCCTTTGGGGCATGCGCGGCGCGGATTGCAGGATTCATTTAATAAATGGTTTTCGGAAGGCTTAAATAGTACTTCTTTATCTATATAGATGAGGTGACCTTTTGAAGAGACTAGGCACCGCGCTTCATGTCGTGCAGAATAAACTGATAGTCCAGAGTGAAGAGATCGTTGGAAGCGAGACCGCTATCCCCAGGGGTAACTCCTGGGTGGTGGATCAGAAAAGGACCAGGGTCGGAAAGGTTTTCGATATATTCGGTCCCATCGATCGTCCATATATAATCGTTCGGCCGAATAGAGGAACAGATGCCGCTGCCCACATCGGAAAGAAGCTCTATATCGATGAGGCGCCGGGGAGAGATAGCAAGTGGAAGAAATTGAAAAGCTGAGAGAGATAGAGAGGGCAGAGCCGGAGAAGCTCAAGGAGCGTACCCGGCTCAGACGCGAGAAAGAGAAGGTAGACGAGTTTGAGAAGTTTACAGTCGAGTGCCCAGAGTGCAAGAGCCACACCCTGGTGCGCGACTATGAACGAGCAGAACTGGTTTGCTCCGACTGCGGCCTGGTGATCGATGAGAACTTCATAGATCAGGGGCCGGAATGGAGAGCCTTCGACCACGATCAACGCATGAAGAGGTCGAGGGTTGGGGCGCCCATGACGTACACCATCCACGACAAGGGACTCTCCACCATGATCGACTGGAGGAACAGGGACTCATATGGCAAGACCATATCCTCCAAGAATAGGGCTCAGCTCTACCGCTTGAGAAAATGGCAGAGGCGCATCCGGGTCAGCAATGCCACAGAGCGAAACCTAGCCTTTGCCCTGTCTGAGCTGGACCGAATGGCATCAGCTCTAGGTCTATCCAGAAATGTGCGGGAGACGGCGGCGGTTGTCTACCGCAAGGCTGTAGACAAGAACCTCATCCGGGGGCGGAGCATTGAAGGCGTGGCAGCAGCAGCGCTCTATGCCGCCTGCCGCCAGTGCAATGTGCCTCGTACCCTGGATGAGATCGCAGAGGTATCCAGGGTATCGAGAAAAGAGATCGGCAGGACATACCGGTTTGTGTCCCGGGAGCTGGCCTTGAAGCTCATGCCCACCAGCCCCATCGACTACATCCCCCGCTTCTGCTCCGGCCTGAATCTGAAGGGCGAGGTGCAGGCGAAGGGAATTGAGATCCTCCGCCAGGCCGCGGAAAAGGAGCTCACCAGCGGGCGCGGGCCCACTGGCGTGGCCGCAGCCGCTATATATATCGCCTCCATCCTCTGCGGGGACCGGCGCACACAGCGCGAGGTGGCAGATGTGGCAGGAGTGACAGAGGTCACCATCAGGAACCGCTACAAAGAGCTGGCAGAAGAGCTGGACATAGAGATAATCCTTTGAAGGGATATCTCTAGCATCTTTTTTTCAGGCAATTGCCCTAGAATCAGATTCCTGTTTTAGCCTTTATCTGCGAGATGTCCTCTTCTATCTTTGCCAGCCTCTCGGTTAGATCATCTCTATAATCTGAACGGATATCATCAATACTAACTGCGATTTCCTCTTTGGCGGAGTCTATTTTTTCTGCCAGCAGATCTGCGGATGATTTGACCTGATCTCTTACCCCAACGATCTCCGCTTTCAGGTCGTCTCTTGTGACCCTTATCTCGTCCTTTAGTTCTACGCGGGTGGCTTTGACCTCGTCACGCGTGGCTTTCACCTCATCGCGAGTGGCCCTTATCTCTTCCTTGAGCTCCTCGCGAGTGGCTCGTATCTCATCTTTCAGTTCCACTCTGGTGGCTTTTATCTCCTTCAGCACATCCTTGTTTACAGAGATCAGCTCCTTGAGCAATTCCGCTGCTTGATCGATCCTCTGATCGGTCTCTCCACTGCCCGAGACCACCTTAAAAAATCCCTGGAACTCATTTGCTGCAGCTGAATACTCCTTCTGGATATCTGCCACCTGAATCAGAGTATTCTTGATGTCTATGGCGGCAAGTAGGCTCCCCAGGTCGTAGTCTTGCCCTTCTGCCACCACCTTGACCCGGCCGTCATCGAGGTTCTGGACGTAGCCGGTCAGTCCAAAGTCCCTGGCAATGGAAACCACCCTGGCCCGGTAGCCAGTCTTCTGAACCTTGCCGGAGATATAAGCGGTCAGCCTGCGCATTATAGTTAATTTTCTCACTCTCTTTATTTAAGCCTATGACCTGCCGTATTTTAGAGTAAGAAGGAGGGAGGCAAAAGTCAGTGATGTAGGAGGAAAAGATGCTTCGACCTTTGCCAATTACTATATACGGCAATTGCCGATATAAAAAACTTTCGCTTGATGGCAGCGGACGATTCCAGGGCAAAGAGATGCTCGGCTGGTGAAAAGATGTTGGAAGAAGATCCTCTGGGCGACATTGCAGTTCTCACAACTATTTGCCAGCAGCCTCCTGCAGCAGCAATTGTGCATCCCCATGCATGCCTGTGAGTTTTTTGGTGATGATGTGCTGCGGGCCATACTCCTGCTCCGCCAGCCCTTTAATCCGCCAGATATCGGAGAGGAGCCTGCCGATCTCCTTTTGAACGTACCTGCGGTTCTGCTCGCTCATGGTCAAAACATCTCGGTCTTCTCAAAGCCCCTCTTTCATTTTACCCTTTTCGCCGTCCTTCCCAAAGCCTGGGACAACTGACAGATCTAATTTGGCATAGTGGCAGCCGGGTGGGGCCTCTCCGAGCGCATGGCTAGAAACCTTCCTGGCGGCGGCACAGGAGAAAGGAATGCCGCTGTTGACACTGGACAGAAGACTGTACGAGAAAGTAAGAGGGAAAAGAGATGTCCGTTTGGTCTGACAAGAAAATTTAGCGATCAGAACCATACCTATTAAGCACTGGCCGCACATCATGCTCTATGGATGACCGCCGGACGGTCTGCCTCTGGGAGGTGGATTTTCTTCGAGGACTGGCCATTGTAATGATGGTCATCTTCCACCTGGCGTATGACCTGGACTTCTTCAGGATCCATGAGATTGATCTGTCCGGAGGATTCTGGTTTTATCTGGCCCGCTTCACTGCCTCCCTCTTTCTCCTGCTGGTTGGCATCTCCCTCACCCTGAGCTATTCCCGGGCGAAATTGGCCGGCCAGCGGAATCAATACCCTTTCAGGCTCTTGAAAAGAAGCCTCTGGATAATGAGCCTGGCCCTGGGAATTACCCTTGTAACCTATATCGTCATTGGAAGGGGATTTATTGTCTTTGGAATACTCCACCTCATCTCCATTTCCATACTCTTAGCCTATCCCCTCCTCCGCCTGGGCAGAATGAACCTCCTTTTAGGGCTGGCAGCGATCTTGCTGGGCCTGTACATCCAGGAGCTTGAGGTCGACTTTTTCTGGCTCATCTGGCTGGGCCTGGCTCCCCGAAGCTTCACCTCCCTGGACTATGTGCCTCTATTGCCCTGGTTTGGGGTGGTGCTGATGGGTATGGCCGGGGGAGCATTGCTCTACAAAGATCTCGGCCGCCGCTTTCCCCTGCCCGATATCAGTGCCTGGCCTCCGGTCAGAGGGCTCATATTCTTGGGCCGCAACTCTCTGGCCATCTATATCCTCCATCAGCCTCTGCTGCTTGGCCTGATCTACCTGGCAGAAGGCCCGTCTCTCTTCTCTTTTGCCTGGAAATGAAATGAGGAGAAATTATGATGAAATGAGGATGAAATAGGAATGAACCAAGGGAAAAGAGAGCCTTGTATACGACCGAAGATGATGGCCAGCATTCTGGAAAGCGTGAAGGCTCCCTTCGGCCCTTCGGGCGGATAGGGCCCTTAATGTTATCTATCAGCAGAGCTATCCATATCAGCATGCCATTTGAAGAATGCAGCATTAGCCATAAGGGCGTGCTCGTAGTGGGCGGTATAATCGTAGACCTGATTGCCAGATCTGAGAAGTTCAAGGTGGTAAATGACAACCTCTGTTTTCCCTTCGACTCCAAGATCACCCTCGATCAGCTCAGCCAGGATACCGGAGGCTCAGCACACAACCTGGCAACCAACCTGGCAGAATTGGGCACAACCACTTACATCCTCGGTTCAGTGGGCAAAGAGGACCACGGCGAGGAATACCTGAGAAACCTGAGGATTCACGGCGCAATCACCAAATATGTCACCTTAAAGGAGGGCCTGACCGGGATGTCTTTGGTCTTTCTCTATAACGGCGAGAAGACCGTTCTGACCAGCAGAGGGGCCAATGCCCTGCTGGGTGAAGAGGACCTCAATCCTGAGGTCTTTGATAAGATCGATACCATGGTCCTTACCAGCCTGATAAGCCAGGAGAATATGGCGCTGATGAAAAAGGCCATAGAAGAGGCGAAAAAAAGAGGTATCTACATCATCACGAATCCCAGCATGAGCATGGTCAACCACCGACCAGAGGAGCTGAAGCATGCCATGCATAACAGCCAGGTGATAATCATGAACGGCAAGGAGTCGATGCTGATAACCGGGGAGAAGGATGTCGATTCCGCTATCAAGAAGCTGAAGGATTATGGAGCAGAGACGGTGATCGTCACCCTGGATGTCAGAGGCGCGCTGGTTTTGGATAATGAACGGACCTTCCGGGTGCCCTCCTACAAGGTCAAAGTGGTGGACACGACCGGCGGGGGAGATAGCTTCACCGCTGGATTCATCCATGCCAAATACCATGGATACTCGAATGAAGAAGCTGTAAAGTTCGCCTCCGCTGTGGCCGCCCTGAACATCGTCACCCCGGGAGCGAGCACCGACCTGCCCAGCGAAAACGATGTGGTCGAGTTCATGAAGACGGCGGAGTTTCTGGAGGCTTGATTTGGGGGGCGAAGGGAGGGATCGCACCCGCATGGAAATCTCATCAGGCCATAAGGGCTAAGTCCCCTTTGCGGAATATGCTCTCTCCCCCCAGGTGCACCATCTCCGGCAATCCCCCAAACCGGGCCCTGACGATCAGCTCTCCGATCTTTTCTTTCATCACCCTGGCGATGCCGATGATGGATGTCGTGGGCCGGGCGTTCACATCCACCGCCTAGGGTCGTTCCCCCAGCACGAAGTCGATCAAACGCCATTTGGCGAAGACCAAAACGCGTGGCCGAATGTTGCATCACGATCCGATACAGGGAGGGGCCATTTTTTCCTCATATTCGTGGCTTAGCAGATTTAGCGGGATGCCGTCTCAGCCAGCGACACCTGATAGGCCTTCCAGCCGGGGCACCAACCGGTATGCCAGCGCCAGATTCTGGCTACCACGGAGTCTGGGTGCTTGTCAGAGTATCTTCGCAGGGGGCAGGAGTCGCAGGCGTGCTTTTTTTCGGACATGGTTTCCAATCTCTTATGCTCGCTATTATGCTTATCTCTCAATGGGATTACTCTTAATCAACCGAGCTCTCCCTTCAGGAACGTGTACTCCCCTGTCACATGCACCCGCTCCGGCATCCCGCCAAACTTTGCCTGCAGTATCAGCTCCCCGATCTCCTCTTTCATCACCCGGGCGATGCCGATGATGGATGTCGTTGGCCGGGCGTTCACATCCACTGCCCACGGTCGTTCGCCCAAAACATAATCTATGCCCGCGTAACCGCGCAAAGCCAGGACATCTGCCGCCTTCTCCGCCGCCTCCCAGATCTCCGCCGCCCGGGGAGTGCGGTAGGGCACCTGGCTTCCCTGATATCTCATCTTCCCATCGGCAAAGTCGATCAGCTGGCGGTTGAGGGTTAAGGGCAGAAAACCCTCTTTCCCCACGATGAAGCTGGCGGAGAGGTGCAGCCCCTCATGGTAGCGGGTGACGATCTCCTCCGGGCCCGCCCGGACAAAGGAGCTGATCCTCACCCCTTCCGAGCCCGAGCCGGTGCGCGGCTTGACCACATACTGCAGGCAGCCCTTATCCACCGGATCGGGCCGGTCCACGATTTCTGCCACTGGAACGCCGGAGCGCGCGAGCGCCCGGGTACTGAGCAGCTTGTCCGCAGCCAGACTGGCGGCAGCGGGGCTAGAGCCAAGATTGGCCGTCCGGCCTTCAATTATCTCCAAAAAATGAGGCTGCAGGCCATCAGGAGCGATCAGCAGGCATGCTTCTGCCTCGATCGACTGCAGGAGAGACCCGAAATCCCTCCCGCCTCCCAGCATTATGGGCTTGCCCTCTTTTAACCTGGGCCCAGAGGTGGGATAGGCCACCTCGTGTCCGCTGGACGCGAAGCTCTCCACCAGACAGGAGAGCATGGCTCTGCCCTCCAGCTCATGTGTGCCGCCCAGACCCAGGGCGGATGCATACTCGGCAACGAAGATGTCCATGAATTCTCGAACTGCCAATGAAGAGCAGGCTATACTAGTCTTATGGCCGAAGAGGCCGAAAGACAGGGCTATTGAGAGGAGGGAGATCGGCAAGAGACAAAGAAGCAAGAGATCATCAATTAACCTTTTATTCCAGCCCACTTCTCCTAAAGCCCATGAAGCTTCCGGGCACGGCGACAGCAGAGGAGAACATCCACATCGCCATGGGGAAGCTGGCCATCAGGCCTGGCGATCTGTTCCTGGATATAGGCTGCGGCTCAGGGGCAGTCTCCCTGGCCGCCTCATGCTACACAGACAGGATCTACGGCCTGGACCGCCGACCAGAGGCGATAAATCTCAGCAGAGAACTGGTTGAATGCGGGAAATTCCTCCTGGGCGAGGCAGAGGAGATCATACCCCGGCTGCCAGCGGTGGACAGATGCTTTATCGGCGGCACCCGAGGAATAGACAGATTCCTTCCCCTTCTGCTGGAGAAGGCCAGCCCGGGATGCATGATCGTCGTCGACCTGGCCAGGATAGGAATAGCCAGCAAGGTGGCAGAGCTGATGAAAAAGGAAGGCATTTTCAGGGAGATCCTGCAGATTCACATCAATCGGGGCTACGACCTGGCGGGGGACATTGCCTTCAAGCCCATAAACCCCATATTCATGGTGATCGGCAAATGTTAATCGGCATAAGCCTAGGACCGGGCGATCCGCAGCTATTGACCTTCAAGGCAGCAGCGGCCTTGAAGAGCTGCAAGCGGGTCTATGTTCCAGGGGAGATGGCAGCAGAGCTGGCCAGGCCCTACTCCTCCCCCCAGATCCTGGATTTCCCCATGATCCAGGATGAACTGGAGTTGAAAAGGATCTGGCAGAAAAATGCAGATATCATCGCCCAGGACGCTGGCACCAGCCAGGTGGGCTTTGCCTGCATCGGCGACATCAACACCTTCTCCACCTTCAGCCATCTGAAGAGGGTGATAGAAGAGCGCCATCCGGGAATAGAGATCCAGACCATTCCCGGGGTGGGAGTGGTCCCAGCCTTGGCCTCCAGATTCGATGTACCTTTGGAGAGGTCTTTTCTGGTCTCGGACGGATCCCAGGTGCAGTCGGTGATCAGGATAAAGGCCACCAGGCCCAGGAAGCTGGCTGAGGAGCTACGAGAAGAGGGTTATGAGGATTTCACATTGGGCATGAGGCTCTTTACCCCGGAGGAGAGGATCGTCCGGGGAGAGATGCCGGAGAGGAGCGAGTACTTCAGCGTCCTCTTGGCCCGGAGGAGAGAATGAAGGTCTACTTCGTAGGGGCGGGACCGGGCGACCCGGAGCTGATCACCGTCAAGGGCAAGAGGCTCTTGGAGGAGGCGGACCTGGTGGTGTACGCCGGCTCTCTGGTCAATCCCCAGCTCCTGGAGGGATTGAGAGCCATCAAGGTCGACAGCAATGGACTGTCAATAGAAGAGACCCAGGCAAAGATGGTCGAGTTCCTGCGAGCGGGAAAGAAGGTAGTGCGACTGCACAGCGGCGACCCTTCGATCTATGGCGCCATATTAGAGCAGATGAAGCCCCTGGAGGAGATGGGAATAGAGGTGGAGGTGGTCCCCGGAGTCTCCTCCCTCTTTGCCGCCTCTGCCGCTCTGAAGACCCAGCTCACCCTTAAGGGGATCTCTGAATCTCTGATCGTAACCAGGCCCAAAGGGACCACGCTGGCAAAGGACGACCTGCCCACCCTCAGCCGCCTGGGAACGACCATGGCCATATTTCTGGGAGTCGACAAGATCAGGGATATAGTCCAGTCCTTAGACCGGCCGGGCACAACTCCGGTGGCGGTGGTCTATCACGCCTCCTGGCCGGACCAGCAGGTATTGTGCGGAACAATAGATGATATCGCCGATAAGGTAGAAGAGGCGAAGATAGACCACAGCGCCCTCATACTGGTGGGCGATGTGGTTAAAAGAACCGGATTTAGGAGGTCTCACCTATACCGGAGCCGCTGAAGTCCCTGGCCATCCTGGTCTTCCCCCGGGATAGGGATAAGGGAGAGAGGATTGCCCGGGCCTTAAGCGATCGCTATCAATCTACTCTAGTCCTTTATGAGGAGGAGAGGATGAAGAGGCTCCTTGAGAAATACGATCTGCTGGTAGCGATCATGGCGGTGGGGATCGTGACCAGAAGCCTCTGCCGCCATCTGCAGGACAAATGGCGAGACCGGCCGGTGGTTGCCGTCGACTCCGCCCTCAGCTGCGCTGTGCCGGTGGTAGGAGGCCACCACGGGGCCAATGACCTGGCCCTGCTTTTAGCAGAAAGGATGGGGCTCTATCCGGCCATAACCACCGCCACCGATGCCTCGGGCCGGCCCTGCCTGGAGAGCGTGGCCGGGCGGCTGAAGGCTGATATCGTGAACAAAAGCTCCTCAAAATCCATCAACCTCGCATTCTTGACAGAGGACGTCCCAATATTGAGGCTGAAGGGGCCTAAGATACTGCTGGTGGATGAAGATGTGGCGGTGCTCAAGGCAAAGGGGCTGGTTTTGGGTGTGGGGGCCAGAAAGGGCGTATCCTCTGAGGAGGTCCTCCAAGCGATAGACCAGGCCCTGGCGGAATCCGGCAGGAAGAGAGAGGATATAGCATTCTTAGCCACCGCCTGGCTAAAGAAGGAGGAGGAGGGCCTGCTGGAGGCGGCGAAGTCTCTTGACAGGGAGATCGTCTTTCTCTCCCGGGAGGAGCTCAACTCCCAAAAACCTTCCACTCCCTCGAGGGCAGAGGACCTGGGACTGGCGGGAGTTGCCGAGCCCGCAGTCCTCGCCCTGGCAAAGAGGCTCATTCTTCCCAAGAAGGCATACGGAAGGGTGACCGTTGCCATTGGAGAAAATTAAAATGACTGCCGAAAAGGGATTGGGATTCAATGAATGATTCTGCACTCAGCCGATCAATAGACCGTCATTGCGCTAACAGGCTCTCAATCGTTGGCATCGGGCCGGGTGATGCCTCCCTCCGCACCCTAGCGGCAGTGGATGCCATAAAAGGAGCTGATTATGTGGTCGGCTACCGGCCCTATCTGAAGCTCATAGAAGACCTCTTGCCGGGAAAGGAGGTCTACTCCAGCGGCATGGGAAAGGAGACAGACAGGGTCCGAGCGGCTTTGGATCTGCTCAGCCGGGGACCTGTGGCCCTGGTGAGCTCGGGAGACGCTAACGTCTACGGCATGGCAGGCCTGGGCCTGGAGATGGCAGAGCATCCAGCTGAGGTGGAGGTTATTCCTGGGGTCACATCATTTACCGCTGCAGCTTGCCGGGCCGGCCTTCTCTTCCGAGAATGCGTGGCGGTGATAAGCCTCAGCGACCTTCTCACCCCTTGGCAGGATATCGAGGGCCGATTGCGACAGGCAGCGGATTTTGGAATGCCCGTCGCCCTCTACAATCCTAGAAGCCGGAAAAGAGACTGGCAGCTATTGCGCGCCCTGAATATCTATGAGAAAAGAGATGTTCTGGTGGCAAAAGAGGTGGGAAGAGAGGGAGAAAGGCTCTTTTGGACCACAGCCGCTGCCCTCATGGATAGCGTTTCCCTGAGAGAGGAGATCGATATGACCACGCTTCTCATCCTCCCGGGCAGGGGCACTTACAGGGGGGATGTTGCTCGAGAGGCAGAGGTGAACCTGGTGGGCACCGGCCCGGGAGGTCAGGCAAACCTCACCGCAGAGGCCCGGACCATCCTCAGCTCATCTGAAAAAATTCTGGGAGCAGAGCGTTACCTGAACCTGATCGGGGACTATCCAGGGGAGAAGGTCGCTCATGCGGGTCCCTGCCCGGAGAGATCATACGCCCGCTTCCAGGAGGCAGAACAGCTCGCCCGCTCGGGAAAGAGGGCGAGCATCCTCACCGGCGGCGACCCGAGCATCTTTTCCGCGGGCTGGCGGATCATGGACCTGGCCAGAAATCGGCTTCCCGTTCACATATCTCCTGGAGTGAGCGCCTTCTCGTCAGTTGCCGCAAGGGCAGGAGCTCCCCTCTCCGGGGACTTCGCCCTTCTCTCCCAGCTGGATAATCCAGAAGCGCCATCCCTGCTGGCAGCAGCAGGCTTCGGCGTTGTGATCTATAATGTGAAAGGGCATGAGGTGCAGGCCTTCCTCCAGGAGCTGGAACCGGAGAGAGCGGTGGCCCTGGCCAGGGACGTGGCCCGGAAGGGAGAAGAGATGATCATAATGAAGGCAGAAGAGCTGATGGAGACAAAGCCATCAGGCTTCCGGTTCACCCTTCTGGTATCCTGCCCGAAGGCGGAGATAATAGAGGGCAGGATCATAGCCCGAAGGGGATATGATACCAAATACAGCTACTAGAGCTGATTGATATGATAGAGAACTATACCGATATTGGGGCCAGCACACCTGAGGCGATAAAGATCAGCAGAAAAAGCCGGGAGCTCATATCCAGCATGATCGGGGACCGGAGCCTGGAGGACAGGATCACCCAGAGATGCGTCATTGCCACCGGCGACCCAAGCACAGCCGATATCATGAGATTTCAGAATGACCCTTTTCAGGCAGGCCTTAAGGCCCTGGAACGAGGCGCTCCCATCTACGTGGATATCAAGATGGTCCAGGCGGGGGTGCTAAAGAAAGGCCATACCAGCCCCATAGAGGCGTTCATCGATAAGGGAGACGAGCTGGCGGCATCCAGGGGGATCACCCGCACCTCAGCCGGTGTATTTGCCCTGAATGAGAAGCTCTCCGGATCAATAGCGGTGATAGGAAATGCCCCCTCTGCCCTGCTGACCCTCTGCGAGCTCATGGAGTCGGGACGGGTCCAGCCCGATCTGGTGATAGGAGTGCCAGTGGGCTTTGTCAATGCCCTGGAGAGCAAAGAGAGGCTCCGGGAGATCCCCGTCCCCTCGATATCCACTGCCGGTACCCGCGGCGGAACCCCCATCGCCGTAGCAGCCATAAACGAGATCATAAACACCTATGCCAGAGAAAGACCCTGAGCTGATAGCCGATCCAGTCAGCGGCTTTAGCATACCCCTCTCCTGGATCGAATCCTGTTCCGATCCCCGGGCCCGGGAGAAGATCCTGTCAGGCAGATGGACCATCCTCTCAAGCGGCCAATTATTAAAGCGCGGCCTTACCACGGGAACCACCGCAGCAGCAGCAGCGAAAGGGGCAGTCGTATCCCTGGTCCGGGCGACCGAAAGCCTGGAGGTGATGACGCCAGCCGGAATACCGGTCTCGGTTTCCGTTAAGGCAGAGAACGGCTACTGCAATGCTCGCAAGGACGGAGGGGACCATCAGTCCGATGTCACCGCCGGCCTGGGGATATCGGCCCGGGCAGAGCCATCTGGAGAGACGGTCCTCCTCGCCGGGGCGGGAATTGGAAGGATAGGAGCCGGAGGCCTGTGCGACCAGATCGGTCGACCGGCCATAAGCCCCTCAGCAAAAGGGCAGATCATGATGGCTATATCCGAAGGGCTGAAGGTGACAGGTCTTGAGCATGTTCGGGTGGAGATCTGGGTTCCCCAGGGAGAGAGGATTAGCCGCCAGACCCTCAACCCCAAATTGGGGATAACGGGAGGCATATCCATTCTGGGATCGACCGGATTTGTGGAGCCCTGGAACGAGCACCTGATAAATGAGAGGGCTGAGGAGCTGAAAGGGGCGAAGAAGGTGGTGGTCAGCACGGGCAGAACCGGACTCAAGCTCAGTCGAATTCTCTTTCCCGATCACGAAGCGGTGCTTATGGGAAACCAGCTGGGCCGGCTGGAGTTTGAGCCTGATCAGGAGAGCATCTTATGTGGCCTTCCCGCTCTGATACTAAAATGGGCTTGGCCCGAGATACTGGAGAATACGGGGTACAATACCGTGGCGGAGATGGTGGAAAAAGAGCCGGAGCATGAGAACATTGCCCTGGGATTGAGGAGGGCCAAAGAGAAGCTGCCTCGCACCCGTATCGTTCTCCTCCATAGGGATGGGCGGATCTTATTGGAGGCTCCATGATCATCGTAGGAGTGGGCATCGGCCCGGGCATGATGACCCAGGAAGCCGGGGAGGCCATCGGCCGGGCGAGGTTGATCTATGGATCGAAGAGGTCGATAGACCTGGCCAGGGAATATATCAACCCGGACTGCATTGTCAGGGAGATAGAGGACTACAAGAGGCTCTCATCTCTGCCAGAGGAGGCCGTGGTTCTGAGCACCGGTGACCCCATGCTCTCCGGCCTGGGCTATCTGCCGGGCAGGGTGATCCCAGGGATATCCAGCCTGCAGGTGGCCTGCGCTCGCCTGAAGATCAGCGAGCTTGATGTGGTCCCCATCACAGTCCACGGGCGGAGGATGGACCCAGAGGCAATAGCATCGGAGCTGAGCCGGAACAAATCCGTCTTTCTTCTCACCGATGACAGCACCGATCTGGAAGGGGTCTGCCGGCTGCTGGAGGAGAGGGGGCTCGCGCGAAGCGTGCTCGCCCTAACAGATCTTGGCTACCCCCAGGAAAGGATCGAGAGAGGGAGCACTGCCTCTCCCCCTCAGGCCCCCGGTCTCTCCTGCGTTCTCATCGGACCGCTGTGAACGGATGAATTCAGGGATGGCAGCTCTTGCAGGGAAGATATCCCTGGCTTTTTGCCTCCTCGGCGCTCTGGAAATAGACCTTGTTCTCCTGCTTGATCTTCAAGGCATAGCGGCAGTCAGGGAGATGGTACTTCTTAGAGGTGCTGCTGCCTACGAAATTCCCTTCTGACTCCTTCTTTCCATCTGATTCATCCATGACCACAACGCTGCTGACTGATGCTTCGCCACCATCGGCATCGGCGCCGGCGCTACCATCAAAAAGCTCAGGATCCCCTGCACCATCTCCATCTTCGCCTGAACCAACTGATGCATCAAATTCATCTGCGACGCGATCATCGGCCTCATTCTCATCCTCTGACCTGGAGTCTTCTCCTTCTGCCGATATCTCTGCCTTTGATTCCTTCGAATCCTCTTGCTCGGCCTCTTCTGGAGCCTGAAGCTTGGTGGTTAGCCCTTCTCCTGACGATATCAGAGCACGAGCTTTCGTACTCTCGACACGCTCGATTTTTCTCTCTTTCTCGCCCTCTCTCCCTGCATCCTCCTCTGGCTCTTCTTCATCCTCATTTGACTCATATCTATAGAGAGATCTGCCGGCATAAAGGGCACGAGCATCAGAGATCGATATCAATTCCCCAGAGGAGATCCTTTTAGAGATCAGATCCTCCTGATCCTCAGCCAGGCTGCACCTTCTGTTCTCGCTGGCCAGAATGCCGCCAGGGCCTGATGCCTCCAGGGTGCAGGTGTAGTTGCCGGGAAGTAGTTCGAGGTTCTTGGCGATCTCGAAGCTGTAATCCCTGTTCGTCTCCAGCCTCATCAGCAGGTACTTGGTGCTTGAGATTGAGGCCTTCCCCTGGCGGAGGGTGGCATTGAGCAATAGATAAGGTAGAGTGCCATTCCCGGTGAGAACGACATTTCCCCGCAGGCTGAAGAGATCGATATCCAGATTGGGGTCTATCTCCATTTTCAGCTGACCCGACCACGCCTCTGACTGCTGAGCTGCACCGCCAGCGGATGAGGCATGCTGTGGTTGGGATCCCAATTCGATGCAGCCAGTGATGGACGATAATACCAGTATAAGGGGAAATAATATCGGAGCTATACCACACTCTCTAAACTTTTTCAAACACAATTGACCAACCCCTTGATTTCCAGTGGAAAGCAGAAGCCCTGAAATGCGCGCCTTATGAAACTGGCCCGAGCAAGGCAATCTTGAGCAGAGGGCCATTTGATCCTCACAGGAAGCTGCATTGCCTTCGAAAAAAGAGCTTGATTCTATTCACATCGATCGGAGCACACGCAGCAGTCCTTCTGCACAGTCCAGCATCTTTTTCAGCCTATCCAGATCCTGCTCAGATCTTATGCCTGCAGAGAGCTCGTCCAGCCGCGCGATCAATGATGCGCGCAGCCCAGCCTTCGCCTCCATAAGCCCGCCATCCATCCTCTCCTCATCAAAGGGGCCCGTACTCCTCGTTCCGCCAGGCAAACTCTTCCCTGCCGCCTGCAAGAGAGGCATACCGGGCTCGTGATCCGGCCGATCCTCTTCTGATCCCGAAGGCTCCGAAGCCTCTCTTCCAGCTCCGGAAAGCTGCTCACCATGGACCTGCTCATCCTGAAATGAACAGACCGGGCAGACTATCTCTCCCTGACAGCGAAATAGGGGCGCTCCGCAGTCATGGTGCGTAGCCAGCATTGTGCATCCCCTCTCAAGAAGCCTGGTTATCTTGCTGAGTACTTCATCTTCTTCCATCGTCCCATCACCAGCATTACCACATACGTTTAAATACAACGATATATCATCCTTGAATCAAAGGCAGATAAACATCATAACCTTTTTCCCATAGATATGGGTGGTGGTTCTATGACAGCTGAAAATGTCCTTAAGCAATGTGTTGAGGTATTAGAACGTATTATGAGCGATGATGCAGTCCCGAGGAATATCAGGCGCTCTGCAGAGAGCGTCAAGACCATCCTCATGGACGAGAGCGTAAACGAGGCGATAAAGGCCGCATCTGCCATTTCCATACTCGATGAGATAAGCAATGACCCTAATATTCCACTTCATACCAGAACCCTGATCTGGAATGTTGCTAGCCAGCTTGAGACCATACCAGTCAGCTAAATCCCTCTTTTGGACCAGATAGCCAAGCAGCTTTCCACGGCCTATGAGAGGGACCGTATGGTTTCCACTGGAACTCAAGCCTATGTGACCTCTGTCCCTCCGCTAATCGTTCTTGGTTGGATATGCAGGATGAGTTTGACTCTTCGATCCTGCATTCACTGAGGTCATCTTGGGCTCCATCCATTTTTTTGTCGGCATTCTCTATGCTTCAGTTCCTGCTATTCAAATATCTTCCATCCGATGGCAATAGCTGTAAATCCTTCGTGGTGATGCTCTTGAGATATCAAGGTTCAATTTCATCGGTTTAGCGCTTGCATTCAACTGGACGTGATCTGAAATTGCGATGAAGACGCTAGCTACGGATTCTGGTTTCATTAGCGTTTATTGATCCTGTTACTAACAGTCGACAAAAACTATTGAACTATCATCCGTATCGCGAAGAATATAATCGATATTCTTAGTAACTACTTACTTAAATTGCAGCTTTTTTATGTGGTTACGTATCATTTAGCTATAGATTTAAGATGTTTATCTGCATAGATTAAAACATAGTCTCTTTCTCTGTAGAGAGGAAGATATATATATGAATAAAAGAGAACCTAGAAATAGCTAGTTTTATTTTATTATCTATCAGGGTATTCGCTGGAGTTTTATCTCTTTTCCAGAGGAAATCATGGGGTAGGAGGCCAATATTTCCAGAGGAAATGAAGGGGAGTTAACCATAACTCTTAATATCCACCAGGACGATTTTAAAATGTTCAAGGGGAATTATCTTGGTACCTATATCCAGAGGGTTATTTGCTGATTTATTGGCGCAAGGGGAGATATTTCAATCCAGAGACATCCTGCGTCCTACATATACACCATCCAAACTGCCTCACAGAGAAGAGCAGATCAATAACCTTGCATCGATTCTGGTCCCAGCTCTGAGAGGTGAGACGCCCTCTAATGTCCTCATATACGGAAAGACTGGCACCGGAAAGACAGCGGTGGCCAAATATGTGGGAAAAGAACTGGAAGAGGCCAGCTTTGAAGATATGAAGTGCGTTGTGATCTACATCAACTGCGAGGTAGTCGATACCCAGTACAGGATTCTGGCCCACCTGGCAAGGCACTTCGACAGAGATATTCCGATGACCGGTTGGCCCACAGACCAGGTTTATGCAGAGTTTAGGAATGCCCTAGATGAGGAGAAGCAAGTTGTAGTGATAATGCTGGACGAGGTGGATAAATTGGTGCGAAAGGGAGACGATGTTCTCTATAACCTCTCCCGGGTAAACTCCGACCTCCTCCGATCGCGGGTGAGTATCATCGGCATATCCAATGACCTCAAGTTCACAGAGTTTCTTGATCCCAGGGTGAAGAGCTCTCTTGGTGAGGACGAGATCATCTTTCCGCCCTACGATGCTGAGCAGATCAGAGAGATCCTGGAACAGAGGGCCAATGTCGCATTCTGTTCCGGATCCTTGCAGGAGAGCGTAATACCTCTTTGCGCGGCATTCGCAGCTCAAGAGCATGGAGACGCCCGCCGAGCCCTTGACCTCTTGCGCATCTCTGGAGAGCTGGCGGAAAGGGCCCGATCTACTGTGGTCACGGAGGTTCATGTCCGCCAGGCCAGAGATAAGATAGAGCAGGATCGGGTAGAAGAAGTCATCAAGACCCTGCCCACCCAATCTAAGCTAGTGCTCTATAGCATCATTCTCTTAGAGGAGCAAGGAACGAGAAACATCACTACTAGTGCGGTCTACAATATGTACAAACAGCTCTGTCCTCTGGTAGAGACCGATTTTCTCACCCATCGCCGGATCACAGATCTCATTGCGGAGCTGGATATGCTTGGCATCTTGCATACCATTGTGATCAGTAAGGGCAGATATGGCCGGACCAAAGAGATAACATTGAGTGTGTACTCCGGCAAGCTCAAGTCAATACTGCAACAGGATTACCGGCTGAAGGATCTGACCAATGTCACTGTCCCCCAGCAAGCTCGTTTGGGGCTCTGATATATTTCCCAATATACATTTTTATTTATCTGATTGAATCTCCCTCTATGGCTTTCCTATCTCCGTTCATCCGGTTCCTGATGCCTCTCATCTCGATTGGGCCAATATGCTTTGTTCACCTCTCAGGGCACTCTCTATTCTAGATGCCTAATCCTATGAAATGAAGGGCTAACAAGAGGATTGCTCCAACTGCCCCGCCGATTCCGCAAATCAGTATGACCAGCCAGCTATAGCCGATATCCGCGCTGATGAACTGATTGGCCAGGAAAAGAATAAAGAGGCCGGCGATTGCGTTTATGACGAAATTTTTAAGGGACCTCAGCAAAAGAAAGGCTCCGAATATGAGAACGACCGCCAGCAAGACTATTCCAACTTCGATCATAGCTGTATATTAGGGTAGTCTAGCTATTAAAAATTCTCCTAATCAGCCTCTGAACGGCTCCATCTCGCTTGCCAGACGGTGGAGCTCTTTTGTATCCAAGGATAACGGATCAATGTGGATCAGCATTATTGCGTTCTTCATGGCAATCTCATCTCTCTGGAATTGAACGAACCGGAGCACAGTCTCATAGTTGCTCTGGGTGATCAGGTAGCCCATGCCTTCCAGGAGGATGATTGGATAGTTGGCCTGGTCGAGGAATTCGGAGATCATGCCGCTCAACCTGGGAAAGTTCGTGGGGTCCACCGTTCTGTATCCTGGTTCGCTCTTTTGAGTCAGCCATATCACAGTCTCCGGAGGTATGCTGAATCTCTCTTGCAGAGTCTCGGGATTGTGTCGGCTGAGGCATAACCCTTCCATTCCATGAGCTACCAGCTCGCTGAATACCTCCAGGCTCTTTTTGGGCTTCTCCTCCTCTACGATATACGTGGTCCCTGGGATAAGCGATACCTCAAATGGGCTCCTTCCATAGCTCTTCATGATCTCAGCCAATGTATCCTTGATATCGAAGGTGGGATCAAATGTTCTGATGATTCTGTCCAGCCTCCTTAAAGCGAGGAAAAAGCTATGCCTGGTCAGAACCAGTCCTGGTCTGATATTCAAACTGGGAATGGCGGTCAGAGCATCCTGCATATCTGGCTCGCAGGCCGGCCCGGCTTCGTCAGAGGGCCGATCTCTCTTTGGAGCCACCTCAAAGAATCCGCCTGCTGCAATAAGTTCATTGGCTTTCATGACCACCTCTCTTCTCACCCCTTCATTCAGTGCGGAGAGCATCGTATCTGAGAAGAGCCGAAAGAGGTACTCTGAGAGGGGACCCAGGGTGAACAATAGCTCCTTTGCCTCATTGACGCTGGAATTCAGTTCCATATGGACGAAATCCTCTCCCTCAGCCAGGATCAGATGAGTCCTTTTTCCCAGCAGCTCCATCTGATAGACGAAGTCCAGCATCTCCCTCTCTGGAACCTTGAACATGTTCTCATTCACCAGCTTTTCTATGCTGTCGATGAGCACAATGCTGTTTCTGCTGGAGTCGACGAACGATTTTATGGTTATGAATAGGAGGGGCAGATTTCGGGGTGAGATGTATCGATCGCTTCTCTTCTCGTCGCTCAGCTTGATGATGGGCGTCTCCTTGAATCCCCAGCGGAGCCTGACCTCCTCCGGGGAGGAGTGGGTGATACACAGCCCTTCTACACCGTGGGTGATCTGGTCGGTGAAGACCTCATAAGCGATATCAGGCACTATGTATATCCTTCCCCTCGTCAGATCATAGGTGGGAAGGGTCTCCTTCTTCTCTTCCACCACTGGCTTAACGGGAACCTGTTCCTCTACAATCATTCTGGTGGCAGAAGGTCCTACTGACCCGGTGAGGGTCTTTTCGAACTGGTTCCAAAGCTCCTGAAGTTGCCTGGGGCTAACCGTCTCTCTGGTCGCTCCCAGTTGCCTCAGATATAGATCGACCTGACGATTTGCTCTTTCCTCTCCTATATACTTTGCAAGGGTCGTCTCGATCTCGCTTATTGTCCCATAAAGCATAGCTCGGGGCTCAACTGGCAGCTCCTCGCCCTGTGCCATCGCTTTTTCTGCACCGTATATGAATGATTTAGCGATGCTTTCCTCCTCGAGACTGGGCTTAGTGAGAAGGGATACGAGGATGTAAAGGCTGGTGTTGACCAGCAGCGTCCAGAATACGGAGTTGGTCCACTGGTCAAGGCCGAGGCCGAATAGGTCTGTGGGTCTGAGGAAAGACAGGCCGAAGGCTCCATCTCTAACCAGGCTTGAGAGCATGCCATCGTCCCCGGCCATGGTGGGTATCAAGGCGGTGTAGGACCAGAGCAGAAATCCTGAAACGAGACCTGCCATAGCTCCTTTTCGGTTTCCTCCTCTCCAATAAAGGCCTCCGAGAGCAGCTGGCGCCAGCTGACTGGCAGCGAGAAATGAGACGATTCCGATATCTGCCAGTATCTGATAGGCAGCAACATGGGAGAAGAGGTATCCTAATAGGACAACCAGGAGTATATTCAGCCTTCTGGTGTTGAGGAGTGCATCGGCCAGGTTCTTCTGCTTTTTAATATGGCGCAGAATATAGGGGAGCTCCAGGTCGTTGAGCAGCATCGTGCCGACGGCCACGGACTCGACTAGGATCATGGCAGTGGCTGCCGATGTCCCTCCTATGAAGACCAAAAGAGATAGAAGGTCTTGATTGTGGCTATAAGGTATGGTTATTATGAAGGAGTCCTTGAGGCCGGGGGTATTGAGGAGCAACCCGCCCCAGGCGATGGCCGGAACGAAAAGGTTGATCAGCAGGAGGTAGAGGGGGAAGAGCCACATCGCCTTTTTCAGATGGCCCACTTCTGAGTTCTCCACAACCATGACATGAAACTGTCTGGGCAAGAATAATATGGCAAAAAAGGACACGAGGGTCAGGGAGAACCAAAGAGGATACTCCACGTCCATGAGGTTGGAATAATTCGGATTACTACGAGCCTGTTCAGCCATCTGGCTGAAGATATCCCCATAGCCTCCAAAGATTCCATAGGCAACGAATAGCCCTATCATCAGAAAAGCCACCAGCTTCACCAGGGATTCGAAGGCCACCACAGCAATCAGCCCCTCATGCCGCTCCATGGGGTCTAGCTGGCGGGCGCCGAAGATCATGGCGAATATGCCCAGGAGGAGGGCCACCACCAGGGTGCTCTCCCAGGAGAAGCTCAGGAGGGTATGGGATTCGGCCAGAGTCTCTAATGAGGTGGAGATGGCTATCAGCTGCAAAGCCACATAAGGGGTTACCATGACCAGGCTGAGCAGAGCAACCACTGCGCCGATGGCATAGCTCCTGCCGTAGCGAAAGCTCAAGAAATCGCTGATGGAGGTGAGGCGGTACTCCTTGGATACGCGAACCATCTTTCTGATGAGCACCCAGCCCAATGTCATAGCCAGGACGGGCCCTAAATATATAGGCAAAAATTCCAGGCCGGTAGATGCTGCTCTTCCTATGGAGCCGTAAAAGGTCCATGCTGAGACATATACGGATAGGGAGAGGGCATAGACATAGGGATTGCTGACGATGCTCTTGCCCTCTAGCTTTCTATTATCTGAGAACCTAGCTATTGCGAAAAGAAGGAGCAGATAGAGCACCATAACCACAAGAGCGGTATTCTGGCCTATCAACCAGAATTCCCCCGGTCAAAGAGGTACATCAGGAGAATGAGTATCATCCAGACTGCAGATATATAGACGAGTATCGCAGGCATGCCCAGCAGAATTATGCCATCGGCCAAGGAAAGCATAGGCCAGTTGAGCAGCACCCATCCTAAGAAGAAGAGCAAAATCCAGAAATCCTTCTGGCTCAGGAGGTCGTGGAGTGAGGCCATGGCTATAAACCCGGATAGGTTATAATCCCCTTAGCAGATATATCTACTGCATGTAGATCAGACTGCTTTTATATCAGGAATTCATTCTCGCAGCCGTGAGATGAATTGATCCTCAGAACTCATTATTCAGGCCAAATATCTGCGGATATGGACGGAAAAGAGGTCATGCTGGCGGGCTTCGCCCATGAGATCAGGGACCTGGGGGGCATAGCTTTCCTGGTGCTCAGGGACAGAGAGGGAATGGCTCAGATAACTCTGGTCAAGAAGCTCCTGGGAAAGGATGTTTTCAAGATGGCGCGCTCCATCAGCCGGGAGAGCGTGGTTATGGTCCGGGGGAATGTTAAGGCGGAGGCCAAGGCTCCGCGAGGATATGAGATCCTTCCCACGGAGATTCAGGTTTTAAGCGCCGCCCAGGTGCCTCTTCCTTTGGATCCCACGGAGAAGGTGGAGTGCGAGCTTGACACCCGCCTTGACTCCCGGTTCATGGACATCCGCCGGCCCTGCGTCCTGGCTGCATTCGAGATCGAGAGTGCAGTTCTTTTCAGCCTCAGGGACTATTTCCATCGAAAGGGGATAGTTGAGGTCTTCACCCCCAAGATCGTGGCCGCAGCCACAGAGGGAGGGACTGATCTCTTTCCCATCAGCTACTTTGAGAAGGAGGCCTTCTTGAACCAGAGCCCTCAGCTCTACAAACAGATGCTGATGGGAGCGGGCATGGATCGGGTTTATGAGATAGGTCCCATCTTCCGGGCGGAGGAGCATGATACCAGGCGCCATCTGAATGAGGCCATCTCTATAGATCTGGAGGTGAGCTTTGCCGATGACAAGGATGTAATGGAGATCCTGGAGGAGGCGGTGGCCGGGGCATATAGCTATGTGGCTGATAACTGCCGCCGCCAGCTGGAGGTCTTGAATATGGAGCTGGAGGTGCCCCGGCTCCCCTTCAAGAGGATCACCTACACCCGTGCTCTGGAGCTGGCGGAAGAGAAGGCTGGGGCCAGGATGCAATGGGGCGACGACCTGGATACAGAGACGGAGAGATTCTTAGGAGAGAGCATTGGAGAGCATTACTTCCTGATCGATTGGCCATCATCCATCAAACCCTATTATACTCTGCCTTATGAGGACAAGCCTGAGATCTGCCGGGGATTCGATCTCATGCACCCGAGGATGGAGCTGGCCAGCGGGGCGCAGAGGGTGCACGACTACAGCCTGCTGGTGGAGAGGATAAAGGAGAAGGGGCTGGATCCAGATGGCTTTGAATTCTATCTTCGCGCTTTTCGCTATGGAATGCCCCCTCATGCCGGTTGGGGTCTGGGGCTGTCCCGTCTGGTGATGACCATGCTCAATTTAGAGAACATTCGCGATGCGGTGATCTTTCCCAGAGATCGAAGGCGCCTTGTGCCCTAGGATATGCCAGGAATGGAGAGGAAATATAGTAGCGTAAGCACAAATCATCTCCATTCTTATAAAATAATATTTAACATTAAATAGGCATATATTTGCATTTATGCCATTTTGGTTTTAGAGGCAAGGATGCGGCGCAGACCCGATAAGAGGGCTGCGCTCCTTTGCCTGAGGCTTCAGATATGGTTTAGACCTAATCCAGCTTCTCGATGCCCTCTTTCTTCACCTTTGGCTTCCATATTTTGTCTGGCATCCAGGCAGGCGCTCCAGCAGGCTTGTCTACCTGTACCCTCTCTCCTGAGAAGATGTGCACCTTCTTGGTGCCACGCTCACGCAGCTTAATCTCTGTGTAGCCGCGGTTGGCGGCTTTCAGTGCCGCTTGCCTGGGCGATTTTCCTGTGAAGACTCCAATCTCATTTCCCTGGGCGTCCCTCAGGGCAAAGTTTCTCATTTCAGCCAAATTTTTCCCTCCTGATGGTTATGATATGCCTCTCTGATTCGGTATATTAATTTAATCCAAAAGTATCTCCCCCTGTCTCCCAAATGAGGAGTGAGCAGCTGCCCGATCACTGCCAATTGATCCACCATTCTGTCCATAATTCAATGGTATTCGGCAAAAAATTTGGCAAAATAGGCGGAAGAACCGGGCTGTTCATCCTCCTATTAGCTGTTTTATCTCTAACCTATGGCATTCACCCCTTCCGGCCGGCTCGTCGCCAGGCTGCCGATGATATATGCTGCTGTACCGCAGGTCAACCCTACAAATACGGGGTGGATGAGGGGGTAGCCGTAGAAGTACCAGACCACCACCGAGAGGAAGGAGGCAAGCAGGCTGGCAATGAAGCCGGTCTCATTGCCTCTCTGCCAGAAGATGCCCAGGAACAGTGGCACCAGGACGCAGCAGGCGATGATACCCATGCTGACCGCCACCAGGGGCACGATCTGTTGTGGCACATTGATTGCCGAGACGGCGGCGATGATCAGTATTGCCACCCCAATCATGCGGGTGAGTAGGAGAACCTTCCGGTCGGCAATTCCTGGATTCAGATAGCGCAGGATGTCCGAGGTGAGGGAGGTTGCAGTGACCAGCACAATGGCGCTCATGGTGGACATGGCGGCAGATATGGCTGCCAGCAGGATGATCCCGTCAAAGCCCTTGGGCAGGATCAGTGTGGCGACGAATGGCACCAGGCCGTCGGGATTCTTGAGGAATGGAGCTATCTGCTCGGCGCTCAATGCTCCATAGGCCAGGATTCCCAGGGAGAAGATGCATACTGAATAGATGGCGATGGAGATGGGTCCGTAAATGCCCGCGAAGCGAACGACCCTCTTGTCCCGGGCGGAGAATATCATAATCAGCAGATCGGGAAGGGCGAGCAGTCCCAGGCTGATGGAGAAGGCCTGTCCAAATGTCTGCTGCCAGGGGATATTAAGGCCATTCATGCTGAGCACATCAAGGGGAATTCTCTCCCAGATATCCAGTCCGCCGCCAGCGGAGATCAGGCCGCCGTAGAGGAAGACGGCCCCTATCAGCATCAATACGCCCTGGATGAATCCCACCCAGATTATCGCCGGCAGCCCGCCGATGGCGTAGTAAATGGCCACTATGGCTACGGTGATCAATAGACCCTCCAGGTAGGATACGCCAATCATTCCCTGAAATAGGGTAGCGCATCCTTTGAAGATGGGGACCAGGTATACGGTATAGAGGATGAGCATGATGATAGCAAGTATGACCTTTCCCAGGGGAGAGTTGTATCTTCTCTCCAGCAGCTGGGGAACCGTCTTGGCATCGTACTGCTTTGCCATGGTCCAGATCCTCCCCGCCATGATCCAGGCGATGCAGGCGAATCCGACATGAAATAGGGAGCAGAAGATCACCCAGGGCATGCCGGCGGCAAGTCCGTAACCGCCTCCTCCCAGGAAGGAGGCTGCGCTGAAGTAGGCAGCAGTATAGGCAATGCCGATGACGGCAGGATAGGCGATGTTGCGGTTGGAGAGGACAAAGCCTGAGAATGTCCCCTGTCGCAGCTTAAGTGAGAGCAGGATTATCGCCAGGACGTAGGCCAACAGCAGCAATTGATTAATCATGGTATTTCCTCATTAATATAAATATAGTTGTGGATATCATAACTATAAGAGCGATCAGTAGCGCAATGTAGGGGGTGGGCATGCTCATTTTTTCTCACCCTGAAGTAGTCGATCACAGAGCAGGAGAAATGGCTGATCTGTGTCCCTCCATATCGAATTCATGTCTATGTCATTCTCCAATTTTGTACCTTAATGCACATTTTTGGACAGCGTATTGCTGCCTGGTTTAAAAAGCTTGTCTTCAGCCTCCGATCGGAAGATAGAAGTAGTAGCAAGATACAAATATAACAATAAATGAGGTGAAACTCTATGGAGCCTCGAATTCTTAAGGTCGGCGAGAAGGTCACAGGCAGATATAGCGGCATGGAGCTGGGCGAGAGCAGGAAGTTCTTCCGGGTGAAGCTCGGGGAAGAGGAGTTTTATCTGCCAAAGGACGTGGGGAACTCCCTTCTTAAGAGCCATCAGATGGGCAATCAGCTGTTTACCATTCAAAGGCAGCTGGATGTCTATGAGATAAAGCCGCTCATTGGTGCGCTGGATTAGATGGGACTGAAGCCTTTTGGACTATCCCTCGCTCCCGGCAAAATGGCCATATATGAATCGCATGACTCTGATGGCATGATGAAATAGATCGGCATATTCCACTTAGCTATGCTTAGCAATATTTATATAAGATTTCATGCTCAAAAACATTGATGATTCAGAATATGGATATCTATCGTCTGAATTTTAAGTCCATATTGATATAACATCCTTCTATTCTAGCTCTGCCAAGAGCTTCCTTGGTCTGATTATCGCGTAGGATGTCGATAGGAGGGCGGAGAATATTTCGTTAGTGCAATGGCCGGATGATGCTATTGTATTTTTATCTTGTTTAATAATTAATAAATGATTGAAATTACGGATCGGAGGTGATTCGTTATGATGAACCGCACCATGAAACTGCTTATGCTGTCGGATATATTCGTCCTCACCGGATTTGGACTGATTCAGCCCATAATTGCCATTTATATTAATGGTGGCGGTGTAGCTGGAGGCAGCATGCTTTCCGCGGGACTTGCCAGTGCTCTCTTCCTATTCACCAAGTCCCTGGTGCAACTCCCCTTTGGCCATTATGTGGACAGGCAGTCTGATAAGACGAAGTGGCTGTTCGTGGGGACGATTCTCATGGCTGGTGTCCCCCTCATCTATGTCTCTGCCAGCAGCATATATCATATTTATATCGCAGAGGTTATTTATGGATTGGGAAGCGGACTCGCCTATCCAACCTGGCTTGGTTTGTGGTCTGCAAATCTCGATAAGGGACAGGAGAGCTTTCAGTGGTCAGTATACTCAACTGCTACCGGCCTGGGCACGGCAGCAACCGGGGCGTTGGGTGCAGCCGTGGCCAGCTTTGTTGGCTTTTCTGCTACTTTCATCCTGGCGGGAGTTCTATGCCTGTTGGGTTGCATAGCCCTGTTTTACCTGGATTATAAGAATGGCTGGAGGAGGATAATGGCAATGCTCGTGCCCTCTATTTGCTGGGGCGGCGGCAACTCCCTCCGAAAGCTTTCAGACCTCCTCCACGGGAAGGGTCGGCACAATTTCGGCCTATGCCTCTATGGTTTAGCAAAGCCCTCTTTCATATATCCTCCAAAAGACCACAAAGCCGATATATATCCTGATCCAGAGCGCCTATCGAAAGGCGAATGAAAATGCTTATTGGAATAGATGTCGGCGGAACCACCACTGATGCTGTTTTGGTGGATGGCAGCCGGGTGGAGAAGACGGCCTATGTGCCTACGGATCATAATGATCTGCTGGGATGCTTGCTGGGGGCTCTGGATGAGCTGGTCAGAGGAGTGGACGTCAGCAAGATCGAGAGGGTGGTTTTAAGCACCACTCTGATCACAAATATGATTGCCGAGAAGAAGACGGATCCTGTAGCCTTGGTCTTGATCCCGGGTCCGGGGACCAATCCTCGGGACTACAACCTGGGCCCGTCCATCATTCTTGATGGGGCCATAGACTTCCGGGGCAAGGAGATCGACTGGTTGAACGAATCCCAGATAAAAGAGGCAGCCGCCAGGATAAAGGAGAGTGGAGTCTCGAGGGTGGCAGTGGTGGGAAAGTTCAGCCAGAGAAATCCGGCTCACGAGGAGAAGGTATCCCAGATCATGTCCCAAATCCTGCCCGGATCCAAGATCGAGCTGGGCCATCGGGTATCTGGTCACCTCAACTTCCCCCGGAGGGCGGCCACCACAAAGCTCACCCTGGCCACCAAAGAGAGCTATGCGAGGTTCGCTCTTGCCATATCCAGGGCTCTGGAGGAGAGGCGGATCACCGCTCCCGTTTATATCCTGAAGGCAGACGGCGGAACCCTGCCTTTGGAGGGATCGCTCCAGATGCCAGTGGAGACCATCTTCTCCGGGCCTGCGGCCAGCATCATGGGGGTCATGGCCCTGACTCCTCCCGGCCAGACCTCCGTAGTGGTGGACATCGGCGGCACGACGACAGACCTGGCTCTCATCCTCTCCGGCAGTCCGCTGCTCTCCTCTAAAGGGGCGCGAGTGGATTCTATGCTGACTCATGTGCGCGCTTTTGCCGTAAGGTCCGTGGCCATTGGCGGGGACAGTGCAGTGGACGTCGCCGAGGACTGCCTGACAGTGGGCCCGCAGAGAAACGGCTCGCCCTTCTGTTTGGGGGGTACGGGCCCCACTCCCACCGATGCTCTGCGCGTCTTGGGTCGGTCGAGCGTCGGCGACCTGGAGCGAGCAAAAGAGGCGATGGCAGGGGTGGCAAGCAGGATGAACTGCACTGCAGAAAAGGCAGCAGAGATGGTGTTAGATTCTGTGGTGGAGAAGATCGCCTCACAGGTCAATGAGATGTTTCGGGAGTGGGAGCAAGAGCCTGCTTATCGCATCTGGGAGATCATGAAAAAGGAGAAGCTCGAGGCGCAGAATGTGGTTGGGGTGGGGGGAGCTGCCCCCGCTCTGGTGCCCCTCATCGCCTCCCGGCTGAAGGTGGCCTCGATTGTGCCTGAGCATGCTGCGGTTGCCAATGCCATTGGTGCTGCCGTTGCCCGGCCTACCATCACCCTTAACCTTCATATCGATACCGAGAGGGGTGAGTATGTGACTGCAGAGGATGGGATCATGGGCAAAGTGAATGAGAAGCAGATGTCTCTGGCTCAGGCTGAGCAGCTGGCCCGGAGGCTTCTCGTGGAGAGAGCAGGCCGCCTGGGGATTGAGGAGTATGCCGCTGAAGCTCTGGTCACTTCAAGCGAGATCTTCAATATGATTCGGGGATGGTCGACGGTAGGAAAGCTCCTGGACGTCCGAATGGAGATTCCTGCTGGCCTGCTATCCTCATGGAGGTGCACGTAAATGGCTTCTAATGCAGGAGCGGGAAAGACCGGCCTGATATTCTTCCCCGCCTTCGACTGGGCCATCTCGCCCACCCATCCAGAGAGAGAGGAGAGGCTGCTTTATACCCGGGACCAGATCTTTGAGGAGGGGCTGATGGACCTCCCTCAGATCGAGGAGTACAAGCCCCGATTGGCAGAGAACAAGGACATCGCTCGCACCCATTTCTGCGTTCCAGATGTGGAGAGCCAGGTGACCGAGGCCCATCTCATTGCCGCCGGAAGCACCCTCACCCTGGCCGATGCCCTGGAGAAAGGGGAGATCAGAAATGGCTTTGCCCTGGTGCGCCCGCCAGGCCACCACAGCATGCGGGTGGTGCACGGCAACCGGGGATTTTGCAATATCAATAACATGGCCATACTGGTGGAGTACCTGAGGACCAAATACGGCCATAAGAGGCTCGCGGTGATCGATACGGATGTGCATCACGGCGACGGCACCCAGGAGATCTTCTGGCATGATCCCGAAGTCCTGTGCATATCCTTCCACCAGGACGGGCATACCCTCTATCCTGGATCCGGTTTCGTCAATGAGATCGGCGGGCCGCAGGCACTGGCGCGCACCCTGAACGTTCCCCTGCCTCCGGGCACCACTGACGAGGGGATCCATTATGTCTTGGACAACCTCATCCTGCCCATACTGGAGGAGTTCAAACCCGATCTGGTCCTGAACTCCGCCGGCCAGGACAACCACTACACCGATCCTCTAGCCAATATGCGCTTCTCTGCCAATGGCTATGCCCGGCTCAATGAGAAGCTTGCTCCAGATATCTGCGTCCTGGAGGGAGGCTATGCAGTGGAAACCGCGCTTCCCTATGTGAACACCGGCATCATCCAGGCCATGGCCGGCCTTGACTACTCCCATGTACGCGAGCCGGATTATGTTCCGGGAGCCTTTGTGCAGACCGATGCCATGTGGCGGGAGATCAAAAAGACGGTGGACCAGGTGAATGAGGCCTGGGCGAAGAGGGAGGAGATGGTCCAGATGGCCCTGGAGAGTCTGGGCGACTTCTACCGCCGGAAGAAGAGGGTCTTTTACGATACGGACATGATCAATGAGAGCCAAGAGGAGTCGGTCAGGCTCTGTCCGGACTGCCCGGGATACATGACCATCACCAGCTCTGCCCAGAGGGGATATGGCACTTTGAACAATGCCTTCTGCGTCTCCATCCCTCGTGGCGCCTGCTCGTCCTGCCGGGAGGATGCAAAAGAGGAGTATGAGGAGCATCTGGAGGACCGGAGGATTGGGTATGTCTATCTGCAGGACAAGGACCGGGACAAGTTCAAGTTCTGCAACAATATGACCCATACCCAGAAGGGGTACTGAGGGCCAGGCATATTGAAAGTTGGGCCATACTGGCCTATACTTGCCTTTTTATCCTTTCTTTTATTCTCTATTTTCCGGTTGTTTCTCCTGGAGTCTGCGAGCTGTATGAGCGATAGAGCAAAGGAACTGGAGGAGGCGGCGGCATCGATCGACGCAGCCTCCCTTGATACGGCCAGGAAGGGGATCGTCACCGGCTGCCAGGAGCTGATCTACTGGCTGGAACTCTTATCCCGCCGCCTGGAAAAGGTCCCGCCCGAAAAGGAGCATAAGTTCGCCCGCGCTTTCTCTCTTATAATGCTCGGCCACTTGCCCACCCGGCCCGGGACCTGCCCTTTTTGCGTCCAGTATGGCCAGAGCCGAAGCTGCCGGGGTTGCGGCTATGCTGCCACTCACGGGCGCTGCGATTCAGATCAGTCGTCTTTCAGCCTGTTCATCGAGGCCTTCAGTGAGTTGGGAAGGGTGATTTATCAGGATACAGGAGGCCTGAACTGCCATCCGGATGATGCCCGACTGAGGCTTGAGCATTGCATTCGCTCCTCTCGCCTACTGGCAGCGGATATGATGGAGGATATTGATTCCTCCTCCGCCGAGCGGCTGATGGAGAGGAAGGCCAGGTACCTTGGGCAGATGATCGATCTTTTGCCGAAAGAGCTCTTCGGCCCGGAGATAATGGAGAGTTGGCGTCGGGTGCGTGAGATGCTTCGCAATTACTGGTAGTACTCAGTCTGCTGTAAAATAGTCAAATCACATCTCAGCTCAGATGCTGCACGAAGAGCTCCTCATAGAGCCTCTTGACGTTTTCTGCAGTCTTAGTCATCTCCGGGAAGCCCTGGTAGTTCATCGCCTCCTGCACGTCCTGGGGAAGGCGGAGCTTGTACTGGCTGCGGGAGAGGAACCAGCCTTGCTGGGCATAGTAGCGGGAGAGATACTCCTGCTCCGTCTGGCCGGGGGTGGGGATGAACAGCCCATGCTTTTTGTCCAGCTCCACCATCTCCATCATGGTGGTATAGCCGGACCTGGTGATCAGAAAGCGGGCCCGGTTCATCAGCTCCACTTTATCCTCCGTTGATAGGTAAGAGTGAACTGTGGTATGCTCATCCAGCTTCTCGTGCCTCTCCTTCTGAGGGCTTCCCAGGAGCACCACCTTCTCCCCGGGGAGCTTTTGCACCTGCTTCATGATGATCTCCTCCAGCTTCGTCCTCTGGGGCTCGGGTCCTGAGACGATGATCAGATAATCCAGGTCTTCATCCAGATTCATCTTCCTGGTGCTGGTGAAGATTCCGGCGAAATAGGCTCTTTTGTTGGTGGCATCCAGGCGTGATCGGCTGAGCTTGCCGCTCAGGTTCGGCTGGCCCGCCCAGGGATAAATATCCGGCACAATGACTCCGTCGAACTTGACATGAACGAAGCTGTTCACGGGAATGGTGAGCATCTCAAAGGGGTAGAGGTACTGGGGCAGGCTGAAGCGGAGCTGATGGGAGATGAAGTAGCTGGGAATGTCGTGGCTGTAGACCCCCATGCGGTTGTCGCTTATTATCAGATCAAACTTATTCACAGAGAGGATCTCGTCCAGCTTCTTTCTCTCCCTGGCCAGAGCGCGGAGGAGGATGGGAATGCTGGCAGCGAACTTGGGCAGGAAGAACCGGGTGGAGCTGTAGGGGGCAGGATAGTCCTTGAATGTTATGAAATCGCATTCCGGGAATTCCCTCTTCAGAAGGGTCAGGGCATTGCCGCTGGTGCCAATGGTGACCTCGTGGCCCCTTCGTATTAGCTCCTCAATGATGGGAATGTCCCTGGTGGAGTGGCCCAAACCCCAGTTCAGAGGGCTCACGAATACTTTTCCCATGAGGCGGGAGATCAAGCTCTAGGTATAAATCGTTTTCTTGATAAGAGCTAAATATCAACCTGTTCCACCAATAGCCCGTGTACGAGCAGATAGTTCAAGCCGTCGACAAGATGAAGAAGGGAAGCCCTGGCTATGAAGGGATCAGCGCCATCCTGAATAGATATGCCAGGGGCGAGATCGATCTGGATGAGGCCTACTACGACCTCTTGGAGGCGGAGCTGATTGCTATGCCCAAGAGGTGCGGCATGTCCGCAAAGCGCCCGGTGACTGCAGAGGACGAACTGCGCCTGAAAGAGAAGATCCATGAGAAGATCAAAGAAGATCTCCATTAGACGGCCAACAGAGATGCAAAGCAAAAGCGGCAAGGGTAACAGGTCAAGAGCATATGTTGGGAATAAGCGTTACTGAATTGAGGGACCTGGTCGTATCATTGATCGCCCTGGTAATAGCCTTCTCGGTGCTTTTTGGAGGGGCGATGCTTGATATGAATATGATCATCGTCTCCACTCTGGGTGTTGCCAGCGGATTTCTCCTCCATGAACTGGCTCATAAGTTCACTGCCCAGCATTTTGGATATCTGGCCGAATACAGGGCCAATCTCTGGGGCCTTGGTCTGGCGGTGGCTTCAGCCTTCGCCGGCCTTCTCATTGCCGCTCCGGGAGCGGTGATGATCAGCCGGTCCCGGCCCCCTGTCCAGACATATATTCAAGACAGCATGTATGGCTCTACCGTCTCTGATCCGTTTCATCGGGAGGAGCTGGCCAGCCAGCTGAAAAGAGAGATGCTCTTAATATCTCTGGCCGGGCCGATGACCAACATCGTGCTGGCGGCTTTCTTCTTCATTCTGGGGATGAGCGGTCTGGCAGATGGCGAAGTCTGGGCGCAGGCGATTACATTTGCCCTCTTCATCAACCTGATCCTGGCGGCCTTCAATATGCTGCCCTTCGGACCCCTGGATGGAAAGAAGATCTTCGACGGCGACCGGCGGGTCTGGGCTTTGATCGGCCTGCCTGTGATACTGATCGCTCTGCCGATCTATCTTGGAATTATATAAAAATCGGCTCCTCGCTATTTTGCATGGGTGAACTCGAATCGCAAATTCTCTGTGTCTCTGTGTCTCTTTCCATGAAAACACGCCTAAAATCCGGGGGATATCAGCCACCACTCCTCGGTTTACCTTCTCCAATGCGAACCACATTATTGGCCACCAGATCCAGCCAGGTAAGCTGTGAGGTAGAGGATTTTCTATCGAAATCGAAGTCCAATCTCTTCTTCTTGAATCCTTCTTCTTCCCACATCTCGCGATTGACAAGAAGATGGTGTATCATGCTGAGAATTTTCCTGGAGAGGGCAGTAATGGCCTTCGGCTTACCTTTCCTGCGCAACAATCGGAGATATACCTTTTTGAGTCGCGATTTATTTGTCTTTGATGCTCCATGAGCCACCTGATTTAAGATCCATCTAAGGCCTTTTGGACCATGTTTTGTAATCTTTCAAATAATATTATTCTCATTCTACTCCCGTGCAAGCAAAATCAATCCAAGTATAAAAACTTTAAATTTTAAGATCACGTGTATTACTTCTCTAAGAAAACTATTTATCCATTCAAGTTATACATTTCCTACTTGTGGGAGAAATGACATGGCAGGGCTGAAAGGAAAACACATCTTTGGCTTAGTAACGGTTGGGGAGAAAGGTCAGATCGTCATCCCAAGCGAAGCCCGGAAGATCTTCGATATCAAGCCGGGTGACCGCCTGTTGATGCTCGGAGATGAGGAGCAGGGAATCGCGATTGTAAAGAGCGAACTGTTCATGCAGTTCGCGAAGGAAATTTTCAATGCAAAGGAATGCAGGGAGGAAGACAATTGACCGAAATCCGGATAGCCGGCCTGACAAAAAGGTACGGGGAAAGGACCGCGGTCAATAATCTTAACCTTACTATACGAAAGGGCGAACTGTTCGCGCTGCTCGGAATGAACGGCGCCGGCAAGACCACAACCATCAAGATGCTCTCGTGCCTCACTGTGCCCACTGCCGGGGATGCCATCCTGCTGGGTGACAGTATCGTAACCGGTCGCTCTGCAGTAAAGAAGAAGGTCAATGTCTCGCCGCAGGAGACTGCAGTCGCCCCGAACCTGACTGTTATGGAGAACCTCGAGCTGATAGCCGGGATATATGGCAGCGACAGGAAGACCGCAGGGACGAAAGCAGCCAGGATGCTGTCGGTATTCGGTCTCGATGAAGTTGCCGGCAGTAAGGCAAAGACACTGTCGGGCGGGATGCAGCGACGGCTCAGTATCGCAATGGGGCTGATCTCGGAACCGGAGATCCTGTTTCTGGACGAGCCGACACTCGGGCTCGACGTACTTGCACGGCGTGAACTTTGGGACACGATCAGGAAACTGAAAGGTGAGGTCACCATCATCCTCACGACACACTACATGGAGGAGGCGGAGGGGCTCTCGGACAGGCTGGGGATAATGGCAAAGGGCGAGCTGAAAGCGGTAGGGACAGTATCCGAGCTCGTATCCCTCGCAGGAGGAGCCCGGACGTTCGAGGACGCCTTCGTGGCGCTCGCAACGAGGCAGGGAGCGGGGGCATGAGGTTCCTTGTCTTCGCCTCGCGCAACTGCAAGGAGATCGTCAGGGATCCACTAAACCTTGCATTCGGCTTCGGCTTTCCGATTGTCCTGCTCCTCATGCTCACCGCCATACAGGCAAACATACCGGTAAGCCTGTTTAGGATCGAAGAACTTGCCCCGGGAATGGCTGTATTCGGCCTTGCGTCCATCTCCCTCTTCTGCGGGATGCTGATTGCAAAGGATAGAAGCACGTCGTTCTTGATGCGGCTGTTCACATCGCCGCTTTCCGCATCTGATTTCATTCTCGGCTACACTTCCCCGATGCTGCCGATTGCAGTCATGCAGTGCGCCATCTGTTTTGCCGTCTCCATCTTCCTCGGGCTGGCAATGAATGTCAACGTGCTGGTCGCGATTGCAGTCCTCATCCCGGCAGTCGTCCTCTTCATCGGCATCGGGCTGATGGCAGGGACGGTCTTAACCGACAGGCAGGTGGGCGTCATGGTCGGGGCAGGGCTCACGAACGCCTGTGCATGGCTGAGCGGGATATGGTTCGCCCCCGGCCTTGTAGGGGGCTGGTTCGAATCGGTTGCCTATGTGCTCCCGTTTGTCTATGCTGTAAATACAGCACGTGCTGCCATAGTTGGCGACTATGCTGCAATCTTCCCGCAATTATGGTGGGTGATCGGGTATGCAGTCGTGATCATGACCACCGCGATCTTTATATTCCGGAAAAAGATGGACAACGACGACATGTGACTGGCTCACAAGTTCACCGCCCAGCATTTTGGATATCTGGCCGAATACAGGGCCAATCTCTGGGGCCTCGGTCTGGCGGTGGCTTCAGCCTTTCGCCGGTCTTCTCATTGCCGCTCCGGGAGCAGTGATGATCAGCCGGTCCCGCCCCCCTGTCCAGACATATATTCAAGACAGCATGTATGGCTCTACCGTCCCTGATCCGTTTCATCAGCAGGAGCTGGCCAGCCAGCTGAAAAGAGAGATGCTCCTCATATCTCTGGCCGGGCTGATGACCAACATCGTGCTGGCAGCGACCTTCTTCATTCTGGGGATGAGCGGCCTGGCAGATGGCGGGGTCTGGGCGCGGGCGATTACATTTGGGATCCTGATCGCTCTGCCGGTTTATTTGGGGATTATATAAACGAAGGCTGGTTTAACTCTGCAATTGTGCTGCTATCGAGGGTCAGTTATTTTAATACTCCATGCAGGACGGGAAGTAGGTGTTGAATGAATGACTCAAATTGAGGTTCTGCAGGAGATCTCCGATACCCTCATTTCAATCAATGATTGCCTGGAAGGGATTGGTGAAGAGCTTGAGGAAATCAGCATGGCCAGCAAGATGATGATATTCTTCAAGCTGATCGAATTGAAGCCGGAGATGAAGGACAAGCTCGGGCCTTTGATCAATGAACTGGCAGAATCTATGGACTTCGAGATGGATGAGGCAGCAGGTGAGGAATAGCGAAAAAGCTCTCACTGAAAGGGCCGCCTGAGAGATTCAGGGAGGAGGTGGGCCCCGAATCTCTCGCGCATCTCTTGATTTGGTTTACTTAACAAAAACATCACAGATGTTTATTATATTTAGCCCTTTCCATTTAAGAATGCCGGCCCTCCCATTTTTCTTGAGCCCTCCTTTCAGCGAAGATCTTTTGATCTAAGCGATTCTGCAGTTGAGGATATGGATGAGCATGTCCTGACCAGGTTACGTCAAGAGCTGATTGAGGGAATCGACGAGAAGACCAGAGACGGAGCATCGCGTTTTTTCAAGGAGGAGGTCAAGTTTTACGGTGTCAAATCCAGCCTGGTCAGGAAGATCGCGACCAAATACTTCCGGGAGATAAAAGGGAGGGACAAAGGGAAGATCTTCACCCTGTGCGAAGAGCTCCTCCGCTCGGACTATGGGGAGGAGGCGTTCATCGCATTTGAATGGGCCTATTCCCAGCGCAGCCAATATGAGCCCTCCGACTTCACAATCTTCGAGGGCTGGCTTGAGCGGTATGTGAACAACTGGGCCAAGTGCGATACCCTATGCAACCATACACTGGGAAGCTTCATTGAATTGTATCCTCAATACATGGAGAAGCTCTTTGGCTGGGCCCGGTCAGACAACCGATGGGTGCGGCGGGCCTCAGCTGTGACCCTCATCCTACCAGCTCGCAGGGGCGACTTTCTGCCGGAGGCATTCATGATCGCTGACATCCTCCTTCTGGATAAGGACGACATGGTGCAGAAGGGATATGGCTGGCTTTTAAAAGAGGCGAGCCGGGCTCATCAGGACCAGGTCTTCGACTATGTGATGAAAAACAAGGTCGTCATGCCCAGAACGTCTCTGCGCTATGCCATAGAGAAGATGCCCGCGGAATTGAGAAGAAAAGCGATGGAGAGATGATATCCTCTGGAACTATCCGCAGTACTTGCACCCAGGAACTGTCTCCCCATTTCCTAGATAGAGCACCTGGCTTCGGCTGCCATATCTGAAGACTGTCACCCCCTTGCATCCCATTTCGTAGGCCAGGTGATAAACATCTAGCACGTCGCTTGTCGTCGTCTCTGCGGGCAGGTTTACCGTCTTGGAGACGGCATTGTCCGTATATTTTTGGAAGGCGGCCTGAATGCGCACATGCTGCTGGGGGGAGATGTCAAGGGCGGTGCGGAACAGCTCCTTCAAATCCTGGGGCAGGCCAGCGATATCCTGTACGCTGCCCCTCCGGGCCAGCTCCGCTTTGAGATCAGGGGTATAAATCCCCCTTTCCATCGCCATCTTCTCAAAGAGCGGTGAGACCTCCAGCAGCCGCGCCCCCTCCAGCACCCGGCGCACGAATGCCAATGCAAAGAGCGGCTCAATGCCGCTGCTCGTGCCGGCGATGATGCTGATGGTACCGGTGGGGGCAATGGTGGTCACAGTGGCGTTTCTCATGCTGCTATAGCCCCTTAGGCGTGACTTTTCGAAGAGTGGAAAGGAGCCCCGGACCTCCCCGAGGCGGGCCGACTCGGCCCGAGCATGCTCGGTGATGAATTTCATCAACTTCTCCGCCAGGGCCACAGCCTGGGGCGAGGCGTAGGAGATGTTCATCATAATGAGCATATCGGCAAAGCCCATCACACCCAGGCCGATCTTGCGGCGGCTCAGTGTGGCCTCTTCTATTTGCGGCAGGGGGAAGCGGTTCATCTCGATTACATCGTCCAGAAACCTCACCCCCAATCTGACCAGATCGGCCAGGTGATCCCAGTCCAGCTCTCCTTTTCTCACCAGCCGGGAGAGGTTGATCGAGCCCAGGTTGCAGGACTCATACGGCAGCAAGGGCTGCTCCCCGCAGGGGTTTGTGGCTTCGATCTCCCCAGGGAGTGGGTGGGCGGCATTGATGCGATCGATGAAGATGATCCCCGGGTCGCCACCCCTCCAGGCGGAGGTGGCGATAAGGCCCAAAAGATCCGCCGCCTTCAGCTGGCCCGCCGCCAGGCCCGTGCGCGGATTGATCAGGTCGATTTTCCCCTCACCCCGCGATTTTTCCATAAATTCGTTCGTCGCCGCCACAGAGAGGTTGAAGTTCTCCAGGAATCCCGGCTGCTCCTTGGCCTCGATGAACTCCATGATATCGGGATGGTCGACCCTCAATATCCCCATGTTCGCTCCCCGGCGGCGCCCGCCTTGCTTGATCACATCGGTCGCCGTATCGAAGATGCGCATGAAGGAGACCGGTCCGCTGGCCACTCCGCCTGTAGCCCGGACGACATCGTCCTTGGGCCGCAGTCGAGAGAAGGAGAATCCCGTGCCTCCGCCGCTCTGGTGGATGAGGGCCATGCTCTTCAGAGCATCAAAGATACTGGGCAGCGAATCTTCTACAGGAAGGACAAAGCAGGCGGACAGCTGGCCTAAAGGCAAGCCTGCATTCATTAGCGTGGGGGAGTTGGGCAGAAACTTCAGGTTCCTCATCATCTGCAGGAAAAGAGATCGATAGCTCTCAACATCACCGCCATATTTTGACTCGGCCTTGGAGATATGATCGGCCACCCGTCCAAACATCTCTCCCGGGGTCTCCACCCCATCTCCCCGCTCGTCCCTTAAGAGATACCTCTTCTTCAACACCTCCGCAGCATTGACCGAGAGCTTCAGGTCATCTGCCACTCCTAGATATCGTTTGGCTTCTCTGATCTCCGTTCTTTTTTGGCGGTAGAGGATATAGGCCTTGGCCACATCGGCGTAGCCAGCGGATATGAGCGCTCTTTCCACCAGGTCCTGGATCTCCTCCACTCCGGGAATGGTGCGGGAGAATCGTTCTTCTGCCTCTTTAGCCACCTCCTCTGCCAGCCTGAAAGGAGCATCTTCCTCCTCTCTGCCCACGGCTCGAAAGGCTTTGGATATGGCCAGGGCAATCTTCTCGGTCTGGAACTCGACCACCCTTCCGTCCCGTTTTCTGATGCGCTCGATCATCCCTGTTCATCCTGCGGATTCGAAATCCATCCGCTCTATTAGATCCGGATTATCCCGCATCCTATACCTATCATGCATAATCGATATAAACCTGCATCTCTCTTGCCCGAGCCGTTAAATTTCTATGGCTTGACCGCAGACTTACTACAATTACAGAGGTTAAATGAAATGAAAATTGCCATCTCAGGAAAAGGAGGCGTGGGCAAGACCACCCTCGCCGGAACCCTGGCCCGTTTATTTGCGCGCGACGGCTATAACGTCCTGGCGATCGACGCCGACCCGAGCATGAACCTGGGCTCGGCTCTGGGCATTCCTGATCTGCCCAAGCCGGTCACTGAACACAAGGACCTGGTTGAGGAGCGAGCGGGCATGCCCATGGGCATGTTCAAGATGAACCCCAAGGTCGACGATGTTGTAGGCATGTGCGGCTGCACCGGGCCGGACAACGTCAAGCTGGTGGTCATGGGCACCATCGACTCCGGAGGATCGGGCTGCATGTGTCCTGCCAATGCCTTCGTCAAAGCCCTCCTTCGACATGTGATAACCCGGGAGAAGGATCTGGTGATCCTGGATATGGAAGCGGGCATAGAGCATCTGGGCCGGGCTACTGCCAGAGGCGTAGACGCCATGATCGCAGTGGTGGAGCCGGGGATGAGGTCCATTGAGACCGTGGAGAGGATAATGCAGCTGGGCAAAGAGATAGGCATCTCCAGGTACTTTGCTGTCATTAACAAGGCGGACGACCCCGGTCCTGTGGCGGACAAGCTCTCGGCAATGGGAATTCCAGTCCTCGGAACCATACCCTTCGATCGCTGCCTGGTGGAGGCGGACCTGGCAGGCACCCCTCCTATAGATGCCGACTGCCCTTCGGTCCAGTCCATCAAGAGGATAAAAGAGAAGCTTGAAGAGATGTTCGGCGAGAATAAAATAGAGAAGAATGAATAGATCGAGAAATAGATGAAACAGGCAGGCCTAGAAGGCCAGATGGCCTGCTCTTAATCCCTCTCCTACCACCGACCCTATGACCCGAGAGCCAGGTCCCATGATCCGGCAGGCTTCCTGGGCCTCTTCCTCCGCCAGCACCACTAAAAAGCCCATTCCCATGTTGAACGTCTGGTACATCTCCAGATCCTCCACCCTGCCCTGCTCTTGCAGGAAATGGAATATGGGCTGGGGTTCCAGCGGATCGGTGATCTCGAATCCGAGATTGCTGATCCGGCGCAGCTTTAGTAGTCCCGAGCCGGTGATGTGCGCGAGGCCGTGGACATCGCACCTTCCCACCAGCTCTACCACTTCATGATATATTCTGGTGGGAACTAAAAGCTCCTCTCCTATGCTTTTTTCCCCTCCGGGCAGGCGATCGAAGTAAGTGTATCCGGATTGGGCCACTATGGCCCTGGCCAGAGTGTAGCCGTTGCTGTGCAGGCCGCTGCTGGGGACCCCAACCAGCACATCCCCCTTCTTGATCTTCTCCCCGGTCACCACCTTATCCTTGTCCACGATGCCGATAGCGGTTCCGGCCAGGTCGAATCCCCGGATGATCTCCGGCAGGGAGGCGGTCTCTCCTCCCACGATGGTCATATTGGAGAGTTCAGCACCCCGGGCGAGACCTATGGCTATCTGCTCAGCGCGTTCGGGATCGACCTTCTCCACCGCCAGGTAGTCGACAAAGGCTATGGGCTCCGCGCCGATGGCATACAGGTCGTTCACATTCATGGCTATGCAGTCTATTCCCACGGTATCCCACTTGGAGATGGCATTGGCGATCAGAACCTTTGATCCCACCCCGTCAGTGGTCATGGCCAGGGCAAAGCTTCCCATATCCAGGAGGCCTGCATAATGGCCTATATCGGTCAATGGCGCCCCGAACCCTTTGCGCCTGGTGGTGAGAACGGACTTCATGGCCTCGATGGACCTATTCTCCAGGCTGATGTCCACTCCTGCCTGGGCATAGGTGAGCTTCTTCATGCTTCACCACCCAGACCGAACTCGCGATGAAGCTCCCGGACTGCTCTTTCCCCATCCGCCGATGCCACCACAAAGGAGATGTTATGCTGGCCAGATGCCTGGCTGATCATGACCACATTGATCTTAGCCTGACCCATGGCCTTGAACACACGGGCGGCTACCCCAGGAGTCCCGGCCATTCCCGAGCCTGTCACCGCTACTGTGCAGACATCATGGTCATGGGAGATCTCCTTGACCACATCTCTGGGGAACTCGGATCGCAGAGCCTCATCCGCTCGATCTGCCTGTCCCTCCTCTATGACCATTGATATGTTGGCCTCAGAGGAGCCCTGGCTGATCATCACGATATTGATCCCCGCTTCGGCCAGAGCGGTGAAGGCGCGAGCAGCAACGCCCAGTGTCCCTATCATCCCCGCGCCGGAGATGTTCAGAAGCTCGACTTTCTGATGCAGTGTGACCGCCTTGATCACATCCTCTTTGGGAACATCGTCCCTCACGATCTGAGTTCCTGGGTCCTCGGGATCGAAGGTGCACTTAACCCTCACAGGGATACCCTTTTTTATGGCTGGCTCGATGGCTCTGGGATGGAGGACCTTAGCCCCGAAGTAGGAGAGCTCCATCGCCTCCCGGTAGGAGATGGTGGGTATCGTCTTGGCCTCTGGCACTATCTTGGGATCAGTGGTCATGATGCCGGAGGTCTCCTTCCAGAACCAGATCTCATCCGCATTGATCGCCGCACCGATCAGTGATGCGGAAAGGTCGGAGCCACCACGGCCAAGGGTGGTGTTCGTCCCCTTCTCGTCCTGGGCTATGAATCCGGTGACCACTGGGACGCCCTTCAACGGCAGTAGCTTCTGGGGGATGAGGCCATAGGTCTTCTCCAGGGGTCTGGCATCCCCGTAATTGCTGTCGGTGATGATTCCTGCCTCTCTTCCGGTATAATGCTGGGATTCGATTCCCATATCCCGCAGCACCCCGGATAGAATGGGTGCAGCCAGCTGCTCGCCATAGCCGGAGATATAGTCGAGCGAGCGTCTGGTTAGCTCTCCCAGATAGCAGATGCCGATGTAGGCCTTCTCGAGCAATGAGAGCTTCTCAGATATTATACCCTGTACCTCTTTGGCGATTGCAGGATTCTGGATTGCATCTGCTATCGCTTGGTTGTGTCTATCTGTGATCCTCTCCATGAAGTCCATCACATCTGAGACATTGCCTTCGCTGGCCGCCCTTCTGGCACAGGCCAGAAGCTCATCCGTTACCCCTTGAAGGGCAGAGGTGACGAGGACTATCTCATTGTCGCGATGGAAATGCGCGACAAGATCGCCCACATGCCTCAGCCGGTTTCCGTCAGCAACGGAAACACCACCAAACTTCATTACCAAGCGCGCCATCTTAAAAACCGAACCACAGCTATCTTCGCATCGATTTAAGCTTTGTCCAGCGATGGTTCAAGAGGGCGGTCTGCCAATATGAAGGATCGTATATTTCCCTTTACAAATCGCCCGAAGAAGGGGCCGAAGGCTTAAATACATTGAGCCCGAGGAGTCTCAGTCCTAGTCAGGATTATAAGATTTATCTCAAACTTCGCGAGGCGTATTATGGGCAAGAGGAAGAAGATAGCAGAACGTGTAATGACTCTGATGGATAAACCCCAGTTTATCAGGAACATCGGAATCGTAGCACATATCGATCACGGCAAGACAACCCTTTCTGATAACCTGTTGGGCGGGGCAGGCATGATCTCCATGGATCTGGCAGGAAAGCAGCTATTCATGGATTTCGATCCCCTGGAGCAGGCCCGAGGAATCACCATCGATGCCGCCAATGTCTCCATGGTCCATGAGGTGGACGGCAAAGAGTATCTGATCAATATGATTGACACTCCCGGCCACGTGGACTTCGGGGGCGACGTCACAAGAGCCATGCGCGCTGTGGACGGTGCTGTGGTGGTCGTGGACGCGGTAGAGGGCGCCATGCCCCAGACGGAGACCGTGCTCAGACAGGCTCTGAAGGAGGGCGTTCGGCCGGTCCTTTTCGTCAATAAAGTGGACCGGATGATCAACGAGCTCAAGGTGGAGAAGAAGGACATGGCCGCTCGCCTGGGCAAGGTCATTGACAATGTCAACAAGCTCATCTTAGGAATGGATGAGGAGAAATATAAAGCCGGCTGGAAGCTGGATGCCGCCAAGGGAAATATCGCCTTCGGGTCAGCCCTCTATAATTGGGCAATAAGCGTTCCCCAGATGAAGAAGACGGGGATCGGCTTTGATCAGGTGGTAGACTACTGCCATGAAGGAAAGATGAAGGAGCTGGCAGAGAAGGTTCCCCTGTACATTGCGGTCAACGATATGGTGGTCAAGTTCCTGCCCAGTCCCATCGAGGCCCAGAAGGAGCGGGTCGGGGTCATCTGGCACGGCGATTGGGACAGCCCGGTGGGGAAGGCCATGGCTTCATGCGATCCGAATGGGCCGGTGGCTTTCATGATCAACAAGGTCAAGGTCGACCCTCATGCTGGCGAGGTGGCCACAGGAAGGCTCTTCTCCGGGACACTCAGGCGGGGCATGGAGCTTTATGTATCTGGCTTCGGTGGAACCAACCGCATTCAGCAGACCGGCGTGGTAATGGGTGCGGAGAGGGTAGAGGTAGAGGAGATCCCGGCAGGGAACATCGCAGCGGTTACCGGCCTTAGGGATGCGATCGTCGGATCCACTATATCCTCAGAGGAGAATATGACCCCCTTCGAGCAGATCAAGCATGTCTCCGAACCGGTCATGACCGTGGCGGTCGAGGCCAAGAACACCCGCGACCTGCCCAAGGTGGTCGAGGTATTGAGGCAGATCGCCAAGGAGGACCCGACATTGCAGGTCACCATCAATGAGGAGACCGGAGAGCATCTCATGGCAGGCATGGGTGAGCTGCATTTGGATGTCACCGTCACCAGGCTCCAGCGCGATCGCGGTGTAGAGCTGAAGACCTCTCCGCCCATTGTGGTATACCGGGAGTCCATAGCCGGCCATGCGGGGCCAGTAGAAGGAAAGTCGCCCAACCATCATAACCGCTTCTATATCGAGTTTGAGCCTCTGGAAGAAGGAGTGATCCAGTCCCTGAAAGAGGGCAAGATCAGCATGAAGATGGAGGAGATTGAGCGCAGAAAGCTGCTCATCGAAAATGGCATGGACAAGGATGAGGCCCGGAACATATCCGGCTACTACGGGACCAATATCCTTCTTAATATGACCAAAGGCATTCAGTACCTGAGAGAGACCATGGAGCTCATACTGGAAGGCTTCGAGGAGGCCTTGAAGAACGGCCCCATCTGCAGGGAACCGGTCCAGGGGATAAAGGCCAAGATCATGGATGTGAAGCTGCACGAGGATGCAGTGCACCGCGGCCCGGCTCAGGTCATTCCCGCAGTCAGGCAGGCAGTGCAGGCAGGGATCCTAATGGCAGATCCCGTGCTGCTCGAGCCCTTCCAGAACGTCTATATACAGGTGCCTCAGGATCAAATGGGTGGAGCCATGTCTGAGATCCAGGGGAGAAGAGGCGTCATCCTAAACATGGACAGCCAGGGCGATATGGTGATCCTTAAATCCAAGATGCCTGTGGCTCAGATGTTCGGTTTCTCCGGGGCGATAAGATCGGCCACCGAAGGGAGAGCCCTCTGGTCGACGGAGTTCGCAGGATTCGAGCCCCTGCCCGCAAACCTGCTCTTAGAGACTGTCAAGCAGATCAGGACCAGAAAGGGCTTGAAGCCGGAGATGCCCAAACCCAGTGATTACCTGAAGGTTGTATAAGCGAACCCTTCGAAAGGATTAAAAGCAGAAATACCGAAAAATATGGATAGTGCCAGTTGGAGGAGATAAGTTATGGCAGATACTAAGCCGCATCTCAATCTAGCATTCATTGGACACGTCGACCACGGAAAGTCGACAACCGTAGGCAGATTGATGTTCGAGACAGGGGCTGTAGACCCCCACGTCATTGATGAGTATAAAAAAGAAGCAGCAAGCAAAGGTAAGGCAACCTTCGAGTTCGCCTGGGTCATGGACAGCCTGAAGGAAGAGCGCGAGAGGGGCGTTACCATCGACATCGCCCATCATCGCTTCGATACCGCCAAGTACTACTTTACCGTGGTGGACTGCCCTGGCCACAGGGACTTCGTGAAGAACATGATCACCGGGGCCAGCCAGGCAGATGCTGCCGTATTGATCGTGGCCGTCCCGGACGGAGTCATGGCTCAGACCAAGGAGCACGTCTTCCTGTCCAGGACCCTGGGAGTCAACCAGCTGGTTGTGGCTATGAACAAGATCGATGCCACCACCCCACCCTACGACGAGAAGAGGTACAACGAGGTCAAGGAAGAGGTAGGCAAGCTCCTCAAGATGGTTGGATACAAGGTAGATGATATACCATTCATACCCCTCTCCGGTCTGATGGGAGATAACCTGGCCAAAGCCAGCACCAATACGCCCTGGTACAAGGGCCCAACCCTACTCGAGGCCTTAAACAACCTCAAGGTCCCGGATAAGCCCACCAACCTGCCTCTGCGCGTACCGGTGCAGGACGTCTATACCATCTCAGGTGTCGGCACTGTGCCCGTGGGCAGAGTAGAGACCGGTGTCATGAGAAAGAACGATAAGATAGTCTTCCAGCCCGCAAATGTGACCGGCGAGGTCAAGTCCATTGAGATGCATCATGAGGAGGTGCCTGAGGCATTCCCCGGAGATAACATCGGATGGAATGTGCGTGGCGTCTCCAAGAAGGACATTCGCCGGGGAGATGTCTGCGGATCGGTGGAGAAGCCCCCGACCGTTGCCAAGGAGTTCAAGGCCCAGATAGTGGTGCTGCAGCATCCAAGCGCCATATCCGCTGGATATACTCCAGTATTCCACTGCCATACAGCTCAGATCGCCTGCACCCTGACAGCCATTCTGGCCAAGCTGGACCCGAGGTCCGGTGCAGTTAAGGAAGAGAATCCCGCCTTCATCAAGGCTGGAGATGCGGCCATCATCATGGTCACTCCCTCCAAGCCCATGGTCATTGAGCCGGTGAAGGAGATTCCCCAGCTGGGCAGGTTCGCCATTAGAGACATGGGCACGACCGTCGCAGCCGGCATGTGCATGAGCGTGGTACCACGCTGAACCAACTTTTTTTGGTGTAAACATGCAAAAGGCTAGAATTCGGCTCTCTGGCACCAATCCCTTGATGCTGGACGATATCTGCAATCAGGTCAAAGGGATTGCCCAGAGGACGGGCGTCCATATGGCGGGCCCCATCCCTCTTCCCACTAAGAGAATGGTTGTACCATGCAGAAAGAGCCCTGATGGAGAGGGAACAGCGACCTGGGACCACTGGGAGATGAGGGTGCACAAGAGGCTTATCGATCTAGATGCCGATGAGCGCGCTCTTCGGCAGCTCATGAGGATTCAGGTTCCTAAAAACGTGAATATAGAAATCGTTCTGGAAAGCTGAGATCAGTAGGTAGGGGTGCTTCCCGGGAAGAGAGCCCGCTGCCTATATCATTCTAAATTTTCAGAGGAATGTTCCAGTATCATAGGATTATTTGCATAAGATGCTGGATTGAATGAGATTAAAGGGGATGTGGACTCGTAGTATAGTCTGGATAGAATAGAGGCCTCCGGAGCCTCGGGCCCGGGTTCGAATCCCGGCGGGTCCGTAACATTTTTGCAGTTGATTCTAAATTTTGGGCTTTCTGGGATTTACTGAGTCTCGCTAAAGATTTCCAGAAGTGACCGCTGTGGCAGTACACTCTCCGGAAATTTCTTAAGTTAATTAAGCAGGATCGCCGATCGGTAGATTCCGGTTGATCTTCTCTCCGCTATCAGCTGCTGGATGCCTTTTCTGCCCTGGCATTTGACCTGTCTGCTCCTTTTAGAGTAACCCCATCATCGATCTTTTTGAGAATGATGGTCCCATCGCCCAAATGGTCTATGGCAATCCTGTCTCCAGTGCATAGGTCAAGGCCATATCTGATAGCTAGGGGAAGCTGAACCCTGCCGTTAGCATCGATATTGGTAATCAATCCACTCACCTAGGCCATCCATCCCTCTTGTTTATAAAAGGCTTATTCTGAGATGAGGTTCATATGAAGGCAATGCGATAAGATGTCTGATCTAGAAGATGGCAAAACCGTGAATTTCTTGTCGATCCATCGGGGAAGCAGGCTGCCGGCAAGGAGGCGGTCGCAAGAGCTGCCCTGCTCGCTGGCATGGCCGTAGAGCATGACTTTTCATCGAATGAACTCTCTAGCAGTCTATGCCCTCGCATCCCGCCTCTCGCTTCTCCTTAGCGGGATCGTCCCGGAAGACCAGCCTCTTTTCCACATCGAACGTGCCGGTAAAGGACTCGTGCACCTTGACATCCTTGGAGAACATCTTGTGCAGATGGGCATCGGTCTGCCAGGTTCCATTAAACGAGTTCCTGGTCGATATGCCTACCGAGTCAACCGGGCTGGTGCTGAGGAGCCGTGCGATCTCATTCGGGTCAGCGGTATAAGAGGAAGGATTTGTGGAGGCGAAGAATGTGCTTCCTTCCCTCTCCATCTCGGTGACGGAGAAGGACTCCTGAACCTCAGCTCCTATTCCTCCCCAGAAGGATTTGGAGTTGATGTACTTGGTTCCCACCATTGGGGTGGTGCCGGAGTAGGTGATCCGAGTGTTCTCCCAGAGGTTCAGGGGAATAGTTGAGTCATTGCTCATGCCCGGCATCCGCCCAGCTCTCTGGGATTCAACGGTTCCCGTATCCATCTCCAGGTCGCCGTCACCGGTCATGAAGCTGTTATACTCCAAAGCCAGGTTTCTGTCCTTTACTGAGACGCCAACCTCGAAATAGCCCGTTCCTGCCACCTTCAGGCCGTTGGTGAACTCCCCCTCCTGGACCTGCCCGGATAGAGCAGATGCTATGCCAGTTTGCTCCAGGGTGAAGAGGAATATCAGCAACAAAGCCAACGCTACTCCCCTCGTAATCCTACCCCATTTTTCTTACTGGAGATCTATTTGGATCTTCTAGATAAAAAAGTTATTGCACTGGGGGGGCGATAGTTTGATCTCATTCCTTTGCCCAAACTCATGGCTGATGTCAGGGGATCTCGCTGTGGTCATGGATGTAGCAGGGACCATTATGAGGATGTATCGCGTGGCCAAGGACATACCAGGAGATATTATCCTGGAGAAGGTCGTCACCTGGGAGCTTATCATGGAGAAGAGTGGCCGGGCACTGGTAGTGCCTCAGATCGATCCGGATATGATAATATCCTGCAATCCCGACCATCCCATCAGAGTGCTGGTCTTGGGTCGCGAGGATTGCATCAAGATCAGCTGCTCATCCTCTCAGATCTCCCCAGATGAGGTCTTGAGGATTCTGAAGAGCTCTCCGGTCAAGATGCGCGAGCTGCAGGAGGCCTGTGCAATAGTGAAAGCGAAATGCCCGGGGAACTATCGCACTGCAGGATTCATCGTTGACCATGATCATGGAGAGATCGCCTATGCAATCAGCACTGGTGGCATTCCATTTCCTGGATTGGAGAGGGTACTGCTTGATTTAAAGGCTATGGGCGCAGATGTTTATCTAGCCTCAGGAGATAGCAGAAGGAGCCTGAACAGCCTGGACGATCTGGGCATAGATCCATCGCGAATGAATCCAGTAGCCAACCCCTGGCGGAAGAAGGAGATTGTAGCAGAGCTCAAGGAAAGGTATGGCCATGTGGTCATGGTTGGCGATGGCTTGAATGATATCTATGCCTTGAAGGCGGCAGACCTGGGAGTTTTGACGGTGGAGCAGCACACTCGCCCCTCTCCCAGGTTGCTGGATTCCGCTAGTGTCATCATCAAGAGCATCCGTGACCTTCCCCGAGTCATTAAAGAATCTGGATCTATCGGCCAGAACGAATCTACTCCTTCCCGACAAGGCGAACTACAAGAAAAGTATTATATACCTTGACAGTTGACCCTCTGTCCGGCAACCTTTTAATTCGCTTCGAAATGAGATTGAACTAGAAGATACTAGGAGTAGCCAATAAATGTTCGAAGAGCTTTTAGAGCTATACAAAACAAAGGCCGAAGAGATTGAAAGAGATCGTCGAGAAGCACAGGCTATGATAATGCTCGTCTCCGCTATCGACAAGATGTCCCAGGACATGGAGTCTAAGAAGAGCGATGTCGAGCTTTTGGGCAGGCTGATCGATCAGGTTGACCGCTTATCCAAAGAGGTATCCGACCTGAAGAGCCAGTTTCGCACCAGGCAGGCCCGGCCTTCTGCTGCAGTGGAGTCAGGCGCAGGCGATGGTAAGGCCCTGGATAATCATGCCCGATCTCTGATCGATATCATGGCGGAGAAGCCGGGCAGATACACCACCAGCGAGCTGGTGGACATGCTCGGTCTGAATAAGACAACGGTCATAAGCGTGATGAAGCGCGCTTTGGAGCTTGATCCCAAGCACGTCAAGATGAGCCAGGGCAAGAGGCGTAAGCTCTATTTGTCCTATGTCTCCGATGAGGATACGCAAAAGGTAGAATCCTCATCTGGGACTGGTGAATCTGACCGGATGAAGCTTGAGCTCATGGCCATGACCTGAGGGTGAAGCTCATATAAGCTGCAAAATTTGATACGATCGAGGCCGAACAGCCGGAAAACATCCGGCAGCCTTTCGCTTTGCGGGTTGCCCTTATGCCGGACTTTCAGAGATGTTTTCTCCCCAAATCGCCCTAATCTATTTAGTCATTTAATGTCGACCTGCATATTAACAGTGGATCTTGGGTATCTTGCTACTTATATATAGCAATCTTGACTTATTATGATATTCGGTTATGACATCCGCAGCAGATGATTATGATCCTGACCGGCAATATAGAATCTCGAAATGATGGGAATCATTTCAGCTCTCCTCTGGACGGATGAGCCGGAAGGCTTTGAATATTCCGGCAATTGCATTCTTCACTAGCTCTCTTCTCAATTCCATGCGGTAGATCAGCACCACAAATACGGTGAAGGTGGTGGCCAGGGCGAAGACTATGGCCAGAACGGTCACCATGCCGAAGTTATTGGTGATCAGAAATGGGGATGATATCAAGGCGGCAAATCCGAATATGGTGGTAAGCCCTGAGGCGATCAATGCCGAGCCTATGGCCCTGGTGGCTGTGGAGAGGGCCTTTCTAGGTTCGCCGATCTTCTCCAGCTCTTCATAGAACCGCTCCATCATCAGGATGGCGTACTCTGATCCTACTCCCAGGATCAGGGCTCCCAGGCACGCAGTAAGAGGGGTGTATTTCATGCCTGATATGTACATCACACCACCCATCCAGCCTATCACCACCAGCATGGGAAGCACAGGAAGCAAGGCCTTTATCAGATCCCGGTAAATCGCCAAGAGCACAATGAATATCAGCAAGAGTCCGAAGAGAGTCATCTCCGTCCTTCCTTTGGTCAGGGCAGTTATGACGGTGGTCATAACCACTGCGTCTCCCGTCATTCTCACCGAGACCCCTGCTGGAGGAGGATTCCAGGCGATGTCTTTATCGATCTCTTTCATCAGCCGGTCTGAGCCCTCGGTGCCCAGGTTGGTTATGGTCTGGCCTACATTAAGGTCGATTATGGCGGTGTTGTGTCCATCCAGGTATATATCCCGCCAATTGGCAGGAAGGGCATCGATTAGCATTCGGATAATTGTCCTATCCGTGGGGAGAGTTCCCTGGTTTGCCTCTTTTGTCAGGCTGGCAATGCTCGTATATCCCAATATCTGATCTCTGGAGCCTTTCAGATAGATGGAGAACTCATCCATCCACTCCAGCACCCGCGGATCGGTGACATCATCGGCCTGCACCAGCAGCTGGATGCTGTCAGTGCCCCCGAAGGTCTCGCTCATATGCCAGTAATCTATCAGTGGGGGCAGATCCTGGGGCACATAGTTCTTGAAGTCTGTGTCCACAGGGACCTGGGTATCTGAATATATGCCGGCCAGGGAAAGGAGTAGGGCTATAGCCAAAACGAGCTGCCACCTCTCAATGCAAAAGCCTGAGATTCCATCCAGCATCCTCTCAAAGATCGTCTCCTCTTCCCTCCGGCTGCCTTCTCCCCGGTCGCCTGCATTCGTATCTTGGGTCGAATGCTTATCTATTGGCTGGTGGTTCAAGCGCTTTCCCACGGCAATGTAGAGGATGGTCACCCCCACGAAGAGGGCAGAGAGGAAGCAGAGGATCAGTCCGATCAAGCAGAGCAATCCGAAGTCCCTGATCATGGGGATGGAGGATGTGAGCAGAGAGATAAAGCCAATGGAGGTTATGATCAGGGCGATGATCACCGGTTTGGTGACGTGTTTGACCGTTTCTACCACCGCTTTTTGCGGCTGGCCGGTGCGAGTGAACTCCTCATTTATCCGGTTTTGGAACTGGATGGCATAGTCGATGCCTATGCCTATCAGGACTGGAAATGCGGACATCGACACCATGGTGAATGGTATATGCAAGAGGCCCATGGCACCGAAGGTCCAGCCAACCCCCAGGAAGACGATTGGTATAGGAAGTAGGGACCACTTCACCTGGTTGAAGGTGATCAGCAATGCTACGATCATCAGAAAAGCTGCCAGGAGAAGAATGGGACCGTTGCTCTCGGCCATCTCTGCAGTTATCGAATTCATCAGGGCAGGATCGCCGGTGACCGTCAGCCTGGTGTCAGCAGGAAAGCTGGCCAACAGCAGCTGGCCTTTTGTCTCCTGGTACAGCTCCCCTTGCTCGCTTTCCGTGAGGGAGACCGGCAGCTCTATGGAGAGCATGGTATGGCTGCGATCGGGCAATATAGCCGCCAATATGAGATCGTCCGCGGACAGGATCTCATCTATCCTCTCCTGATCGGGAATGGCTCTTATTCCGCTGCTCTCTTTCTCTGTATCGGCCACTATATCGGCTATGCTGGTGACGGAGAGGACATCCGGAGCCTCTTTCATCTTATCGGAGAAGGTGAGCATCGACCGGAGGACCTCTGGCTTTGCCACATCATCCGCCTCGATCAATACGGCGATGGATGCGGTTCCAAAGTTCTGCACATAGAGATGGTCATAGACCTGATAAAGGGCGGAGTCCTTGCCCACCATGCTTTCGGTGGTCAGCCCTTGCATCTCGATCTGTTGGGCATAGTGGACGGCGCTGAGGGTGATGAGCAGTGTGGCAAAGATGATAATAATGGGATTGTCTGAGATCCACCGGCCGAGCTGTTCTGAGCCGTTCATTGCATATGCCTCGTTTCCTCTTTGAACTGCCATAGCCCGGGATCTTCCCGAGCCAGCATGGCAAAAGTTCGGATATTATCGACCAATCGAAACATGCGAAAGATAGATAAAAGTTGTGGTCTTCTCTATATTGATGGAGCAAGAGGCAAGAGCCGTCTTGAAGAGGCATATGATAGATGCCTGTGTCAAAGGGGCCAATAACCGCGGCTGCTGTGATGCAGTTGGGGTTTTGCAGGGCACACTCTTTCTGACGGGTGTTCCCCTGTCCATGGACCAGCTGGTGGAGGAGACTGGCTACAGCAAGTCCACGGTTAGCACCAATATGGGCATCTTAGAGAGGATAGGCCTGGTCAAGAGGGTGGTCATACCGGGCGATAAGAGATATCACTATATTCCAGTCACAGATGCCGATTCGTTGAGGGGAGATATGATAGCCAACATCCGCCAGAATCTGCAATGCATACTGAATGCACTTGACCGAACGGAGGCAGATCTGAGGGCCTGGGAGAGTCCAGACCCATCGGTCATGCAGAGGATTGAGGAAATTAGGCATTTTTATCGGCAGAACGATAAGTTGTTGGATCTGATATCAAGGCACAATACCGAGGATTTGATCCAGCTGCTAGAGACGTCCTTCTGAGGGTATGAATTTTTTTAAATGGAATGAAATAAACATTTTTCTACTATGATTAGCTCGAAGCTTAGACCAGAGGGCTTCATCGATTTTGAATACGTTATAAGGTGCATTCAATACATTGATTAAGGAGTTGATATGTTAATGAACTGAAGAGCTGAAATATAATGGATTTTAATTGGAGAGGAGCTTTAGGCATTGGGATCTTGAAGAGATGATCGGTCAGATGCAGTGGCGCATAGATAGTTGCACGAATGGCGAGGGTGATGATCAGTCGCGGATCGCCCTCTTTAAGAGCGATCTGGATAGGATCTCTGCCCGTTTATGTGAGCCAAATAGCAGTAATCTTGGCAATACCCTCCTAGATGATCTGATTTCAGATAATCCTTGCTGCCTCTTTTTGCAGGATCGAGGTCTTCGCTACACCTGGCTTTCATTTGAGAGGCCTCCTGGAATGGATGGCTTGCTGGCCCTGGGAAAGACGGATGAGGATATTTTTTCGCCAGCGGAGGCAGATCGGCAAAGGAGGATCAAAGAGAGGGTGATAGAGACTGGGAATCCCGCCCGGGGCGAGGTCCATATCTCGAAGGATGGGATGGAGCAATATCTTGATTACGTCTACTATCCCTGGCAAGACGAAGACGGAAGGACTCTGGGTGTGGCAGGCTGCATCAAGGATGTAACCGAGCGAAGGATAGCCCAGATCCAGCTGCAAAGAATGGTGCAGTCGGTGGAAAGCTCTCCAACAGCGATCGTTTTATTTGATTTCGAGGGCAGGATCGAGTATGTAAATCCCCTCCTCCTTCAAAGCTGTGGATATGATGATGCCTCTCCTGTGATGGGCTGGTCAATATTCGATTTCACCAATGAGGATGGCAAAAGCAAGCTGCGAGAGGTGATCATTCCTGTCCTTCTATCCCAAGGGAATTGGCAGGGAGAGCTGCCCATACAGGGGACTGACGGACAATATTATACTGCAGAGATGATCTGCACCAGGATCGCGGCGTACTCTGGAGGTTCAGTCTATTTCCTGGCCAACTTCTGCCATTTATCCGATAGCATGAGGGCTGAAGAGGCACTGCTTTTAGATGAGTCGGGGCTGGGGGCATTGCTCCAGCTTAATCCGATGGATGAAGCCTTCCTCAAGGAGCTTGCCGACTATGCTATTCAAGCGGGTGCAAAGCTCACTGGCTCGAGATTTGGCTATCTCACCTTTATGGATGAAAGCGAGGGCATCATTTTCATGAGCCACTGGTCCAAAGATCCCCTGCCTGAGGATGGCGCGGATCGGAGCAAGATGGCATATCATCTGGGTGAGCCCTGCCTCTGGGGCGAGTCCCTGAAAAGGCGTCGAGCGGTGATCGTCAATGACAATTCCATTTATTGCGGCAAATCTCACCTCTCGCCGGATGAGGCTTGGGTCCTGCGATATATCAGCGTTCCCATCATGGATAAGGGAAAGATCGCCATCGTAGCTGCAGTCGGCAATAAGGAGGAGGAATATAATGATGCCGATGTGCGCCAGCTCACATTGCTCATGAGCGGCATGCACAAGCTCATTCAGAAGCGCAGGACCGAGGAGGAGCTGCGCCAGCGGGACCTGCTGCTCAGGAGGGTGGCCACCGCCACCACAAATCATCTTCTTGCCACCGATCCTGATGCTATCAAGAAAGCTCTGGGAATTCTGGGGATTTCAATAGGCTCTGATCGGATTACGATCCTGGAGAGCGCTGAATGGACGGGCACCGAGTCCGTATTTGAGGAGTCGATCCAGTGGCTTAGGGAGCCTGCAGAGCCATTCCGGGGAAGGATCTCCTGGGACCAATTCATCGGATGGCAGGATGCTCTCTCCCGCGGCAATCCCATTCAGGGCATAACATCCAAGGTCATCGATCCGGGACGGAAGCTCCTGGAGGATAACGGTATCATCTCCTTTCTCCTTCTGCCTGTATTCATCGAGAGGCGTTTTTGCGCCGTCATCTCCATTGATGACTGCCATTTTGAGCGGCGGTGGACGGAGAACGAGGTAGCAATTCTACAGGCGGCAGCGGAAAGCATAGGAAATGCTTTGCTGCGCCGGCGGACTGAGGTGGCCCTGAGGGAGAGCAAGAGAATGCTCACCACCCTTATGAGCAATCTGCCTGGGATGGCTTATCGCTGCAGGAACGATCGCCAAAGGACCATGGAGTTTGTAAGCGATGGATGCCTGGAGCTGACCGGCCGCCCATCACCCGAGCTTCTTCATAATAGCGCAATTTCGTATGCCGATCTGATCCATCCTGATGACCGGGATCGCGTCTGGAGTGAAATCCAGCAGGAAACGGAAAAGGGAACTCCGTTCCGTCTCACCTACCGGATTAATGCAGGCTCAGAAACGAAATGGGTCTGGGAACATGGTCAGGGGATCTTTGACGCCTCTGGAAAGCTTCTCGCCCTTGAGGGCTTCATCCATGATATCACTGAGAGGAAGCTGGCAGAGGATGTGCGGAAAAGGACCCAGGAAGAGCTGGAGATGAGGGTATCAGAGAGGACTGCCTGGCTTTTGAGGATCAACAGGGCCCTCAACGAGGAGATGTTAGAGCATAAGGAGACGGAAAAGAAGCTTCTTCAGGCTCAGCAGGCAGCGGATGCAGCATCCCGCTCGATGGGGGATTTTTTGGCCTACATGAGCCATGAGATACGCACTCCCATGAACTCTGTTATCGGTCTTGCCGGCTTGCTGCTTGAAACCAATCTGTCGCCTGAGCAGCGCGATTACGTGCAGACCATTCACAGCAGCGGCGATGCCTTGCTGAGCATCATCAATGATATCCTCGACTTCTCCAAGATCAACGAGGGAAAGATGAAGCTGGAGCTCGAGCCCTTCTCCCTGCGCAAGTGCATTGATAGATCTATCAACATGGTGGCGGCAAAGGCGGCTGAGAAGGGTCTGGAGATGGGGTTCTATCTGGATGATCTCGTCCCTCAGACCGTAGTTGGAGACTCAGTCCGGCTGCAGCAGATCCTGGTCAATCTCCTGGGCAATGCGGTCAAGTTCACAGAAAGGGGCATGGTATCCCTTGAGGTGAAGATGGGTGACGAACCAGGAATGCTACACTTCTCAGTGACCGATACCGGCATCGGCATCTCCAAAAGCGACATGAAAAAGCTGTTTCACTCCTTCAGCCAGGTAGATGCCTCCACCAGCAGAAAATACGGTGGCACTGGCCTGGGCCTGGCCATCAGTCGCATGCTGGTGGAGCAGATGGGGGGAAGGATATGGGTGGAGAGCGAGATGGGGAGCGGCTCCACATTCCATTTCCAAATAAAGGTTGAGGAATCATCCGGGGATGATGCATCCAATCGAATCCTGGCGGGCAAGAGGATAAGCGCGATAAAACCCGGCTATCAGGAGGTTGATCACCGGGATTTGAAAATTCTGCTGGCTGAGGATAATCCGGTCAACATGAAAGTTGCTCTCCTCATGCTCAATAAGCTGGGATACAAGGCAGATGTGGTCTCCAACGGGGAAGAGGCGGTTCAGGCTCTGAGCCATAAGCATTATGATGTGGTTTTAATGGATGTGCAGATGCCTAAGATGGATGGCCTGGAGGCGACAAGGGCTATATTGGATATGAATCTGGCTGCACGCCCACGAATCCTGGCAATGACCGCTTATGCTCTGGAGGGGGATCGGAAGAGATGTCTGGACGCCGGCATGGATGGCTATATCTCCAAGCCAGTGCAGATCGATGAACTCCGGGCCGCCCTTCAGGCATTAAATATCGGCCGCCAGAGGGCGGATTGAGCGGGGGAGGATCCCCTCACCGGAGCATCACCTTGCTCATGGTCACCAGGAAGAGGGCCATTAGCAGCCATCCGGCCAGGGTCTCAAAAACGGTCAGGAACTCGAAGCCCTCAATGATGCTGATGTTCTGGGGGGCCCGGCCAAGAAACCACATGCTGCTGAAGTAGAAGGCATCGTTTATCGATATGCTGCTACCGGGGCTTGCAGAAGCAGAAGGTTGCAGGGCGTGTGCTCCCCAGAAGATCGCTGTGAAGAGGATGATCAGAGACAGGCTGAGGATCACGGTGTGGGATGGACGGACTCCATAGCCGCAGGAGAGCCAGGCCAGGCGGTCGATGATTCTGGGAAATGCCTTCGTGGTCCGGGCATGCTTCTCCTTTCGATACTGATAGTAACAGTCGTCCTCGTCCTCGAACTGCTCCAAGTTTCTGAAGTTCTTTATCAGGGTGAGATAGACTGAGCCGTTGTAGGGCAGATGTTCGCGGATGGTGTTCCAGCGGACCACAATGCGGTTGTAGTTCAGGTCCTTTAGGTGGATGCTGGCGTCCTCTTCGAAGATGGCGTCGGAGAGCCGCAGGGTGTACACCCTGGCATTGGAGAGGTGAAAGCTGCGATGGAATTTCGCCCGGCCGAAGTCACCATCGTTGAACCTGGCTCGGGAGAAGTTGGCCTCGGTAGTGAAATGAGCGCGGGAGAAGTTGGCTTCCCCGTGAAACTGGGCCTGGGAGAAACCGGCGTCTTCCTGGAAGAAGGAGTCAGAGAAGTTGGCCGCCTGAGAGAATACGGTGCCGTCAAAATCCACCAGCCCCTGAAAGGCGGAGTGGTCGAAGAACACATTTCCCTTGATCACAGAGTACTCTATCTTGATTATCGATTCTACGATCTTCCGCTTGTTTCTGTTCAAAGGTAGGTCCAGATTGTGCAGGTCCAGGTCACCGTAGATGATGACATTCTCATACTCAACCGGCTTGCCCTCTTCTATCCTTTTGTGGATCTCCTCTGCCTTGATCATCAGAAGGCTATCGACCATAAGCGTAATGAGTATTCGATAAATGCAGATATGCCTTTCGCTCGACCGGTCTATGCCTCGCCTCTTCCCAGGAGCATCTCCTCGATCCAGTCCCAGTCGTGCTCATAGATGTGGGCAGAGGAGCTGGTGGTGGAGATGGAGCCCGGCTGGGCACCCACTTCTCGTGCTGCATATTCCAGCAGCCTGGCCAGACCGTAGAGGTTGGCGGGATAGGCCCCGGCGAAGTCATGGCTGCGAAAGAAGATGGCCAGGTGCAGCCTGCCGCCGCGTAATTTGAAATCATCAACGATCATGCAGGGGACTTCATTCCTCTCCCCATCCACCGGGGGGATCCAGGTCACTGACGTGGCCCGGCGGGTGGCAGGAGATTCCTTCAGCCGTTGAATGGCCATATCGATCTGATCCAGGGGTGGGGTGCCTGGCAGGCGCCAGGCGCGCAGCCTCTCGCCATAAGTATACTCAAATCCGGGATTGTCGCCGCAGAGCAGTTGATGGGCATACTCCTCCAGCCGCTCCTCATTCCAGGAGTACTCCTCCGGAATCATCTCTTGATATGGATTCTCCACCACTACCTGCAAGGATAGAAGCTCTCGTATCTTGGTCCCTCTCTCATCCGAGATCTCTTCACCCTGTCTCCAGATGAGGTTCAGACCTCGATGCCAGGCATCGGAGATGGAGCGGGCGCGTATAAACCTGCCCAGCCCATTGCTCTTCAGCTCTGATGATGCCGTATGCGGCAAGATCTGTCCACCCCTCCGTCCATGTGTTGTTAATCCACTTTTCAACATATCAAGATAACCCTCTTCGCCAGATGACTGGTGAGATGGTGGATCGCCAAGCCCAGTTCGCTGTAGCTGAACTCTATCTCGATCAATCCTGAGTATGCCATTAACAATATGATTATCAATATTAACTCAATAAATATTAGCAAAGCTATGAGAAATAAGCCGAATCCCGGCGTGCGAATGACCTCAAATGCAAAGTCCCACAGAGTCCTTCCCACAACCATATGAATCCTCACAGAGAGCAACAGGAAGTGTTACTGTCCAAAGGCTATAAAGTGTAGCAATGAGGGAAGGGCGAAAGTGAGTTACACGGGAAAAGATACTTTAATAAGGGCTTTGAAATATCTTTGCTGATGGGTGACTTTGAGTGGGCAATGGTCAATTCTCTAAACTCCTTCTTCGAGAGGGAAGGCATTAAAGCCATAGCCTACCGGCTCCGACAGTCGCGGTTTGCCACCCAGCTGGCCGATATCCTGGTGGACTCTAAAATTGCCGAGTACTACCTGGCAATCGAATGCAAAAGCCTTGATGCCCGCAAGACCCGGTCGCTTTATTTCAAACAGCACTTCAGCGAGGCCTCCGGCGGCCATCAGATAGAGAGGGAGACGGATTTCATCACCCGTTCTGGCCGTCAGGGCATACTGGCGGTGGAGCTGCGTTATGGGGTGGGGAAGAGCAGAACTGCCCATCTCGTCCCCTGGGGGCAGATATTCGACCGCTACAATGAGGGTGAGGCGGGGATAACATTGCAGGAGGTCCAGGTCAATCCTCCACTGGAGAGAAGGGGTGGAGCTTATGAGATATCCCGTCTGGACATACTCAGGATCACCGGATACTATGATCTGGCAGGTAACGGTCTCTTGCATGAGGCCGATCTTTACCCCGAGGACCTCAGTTTGGAGGAGTAAGCGGTGCGGGACAGATCTGAAGGCCCGGAAATCAGTGGCTGGATTCCAAGCCAGCAATTTTCAAAAGCTTTATCTCACTAAAAAAACCGAATCAAATATCGACAGAATCATGCACAGGAGTGAAAGGATATGACCCGAACAGAGGATTTCTTGAGGGAGGCGTTTGCCGGCGAATCTGGAGCGAACAGGAAGTACAGCATATTTGCCGCTCAGGCGGATAAGGAGGGCTACGCTCAGGCCGCCAGGCTCTTTCGGGCCGCTGCCGAGGCGGAAGCGGTGCACGCAGCCAACCACCTGCGCGCCCTAAAGGCCATCAAGACCACCAAAGAGAATTTGCGTGAGGCGATCGCCGGAGAGACGCATGAGTTCAAGGATATGTATCCAGAGATGATAGCTATAGCAAAGGAGGAGGGCGCCCGGGATGCTGAGAGGTCGTTTAACTATGCCAATGCGGTGGAAGAGCATCATGCCTGGCTATATCATGATATGCTCGAGGGGCTGGATATCCAGAAGGAGCCATTCCCCTATTACGTCTGCCCGGTATGCGGCATGACTGTGGATCACAAGGCTCCCGACAAGTGTCCGGTCTGCGGGGTCAAAGGAAGCATGTTCAAGAAGATCGAATAGAGCAAAACGGATTTATCCTGCACCCCCATAATCATCCATATGAGATATCTAATGATTCTGGCAATGGCCCTGCTGCTTTCAAGCTCTTGCGCTTTATGCCAGTCAACTGACCGCTCCCAGGATGATCCGGTATCAACCATTTTGAGGGAGCTGGTGGTCGCATCATCGGACGACCTGAAATCCTACACCTTCTCCATGGAGATGGAGCAGGATAAGACGCTTGAGAACCTCTCTTCTGGCCAGTCTCAGCAGGTTCAAACCCGGTCCATCGGCTTTGGCCTGGTAAATGTGACCGATCAGGCCCTAAAGCTCGTCATGGCCACTCTGACTTTTATTCCCGGTGATGAAGGCAACTCCACGGCATCAGCCCTGGAAGAGTATCTGCAAAACGACACCATTTATATGAAGATGGATGGCAACTGGACCGCTATGGAGCTATCCGGATTGGGTGATGCATGGTCCCAACAGAATTCCCTGGACCAGCAGATCGATATGCTCAATCAGTCCCGGCTCACTTTAGTCGGCTCGGAGATGGTGGGGGACGAGGACTGCTATAAGGTGCGAGCAGAGATTGACATTGCCTCTTATGCTGATCCCCTTTCCCAGGAGGTGGCTTCCATTGTGCCATTCATCCCCCTGAATTTCTCCGATATCCTGCGTAATATGACCATGGAGGTCCATTACTGGATATCCAAAGAGAGTCAGCTCTTAAAGAGGGCGGATGTGTTTGAGACCCTTTATATGACTCCCCAGTCACTGGGATTGCAGCCATCAGAGGAGGAGAACATGGCGGTTCGCATGAGCTCCACCACTTCCGTGGTCTTCGATGGATTCAATGAGAGCGTAAATATCGTTCTGCCGCCCGAGGCCAGCGCTGCTCAGCTCTTCAATATGTCATCTTATCCTGAGAGCGAGGCGGTTGCAGTCTCTTTATTGGATCAGGACGGACTGAACGAGACTGCGGTCATCGAGGCGCTCCCCGCAACGGTGTCCGATGATGCTCTGCCCCAGGATGAGGCAAGCGTTGTTCTGCCGGAAAACCAGTCCCTCTCGGCCTGAGGGCTCACAATAGGACGATTGCGCCATCCGAATCGAGCCTTCACCTGTTCGATCAGCGCAGCTGATCATCCTGGGTGGGCTCAACCATACCTTTTCCGAGAAAAAACTCACAAGCTGCAGAGCCCTTGCAGCTCTATCGAATAGTTATTATATGCCATACTCCTTATCGACCTTTCAACGCTCAGCAAGCACTGATGGTGCGACAGATGGCAACCTTGGACAGAGATAAAGTATCAACGGCCGGCGATAACTGTGACCAGCAAACAGATCCTGAAATAGACAAGGACTTTGCCCACCAGGTCATGGCAACTGTAGGGCAGGGAATTGTGGTAAGCAGTGAAGGATGGCGCTTTGAATACGTAAATCCTGCCTTTGCCCGCATGGTAGGCAGGATGCCAAAAGAGCTTATTGGCAGATCCATGGATGAGTTAATCCACCTCCAGGACCTCCCTATCCTATTCAAGGCAAGGTCAAGGCGGCAGGCGGGAGAGACATCTTCCTACGAGGCCAGACTGATACGGTCCGATGGATGTGTGTTCCCCGTTCAGGTAACCGGCACGCCGCGCTGGCAGGATGGCAAATTTTTTGGATCCATTGTCGCAGTCACAGACTTAACAGAGCGCAAAAGGTTTGAGGACGAACTCAAGAAAAGAGAAGCCGAGAACAGGTTGCTCCTCGATTCAATTCCCGATTCCATCTTTCTCCTCGACAAAGAGGGCAACTTCCTTGATTATAGAACCCCCAATTCTTCAATCCTTTACGCCCCTGCGGAGCTGTTCATGGGGAAGAATATACACAGTATAATGCCGCAGGATCTGGTAGAGTTAACGATGAATAATCTCGAGATGGCAAGGCAAAGCGGAAAAATGCAGGTCTTCGAATATCAGCTGCCGGCAAATGGTGAGATAAAACATTTTGAGGCGCGCATTAACCTCTGCGAAGGGGGGGATTTCCTGGCACTGGTACGGGACGTGACAGAGCGCAAAAGGTCTGATGAGATGCTCTGGAAGGCCAAAGAAGAGGCTGAGGCTGCTGCCAAAGCCAAAAGCGAGTTTTTGGCCAACATGAGCCATGAGATAAGAACCCCTTTAAACGCCGTCATAGGCCTGACAGGGCTTCTCCTTGATACCGATCTGACTCCTGAACAAAGGAATTACTTGGAGATCGTCAGGAACAGCAGTGATTCATTGCTCAGCGTCATAAACGACATACTGGACTTCTCCAAGATCGACGGAGGCATGATGGAGCTTGAGCATAGCCCCTTCGATCTGCGCAGATGCATAGAGTCTACAATGGACCTGATGGTGACAAGAGTGGCGGAAAAGGGGCTGGTGCTAAAAGTTGTCCTGGACGACCAATTGCCGACGATGCTGGTGGGCGATGCCAGCCGGCTCCGCCAAGTGCTAGCAAACCTATTGAGCAATGCCGTCAAGTTCACAGATAAAGGATTTGTAGAGGTCTCAGTTAGAGGAAATGCCATTCCGGAAGGATTTGAGCTTCGCTTCGATGTGTTGGATACTGGCATTGGCATGCCCCAGGATAAGCTGGACCGCCTGTTCATGCCGTTCAGTCAGATCGATTCATCAATAACTCGAAGATATGGTGGCACGGGCCTGGGACTTGCCATCTCAAAGCGCCTTGTGGGGATGATGGGGGGAAGGATCTGGGCTAAAAGCAATCCAGGAGTGGGCAGCACATTCACATTTACAATAAAAGTCAAACTGCCATGCATGCAGCCGGTGCAACATGAGGTCAAGGACTTAAAACCTGATATAAAGCCTCCAATCGAGGGACATTTTCAACAGGCCCTACCTTTGAGCATACTTCTTGCCGAGGATAACGCCGTCAACCAGATGGTTTTGCTGCAGATGTTGCGCAAGATCGGCTACCAGGCAGATCTTGCTTCCAATGGTTTCGACGTCCTGGCGGCCCTGGATAGGCAGGCCTACGACGTTGTTCTGATGGATATACAGATGCCCGACATGGACGGCTTTGAGGCAACCAGGAGGATTTTGGCGCGTTTCCCCAAGATGAAGCGCCCCAGGATCATCGCACTCACTGCTCATGCTTTAAATGGAGATAGGGAGAGATGTCTGGAAGCAGGCATGGACGGCTATCTCAGCAAGCCTGTAAAGATAGAGGATCTGCAGTCAGCGCTGCGGCCCACAGGGCATTGAAACAAGTCTTTCCCCAATCAGGCTTGCCTATGATCCGCCTGGTTTTTCATCTTTTGGGCATGATCCCTGCCTGAGGATCATGTTTTTTTTGGCTTTTCGCTGAATTAAGTGGGTGGGCCCAGCAGAGATTATAGCCTCTGTTTCTCTGTGTCTCTGCGGTTGGGTCAGAGCATAGCGTTTCACCACGAAGGCGAAAAGATACAGAGAATTTCCAATTCAAGTTCACCCATGCCAAGTGGCGAGGGGCCGCTCAATGTCCCGGGTAGCCAGCCGAGCCGCCCTCGATGGGGCCCGCGTCCTCGTAGCCCTGCCGCTGTCCAGTTCCTGCCAGGCGAGTGAGTGTCTGGGGATGAAACACCAGACTGAGAGCGTTCAAGGCGTGCTCTGCCGTCCTCTTCTCCGCCAACCAGGCGAGCGTCTTCTCGTCCTTGGCCTCATCCTCATGCACGAATACCTCCAGGATATGCTTGTTGGTCATGAGCTGGGCCATGATCAGGCCGCTGGATGCCTCATGGGCGCACATCTTGTCCTTATCTGCGGGGCCGGGCATCCCTAAAGCGATGACGATATCGCAATCATCTTCCTCCAGCAGCCTTTTGGCTGCCACAGGCAGGTCTTTGATTCCGGGGACGGTGTAGCGGACGATCTGGACTGATGCCTCCTTCTTGATGGTGCTCACTGCCGCCCGGGCCATATCGACCCGGGCGAAGGTGGTGTCGGCAATGCCGATGCGTTTCATAAAAGTACAGTTGGATGAATTGGCTTTTAGGTTTATCGGCATCATCTGGACCGCAGAGCACTCTTGAGTGCCTGCTGGCTGCTAGATGAGAGGCGGCAGCATAAGCGTGAACTGAGCGAAAGAATTAATTAGTATTAATATCTTCGCTACAGTTCCGTGGCCAGGGGCGGCTTTTCCTAACAATCTTCCTCCTTTACCTTTCGCCGCTCTCGGCCCTCTTCTCATTATTTTCATTGTCAGGATGACTGGATTTGCGGTCATGTGGCTATTATGGATAGATTATGGATGTGGACCAAAAGATTGAAGCATATTTGTGGTTGGGTGAGCTTTGGCGCGTCAAATATCAGCCCGATTTTTTAGTGCCGCACTGAAATTTGTTGGATGAACGCTCCCCGGGCAGAGGGCGGGAGGCAAAAGGGCTGCTAATTCTCCCGCCCCCTGAGCGTTCTTCCGGCCCGAAATTGACTCTCTCCAGGCGTCCAGACATATAGGGCCGATGAGATCGTTCATCCTGCTCTCTCTGCAGATCTGCAGACAAGATTGCGGTCATATCTCTGGCCGCAAAGTCGAACAGTGCTCTTTCTGAGCTTTTGCTTCCCTATCATCTCATTCTGGATAGACGAAGGCTCCATTTTCAGTCGGATCGTAGTCCAGTTTCATCAGATCGCTGAGGAACTCTCTATGGACCTGGACCGGATCGACATCCTGGAACTGCTCCGGGTAGAGCCACTTGGCCACGGTCAATGCACCCACCACCAGCTGGGGGCCGATGGAGAAGTCTCCGGAGATGATATGGACCCGTCCATCCCTCACTGCGGATATATTTCCGAATCCCTCGGTTTTCATGATCTCATCGTAGTAGGCCTTCATCGATTCGGGGTCGCTTGACTTGTAGCCGCCCTTATAGGAGAGGCCGATGATGACCTGAGGATCCTTATCGATGACGAACTCCGTCTCCAGATCTTTGTTGCCTTCCATATAGCCGCTGGCGATGTTTATGCCGCCTGCCAAATCCACCAGATCGGTAAAGCCGGTGCCGCTGGCATAGGCCCAGCGGGCAGTGGGACCGGTGTCGGCGCTTCTTTCCCTCTCCATGAGGACCCTCACCCTGTCTTCGTCCTCTATTCTTGCTGCCTTATCCTGGATCTCTCCGATGTAGCGATCATACCAATCCAGATATCTTTGGGTTGAATCGGGATCGTCCAGCAGGAATCCCAGCACTGCCATCTCCTCTCTTAAGCTGGATGATCGGGATAGGTCGAATCTGAGCACCGCCATTCCCTCTGGCAGCTTGTCCTCAAGCGCATCGGTCGATGGAGCATTGGTAAAGGTGACCACCAGATCGGGCTGCAATGAGATTATGCTCTCGATATCCGGCTCGCTTGTGGTGCCCACAGCGGGAAGCTGGCTCAGCCTGGGAAAGAGCTCCACTCTCTCTCCTACGGTATTGTCCACTCCTACCGCCTTCTCCTCCCCGCCCAGCACGGCCAATGCAATGGCATGGCGCATGTTAAGGGTCAGGATACGCTCCAGGGGCAGCTTCAGAGTCAGGTTCTGCTGGTTGCCATCGATCAGGCTGATCCTCTCCGCTCTGTCTTCTATGAGCTCCTCAGCCAGCTGAAGGTCGGACAGATCCACAGTGCCATCCAGGTTAACATCGGATAGCATGGTGGCCTCCTTTGAGCCATTTATGATCTCCTGGATGTAGTCGATATCTGTTTGGTCTATTCTGTCGTCCATATTGGCGTTGCCGAAGATATTCAGGGTGAAATCGGAGCCGATCGCTATGCCAGCCATTGATGCGGTCAAGGCGATCAGCAGTGTTGAGGCGATCCATATTGGTCTATTCATGAAATTCCTCCTGAGGTTCATTTAATTATACCAAACATTTGCTTCTTATTATCTTATACGAATCAATCAGGCATTTATAGCTATCTGCGATGAATAATCCGGGCTATGTCTGTTCTCATGCCCGCAGAGCAAAAAATAGATTTTAGCGATTGAAGCTGGATTTAGATCTTGAAATTCTCCTCCCCACTGATCGCTTCCATCTGGCTCTGACAGGCTTTCAGCTCCTCGGGGCTGCCCTTCACTACCATCCAGACCGCTCCCTCTGCCCCTCCTACCCCGCCTGCGGCCAGGATCTCCGCTTTGGCTCCAGATAACAGCCTTATGGCCTCGATCTCGGTGAAGACCTCACCTGGCAGGGGCAGAAGCCTGTGGCCAATGCTGCCGGGGGCGTTCAATCGCGCCGCCAGGTCGATCAGATCTCCTGGTATGCGTTTTTCCAGCCCCACGGGAAGGATCAGACTCACCCTGCGGCCGACTGCCGCCTGCAGGGCGGCGATTGCCGTGCCGCCCTGGGGATGGCCGATCAAAACTCCTGCCTGATGGTGGACGAGATCCAGAGCATTGGCCCCCTTGAGGATGAGATCTCCCTCCTTCAGTCTGGCGGAGACATCGAATATGGTAGCGCCCTTCATCCAGATCCCCTCCTCTATCACCACGTCTCCAGGAAAATGGCTCTGGTCGGCCAGCCTGCCTTCAATTGTGGTCCTTCCCGGCAGGAGGGTGACCCCGCGGAAGAACCGATTTTTAGAGAAGCCCTCCTCCTGGCCCAGTGCCTTTAGAATCTCCTCTGCAACATAGCCGTTGGTAGTGCCGGCGATGATGACTATGGTATGGGAACGCATCGCTTCTAAAATGGCAGGGTGGGAGGCCAATGCTTTAGCAATCAGCCTTTTTCCTGCCGCCGGGGTGAGGACGAACTGGTACATACCATTAGTGTGGCATCTTGATCAAGATAAATCCAATGACCAGAGATCTGGGGGGAATTGCACTCTCTCCCTTCAACCGATAGAATTAATAAGCATAATAGCACCGCTACTGGTTTGTGGCCAGGGGCGGCTTTTCCTTACAATCTCTTCCTTTACCTTTTGCCGCTCCCGGCCCTCTCCTCATTGCATCCAACCATCCGAACGGCTGGACCGAGGAATCTTATGGCAATTATGAGAAGATCAATTTGTCGGACGAATCCCCCAGGGGCAAAAGGCTTTCATCTGATATCTTCGAGCATAAAGGAGCCTGTTCTGCTGCAAAAATGATGCCCCGGAGGCCAAAGACCAAGGTCACCGCATTCGCCACTCCAGAATCCTTCCATCCTCCTCCGGGTCTCGGCTGCGTCCTTCTATCTGGCGGCCGCAGTAAGGGCAGACCAATCCCGGCGAATGTTCTGCTTCCTTTCTCTGGGCCTGCACCTGGACAAATCCCATGGCCAATAGCCCTGCTGGCAGGGCAAACAGGCCAATTCCCAGGATGACCACCACCGAGCCGATCAGCCTGCCCCAGGGAGTGATTGGATAGATATCTCCATACCCTACAGTGGCTAGTGTCACAATGCCCCACCACATGGCATCAGGAATGGAGGCGAAGGCCTCGGGCTGGGCGTCATGCTCCGCCTCGTACATCAAGCCGGCGGATGTGATAAGCAGAACGATTATGGTGAAGAGCATAAGGCCGATCTCCTCCTTCTTCAGCCGGAGGACGTCATCGAATGTCTGCAGGGCGCGCGAGTAATGGGCCAGCTTCAAAATCCGGAAGAGACGGAAGAGGCGCATGGCTCGAACGAACCTCAGATCGGCGATGACGAATGGAAGATAGAAGGGAAGCACAGCTATAAGGTCCACCATAGCCAGGGGAGTTATCGCAAAGCGCAGTCTGTTGCCCTGAGGAGCGCGGTATCTTGGATCTTCAATGCAGCTCCAGATGCGCAGGATATACTCGATGGTGAATATTCCTATGGAAAATACATTGAATGCTTCAAAAATGGGTCCGTAGGCGGAGTAGAGCCATTGCACCGTCTCCATGATCACCGCTACGACATTGAGAACCACTAAAAGCATGAGTGCGAGGTTGACCCGATTCGGCCAGCCGTTTGCATGGTTCTCCTCTTCCAGGATCTCATATATCCAGCGCCTATAGCTCTTGGGCATCCAGGCCTAGCTTATGTTCATCTTAATATATACGAACTTGCCTCTTTTTCAGCATGCGTGCTGCTCTCCTTCAGCAGACCGTCCTGCCCTGCCAGGATCTGAAAAACCTTTCTCAAGCCCTCTATTTGGCCAGCTCCGCTCTTGAGATGGGTGCAGAGATACTGGTCTATCCGGAGCTCTTCCTATCCGGATTTTGCTATGAGCCTAAAGATCGCTTCTGGGAAAGAGGGACCCGCGCATTTGAGGAGCTCGATCCCTTCCGTGCTCTGGCAAAAGATTCTGACTGCCTG
>ENA-UOOH01000057-UOOH01000057.1-fermentation-metagenome-genome-assembly--contig:-NODE-57-length-117651-cov-10.588268_pt1 | contig 117651 bp, 110 predicted proteins | sample MGYA00245778_ERZ724025 | MGnify/ENA primary metagenome ERZ724025 (study PRJEB28704, sample SAMN03018313) | fermentation metagenome | biome: anthropogenic terrestrial biome; feature: soil... | reverse complement strand
TATCAGGGTTCTCCAAGCGGTTTCCTTCTCTCAACTGTCAAAGTCGGGATTATATTTTCAAAACACTCTCTATGTCAAGAAACACTGTCCTTCTAAATACTTCTAATTAAGTTTAAAATCTGCTAATATATATACTGGGTCTATATCCATGCTTACTTTTATTCTCTTTCTATTGCATTTTTTTATGCTATATTTTCTCTATCTTTCTCACTTATCGAGATATTAATATTTTTTTATAATTTTCTCACCAATATACAGGAGGCTATTTTTAATGTCCCTAGATCATGATTATGAATCCTTATTTGATAAGGTTTTGCTATCCTTTCGCAGTGAGATCGGTACAACCAGTTTTGACATTTGGTTTCCCCGGGTTTCATACAATACATTTCGCGATGATAAACTTTATATAATGGTCCCCAATACTCTTACCCGTGAATGGATTGAATCTCGATATTTGGACGCTCTGCAAAAAAAATTCCGCGCTATAAGCAACCAAGATATCTCTTTGATTCTAATTACTGAACCATTGGTGGAGAAGGATGGTTATATTTCTCCGTTAAATCCCAAGTACACTTTTAACACTTTTGTGGTTGGTAACAGCAATCGTTTTGCCCACGCAGCTTGTTATGCGGTAGGTGAAGCACCGGCACGGGCTTATAATCCCCTCTTTATCTATGGCGGAGTTGGCCTGGGGAAAACTCACCTTATGCAAGCTATTGCGCACCGTATTTTGTCTAATAAGCCATCTTTTTCAGTGATGTACGTCTCCTCCGAACAATTTACCAACGAACTTATCAGTGCTATAAAAGACGACTGTACACCTGCCTTCCGGAATAAATACCGTAATATTGATGTTTTATTGATAGATGATATTCAGTTCCTGGCTGGAAAAGAGAGAACTCAAGAAGAGTTTTTCCACACTTTCAACACCCTTTATGAAAATAATAAACAGGTAGTTATCTCTAGCGACCGTCCGCCTCGTAATATCCCCACTCTGGAAGAACGCCTGCGTTCCCGCTTTGAATGGGGTTTAATTACTGATATTCAAATACCCGACCTGGAAACTAGAATTGCCATACTGCGGAAAAAAGCCCAAACTGATGAATTAAATGTGCCTTTCGATATTCTGGATTACATTGCCAATAATATTGATTCCAATATAAGAGAATTAGAAGGAGCATTAGTTCGGTTGGTGGCCTTTGCAACCATAAACAACCTTCCCTTAAATATGGAAACTGCCGGCGAAGCTCTGAAAGATATTATGCCCCCCCCGCAGCCCAAAAAGATTACCATAGAATGCATTCAAAAAGAAGTCTGCAAACACTACGGTCTAAGTCTAAGCGAATTATTATCTAAAAAGAGAAATAAACAATTGGTTTATCCCCGGCAAATTGCCATGTTTCTCTGCCGTAAAATGACTGATGCTTCTTTTCCACTAATTGGCGACCAGTTTGGTGGAAGAGACCATACCACCGTAATGCATGGGGTGGAAAAAATCGAAAAGGAAGCGGCTGCAGACCAGGTGTTGTTAGCCACCCTGGAAAAGATTTGTAAACAACTCGACCCCAGGGCAAGCTTATAAAAGCTTATTTATAAACAAGCTTGTCCACCCCGTTGGTGCTAGATATATTGAGCCATAACGACACTTTTACACATTTTACACACTACTACTACGGTTACGACTAGCTGTTAATAAATAAAAAAGATAAATAGGGGGCCAGACAATGAAATTTAACATTGAGAAAAGAGAAATATCTACCCTTACTACTTTGGTACATCGTGCATCTTCGAGTAAAAATACCATTCCAAGCCTATCAGGCTTGCATATTAGCTTATCCAATGACAGCGGTTTAACTATGACCGCCACCGATATGGAAATAGGTATTAAAGCCTCAACTTCTAACGTTGACATCATTGAAGAAGGAAAAGTACTCGTTAATGCCAACTATTTTGCTGATTTAATAAAACTCCTCCCTGATACTTTGATATCATTTGACTTAAACCAGGAAACCTCCCGTCTTAATATCAGTTATGGCCGTTCATCCAGTCGTATAAATATATTCCAGGAAAAGGAATATCCAGAGTTACCTATCGGTAAAATGGAATACCTTTTCTCCATTCCTCATGATGTCCTTAAAAAGGGTCTCAAAAAAACATCCTTTGCTGCTGCGGCCAATCATTTTCGCCAAGTTTTTACTGGGGTGCTTTTTGATATTATTGACGGCGATACTCTAAAAATAATTGCATCAGACACCCATCGTCTGGCTTACTATACATATACACTGGAACAAAAGGATTTAGAACCATTAAAATTCGTTATTCCTATCCGGACAGTTAATGAACTACTGCGCTTCCTTGACGATAGCTCCGAAAAAATAAATATTGGTTTCTCCGAAAACAACGTTATTTTTTATCAGGAAAACTTTATACTGCTTTCGCGTTTAATTGAAGGACAGTATCCCAACTATGAAACGGTTATTCCTTCGTCATTCAGCACAGAAATAAATATAAAAACCCCGGTTTTAGCCTCCAGTCTGGGCAGAGCTAAAATAATGCCAACAGATGACAAATTTCAAATACAACATGTCCAATTTGCTTTAATGGAAAATGAGGTTCAATTGAATTCTTTTTCTGAGAGCATGGGCGAATTATCCGAAGTAATTGATGAAATTAAAATCGAAGGAGAAAGAGATATTAAAATAGCATTTAATACCAATTATTTTTTAGATGCAGTTAAAATATTTGAGAGTGAATGCGAAGATATTATTATTAACTTATCGGGTGCCTTAAGCCCAGCCCTGATCAAAAACCCGGAGAAAGATAACTATTTATATGTCTTAGTCCCGATGCGAACTAACAACTAACGAAGGGTGCCGGTTCTATTTGAAAATCAATAAATTGCAGGTTAAGAACTTCCGCAATATAAAAAAATTAAATTATGAACCATCACCCGGTTTAAATATTTTTGTAGGAAACAATGCCCAGGGGAAAACAAATTTATTAGAGTCTATTTTCGTTTTAGCGGCAGGAAATTCTTTCCGCCGGGCAACTGATGCCAATCTGGTAAATTATGAAGCGTCCGGATATGCCATAAATGGTATTTATAATATAGCCGAACGATCAATTGAAGCCTCCCTGCACTACCAGCGAAATAACAAAAAAGAATTCGTGATCAATAATAAAAAAAGCAACCAGAACCATAAAGATAGATTACGGGTGGTTCTTTTCACACCCGACGATCTTTTTTTAATTAAGGGTTCTCCAGCCAAAAGGAGAGCCTTTTTAGATTTCATACTCAAACAACTCTCAGGTGAGTATTATTACAACTTGGATAATTATGTTAATATCCTTAAAAAAAGGAATTTATTTTTAAAAAGAGAGCAAACTACAGGAAAATCATTTAAAATAATAAATGATCTGTTTATTGAAAATGCTATTCGTTTAATAATTCAGCGTATAAATTTTGTTAACATTCTTGAAGAAATAAGCAAGCCTATTTACTTGGAAATAAACCAGGCTCAAAATGAATTAAATATGAGATATGCCCTATCTTTTGCGATAGATAATGATAAAATCAATATGAATGTTTTACAGATTGCTTTGCGCCAACACATAGAAGAGCATCTGCAAGAAGAAAGATTTAGAAGAAAAACTATGGTAGGGCCTCATTTAGATGATATAAATTTTTATCAGGACGGACGCCTGGCCAGAATTTTCGCTTCCCAGGGGCAGCAACGCAATATATCAATAAGCCTGAAATTGGCAGAATTATATGCTTTTAAGAAAATTAAAGATTGCTATCCAGTTTTTTTACTGGATGAGGTTTTATCTGAATTAGACGAAGGTAAAAGAAAAATGCTGGTTAGGCATTTGCAGCAGGCTGATTTTCAAACGTTTCTAACCGCTGTAAACATCGATAACATTAAAGAAAATAATGATAACAATTATATTGTCAGTGAAGGTCGATTGCTGCGAAAGGAGTGTTAGGTGTGTATTTGCATTTGGGTGATGATACCGTAATATCAGGTGACAGGTTAATCGCTATACTTAACATGGAAGATCCGGTATCCCCGGATTTAATTGAAATTATAGAGAATGCGCAACTGGAGCGGAGGCTATCCAATATCAGCCTAAAAGATAAAAATAAGTCCCTGGTGGTGTGTAATGACAAGCTTTATTTATCCCCCATATCATCAAACACCCTTTTCAAAAGGGCAATTTATTTCCGTAGGGAGGGTTAATTGTTGAATAAAATCGAAAATGGCTATAATGCCGCTGATATTCAGGTCCTTGAAGGTCTGGAAGCCGTTCGTTTAAGGCCCGGCATGTATATTGGTTCCACGGGACCGAAAGGACTGCACCATCTGGTTTTTGAAATAGTAGACAATAGTATAGACGAAGCAGTAGGAGGATGCTGCGATAGGATTGAGGTCATAGTAAATGCTGATAACAGTGTTACAGTCAGCGATAATGGGCGCGGTATACCTGTAGACAAACATCCTCTGATGGGGATACCAGCTATAGAGGTCATTATGACCACCCTGCATTCAGGGGGCAAATTTGGCGGCAGCGGTTACACAATATCAGGTGGTCTGCATGGAGTTGGTTTATCAGTTGTGAATGCCCTGTCAGCCAAGATGGAGATCACTGTTCGCAGAGACGGACATGCCTATAAACAAGATTATGGAAGGGGCAAGCCCCTAACCAGCCTGGCAGTCCTTGGAGAAACTGATAACACAGGAACGACCATCAAGTTTCATCCCGACCCCGATATATTTGAGGAAATTGTTTTTGAAAGGGATATTCTCATCCAGAGACTGCGTGAGCTTGCCTATCTTAATAAGGGACTGCATATAATATTCATCGATAGCAGGGAAGAGGAAGTTTTCAAAAAAGAATTTAAATCAACCGGGTTGAAAGACTTTGTCAGCTATATTAATAAAAGCAAAGAAGTTGTAAATATTGACCCCATATATTTCGATGTTAAAAAAGACGATGTAGTGGTTGAAGTAGCGCTGCAATACAATAACGGTTACAGTGAAAATATTTATTCCTTTGCTAATAATATCCGCACCCAGGAAGGTGGAACCCATGAAACCGGTTTCAAGAATGCCCTTACCCGGGTCATCAATGATTATGCCAAAAGGAATAATATCATAAAAGAAAACGAACCTAATCTAGCCGGGGAGGATATTCGGGAAGGTGTAGCAGCCGTGGTTTCAGTGCTGGTTAAGGATCCTCAGTTTGAGGGTCAGACCAAAACCAAACTTGGTAACACCTATATCAGGGGAGTAGTTGATTCTGCGGTATATGAGAACATAGAAGATTACTTAAATGAATACCCGGCTACCGCGAAGAAATTATTAGAGAAGGCTATATCAGCACGACGAGCCCGGGAAGCAGCCCGGAAAGCAAGAGAGCTTACCAGACGTAAGAGTGCCCTGGAATCGACAAGCTTACCAGGTAAATTAGCTGATTGCAGCAACCGTGATCCGGCCCAATCGGAGCTGTTTATTGTGGAAGGGGAGTCGGCCGGAGGCTCGGCCAAGCAAGGCAGGGATAGAACCTATCAGGCTATTTTGCCCTTGCGGGGTAAAATTCTTAATGTAGAGAAAGCTCGGCTTGATAGGGTTTTATCCAATGAGGAGATACGCAACCTGATAACCGTTATGGGGACCGGGATAGGGGAAGATTTCGACATCAAAAAAGCCCGGTATCACAAGTTGTTCATTATGACTGATGCGGACGTGGATGGTTCCCACATCAGGATTCTACTGTTGACTTTTTTCTATCGCTATATGCACGAATTGATAGAAAATGGCTATGTATATATAGCCCAGCCGCCGTTATACGGCCTAAAAAGGGGCAAAGAGGTACACTATTTCTATAACGACGCCTCGATGAATAAATTCATCGAGGAATCAGACAAAAAATGGTCGACCCAAAGATATAAAGGCCTGGGGGAAATGGATCCTGAGCAGCTATGGTCAACAACCATGAACGCGGACAACCGGACCATTCTGCAGGTGACCATAGATGATGCCATTCAAGCGGATGAAGCGTTTTCCGATCTGATGGGGGAAAATGTTGAACCCCGCCGCGAGTTTATAAACGCTAATGCCAGATATGTAGTCAACCTGGATATTTAGGGGGTAATTTGATTTGGGACAGGACAACCTTTTTAGTAAAGTCATATCTATGGACATAGAAAAAGAAGTAAAGAAGTCTTTCCTGGAATACTCAATGAGTGTTATCGTATCAAGGGCTTTGCCCGATGTCCGGGATGGACTTAAACCAGTCCATCGACGCATACTTTATGCGCTTTACGACCAGGGGATGACCCATGACAAACCACATAAGAAATCAGCCAATATAGTTGGAGAAGTAATGGGTAAATATCATCCCCATGGAGATTCCGCTATTTATCAGACCATGGTTAAGATGGCGCAGCAATTTTCCATGCGCTATCCCTTGGTGGATGGTCATGGAAACTTTGGTTCTATCGATGGAGATTCGGCTGCCGCCATGAGGTATACAGAATCACGCATGGCCAGGATTGCCGGCGAGATGCTCAAAGATATTGAGAAAAATACCGTTGACTGGCGTCCCAACTATGATGATAGCAGGGAAGAACCGCAGGTTTTGCCTAGCCGCATACCTAATTTATTGATAAATGGTTCATCAGGGATAGCCGTTGGTATGGCCACCAATATTCCTCCCCATAATCTGGGCGAAGTCGTGGACGGGATAAAAATGGTTATAGACAATCCTGAGGTTACCATTGACGAACTTATGGAAGTGATTCCCGGACCGGATTTTCCAACCGCTGGAATTATGGGAACCAGGGGGATCAGGCAGGCGTATACTACCGGGCGGGGGAGTCTAAGGATAAGATCCCGCTATACCATTGAGGAGAAAAAGGGCGGGCGTAATGCTATTATTATTACTGAAATCCCTTACCAGGTAAATAAAGCGCGGGTAGTTGAGAAAATAGCGGAACTAGTGAGGGATAAAAAAATAGAAGGCATTGTGGACCTGCGAGATGAATCAGATCGTAAAGGTATTAGACTAGTTATTGAGGTACGCCGGGATGTAAATGCAAATATAGTAATGAACAAGCTGTTCAAACATACCCAATTGGAGGACAGTTTCGGAGTTATAATGCTGAGCCTGCTTAACGGGGAGCCCAAGGTGCTTAACCTTAAACAAATGATGCAGGCGTATATAGAACACCGCCAGGATGTAATTACCAGGCGGACTATCCATGAATTAAAACTGGCTCGAAATCGCAAGCATATTCTGGAAGGATTGCAGGTGGCCATTGATAACCTGGATGAAATCATCGCCCTGATCAAAAATTCTGATAATCGGGAAACAGCCCGCAATGCCCTGATTACCAGGTTTGATCTGAGTGAAATTCAGGCCAATGCTATTTTAGATATGCGCCTTGCGCAATTAACCGGCTTGGAACGAGCCAAGCTCGAAGAAGAACTTAGGGAATTGCTGCTCAAAATTGCTGATTATGAAGATATTCTGGCCCGTCCTGAAAGGGTCTTGGATATGGTTAGGGAAGATTTAGATGAAATTAAGGCTAAATACGGAGATAAAAGGCGTACCGAAATAACCGGTGACAATTCCGACTATGATGAAGAAGATTTTATCGAAGACCATGAAGTGGTAATCACTCTTAGCCACCGGGGCTATATAAAAAGACAACCTCTGGATACCTATAAGGCGCAGAAAAGGGGCGGCAAAGGGATAAGCTCTACGAATACCCGTGCCGAGGATTTTGCGCATGACATCCTGGTTACCGGAGTACTTGCCAACATCTTTTTCTTTACCAATCAGGGCAGGGCATTTAGTGCCAAAGCCTATCATATTCAGGAATCCTCCCGCCAGGCGAAAGGACAGGCGCTGGTTAACTTCCTGGAACTCAGGGAGGGAGAAAAAGTTAGTACCATAGTGGCAGCGCGTTCATTGGATGAGAAACGGCACCTTATTATGGTAACTAAGAACGGGGTTATTAAAAAAGTAAAGCTGTCAGCTTTTGCCAACATCAGGAAAAACGGAATTATAGCTCTCAATCTGGCTGAAGAAGATGAATTGGTAGGAGTAATCCGGGTGGATGGTCAAGATAGATTGATGCTGGTTACATCGCGCGGACAGTCGATTATGTTTGCTGAAGAGCAGGTTCGAAGCATGGGTAGAACGGCCGCAGGAGTGAGGGGCATCAAGCTGAATAATAATGATTTCGTCGTCGGTGTAGATAAAGACCGGTCCGGAGCACAGGCTTTTATGGTTACGGAAAACGGCTATGGGAAAAAGACGCCCATGACTGAATTTAAAACTCAGAACCGGGGCGGAAAGGGATTAAAAATCATCAATGTTGACAAAAAGAATGGTCCCATAGTAGGCTTTAAAATAGTGGCCGAGGAAGAGGAACTGATTATCCTTACCAGTGAGGGTCATATTATAAGGCTGGAGGCCGGAGATATTTCCACCCAAAAGAGATATTCCCGGGGTGTAGTTCTTATGAAAACATCGGAGAACGATCGCGTTGCAGCGGTAGCCCGATTCATACCAGAAAAGGAAGAATAGACGGGGCGAAAGATACCGGCCCTAACGTCGAGGTAAGTACGATTAAAAATGCAAGCAGATGGGCAGAATTTATGGCAAGCAGGGTCTAATGTTTGAACTTTGGGAGGAAAACACATGGAAGAGACAGGAACATTTAAAGTAAAAGCGGGTTTGGCGCAAATGCTAAAGGGCGGGGTTATTATGGATGTAACCACCCCGGAGCAGGCCAAAATAGCTGAAGAAGCTGGGGCTTGTGCCGTTATGGCTCTGGAGAGAGTTCCCGCCGATATAAGAGCTGCAGGGGGTATAGCGCGCATGGCAGACCCCGGTGTTGTTCTAAAGATTATGGAGGCAGTTACCATACCAGTTATGGCAAAATGCAGGATAGGACATTTCATCGAAGCCCAGATCTTGCAGTCCCTGGGCGCTGATTACATCGATGAGAGTGAAGTGCTTACACCCGCCGATGATAAATATCATGTCAATAAGCACATTTTCAAGGTACCGTTTGTCTGTGGGGCTAGAAATCTGGGAGAAGCCCTGCGACGTATTGGTGAGGGTGCAGCTATGATCCGTACCAAGGGTGAACCTGGAACCGGTAATGTCGTGGAGGCAGTAAGGCATATACGCCAGGTTAATGATGAGATTCGTTGGGTCAGCAATCTGCCGGAAGAAGAATTGATGTCGGCAGCCAAAGAATTACAAGCTCCTTATGAATTAGTAGTAGAGGTCGCCAAATTAAAAAAACTTCCGGTAGTCAATTTTGCTGCCGGTGGGATAGCTACCCCGGCAGATGCCGCATTGATGATGCAATTGGGTTGTGATGGAATCTTTGTGGGTTCAGGAATTTTCAAATCGGGGGATCCGGCCCGCCGGGCTAAAGCTATCGTGGCTGCTACTACTTATTTTAATGATGCAGCTATACTGGCTGAAGTATCAAGAGATCTAGGGGAAGCCATGTCTGGCATAGATATTCTCAGCATTAAACCGGAAGACAGGATGCAGGATCGTGGCTGGTAAAAGAGTTGGGGTCCTGGCTTTGCAGGGTGCGTTTGTTGAGCACGAAGCTGCTCTGCAAAAATGTGGCGCCCGCCCCTGTCAGGTACGAACGGTGCAGGATATAGATGAAATTGAAGAGCTAATAATCCCGGGCGGCGAGAGCACCACCATTGGCAAATTAATGCATGCTTATGGACTGATTGAAAAAATTCAAAAACGTTATGCGGAAGGAATGCCAATATGGGGAACTTGCGCTGGGATGATCTTGCTTGCTCGTGAAGTTGTGGGGATGGAGCAGGTACACCTTAACCTGATGAATATCGCGGTGCGGAGAAATGGGTTTGGCCGTCAGGTGGATAGTTTTGAAACCGAACTGCAGGTAGAGGGTATAAATCATTGCCGGGGAGTTTTCATCAGAGCCCCTTATGTGGAGAAGGTTTGGGGAAATGCCCGCATATTAGCTTACCACCAGGATAAGATTGTTATGGTTCAGCAAGGTACACTGCTGGCGACCTCTTTTCATCCGGAACTAACCGATGACCCAAGTATACATGACTATTTCTTGGAAATGTTATGATGTCTGTATTGCCAAAGGCATATTAGTATAATATAATTTACCACAAGCGAAAACTTCATTAAAAGCGATGAAGGGGAACAGTAAAAACTGGAACTATTCAAGAGAACTGGTGGGCGGTGCGAACCAGTATAGGCAGGTTTTGAATCCACCCTGGAGGTTGACTGTAAAAAGCAGTCGCGGTGGTTCCGTTATAACCAAAAAGTGGGCGCATCAGCGCCAACAAGGGTGGCAACGCGGGAATACCTCTCGTCCCTAGCCGGGGCGAGGGGTTTTTTTGATTTTAAAGGAGGGTAGTCTATACAATGAAAGGCGCACAGTATCTCTTGATTCCTGGACCTACACCAATACCACTTCGAGTAGCCCGGGCTATGGATAGACCAATGATTAATCACCGGGGGCCTGAATTTAGAACCATTATTGAAGAAGTAACTGCGGGGGTTAAAAAGGTTTATCGAACGAAAGAAAATCTCCTGATTTATCCTGGTTCGGGAACCGGGGGATTGGAAGCAGCGGTTGTCAACTTCATATCACCCGGGGATAAAGTCCTGGCTATTTCTATTGGTGTATTTGGGGATAGATTTGCAGAAATAGCGGCCCGGTTTGGAGCCCGGGTGGAGAAGATGGACTTTGCCTGGGGAAGCGGAGCGGATCCGGAGCAGGTTAAAGATCGGATAAATCAGGATAAAAACGGGGAAATTAAAGCCGTACTGATTACGCACAATGAGACCTCCACAGGTGCTTTTAATGATATTAAAACCATACGTCAGGCCATGGGGGAACATCCGGCGCTGTTTATGGTAGATGCAGTCAGTGGATTAGCCGCCCTCGATCTAAGGATGGATGAATGGGGTTTGGATGTGGTGGTCAGCGGTTCACAGAAGGCGTTTATGATTCCCCCGGGGTTAAACTTTCTGGCCTTTAATCAGAAGGCACTCCAAGTGCAGCAAGGGAACACCAATAGTCGCTACTATTGGGATGTAGGTATAGGATTGAAATATCAGGAACAAGGTCAGACAGCGTTTACCCCTCCCATATCACTTTACTATGGTCTCCAGGAGGCATTAAAGATGGTAAAGGAGGAGGGCTTGGAAAACATATTAATTCGACACGCCAATTACCGGGATATGGTGCGGGCTAGCGTACGCGAAATGGGATTAGAGTTATTTACTGAAGATAGATTTGCTTCCAGTGCGGTAACCTCTATTCGAGCACCGAAGGAGATCGGCGCCAATCGGATACGCAAGTATATGCTGGAGGAATTTAACATAATTTTAGCGGGTGGTCAGCAGAGCCTTGATGATGTAATTTTTCGATTGGGTCACTTGGGCTATGTAAGGGAATTAGACATCATATCAGTACTGGCGGCGCTGGAATTAACCCTGGTAAAATTCAAGTTTGAACTGAAACTGGGGGCGGGAATTAAAAAAGCCCAGGAAATGTTATTAAAACGTCACATCAGTCAGGCTGATTAAGAAGGAGGAAATCAGATGGAAAGGAAAAAAGTTATAGTAACTGAGAGCATTGCAGAAGAAGGCTTGAACTTACTTAGAACCGAACTGGATGTCGATAATCGCAATGGGATATCCCGGGAGGAACTATTAAATATTATTGATCAGTATGATGCCCTGATTGTAAGAAGTGTTACCAAAGTTAACGAAGAGTTAATCAAGAAGGGAACCAGGCTCAAAGTAATTGGCCGGGCTGGCAATGGGGTCGACAACATCGATGTGGATGTATGCACCCGTTATGGTATTATTGTGGCCAACACCCCTGACAGCAACACGATATCGGCTGCTGAACAGACCATAAGCCTGTTGTTGTCTTCAGTCAGGAATACGGCCTGGGCAAATGACGTGCTCAAGGGCGGAACCTGGGATAGATCTCCCTTTCGGGGCAGTGAGTTATATGGCAAGACAGTAGGTATTGTGGGCTTAGGGAGAATTGGATCTATGGTGGCAACCCGCCTGAAGTCTTTTAATATGAAAGTAATAGCTTATGATCCTTATATATCCGAGGAGCGTTTTGAGCGTTTTGGGGCGGAGAGAAAGACTACTCTGGAGGAACTGGTTCGCGAAGCGGATTTTATTACGGTACATACTCCCCGTAACGAGGAAACTATGCACATGATAAATGAGAATATACTAAAGTCGGCTAAAGACGGGGTAAGGATGGTAAATTGCGCCCGGGGTGGAATTATTGAGGAAGCAGCTCTGGTAAAGGGACTGGAAAGCGGGAAAATAGCTAGTGCAGGGTTGGATGTTTACGAAAAAGAACCAGCTCAAAATAATCCCCTGTTTAATTTTACGAATGTGGTTTGCACACCTCATCTAGGAGCAGATACATTCGAAGCTCAAAAAAGGGTGGGAGAAAATATTGCCGAGCAGGTGATAAAAGCCTTGCAGGGAGGAATCGTCCCCAATGTGGTGAACCTTCCTACTGTGCTGAGTGAGGAGTTAAATTACCTGCGCCCCTACATCAACCTGGCGGAAAAAATGGGCAATATTTACTATCAAATGGCTAAATCCTCCATTAGCAGGGTGGAAATTACCTATAGTGGGCCGATTACTATTAATGAAACAGAAATGTTAACCATTGGGTTTTTGAAAGGGTTGTTGGAAACAGTACTGGTAGAAAAGGTAAGTTATGTAAATGCACGTCTGGTGGCTGAAGATAGGGGCATCAAGCTCTTTGAAAAGAAAGAGGAGAAGAGTCCTAAGAGATATAAGAACCTTATTTCCGTCAAGATTTTCAACGAGGATCACAAATTGGAGTTTGCGGGAACCCTGTCACGGGCGAGGAATCCCCTTCTGGTGGAGATAAACGGGTATGAAACGGAGACTACCCTGGAAGGGTATGTGCTTATTGCAGAGAATGAGGATCGTCCCCGCGTAGTTGGACCGTTTGCGACTGCATTGGGTGATGAAGGGGTCAACATTGCGGGCATGAAGGTAGCTCGTCATACTAAAGGGGAGACAGCCATCATGCTTATCAATGTTGATAATAAAGTTGAAGCCGATGCACTGGATCGCCTGGCCAAACTAGATGGAATCCTTTGCCGCCCCATACTGCTACATTTTTAAGGTCCGTTGAGATAGGGGCGTAGACAACGATCGTGCTATTTTATACTTACAACGTGGGTAAGTTTGCAAGCCCGCATCTAATGCTCTTTGCAAAGAGCGGAGGAGGAATTTAGATGTTAGATGCTAAAATGATTCGAGCCAATCCCGAGGTGGTTGAAACTGCCCTGCGGAATAGAAATCAAACCGGGACGCTGGACAACTTCTTAGACTTGGATGCCCAAAGGCGTAGTTTGTTGGGGCAGGTTGAGGAAATCAAAAAATTCCGTAACCAGGCTTCCTTTGAGGTGGGAAAGTTAAAGAAACAGGGCCAGAATCCAGAGGAGTTGATGGAGAGAGTCCGGCAGGCAGGTCAGGAAATTAAAGATCTAGACGAAAAACTGAATGAGGTCGAAAAAGGCATAGAGAATATATTGCTAAGTATCCCCAATATACCGCATGATTCAGTACCAATAGGAGAAGATGAGAAGAGCAATGTAGAAATGAGACGCTGGGGGGAGCCCAGAAAATTCGATTTCGACCCATTGGCCCACTGGGACATAGGGCCTAATCTCGATATATTGGACTTCGAGCGGGCTGCCAAGCTTTCTGGAGCGCGCTTTACAGTTTACAAAGGACCGGGTGCCAGGCTGGAAAGAGCGATTATTAACTTCTTCCTGGATACCCATATTAATCAACACGGTTATCAGGAAATCTTTCCACCGTTTATGGTTACAGCGGATTGTATGCTAGGAACTGGGCAGCTGCCTAAATTTGCCGAAGATATGTTTAAAGTTGAGGGGCGGGATATGTACATGGTCCCCACCGCTGAAGTGCCGCTGACTAATCTTTATCGGGAAGAAATAATGGAAGAACGGGACCTGCCGCGTAATATGACCGCTTATACAGCCTGTTTTAGAGCTGAAGCTGGCTCGCATGGCAGAGACACCCGGGGAATAATACGCCAGCATCAATTTAATAAGGTTGAGATGGTGAAATTAGTGTCGCCGGAGAATTCCTTTGAAGAATTGGAAAAGCTCACCAGCGATGCTGAGGATGTTCTGCAATTATTGGGACTGCCTTACCGGGTGGTTCTGCTGAGTACGGGTGATATGGGCTTTTCGTCTGCCAAGACCTATGATTTGGAAGTTTGGATGCCCAGCTACAACGAGTATAAAGAGATATCATCCTGCTCCAATTGCACCGATTTCCAGGCGCGCCGAGCCAATATCCGCTATCGCCCGGCCTCCAAAGACAAGATACGCTATGTTCATACCCTGAACGGTTCAGGGGTAGCGGTGGGGAGAACTTTTGCGGCCATACTGGAAAATTATCAACAGCGGGATGGCTCGGTAGTTATCCCGGAAGTGTTACGACCATATATGGGGGGCCTTGAGATCATTGAGAAGTAAGCTTATAAGCCCCAAATTTATTGACAAAAACCAGGGGCCTGTGCTATACTTGCTTTTGCACTGAGAAAATCAGTGTATCCTTCTGCGTGGAGGGGTGTCCGAGCGGTTGAAGGAGGCGGTCTTGAAAACCGTTGAGCCTTTACGGGTTCCGTGGGTTCGAATCCCACCTCCTCCGCCAAAATGATGTGGAGAGATGGCCGAGTTGGCTGAAGGCGCTCGCCTGCTAAGCGAGTATACGGCTAATACCTGTATCGAGGGTTCGAATCCCTCTCTCTCCGCCATAGATTAATTTTATAAACCAGTATCAGGCGCCCTTAGCTCAGCTGGATAGAGTGACAGGCTACGAACCTGGAGGTCGGGGGTTCGAATCCCTCAGGGCGCGCCATTTAATACAATAAACTCTCAAGTGAGAAGGTTAGTGAAGGGAAAACAGGGGTTTTCCCATTTTAATCGAATAGGCTAATAATCCCGTTCCAAGCAAAAGTAAGCGCCCGTAGCTCAGGTGGATAGAGCAACGGTTTCCTAAACCGTGTGCCAGGGGTTCGAGTCCCTTCGGGCGCACCATTTGGTGGTGAATCCCTGTTATGAGGGAAGAAATATATATGCGCCAGGCCCTGCAATTAGCCGAGGAAGGCTATGCCGCAGGGGAGATACCCATAGGTACGGTGGCTGTTTACGAGGACCAGGTTATTGCCACGGCGCGTAACGAAAAAGAACAGCACCAGGATGCTACTGCCCATGCTGAAATGCTGGTTATGCAGCGAGCTGCCCAATATCTAAAGAGGTGGCGGCTGGACGGGGTTACCCTCTATTGTACATTGGAACCGTGTCCGATGTGTGCGGGTGCCATGATAAATACCCGTATCAAAAGGCTGGTTTATGGCACTCGAGACGAAAAAGCGGGTGCGGCTGGTTCGGTGATTGATCTGGTAAGATATCCGGGCTTAAACCATCAGGTTGAGGTCGTGGATGGTGTTCTAAAAGAAGAATGTACAGAGCTTTTAACGAAGTTCTTTGCTGATATGAGGAGAGATGGCCGAGCTGGTCGAAGGCGCTCGACTCGAAATCGAGTAGGCGGCTAAACCCCGCCTCCAGGGTTCGAATCCCTGTCTCTCCGCCACTTAAAAGAGAAGTTGAGCTGAGCACTGGTATCGCCATCACGTTGCAACCATAGAGATTATAGAGAGCTAGTCCCCTAAAGACGGGTTTTAAGGCTTGCTATCCATAAACTTTTAAGGTAAAATACTATAGTCAGATTTAGGACTAACCGGAAAATTTAATAATGATTAGGGAGAGGTGGCTGAGCACGGCTGAAGGCGCTCGATTGGAAATCGAGTAGGCGGCTAAAACTGCCTCGCGGGTTCGAATCCCGCCCTCTCCGCCATTAACGAATTACCAAGGGGTTTCAGACTTTGAACTGAAACCCCTTTTCAAGTTTTTTACAAATGGAGTAGCCCGGAGTAGCCGAAATAGGTACAAATAGCCGGGAACAGGAATAATTACTGAATAATAGCCCCGAAATACTTGGTTGAAATAGGAGCTGCGCGCATTATGAACAATGGCTATTTATGGGTATTTAAGAGGCCAGTGTTTGTTAGTAAAGGATACTCGATAAAGTATCGAGTGGGTAGCAAAACCAGCCAATTAATTTTATGATCTTAGGCTTCTGATGGAAGTAATAAGGGCGGTTATGGCGGCTTTGCTGAATATGTTGTTGTTCCCGAAAGTGCATTGGCCTTGAAACCGGTCAGTGTTCGTTTCGAAACAGCCGCTGCGGTTCCAATGGCAGCGGATACTGCTCTGCAGGCTTTGCGTAATAAAGGAAACATTCAATCGGACAAAGGTTTTGATTTGCGGTGCTGGTGGCGGCGTGGGTACAAATCAAAATCTCACATCACCACGTTTCCAAATATTACTTCTTAACAGTTCAAAAATTTTGATATAATATATAAATGATATCAAAATGATATCTACGGAAATGAAAGGAGTACAAAAATGTCTGAGATAACAAACGAAAAGCAACTACACTTCAAAGAAATTGAACCCAAAACCAAAAGCGGTATGGCATTTCTATTATTGAACATATTTCTTATGATTGCGACGCTGGGCGGGGCTATTTACGGCTGTGTATCAGTCGCTAATAGAACAAATATTACTATTGGTATCATCCTAATCATAGTGGGGGCGCTTTATCTCTTTTTAATAGGCCCGATACTGTTTTGTGGCTTAAAGATACTTAAGCCTAACGAGGCGCTTGTGTTGACCCTTTTTGGCAAGTATTATGGCACACTCAAAGGAGAAGGGTTTTTCTTTGTCAATCCTTTTGTTTCTGCATTTAATGCCGCTTCTACGTACACACCTTCTAATAGTCCATCAATGGAACAAGCATCAACAGGTACTCATATGCCGGCAACCAACAACGTAAAAAAGGTTGGTAAAATAATGTCCCTTAAAAACATGACATTGAACAATGATAAGCAAAAAATAAACGACGAATTAGGTAATCCTATCATTATCGGCATCGTTGTTATTTGGAAAGTTATCAATACAGCTAAGGCGGCTTTTAATGTAGATAACTATACTGAGTTTTTGTCCATTCAATGTGACTCCTCCCTACGAAATATTGTTAGCCTCTATCCTTATGACTCTTCGAATGATGAAAGCGAAAAATCTTTGCGTGGAAGTAGTCAAGAAGTTGCTCAAAAGCTAAAAGTAGAAATCCAGTCTAGAGTGGAAATAGCTGGCCTGGAGATTATCGAAGCCAGAATTACTCATTTGGCTTATGCTCCGGAAATTGCTGCGGCAATGCTCCAAAGACAACAAGCTTCTGCTATCATTGCCGCCAGACAAATGATTGTTGAGGGCGCAGTGGGGATGGTAGAAATGGCACTTGATAAGCTAAACGAAAAGGATATTGTACATCTGGACGAGGAGCGCAAGGCAGCAATGGTTAGCAATTTGCTGGTTGTACTCTGTGGAGAAAGAAGCGTCCAACCAATCGTCAACAGTGGTTCTATATACTAAGAAAACGTCTTAATATACTGATTGGGACAAAAGGTGGGGATGCTGATAAATGGAAAACAAAGAAAAAGAAAAAAAACAGTTGTTGTTGCGATTATCACCATCCCTCTGGAAGGAACTTGCAGCTTGGGCGGAAGATGATTTTCGCTCGATAAATGGGCAAATTGAATATCTCTTGACCGAATGTGTGAAGCATCGCAAAAAAAAGTCAAACAAAATTACTGAATAGAGACTTTTTTGATGATGCAAGATAAAGGCATCAGAGATGATTTTCATTGATGAAGAAAAGAATATAAGACTCCCAATCAGGGTAGCCCTGATTGGGAGTAGCCCTAGCGTAGCCGAAATAGGCGACCCCACCTAAGAATAGATAAAACTCACTACAAAACACTGATACTGTCAATTGCAACAAAACATGAATAGATGAGCATAGCGAACAATTCAGGAGAATAGCAGCAAGTTGCTTTACACAATTGGAAATCGAGTAGGCGGCTAATACCTGCCTTGCGGGTTCGAATCCCGCCCTCTCCGCCATTAATCAAGGAATACCAAGGGGTTTCAGACTTAGAGCTGAAACCCCTTTTTTATATTTTTTACAAATGATTGGGCAGGAGTAGCCCAGGACTAGCCGAAATAGGTAGAAATAGACGGGAATAGGGTCATTAAAGAAAACTACCTTAATACAATCCGAGATGTTCAATATGTTTTAAATTGAATAAATAAATAAAGTTTTACCAGCTTACATTTCCCAAAAATAGTATGATAAAATTATTATACAACGTGTAGTTTTGACAAACGTAAGTCCAGTTGTCGAAGCTGCACGTTTTTATTTTTAGTTTTCTGTAAGTTCGAAAGCAGAGGTGGCTTCTTATGCAAGACAGTATTATTATCACCGGAGCAAGAGAAAGCCGATGTTCATCAACTAATTGATGTTTTACAGAAACTTGTAGATGAAGGCAATACTCTGGTGGTGATTGAACACCATCTGGATGTGATCAAAAGCGCCGATTACCTGATTGATTTGGGGCCGGAGGGAGTATCGTTTGCACAGGAACTCCTGAGCAGGTCGCGGCTTGCGAAGCAAGCTACACAGGTCAATACTTGAAACGTCTGCTGTAAGAATAGCTTTAAAAACTGGGGGTGTTAAATATGGCCGTGACTCGATTTTCAAACTTAAATTGGCTAGATCTGCCAAACTGCATAAACTTATCGAAAAACGGACACTACTCTATACTGAAGATTTCTTGTTGTCAGGGCGATACCTGCTCGTTCAAACTCACGCAAGAAGAGAAAGATGCCGCAGCATGTAAAGTCAAAGAAAAATTATCGAGCCTTGACGAGGAGACGCAGGAGAAAATAGCTCGCAAGTATTACAATGACAGGCGTCCATGGCAGGAATGAGAATGTGGATTATTATGTATTAAATTGGTGATGTGATAGTGTAAGGAGGCGATGGCGTTTGCCGTTGCATTAGGCAAACGAAGAAAGACGTCAAATTGAGGAGACTTTTAAAAAGACTGAAAACGCCTGGCAAGCAGGCATTAATAAGTGAGGAGAGTGAACGATCATGGATTTGACAAATGAGCTGGTTGAGCATCCTGTGTTTGGAACAGGAAAAGTCATCAGTCAAGACGACAGGAGGATAACCATTCAGTTTTCCGAGGAAACAGGGGAAAAGCGCTTTATTTACCCGGATGCATTTGAGAAATACTTAAAAATGTGTAATCCCGCAGCTGCACAAAAGGTGCTGGAGGACTTAAGAGCTAAAACAGAACGAATTCAAGAGCAGCAGCGAAAAGAGGAAGAAGCTGCACAAAAAGCAATGGAAAAGTTAGCACTTGCAGCGCAGAAAAGAGAACAGCAGCGAAAAGAGGAAGAAGTTGCCCGAAAAGCAATTAAAGATTTAGCACCTGTAGCTCAGAAAAGAAAAAGTTCTCCGAAAATAAAACAGCCAAAGAGCAAGCAAAAGATGATTTAAAGAAAACAGAAAAAGCATGGTATTATCAGCGCAAGAGTCATTGCACTTCATTTAAGCAAACTGGGGTTGCGGATTATTTATATTTGATTTAGGAGGGCAACGAATGAAAAATAAAAAAAGAATGTTAATTGGCGGAATATTTATATGTTTAGTATTCATAACTAGCTGTATGTTTCCTTTCTTAAATTTAACAAAAGAAACTCCAATCAAAATGGAAGTTGTCAACTGGTTAGTTATTGTCGTTTCAATTATGTTTTACCATAGCATTGGACAGTCAGAAGCGAAATTATTTCCTAATAGTTCTGCAATGTTTATAATTTTATTCAATTTGATTGCTACTATTGTAGGAATGGGAAGCCGATTTTTACTCGAATTTGGAGAAGTGTCGAATACTTACAATTTCACAATTCCAAACATTATATTGCATATCTTAATATCTGTGGTGTTGATTTCAGGAACTTGGCTGTTTTATAAACAATTAGCTAATAAAAACTAAAAGCAGTTAATGGTGAGATTATGAGCATTTTGCGCAGTTGTACTCTGCATCTAAAATGAGCAAATGACACATTGCCGAATTACCAAGGGGTTTCAGACTTAGAGCTGAAACCCCTTTTCAAGTTTTTTACAAATGACAGGAACGGAGTAGCCCTGGTTGTAGCCCTGCAAGGCTAGCATGCCCCAATCTTTCAGAGGCCACCTTTGGGGAGACTCCCTGGGCCAACAGGAGCGTAGGTGTTCGAATGCCTGAAACCACGAAACCGAATCCGTTCCAATCTGTGTTTTTTAGAAACGCTAAGAACTTTTTGCTTAGGTATCCTGTAAGGACAACCATCCGGCTGGTAGTATACGTAGTTGCCATCGTGGCAGCTAGCCCCTAGCTTAAACCGATTTCTGGCTTGGGGATAATAACCAGAGAAGAGATAATCGGTTATTTAAGTTCAAAAAAGGAATATGGAATAATGTGGAGAATCCATTATATATAATAATATACTAAGTTGTAAGGAGGAGACATTTAAAATGATAAAGGCAAGAGAACAAGAAGTAAAAACCACCATTCAACAGATCTCAAGCCTCTTTATTAAGAAGATGGGTTTGTTGGCTTCATCCTGGTCCCGTTCATAAATCCAGGCAACAGTTGAAAACGGCCGTTATGATCTTGAAAAGATCACCCGTAAACAGGACATTCCAATATTGGAAAATGATATGCCGGGCGTGTGCCCCGGCGCATGGATTGCTCGTAATTCTCCAAAGCTTTGATTCGCGAATAACATCCGGAAATGGCAGGCTTTTGCGGCCTAATAATGGATAATTAAAATGTTTTTATATTAGGAAAGGGCGGGTATAATGGATAAAGTTTATCAAGTTATTGAAGCGTATTATTTGATTGCAGAGACACATGAAACTTTATGGGGTATATATTCAACTAAGGAAAAAGCTCAAATCAGAGCAGAGAAAGTAAAACAACAGTCAAATGTAGATCCTAGCCATATTTTTATTAAAGAGATACTACTAGATGTTGATATAGATGCTGATATTAAAGAATCCTGTATTTGTGGATAGCGAGCAATATTACCAGATCTGAAACCGTAACTGTTGTAATGAGAATGCGCAGGCTGGTCTAATCTAGGCTTAATAAACAGAGAGACTGATCAAAAGGTTGAGTGTGATTATGAGCTGCACGAAGAGAGACTTTAAGTATCCCGTATCACATAAAGGCGGTACGGGATACTTTTTTTATGGAAGCCTTTCTGATGTGGTGGAACCCGACAAGGGGATGGCAGACCGTGTTAATAGAATCGTATAATTTAAAGGTTATAAAGGATTTTAGACAAATTGCTCGAAATCTCTGAGAGTAGCGTGACTATGAGTTTACTTTCGAGACCATATGGGGAACGCAATCTGGACACCATGTACTTTTAAGTTATCTAGAAATGTTCATATCCATATTCCCAGAACAGTCGTCATCCTATGTATTGGTGTTTATATGGACTTATTAATTGTGCCACTCTTATCATCTGGGGAAGGTCCGCCCTAGTCACGTATTATTTCCTGTAACAGAAAACGCATTGGAGGTATTGGTCTTGAAAACAATCAATACATATTATGATGACTACGTAAGTTTGGAAAAGTTTGTTAGAAACAACCAGGAGCTGCTGTGGTCCGCCAATAACAGGGCAGTTATGGTACAGGTTTTTAGTGGTATTTGTGATGAGGATTATTTGCTCACCATTTCAAAACAGATCCGTGAACTGATTCCTGGCGCTCAAGTAATTGGGACAACCACCAGCGGAGAGATTATGAATGGATTGGTAAGCGGGCTAAAAACCGTGCTTTCTTTTTCAGTTTTTCGTCACAGTGATGTTAAGGCAGTCTTCGCCGAAAAAAGAGACGAGGATGATTATGAGTTGGGACAGTCGATTGCGACCAGGCTAAACAGCGATAAAGCCAAGGTATTAATCCTGTTTGCGACCGGGTTAAAGGTGAACGCCAGCCAATTGTTAAAAGGGGTTCAGTCCGTAAACTCCGATTTGCCAGTAGCAGGAGGCAATGCGGGAGATAATCGCACCAATACTCAATGCCTGGTATGTTGCAATGAAAAGGTTAGTGACTGCGGAGTAGTTGGAGCTGTTCTTGAGAGCGATAATTTAACGGTTACGTGTCACAGCCACCTGGGCTGGCAGCCCATAGGCAAAGAAATGACAATTACCAGAGCAGAAGGCTCCCGGGTATATACAATTGATCATATACCTGCCTATCAGGTTTACCATCGATATTTGGGGATCGAGACGAAATCCAATATTTTAAAGGTAGTTGAATTCCCGCTGACCATTTGCAGACAGGGTCTTACTATCGCCAGGGCACCGTTTTTGCGATATGAGGATGATTCAATCAGCTTCTTCGGTGACATTGCTGAGGGGGAAAAGGTACGCTTAAGTTTTGGCCATGTAGAGATGATTTTAAAAAGAATGGACGTATTGCTGCAAGTAATCAGGCAAAAACCTGTCGAGAGTATTTTCGTATATTCCTGTGCTTCCAGGAGAGGCTTTCTCCAGGAATTGGCTCCGATGGAAACGCTGCCGCTTCAAGATATTGCTCCTACGGTAGGATTTTTTACCGGGGGGGAGTTCTTCCATACCAATGGCAGCAATCAATTACTTAACACTGCCATGACGGTACTGGCATTATCAGAGTCAAGTAGCAACAACGAGGTCTTGAGGCCGGAATCAAAGGCAGAAATATCTTCTGGACAAGCGGGTCGTGAAATTACAGATATCAAAGACAATATTGCTGGCAGAAGCACCGAAATACTAATGGCGTTGACCTGTTTAGTCAACACCGTAACAAATGAGTTAAGTGAAAAAAAGGCTGAACTGCAGATGGCGAACGAACAAATACAATACGCCAGCAGCCACGATGCTCTTACTGGGCTTTATAACCGCAGTTTTTTGAACCAGGCAATGAAACGGATGGAAGGGGCGTCAGTTGGAATCATAATGTGTGATGTGGATAGACTCAAATTTATCAATGATTCATTCGGGCATAGCCATGGAGATGCGCTTCTGCAAGCTACTGCGGGTATTTTAAAATCATTGTTTGGACCGGAAGATGTGGCCGCCAGAATCGGAGGCGATGAATTTTCGATACTTATGCCCAACAGTTCGCGAGCGAGTGTTGAAGATTCTGTACAGCGGCTTCGTCAAGCTATTGCTGTATACAACTCTGGGAGTCCCACTTTTCCATTGAGTTTATCGGTTGGGTTTTCGTGCTGTGAAGATGAGTCAGCAGAGACAAGTACGTTGCTTAAAGAGGCCGACAACAAAATGTATTGGGAAAAACTTTACCATAGACAAAGCACTGGTAGTGATCTAGTGGATATCCTGATGAGGAATCTTGACGAGAGGAACATTATTATTGAGGAACATTGCAATCGTCTGCAGGAGCTATTTATTGCGTTAGAATTGGAAAGCGAATTTCCCCAATGTAATGTGACCGATCTGTTTACCTTCATCCGTTTTCATGACATGGGCAAAGTCGCCATTTCAGATCAGATTCTCTTTAAGCCGGGGCAATTGAACCCCGAGGAAATAAAAGAAATGCAGAGACACTGTGAGATCGGCTATCGTATTGCCCGATCTTCAACCGACCTCCGCACTATTGCGGACTGGATATTGAAACATCATGAATGGTGGAATGGGCAGGGTTATCCCTTGGGAGTAAAGGGAGAGGATATTCCGCTTGAGTGCAGAATCCTGGCTATTCTAAGTGCCTATGAAAATATGACCAGCGATCGCCCGTACCGCAAGGCAATGAGCCGTGAGGCCGCGATTGCGGAAATAAGGCAGTACGCCGGTACACAGTTCGACCCGGTTCTGGTGGATAAGATTATACAAAGAGTGGAGAAGGATGGATGCGAAAGGTAATTATCTCCGCATCCGGTTCCCTCTTTATAATCCGCCATTATAATGGATTACCAAGGGGTTTCAGACTTCGAGCTGAGACCCCCTTTGCAATTATTTGCGATTGGTAGTGCAGGAGCCCTGGAGCAGCCGAAAACAAATATCTTCAGATTTTAAAAGGAATAGCCACTTCTATGTTGAATTAATCAAGGATAATGAAATAAAGGAACCCGGTTTTCGAGTTACCGTGCCTAAGTGTTAGACCAACCATAATGTCCAGAGATGGGCGGTGTTAGTTGTCCAGAAACTGACGTAATAGCTGGCCAAGAAGCACCGTCTTTTTATCACCTTAAGTCAACTCAGTCTATAGCAACTTTTATAACTGATATTAAGAAGGAGGTGCTGAAAGAGATTATAAATACGGAGGTGAGTTTTTAAGAATAGAAAGAGGCAGTTGGCTTCGATCCCGGTTGATTGATAGCCTATGGCAATAATTACAATATAGGAGGCGAAAAGATGTTGGTATTTAACAGAACGAGAACATGGATAGCATTTTTTACGACTTTAGTTTTTATACTATCAATGGCATTAATTACACCTGTTGCAACCAGTGAAGACAATGCAAAACCAACTCCGCAGTTAATCTCTGGCGAGATAACTAATAAAGGAGACTTTAGTCTAATTTTTGATGCCGAAATAGCCGATCCCACCGGAACAGAGGGTCAGTTTACGGTAACAATCAATGATGCAGCCGTAAAAGTAACTGCGGTTGAAGCTACCAATACGGTAGGGAAAATTAAGTTGGTTCTGGAAACCAAAGCCGTGGCAGGTGAGGTAGTGACAGTTGTTTATGCTAAGGGCGAGGTTTTACAAATTAAGTCGACAGATGGCGTGGCCGTAGAGAATTTCACCTACAGCAATGCTGAGGATCCCGAGCCAGCCGCTCCACCCGTTTTAACAGCTGATACCACCGATAACCAGGTAGGTGCTGTTATTGATATTACTTTCACTAGTACCCCTGACTGGAGCGAAAAAATCACCAATGTCAAAGTTGATGATGTATCCATAAGAGACAAATACGCAGTGACCGACGGGCAGATTGCAATTCTGGCGGAAGTATTTCCTGTTGCCCGGGATTACGCTATAGTTGTCAAAGCGACTGGCTATCAGGATGCCACCCTTACCCAGACTATTGCTGCTCCACAAGTCGAAGAGCCTGAGCCGGAAGTCCCGGTAGCGGACCTGAATGACATCAAAGGCCACTGGGCGCAAGGCAACATAGAACAGCTAGTTGCTCTGGGAGCCATCGGCGGTTACCCGGACGGCAGTTTTGCCCCCGAAAAATCCATCAAGCGGGCTGAATTTGCCTCTGTACTGGTAAAGGCCTTTAAGCTGGAGAGCGGCGAGGGAAAAGTATTTGCTGATACTCAAGATCACTGGGCCAAAGATGCCATAGCTGCTGCCTACGCCAATAGTATAATCAGTGGTTATAACAATGACAAATTTGGACCTGACGACACCATCACCAGAGAACAAATGGCAGTGATGATTGTCAGGGCAGCTAAACTAGCACCAGTTACCGGAAATGCTGCCTTTACAGATAGCGACAGTATATCTGCCTGGGCTGCTGAAGCCGTAGCTACCGCATACAGCAATCAGCTCATGAGCGGTTATCCTGATAAAACCTTCGGCCCGGCCAAAGGTGCCAGCAGGGCTGAAGCCGTAACCGTGATATTTAATTCCCTGCAAAAAGATTCCTAATTCATCTCAATCAAAAAATCCTCCGGGTTGATCCCCGGGGGATTTTTTTGATCACAACGCATTATTTTAGAGCCGGGATTAAAGGCTTGCGCATTAAGTTCCGGGGAATGGACGATGCTGAAAGCAACTCCATCGCGGATTGGTTCACTGGGATACAGATTCGGGGGCACAAGCCTGACCGTAAAATTTTAATTCCACGCGCCGATTTTGTTGACGACCCAATGCGGTAGAATTATCCCCCACGGGGTAGTCTTCTCCAAAGCCTTTCACAACCAACTCAACTTTAGGGTCGTTCCGCAATACTGGCAGGGATTCCGCTACAGCATTCGCTCTTTGTATCGATAATGCCAACCCCTCTTCATCCGGTCCCACATCATCCGTATAGCCACTAATATGGAGGGTTCCGGGAGTATCTTTGATCTGCTGATAGAAAGTCTCTATCTTGGCAAGTTGGTCAGGTCTTATAGCGGTACTTGCTTCGCCAAAACTAATGACTGCTTCAACCGGGGTTAAAGGAGGGGGGGTAACCGCTGGAGACTCGTTTGCTATGGAGTTGTCACTGGGAGTAGTATTAATAGACTCACCCATGGTTGAGATCGTATTTAGGCTGTAGCCCATTTGTTTTAGGGCCAGGGCCGACATTCCCCCGACTACAAGCAGACCGATAATGATTAGAAGGATTATTGCTCTTTTGGGAGCTTCAGGAGTGTTATCCAGCATTTCAAAAGTATCATCTATCTTACTCATTAACCTTTTCCTCTCAGAATATATTTTGGGACGGTGACTATCTGCCGGATGCGCTGGTTAGGCAGTTCCAGTTCAAACCAGGGTGAGGAAACAGGCATGGAAAAAGCAACCCTGCCGGGCAAGCCATCAGCATATTTCTTCAGTATGTTACCCTGGGCATCGCAAATAGTACCATTTGGGGCAACAATTTGATTGTTCTTTATTACTTCGGAAAATATGTTAAGCAGGTCCTGCAGGTCACTTGCAATCATGTGCTCCCAGATATCAATATAAGTTTTGCTGTCGAGGGAATCTAATTCCTGTATAGCAGTCTCATCGATTTCATCCCCGATGCCTACCAATATACATTTGACCAAATTGCGTTTGTCTGCCAAGATATCCTGGGCCAAGCGAATTGTATATTGTTTTAGTTCCGACAAGTCATCGATTCGACCATCAGTAATAAACACAAACATCCCCCAATGGGCATCGCTATATTTTTCCACTAAGTATTTTAAAGCCGGAAGCATCCGAGAATTTTCGCCAAACATCATCGTGTCGGGGCCGTCTATGGTCAGATTTGCAGCTTCATCCTCCTTTATGTCTCCTACAATCTCAATTTCAGTGCCATTCCCGCCTGCCCAATAGATGAGCGCAGTCTCCCCATCAATATCCATATGGCCAGAAAGATAACCAACCAACTCCGGCGCTAGAAAATCCATGGTATTGGGGGATAAGGTGACTAAACCACGTTCTAGGGCATCATTAACGGCATCCCGTTGAAATGTTTTTACCTTGCGGGTATCACGATTTTCATTGGTAACCCAGCCCTTTTTTTTATACTGCAGGTCAATATCGTCGGGGATATTACCCTGCAGACGCCGTCCGAAGACTTTCTTCATAGAAGCGCTGGCATCCATTGCTACCCCGGTCTTCCAGACTCTAGCCAGCTGTTTCTGGGGCTCCATTAACAAGGTGAATTGGATCTGGAAGGCAGCACCACTTTTTCGAACATTAACATTACCAAACTCTTTAGCTGTTTCCAGAGCAGCAATGGTAAATTCGAAGTCATCTGCCGGGCTTATTGTTAAAATATCGTTATCTGTTGACATGTTAAGCCTCCATCTGATAAATCTAAAACTTCTTATCTTAGTGATTAGAGTGAGCCAAGCATAAGTAATTCAAGGTATGCCGTTTATATTAAGGCCTGGGGTATATTGATCAAAGCTATTTAAATGGGATGATGGGGTTATAGAACCTTCTATTTATTTTAGCACTATTAGGCACGTAAGAGATAAAAAGAGCACTATTATATTGAATGTTCTTTACATATTACAGCCTTTATAGAACAAACATATTGTATAATCGGAAAGAGGGGTTGACAGGGATCATTTCCTTGTAATAAATCGGTTGCCAGGGAGGAATTCAGGGTGGATGATCATGCCAAATTCGAAAAGCAACTTACGGATCAGTTAACTGAACTGCGGCAAAGAATAGTTGAATATAAAAGGGTAGATTCCCAACATATACGGTTGCTCCAAGGAGCTTTACAGGAAAGCAAAAGGCGGTTTCGACGCGTTGCCGAAGCGGCTATCGATTTACAAAATGAAATAGATAAACGGCTGCAGGTGGAAAAAGAATTGGAAGAGGAACGGCATCGGCTCTTCTCAGTTCTGGATTGTTTGCCCGCTCAGGTTTATCTTATCGCCCCCGACTATTCATTGCGTTTCTCCAACCGGTTTTTTCAGGAAAGTTTTGGGGATCCTGAATCAAAACCCTGCTATAAAGTATTTTATGGCAGAACAGAACCCTGCGAACAGTGTCCTATATTTGGGCCCGGTACAAAGATCGAAATAAAGCAGGAGGAATGGAGTTTTCCCGATGGACAGACCTATTTGGTTCATTACTATCCGTTCACTGATGTTGATGGAACCGAACTGTTGCTCGCCTTCGGGTTTGATGTTACTGAACAGAAGAAAACGCAGGAGGAGTTGCTTCTCTCGGAGGAACGCTTTTCTAAAGCATTTATGGCTAGTCCTTATGCTATGACGATTAGTACGCTTGAAGAGGGCGAACTTATTGATGTCAGCGATAGTTTTTGCTGCTTAGTAAAATCCAACCGCAATGAGACACTAGGGAAAACCTTATTAGAATTGGGATACTGGCTGAACCCCCATGACGTTACGCTAATTAAACATAAGATTATTAATAACGAACCGATCCGAGAAATGGAAGTCTATTTTCGCCGCAGCACCGGAGAAGAGCGACTGGGATTGTATACTGCCGAAAGGTTTGATATCAAAGGCGAACCGTGTGTACTCAGTATAATGACGGATATAACCCATCGCAAAGAAATGGAAGTTGAGATGATTCGCCTTGAGCGACTTGGACTGGTGGGAGAAATGGCTGCCGGCATCGCCCATGAAATCAGGAACCCTATGACAACAGTACGGGGCTTTTTGCAGATTCTCAAAGAGAATGAAAAGTATATTAATGAGGGCGAATATTTTGAACTGATGATCGCAGAGTTGGACCGGGCTAATTCAATAATAACGGAGTACCTTTCTTTGGCCAAAAATAAAATGGTTGAACTAAGGCCTATAAATCTAAAGTCAATTTTAATGAATATTATGCCCTTGCTGCAGGCTGCTGCTGTAATCCGTGACCAATATATTCGATTAGAAATGGAAGAGGTCCCCAACCTGCTCCTTGACGAGAAAGAGATCCGCCAACTTGTGCTTAATCTAGTTAATAATGCTTTGGAAGCAATGCCGGAGGGGAAAGCCGTAATCATACGAACCTATACCAAAGATGAAAATGTGATATTAGCGGTTCAGGATCAAGGTTGGGGGATAGGCCAGGAATTGTTGGAGAAATTGGGAACCCCATTTTTTACGACCAAAGAGCAGGGTACAGGTCTGGGATTGGCTGTCTGTTTTGGGATTGCCGCCCGACACCAGGCCAGAGTAGAAATAGAAACCAGTCCCCAGGGCACTACGTTTTTTGTCTGCTTTCCAATTACTTAAAAATCAGCAGTTATATTGCCGGATCCCCTGGTTTTAAAGACTTGCCACCATTCGCACACACCTGTGCTATAATAAATTACGCATATAACAGCTAGGAGGATGTACCATGGAGGAGAAAGACAGCAATATTGAATTGATGCGACAAGTTATTGAAAAAAAGAAACAAAAAAGCGCATCCCAGGGAAGTACCAAGCGCGGTCCGGACGATCGATTTGGCGCCACCAGCCCGGGCAATAAGAAACAGAAGAAAGGTGGACTTTCACCCAAATAAAGGAGAGCTTGACATGGGGTTTGCGATTCATTCCGGAACCCCATGCGTATTTGATGGGAAACATAGGACGATACCCCTCCTGGTTGCCGTTTAACCTTTAGTATGGCCTTTCTAGAGCATGCTAAAAGAAGAGGCAATCATCAACACGCCCGTCAGGCGAATAAACAGGACAAAATATCTTATTCCCATCCGTTTATAATGCTTAAGCGCCATAATACCCTGAGGGGCTATAATTAATACTGCGCCCATTAAAGCCAGCATAATTGGTGCAACTACTGCTACATAAAAAGGATTGTCGGTCAGTGCCTGTAATACAAAGGGCCCCAGGTAGAGCAGCAGCCAAATCATAAGAATTAACATGAATTTTGGGGCGAATTTGTTATAAGATCTGGTAAAATAGTGGATGTTTTGCTTGCAGGCCTCGGAACAATAATCTAGTTCTGTTGTTTTCAACTTGCCGTTGTTCCATATACGTATCGCGGTTTTTTGGAAAGCTCCCTGCTTTTTGCAATAGTCACAGCGTGCCATTTCATCACCCTCACTTATGATCAGTCTAAATAATATGATAGCAGATAAATTAATTATCTGCCTGCTGTACTGTTGAGGATTTGGACGATGACCCTGCGCTGACGGGGACCATCGAATTCGGCGAAATATATTCCCTGCCAGGTACCCAGCACCAGAGATCCATTTTCGACCGGGATTAATTGGGAAGAACCCATTAAGCTGGCTTTAAGATGGGCATCAGAATTTCCCTCGCAGTGGTGATAATCTGCATGGCAGGCCATACGTTCCAGACCCAGCAGAATATCCCTTTGGACATCGGGGTCAGCATTTTCGTTAACAGTCACTCCGGCCGTAGTATGGGGTACAAACACGATACAGATACCGTCTTGAACAGAGTGTTGTTGCACTACATCCCCAACCATCCTGGTTATATCAATCAACTGGTTTCGAGATTGGCTTTTGATATGGATTACGTTCATATGCAGCCGCCTCCATTTTTATTCTTTTTCTCTACATAGTGCAAGTCTGGACTGATATACTAATTATAACTATCTTCGCTGTGAATGGATAATTATATGGTCTACAGCGGGTATAGGCAAAGTATTATTTAGTCAAGTCTAAGCTGAGCCATAAAGGCATTTGACACCATTTCGTGAAAATGGTAAAAAGAGCAATAGGGCTTATTAGTTCAACTTTGACTCTATTCTTACGTAATCCATCGGTCAACCGGGGGGTTAGGTTATTAACAAAGATGACGAGGCCCGCGTTTAGGACAGGATGGTCATAGTTGACACTAATTGGGAAGGTTATAGATAAAAAGAAAAGTAAAAGGGAGATATCAGAATGAACATGACCAGCGCACCGTTACCAACCAATTTTATTCAAACTATTATCAATGAAGACTTAAAGGCCAATAAAAATGGAGGGCGGGTGCATACTCGATTCCCACCGGAGCCCAATGGCTATCTGCATATTGGCCATGCCAAATCTATTTGCTTGAACTTTGGCTTGGCGGCAGCTAATGGAGGTCTCTGTAACCTACGTTTTGATGATACCAACCCCAGCAAAGAGGAAATTGAGTATGTGGACTCGATTCAAGCCGATGTAAAATGGCTGGGATTTGACTGGGATGACCGCATGTTTTATGCATCCGACTATTTTGACAAGCTATATGAATTCACGGTTGCGTTAATTAAAGCAGGGTACGCCTACGTCTGCGACTTAAGCGCCCGGGAAATAAGAGAATACCGGGGCACCCTGACCGAACCGGGGAAGAATAGCCCTTATCGCAATAGATCCATCGAGGAAAACCTGGATCTATTCGAGCGAATGAGGGCGGGCGAATTTCCGGACGGAGCCCGGGTACTGCGAGCCAAGATTGATATGGCCTCGCCCAATTTGAACATGCGTGATCCCGTGCTCTATCGTATTCTGCGAGCAACCCACCATAGGACAGGCGACAAGTGGTGTATATATCCGATGTACGACTATGCCCACCCGCTTTCAGACGCTATAGAGAATATTACCCATTCTGTTTGTACGCTGGAGTTTGCCGATCACCGACCTTTGTATGACTGGGCGTTGGATAAGGTTGATTATTCACAAAAAGCAGATGGCCGTCCCCAGCAGATTGAATTTGCCCGTCTGAATCTATCCTATACGGTGATGAGCAAACGTAAACTGCGGGAATTAGTCGAGCAGGGGTATGTGAACGGTTGGGATGATCCCCGGATGCCTACCATATCAGGTTTGCGCAGAAGGGGTTATACTCCGGAGTCCATTCGTGACTTCTGTGAACGCATTGGGGTTGCCAAGCGGGATAGCATGGTTGACATTGCCCTGCTGGAACATTGCATTCGCGAGGATTTGAATCTTAATGGACCGCGAGTTATGGCAGTGCTGCGGCCTTTGCGTATAATCATAGACAACTATCCTGAAGGTCAGGTGGAATGGTTGGATGCGGAAAATAACCCGGAAAATCCAGATATGGGGTCTCGAAAAGTTCCTTTTTCCCGGGAGCTATTTATTGAACAGGAGGACTTTATGGAGGACCCGCCCAAAAAGTTCTTCCGCCTTGCCCCTGGTCGCGAGATCCGGCTTAAGAGCGCTTATATAATCAAATGTGAGCAGGTGGTCAAGGATGAGAACGGTGCTATTGCTGAACTGCATTGCACCTATGACCCGGAAAGCCGCAGCGGCGGAGCCACCAGTGGCCGTAAAATCAAGGGAACGTCACATTGGGTCTCGGCACCCCATGCTATTAAAGCTGAGGTTAGACTATATGAACACCTTTTTTTAACCGAAAACCCAGACAGTGATGAGGAGGGGAGCGATTACAAAGCGAAATTGAATCCCAATTCACTGGAGGTTTTAAGCTCATGCCTGGTTGAGCCCAGCCTGGCGGGGGCAGAGCCTGGAACCCGGTACCAGTTTATGCGCCAGGGATATTTTTATATTGATCCGGTAGCCTCATCCGAAAACTTACTGGTTTTTAACCGAATTGTATCATTGCGTGATACCTGGGCTAAAATTCAAAAAGGAAAATAGACAGCAGAGCGTTCTTTCGATCATCGACCTGAACTGCTCAGAGCATTTAATGAATATCCTAATGCATTTTCTCAGCCAGCTGATAGACATACATCATAGGCAAAGAGATTAGCTCATGGACAGCATCTGTGAAGCAGCCCCTTTAATTGTGGGAGGAGGCTGCTTTTGCACGATCATTTCGAGATTTGGCAGTGAAAAAGCCGGGAAAGACGGATATAATTACAGGTGATATTGGTTGAGGTCGAGAAGATATCTTTATCGCGCTGGTTTTCTGTTAGCATGTATTAACTTAATTACGAACAATATAAACAAAGTTGTGAGCATCGTTTTAGCAAATCCTTCCTCAAAAAAATGCCTTTAGCCACCGTGGACAGGGAGCTAAAAGGAATCTAATTATGAGGATAGGTATTTGTAGCCTGATTGTCAAGAACCAGGGCTGACCTGATAATTCAGCCGGGCCAGATATTATTTTTTCTATGGATATACATATAACGGGCAGCGATATGCTTTTTTCGGGAAGTTACTATTCGATATACATACAGAAGGAGCCTTATACTTATGCAATTACATATTCTGGCCAGTGGAAGTACTGGTAATGCAGTTCTAATTGAGATGGGGGGCAGGAAACTGCTAATTGATGCCGGCATCAGCAACCGGCGTATTGAGCGTGGACTGACTGCGGCCGGCATCCAGATCGCCGATTTGGATGGAGTCTTGATAACGCATGAACATTCTGACCATATTAAGGGTATACAGGTTCTGGTCAAAAGACACCACCTGCCAGTTTATGCACGGCCTGCCACCTGGGCAGCCATGCCCGGGCAGGATAAGATCCCCCGCGAACTCCGCCGGGAATTGGGCGAAAGTCTGGATATGGGGGGCCTGAAAATCGTTCCCTTTCCTATTTCACATGATGCCGTAGACCCGGTAGGGTTCTGTTTTTATTACAAAAATATCAAATGGGTATTGGCGACTGACCTGGGGATAGTTACCCGCGGGGTGGCTGAGGCGCTGGCTTATGCGGATGTGGCGATCCTGGAGTCGAATCACGATTTGGAGATGTTGAAAACCGGTCCTTATCCCTCTTTTTTGAAACAACGCATCAAAGGCAAACAAGGGCATTTATCCAACCATGATGCCGGGCAGATCCTGGCGCATATTCCCCGGCAACGAGCTATGCAGGTATTCCTGGCCCATTTAAGCCAGCAAAACAATCACCCTCAGCTGGCGGAGAGGACCGTGAGCGATGTCCTGTGCAGCTGCGGATGCGAGGTAGGGGAGGACATAATTCTTCATCGCACCTACCCTGACCGCATGGTTAGCCTGATCAAATAAGACTTATCTATAAACTCAGGAGGTAAATATGCCACTCATGAATACCGGCTCTCAGCTGGTAAACGTTCTATTTGTTTTAAATATCATATTGGCCCTAATGGTAGTTGGTTTTGGAGGCCGCAAACCAACTGCAACGCTAAGCTGGCTGCTAGTAATGCTTTTTCTGCCTGGGTTCGGATTTGTATTATACTTGTTCCTGGGGCAGGATCTGCGTAAGGAGCGGTTGTTCTATATTAAGGAAGGCGAAGAGCGCGAGCTTTATCCCCTGGTAAAACAACAAGATGAGTCTTTTCATAACAACCAGTTGATATCTCGTAATAGTTGGATCAACGATTATAAGGAGCTTATTCACCTGCACCTCAATAATCAGGCCTTATATACCGAGGATAATAGTGTAGAGATATTTGTAGATGGTCATGCCCTATTCAAAGACATGAAGGCTGCTCTGGAGCGAGCCGAAAAATATATACATCTTGAGTATTATATTATTCGCAATGACAATCTAGGCAGGGACATACGGGATATACTGATTCGTAAAGCGCGCGCGGGCGTGGAGGTTAAACTGCTCTATGATGGTATGGGGTGCATGCATCTGCCCCGTAAATTCTTTCGCCCTTTAATCGAGGCGGGAGGGAAGACGGCTATTTTTTACCCGCCATTCTTTCCTTATATTAACTTACGAGTTAATTATCGCAATCATCGCAAAATCTGTCTGATTGATGGCCAGGAAGGCTTTGTAGGGGGATTTAACATCGGGGATGAGTATTTGGGTATGTCAAAGCAGTTTCGATTTTGGCGCGATACCCATATACGTATCAGGGGTAGTGCGGTGGATGAAATGGAACTAAGGTTCTTGTTGGACTGGAGGTACGCAGCCCGGGACAACTTCATTACAGATGGCAGGTATTTCCCGGCTCGGAGCAGACAGGGCGACACCGGGATTCAAATCGTAGCGAGCGGGCCGGATTCCAAGTGGAGTGCTATTAAGAACGGGTATGTGAAAATGATCAGCAGCGCCCGGCACAATATTTATTTACAAACCCCCTATTTTGTACCCGACGATAGTATACTGGAAGCTATGAAAATCGCGGCTCTGTCAGGTGTAGAGGTTTGTCTGATTATTCCCGGCAAACCGGATAACTTTTTTGTCCACTGGGCGTCTCTCTCTTATGTGGGGGAACTACTGGAGGCGGGGGTCCGCTGCTATAAATACAATCGAGGATTTATCCACAGCAAAATGATGGTGGCTGATGGGCTAATCAGCTCGGTAGGCACTGCCAACCTGGACATAAGAAGCTTTGATCTTAATTTTGAGATTAATGCCTTCATCTACGATGAAGAGGTTAGCCAACGGATAAAAGCCGCTTTTATTAAAGACCTGCAGGATTGCACTGAGATTACCATCGAAGGATATATGAGCAGATCGGTATCGGTTAGGATAAAAGAAGCCTTTTGCCGTCTGTTATCACCATTATTGTAGACTGCCTCTATGACAGTGCTGGGCGATTGCAGAGGAACTCTGGCGGCCCTGCATTTGCAAGTCGAAGAAATAATTTGGTGAAGGGGATTGGCGATGACACTATATAAGATACAAGAACAGTCCGGAGATGCAATCGAAAAAAGACAACGGCGGGGAGTAGTTTTTGTATATACGGGTCATGGCAAGGGAAAAACCACTGCTGCTCTGGGAGCAGCACTTCGGGCGATAGGGCATGGAGGCAAGGTCCTGGTAGTGCAATTCATGAAAGGAAGAGATTATGGAGAAACTTTAGCTGCCCAATACTTGCCTGATTTGACCATCCATAAATTCGGGCAGGCCAGATTCTTAGTGAAAAATCATCCGGCCAGCTTGGATATAGAGTTGGCGCAACGGGGGTTGAAATTTGCTTGCGAGTCAGTGGGGTCGGGAAAGTATGACATGATAATTTTGGACGAGATTAATGTGGCTATAGATTTTAATTTAATTCCCTTGGAGGAGGTGCTCGATTTAATTAAGAGCAAACCTCCCGAGCTTGATCTAGGTCTGACGGGCAGAAACGCCCATCCCCAAGTCATCGAGCTAGCAGATCTGGTCACGGAAATGAAGGAGATTAAGCATCCTTTTTCTAGAGGAATGAGGGCTAAAAAAGGATTTGAATATTAACGTATTGGCAGACGGTACGCCTTTAACGGTATTACTGCTAACCTTCATTTATGGGGGTTAACTTATTAAACGCAAGGGATCCCCACCAATGGAACAAGTACGGCTATAACCAGGACAATTATTATAAAGTAGTCAGCTCGAGTTAAAGCAAGCTCCCGCAGGTAGGTGCGGGAGCCCTGCTGATAGCCCCGTGCCTCCATGGCATCTACTATTTGATCACAACGACGCAAGATATTGGTGGCCAGGGGGCCAGCTAGATAAATAATAGTCCTAACTTTGCCGCTCAGAGTATGGGCATTGAGGTTGGCACCTCTGGCTAAGTGAGCTTCCCGGATACTCTTTATTTCATCAACCAGGGTGGGGAAAAACCTTAGGGCCAAGGAGATCATCATAGCCACATCATGAGAAGACACGCCCACAATTCTCAGGGGGCGCAGCAACCGTTCGAGGCCCATGGTAATCTCAGAGGCGGGGGTAGTCATGGTAAGTATTGAAGCTGACGCTACCAGCAAAATGAACTTCCCAACCTGTTGAAGTCCAATATATAAACCCTCGTAACTTATTTGCACGGGGCCTATAGGAAAAAGAGGTAATGGACGACCCGGGGTGAAAAAGATGTAAAGCAAAAAAAGACAGCCAAAGAAGGGCAGAACCGGACGTAAGGTCTTCAGCAACGCTGTCACGGGTATTCGGGCCAGACGAACACAAATCAGCCCCATAGCAGTAACCCCTAAAAGACCGATTATATCAACCTGTAGAATGATGAGGCTTAGAGCCAGGACGGCTATGATCTTAACCCGCGGATCTAAATCATGGACAGGTGATTTCTGCGGGATATATTGACCAAAGTTATACATGTCCGGCCGCCTTTCCAGGCACACCAGGTTGGGTTGGATTACGCAGTTGTATTAATAGATGCATAATCTCTTCCAGTGCACCTTCAAGGCCGATTATATTGGTACGAACATCCTCACCATTATGGTGCAGGAGCCATAATAACTCGGTAAGCCGGGGAGGGGCTAATCCCAGCGATTTGATCCAGTCGACCTGGCTTAATATGTCAGCCGGCTTTCCGTCCGTGATTATTTCACCATGATTCATAACCAGCACCCGGTCTGCCAGCGCAGCTTCATCCATGTTATGGGTAATTTGCACAATGCCTAATCCTTGACATTTCAACTCCTGCAATAAGGCCAAGACATTCTCATTTGCCACCGGATCAAGTGAAGAGGTGGGTTCGTCCAGAACAATATATTGGGGGGCCATGGCTAGTAACCCCGCTAGAGCCAGAAGCTGTTTCTGACCTCCGGACAAAGTATGGGGGGAGCGGGTCTGAAAACCGGACAGCCCCACTTTCGACAAAGCCTCATCTACCCGGTGCCGTATTTCATCCGCCGGTAATCCTAGATTACCAGGGCCGAAAGCGACATCTTCCTCTACGCTCATACCTACTATTTGGTTGGTGGGGTTCTGAAAAATCATGCCTACCCGGCGGCGGATTTCTAACAGATTCCTGGGATCCCGGGTACTTAAGTGGTCAATCAGCACTTCGCCGCTCGAGGGTCTGAGCAGGGCATTGAAATGCCTGATCAGGGTGGTTTTGCCGCAGCCATTGGGTCCTATAATGGCGACATGTTCACCCTTGTCTATGCACAAATTAAGATCTTTAAGGACTGGGGAGGGATCTGGTCCATATGTAAAGGTCAAGTTGTGAATCTGAATCATTTTACCCCTGGACCTCCCTATGCATCGAAGTTCTTACGTAATTTTAGAGCCAGCCATGCCGCAACCACAATCTTAAGCAAGTCGCCTGCTATAAAAGGTACTACTCCCACTAAAACCGCTTTGATTAAGGAAAAGTGTGCTACTAAAGCCAGCTGCAGGGTCCCTAATAAATAAATTACGAGGGTGCCTGCGATCAGGGCCATTACTATCCAGGCCATTCCCGCATCACGTTTGACTTCCGTAATTTTGCCAATCACAAAAGCTGCCACGATAAAACCGATAATATAGCCGCCCGAGGGGCCCAACAGAGTGCCGATACCAGCTTTACCACCGGCAAATACCGGCAAACCGATAATGCCCAGCAACACATAAACAATCTGGCTTAGTGCACCCGTATACGCACCCAGGAGAACACCAGCCAAACCCGTGAAAAGAGTCTGCAAAGTTATAGGAACAGGTTGGAGTGGAATAACCATGAAGGAACCGACTGCAGTTAAAGCACCGAACATAGACGCGTAAACCATACGCCGCAGTGAACTGATATTAGTTTTAGCCATATACTGATACCTCTCCCTTGTTCTGAGTTTAGGGACTGGGAATGTATCCGGGTACTGTGATAGTGCACCTTATACCTGGGTGATATTCCAGCCTATATTTATTATTATACGGCCCTAACTAATTGTCAACCAAAAGAATTGATACAGGTTAACGAAGTGTATTTTCTTTGGAGATAGTTGATGATAAGACGCTTATTTCGCCCGATAAAACAGTATGTATTTCACCTTGTTGATCGCGAATCAGAAGATATCCGTTATCATCAATATCAAACGCTCTGCCAACGATAAATCCATTTATTGTATCCAACCGTACTTCCTGTCCTATCACCATTGACAGTGTTCTGGCTTGTTCCAAAGTAGAGGCAAACTGTCCCGCTAACAAGGCCTGATAATGGCGTTCCAGGTTCAATAATAAAGTTTGGAGAAGCTTAACGCGGGAACCAGGAAGTTCATGTTCAGCTAGAACTGAAGTAGCGGCAGTACGGAAGTCATCAGGAAATTCCCGGAACTTATTATTAATATTCAGTCCGATTCCAACCACTATGTATTCTATACTGTCCATATCAGTAACTGCTTCCGAAAGTATGCCGGCTATTTTTCGTCCGTTTATGAATATATCGTTAGGCCACTTAATACGGGCTTGAAGATCCAGTTCGGTTGCGAATGTCTCTGTTATGGCAACTGCGGTTAGTATCGAAACACGCGAAATTTCCTTTAAGGGCAGCATCGGCCGCAGGATTACTGACATATATATGCCCTGACCGTTGGGTGAATACCAGGTGCGGCCCCGGCGCCCCCTGCCCGCGGTCTGCATTTCGGCCACGACTACGGTGCCTTCGGGGTATCCCTTGGAGGCTAAACGGCGCGCCTGATTATTGGTGGAATCGATTTCTCGATAATATAAGTAGTGCTTCCGGCCAAAAATATTGGTTGCAAGTCCCGGGCAAATCTCACCTGGGGATAATAAATCAGCGGGGGCGGATAGTCGATATCCCTTTTTAGAAGAATCCACCGCATATCCATCTGCGATTAAGGCCTTTATATGCTTCCAAATTGCGGTGCGAGATACATTGAGGCTCAGGGCCAGAGCTTCCCCCGAAACCCAATCACCAGGTCTGTCTTTTAATGCCAGCAGAATTGACTCGCGAACATTCATTCATTATCACCTCGTATATGATTATACATATTTTATAGTATAATTAACCAATTTACCTCCCCCTTCAACATACGCTGAGGTTTTTGCTTAATGCCATTCCCTAAACAAGTCAGCTTCTCTATCATTTTGTGTCTCCATAACCGCTTCCTCTCTGCAAGAGTAATCGCCATCACTGTATTAATATGTTAATATATTTGTTATGAATTATTAATGATGTATTGACAAAATTATTATGTTCTTGGATGAATTTAGCGACATGCTGCCCTTAATTCGGGTATGTATTATCCAGGTTCAAGAGGAGAAGCAGTTTATTAAGTGATCAAGCTGGAGATAATAAAGGCAGCTTTAAGAGCCCCGTGAAATCAAGGCACAGCGTCGAGAAAGCCTAACATCTTAGGTCTGTATTTTTATGGAAAACTATAGCTTATAGCTATTGATTAAAAGATAACCATCCTATGATATAAGAAGTTTCCACTAGTTCACAATTTAAGGAGGTTAATAATGGATCCAATTCAGAAGCTCCGGGAGGAGTTAAGAAATTTGGTTGCAACTGCCTTGGAAAAATCCAGAGCGGAAGGCTTAATTATGTTTGATACCCTGCCCGATTTTGTTATCGAAGTACCCAAAGATGAAGGGCACGGTGACTTTGCCAGTAATGCTGCCCTGCTGCTGGCCAGGCAGGCGCGGATGGCGCCCCGCAAAATTGCCGAGATAATTAGTGGACAGATAGATAGAAGTCATATGCCGGAACTGGAAAAGATTGAAGTTGCCGGAGCTGGATTTATTAATTTCTTTCTCGATCAGTCCTGGCTTTATCAACTCCCGGCATTGGTGTTGAGCATGGGGGAGCGCTATGGCAGCGGTGCGCGACAGAACCAGAAGGTACAAGTTGAGTTCGTTAGCGCCAATCCCACTGGTAATCTACATATGGGTAATGCCCGTGGGGGAGCGATAGGAGATACCCTGGCCAATGCGCTTTCCTTTGCCGGTTATGACGTCGAGAGGGAGTTCTACATAAATGATGCCGGCAACCAGATCGAAGTTTTTGCCCAGTCCCTGGAAGCCAGATATCTTCAGTTGATGGGAGCCAAAATCGAATTCCCCGACAATGGCTATGCTGGCCAGGATGTGGTGGATACCGTTAAGAATATCATTCGCGAATATAAGGACACCTTACTCAGTATGAGTTCCGAAGAACGTCAAAAAATCGTAGTAAGTTATGCGCTCAAGGAAAAAACAAACTATATCAAAAATACCCTCAGTAATTTTGGCATCAACTATGACGTCTGGTTTAATGAGCAGTCGTTGCATGAGTCGGGCCAGGTAAATGAGGTGATTAATTACCTGCGAGATAAAGGCTTTATTTATGAGGAAGAAGGAGCTTTATGGTTTAAATCTACACTTTTCGGCGATGAGAAGGATGAGGTAGTAGTTCGGGCTAATGGCTTACCCACCTATTTTGCAGCTGACATAGCCTATCATCGAGACAAATTCCAACGTGGTTTTGATAGGGTGATAAATGTATGGGGAGCTGACCACCACGGCCATGTAGGGCGCATGAAAGGTGCCATGCAGGCGCTCGGGTATGATGAAAGCCGGTTGGACATACTCTTAATGCAATTGGTGCGTCTATATAGAGGCGGCATCGTTGTCCGCATGTCCAAGCGAACTGGAACAACAGTTTCACTGGATGAGCTTATTGAGGAAGTCGGTAAGGATGCCGCCCGGTTTTTCTTTGTAATGCGCAGTCCAGACAGCCAAATGGATTTTGATCTGGATCTGGCCAAGGAAAAAAACCAAGATAACCCGGTTTATTACGTACAATATGCCCACGCTCGCATTCAAAGTATTTTCCGTCAGGCCAAGGCCGCCGGGGTTAGTATCAAGAGCCCAGCCGAGGTGGACTTTTCCGTTCTGGGCCCTGAAGAGCTGCTGCTCTTAAGAAAAATTGCTGACTTTCCAGAAGAAATAGCTGTAACCGCTCGGACCATGTCTCCACAGAGAATTGCACGTTACGTTTTAGATTTGGCCGGGCTTTTCCATAGCTTTTACAACCATCAGCGGGTATTGAATGAAAACCAGGCCTTACAGGATGTACGTCTGCTGCTTATGGAAACCACCCGAATTACCATCAAAAATGCTTTGAACATACTGGGTGTGTCTGCACCTGATCAAATGTAGGAGGGATTTTATGCAAACGAGGAAAAAAAGTGAGGCAGATTGGGCTATGGAAATACTGGCGGAAAGACAGGAGCCAGTTTTCTACGATGAATTATCCAAGCAGATCGCCAAAAAAATGGGCAAAAAATCAGATGCGGCAACCCTAACGTCTATTTATACTCGAATAAATTTGGACAACCGTCTGGTTTATCAGGGAGATGGATACTGGTATTACGATGCCGGTAAGATTTATCGGGAATTTTAAGCCTGGAAGAAATTATTTAATGATGTTTTGTGCCGCAAGAAAGGAATGGATCTAAAAATGAAGATCTGGTGGCGTGGGCATGCGTCGTTTCTGATTGAAACTGAGGGGAAAAAAATAGTTACCGACCCATTCAATGCAGAATTGGGCTATCCTATGGCCTCGATTAAGGCTGATATCGTGACCGTAAGCCATGAACACTGGGATCATAACGCTGTGGAGAGTATTCTGGGTCAGCCGCATGTGATCCGGGGCGCCGGTACCACAGAAGCGGCCGGGATGTGCTTTAAGGGAATTGAGTCTTACCATGACCGCAGTGCAGGCCGGGAACGCGGTATGAATACCATTTTTAAAATGTCAGCCGAAGGTATGCAGTTGGTGCATCTGGGGGATCTCGGGCAATCATTATCCGCTCAGCAGCTGCAAGAAATAGGCGAGGTGGATATTTTATTCGTGCCAGTGGGCGGGAGATACACCATAGATGCCAGTGAAGCTGTGGGGGTTATAAATATGCTGCAACCCAAAATTACCATCCCCATGCACTTTGCAACCCCCCATTTGTCTTTTGCCCTGGCGCCAGTAGAGGAATTCACATCCCGTTATGATCGGGTTATAAAGATGCCTTACCTGGAAGTCCAGGCGTGCGACCTGGGCATGGAAACGAGAATCATTGTGCTCGATTATCTTTGTAGTTGACCTTCCCCGTTCAAGAAGGGTAAAATTCAAGAGATTGGGATATTGTTTTTCGGGAAAGAGAGGTCAAATAAGTGACTAAGTATATATTTATTACTGGCGGCGTGGTTTCTTCTTTAGGCAAGGGGATTACCGCTGCCTCACTGGGCAGGCTCTTAAAGAGCAGGGGTCTTAAAGTGGCTTTGCAGAAATTTGATCCCTACATTAATGTCGATCCCGGCACCATGAGTCCCTACCAGCACGGCGAAGTATATGTTACGGATGATGGTGCTGAGACTGATCTGGATGTAGGGCATTATGAAAGATTTGTAGACGAAAATCTCACTCAGTATGCTAATTGCACCACTGGTAGAATTTATCAGACGGTTCTGGATAAAGAACGAAGGGGTGACTATCTGGGTCAAACTGTTCAAGTTATCCCGCACGTCACCAATGAAATTAAAGAACGGGTTATGTTGATTGAAAACAAAGCCCATCCAGATGTGGTAATTACGGAGATAGGGGGTACAGTAGGGGATATAGAATCACTGCCCTTCCTGGAAGCCATCCGCCAGCTCAAAGTTGATCTAGGTAAAGACCGGGTGATGTATATTCATGTCACCCTGATTCCCTACATTGAAGCTGCCGGAGAACTGAAAACCAAACCCAGTCAGCATAGCGTCAAAGAGCTGCGCAGCATAGGCATACAGCCAGATATTTTGGTGTGCAGAACGGTAAAATCGCTGTCGGAAGATATCAAAGCCAAACTGGCGCTTTTCTGCGATGTGGACAAGGAAGCGGTTATTCAGCTTAAGGACGCCCGGTCCATCTATGAAGTACCCTTAATGCTAGCTCAGGAGGGCCTGGATCGGGAGGTTATTAAGAGGTTGGGTATTTCCTGTGAGAAGGCTGATCTGGCGGAGTGGGCCGAAATGGTCAAGCGTATACAACATTTGGATAAGAAGATAACCTTAGGTCTGGTGGGTAAATATGTTGAGCTTCCTGATGCCTACCTTAGCATAGTTGAATCTCTAAACCATGCCGGGTTTCAATATAACTGCGAAGTCGATATTCGCTGGATATATGCAGAAGATATTGAGAAAGAGGGCCCGGAGAAACTTTTAGCAGGAGTGAACGCGATCCTGGTTCCCGGGGGCTTCGGTGAACGGGGAATAGAGGGTAAGATTGCTACCGCAGGGTATGCCCGCCAGAGGCAAATCCCATTCCTGGGTATCTGTTTAGGAATGCAGTGTGCGATTATTGAATTTGCCCGCAATGTATGTGGACTAGCCGATGCCAACAGTTCAGAATTTGATCCTAATACTCCTTATCCGGTGGTGCATCTGATGTCGGAACAAGAAAACATAGACTATAAAGGGGGCACCATGCGCCTGGGGGTATATGATTGCAACATAGTACCTGATTCAATAGTGGGAAGAGCCTACGATCAAGGAAAGATCAAGGAAAGACATCGCCACCGCTATGAAATTAATAACCAGTATCGTCCGTTACTTGAAGAGAAGGGTATGAAATTATGCGGACTGTCTCCTGATAAGAGTCTGGTGGAAATCATTGAGATACCAGGTCATCCCTGGTTTGTAGGCTGCCAGTTTCACCCTGAATATAAGTCCCGGCCCAATCGGCCGCACCCTTTGTTCCTGGGCTTGATCAAAGCGTCGATAAAATAGAGGTGCAGAAGCGAACGTAAAGATCGCTTCAGGCCGTTGAAATAAGCCAATCTCTGCGTTATTTCGAAAAGCCCGTTCAATCGACGTACTTGTTACGGGGACATTCCCCCCAGGGGTGTGTCCCCACACCTTATTTCGCCCAATAACGGTCTTTTCTCATGCCTTGATCTTGGCTTATTTCATCAACCTGGCAGCTTGCCGACTGCGTCTACAAGCTGAAGCGAGCTTTATGCTCGCTTTTTTGCAATGGGAATACCTATTTATTATTCTGGTAAGAATAGCAAAGAAGCCTTATCATAAGGGAGATATTTTATGTTTACAACTAGAATCATCGATATAAAGGAAAAAGATCGCTATAATGGATTCGTCCGTTCTCACCCCAAAGGACACTTCCTGCAGACCTGGGAGTGGGGGGAGGTAAAGCGGGGCATGGGTTGGCAGTCTCTGCCGCTGGTGCTGGAAGAGGATGGTGAAATAAGAGCTGCCTTGCTCATATTGAAAAGGAGACTGCCCTTGCCCGGTATGAAAAAATGCATTTTTTATTCCCCCCGGGGACCTGTGGTCGACACAGAAAGCCTGGAACTCTGTCAGGCACTTTTTGCCGGGGCGGAGCGGGTAGCCCGCGATCACGCCGCCATATTCTTGAAAATTGATCCCGATGTACCTGCCAGTGATCAAGGGTTTATGAATATTCTAGGTCTGTGTAAGTTTAAGCGGAACGACATCGGACTGGATTTCGAAGGAGTGCAGCCTGCGTTTGTGTTTCGCCTGGACATCACGCCGTCAGCCATAAAACTTTTGGAGAATATGCATTCCAAGACCCGTTATAATATTAAACTGGCCGGGAAAAAGGGTGTTACCATTAGAAATGCGGTTGGAAAACAGGATTTACGATCTTTTTATGCGATACTGCAAGAAACTGCTCAGCGGGACGATTTTTTAATACGGGGATATGAGTATTTTGAGATGATTTGGGACAAAATGGTGGAGAATGGATTAGCCCGGATATTTCTGGCTGAATTCCAGGGTCGGATTATATCTGCTACCCTGGCACTCATCCTGGGAGACAAGACCTGGTATTTATATGGTGCCTCCAGCAATGAATTCCGCAATGTTATGCCCAATTATCTTATCCAATGGGAAATGATCCGCTGGGCTCAGTCCCAGGGCTGCAAAATATATGATTTCCGCGGGGTATCCGGGGACATGGATGAAAGCAACCCGCTCTATGGGTTGTACAGATTTAAAAAAGGATTTAATGGTGATCTAATCGAATTCGTGGGGGATTGGGACCGGGTTTACTCCCCGACCTTCTATTTATTGTGGACCAGGGTCTTACCCCTCTATATGAAAGTGGTTCGCGGGATATTAAGAAAACGGGCCAGGCAGGAAGAAGGTTAGGTTCAGGTGTCAATGGACAAGTGGATTGAGATTGATGTTGAGGCGGTCAAGAATAACCTTCAGGAAGTCAATTCCTGGATCGATAAGAAAGCAAGATTAATAGCAGTGGTTAAAGCTAACGCCTATGGTCATGGAGCCGAGGAAACCGCTCGAATTCTGTGTCAGAACGGGGTGGATTTTCTAGCCGTGAGCTTCTTTTATGAAGCAATGGAGTTGAGAAAAGCAGGCATAGACACCAATATTCTGGTATTTAGCCCGGTTATCAATGAAGAAGAAGCTCGGGAGGCCATCCAAAATCAGTTGACCCTTACGATTACCTCGGATGATGATAGGGACCTGCTGCAAAGGGTATGTGATGCTCTTAATTGCCAGGCTCGGGTGCACGTAAAGATCGATACCGGTCTGGGGCGCTTTGGTTTAAATGAGGAAGATTTCCTGCGCGTATGTCAGAAGATATCGTCCAGCGAATATATGTACATGGAGGGTATATATACACATACCGCTGACCCCTCATCCCCCGCTTATACAGATCGGCAATTTGAGCAATTTATGCAAGTAGTAAACCGCCTGGAACAAGCAGGAATGGTTATTCCGATAAAACATATAGCTAATAGTGCTGTCTTTCTCCGATCACCCCATATGCACTTGGATGCGGTTCGAATCGGGACCCTTTTATCAGGTCAACACCCGGTAGGCAATTTCCCTAAACGTTTGCAGCTGCAGGATCCCTATACATTCAAAAGCCGCATTATATCAGTAAGGACTTTACCAAGGGGCAGCTTCCTGGGATATTACCGTACTTTTAAGCTCAAAAGTGCAGCCCAGATTGCAGTGATACCAGTAGGTTTTCATGATGGATTGGCCCTGGAGGTAGCCAATAAACCAGTTGGATTTATAGATATGGTTAAGAAGTTGGTAAAAATTGTTCTCGGTTATTTAAATTGGACTAGTTTAGACCTCAACATAAAAGTTCGCGGCCAGAATTATCCTATTCGGGGCAAAGTATTTATGCAGATGGCCTTACTGGAGATTCCGGCGGGGGTAGAAGTAAGGGTAGGTGACGAAGTGGAGCTACCGGTACGTAAAACCCTGGCCTCTAGCAGTATAAGCCGGATTTATTTACAGAATAGGGAAGCTGCCAGAATGGTTTAATATCAAACCCGAAGACTAATGTCTGAATAAGGCCTAAAATGTACCAGAGAAGAAGCAAATATAAGTATTCATGGTAAAAATAGCCCCAAAGGGTGCAGAGAGCCATATCTCCGGCTGGTAATTTATGTCATAATGTTATATATGATACCTAACTGCAATTGATTACAGAGAAAACTTAGCATACTAGTCAAAATAATAAGGGGGTTTTTTATGCGGAACAAGATACTGATTGTAGATGACCAAAAAGGAGTCAGGCGTCTGTTGGAAGAACTCTTTAAGAAAGAAGGCTGGGATGTTCGAATTGCAGGGGATGGACTAGATGCAATAGATAAAGTGGAAGAAATGGTACCAGACTTGATCCTTATGGACGTTAAGATGCCCAATATGAACGGCCTGGAAGCAACTCAGGAAATCATGCTGAGAAATCCCGGCATTCCCATAATTATGATGACGGCCTATGGAGAAATTGAGGTAGTAAAACAGGCGTTGGATGCCGGGGTTAAAAGGTGTATCAGCAAACCATTTGACATTGTGATGCTTAGAGATATGGTAGATAAATTAATGATAGAGGTGGCCTCCTGAGCCTGGCATCTATCCTTCAGTCAGCAATTGTAACACAATATAGTTTCAAAGTAATATATCAATGATTATATGATGAGGTGATTAGAATGGCATTGGTTCCAGTTACAGAGTTGTTGCTTCGGGCAGATAAGGAAGGTTATGCAGTAGGCGCTTTTAATGCCAACAATATGGAGATTATCCAGGCAATTGTGGAAGCGGCCGAGAAAGAGAATTCACCGGTAATTATGCAGGCCAGTCAGGGTGCTATTAAGTACGCCGGGCTGGAGTTTATCACGGGGATGGTCAAAATTGCTGCTGGAGCGGCCAAGGTTCCGGTTGCCTTGCATTTGGATCACGGTACGGATTTTGATCAGGTGGTAAAATGTATCCGCAGCGGATTTAGTTCGATTATGTACGACGGTTCCAAGCTGCCCCTGGAGGAAAATATCGCCATAACCAATAAAGTTCTGGAAATAACCCGGCCCATAGGGGTATCACTTGAGGCCGAACTGGGGAAAATAGGAGGAACAGAAGATCACGTACATGTCAGCGAGCATGAGGCTATGTATACTGATCCCGAGGAAGCACGCTATTTCGTGGAAAAGACGGGGGTAGAGAGCCTGGCCATAGCTATTGGCACAGCCCATGGTCAGTACAAGGGAGATCCTAAACTTGACTTTGAGCGTCTCAAGAAGATAAAAAGTTTGGTTAAGATACCAATTGTTTTGCATGGATCTTCAGGTGTTTCCGATGAATCGTTACGGAAGGCCATTGGCTTGGGTGTATGTAAAGTGAACATCGATACGAACATAAGAGAGGCCTTTGTTGGGGAGGTAAGACGTATAATGGCTGATAATCCCAATGAGATCGATCCCCGCAAGCTGTTAGGACCGGCCCGGGATGCAGCGGTAGCTATAATAAGAGAAAAAATCAGAGTATTTGGCAGTTCCGGCAAAGCATAATTGGAAGCCGATAAACACAGTTCCGTTACGTCCCCATGCGGATGCTTGAGGTGCTGACCGACACGAAGCTTTCCCAATATTAGCACCTCAAGCGAGGAACAGGCATTATGTTTATTGCGATAATAAGTGTTACTATATTATTAACTGCCAAGGTTGAGACATTAACATAGGCAGCCTTAAATCGGCCGGGCTAATTTCGTGAAGCCCATATTTGCCGGTGGCATCCATGTCTATTTACCTGGTGTTCCATTAGTTTTCGTGAAAGGAGTAATGTTTTGCGAATTTTTATTGATTCTGCTAACATAGAGGAGATAAAGGAAATTAACGAGATGGGATTCCTGCAAGGTGTAACCACCAATCCCAGTCTGATAGCCAAAGAAAAGAGGGATTATCCCACGGTAATCAGGGAAATCTGCAGTATTGTGGATGGACCGATAAGCGCTGAGGTCCTGGGATCAGATAGCGATGCCATGATCAGAGAGGCCCACGATCTAGCTGCAATTCATCCCCAGGTGGTAGTTAAAATACCGATAAGTGAGGCGGGATTGAAGGCGATTAAAGTTCTGGCCGATCAGAATATCCGCACCAATGCCACGCTGGTATTTTCTGCCGCCCAGGCCTTATTGGCCGCCCGCGCAGGAGCCAGTTTCGTAAGCCCATTTTTAGGCAGGGTTGATGATAATGGTAATGATGGCCTGGTACTGCTCAATGATATTGTTACTATTTTTGATCAGTTCACATTGTCCACGGAGGTAATTGCTGCCAGCATTAGACACCCCATGCATGTCGTCGAATCTGCCCGAATTGGATCCCATATAGCTACTATCCCTTACAATATTATTAAACAGATGATAAAACATCCCTTAACTGAGGCAGGAATTGAAAAATTTATGAATGATTGGAAGCAGGCGTTTTAGGAACTGGAGGGTTTCGTTGTGGAGAGAGAATTAGCTCTTGAGTTTGCAAGAGTAACGGAAGCTGCTGCGTTGTCGGCAGCCCGCTGGGTAGGCCGGGGTAATAAGGATGCCGCCGATGATGCAGCCGTCACTGCTATGCGGGTTATGTTTGATACGGTATCTATAGATGGAGTGGTCGTCATCGGTGAAGGCGAAATGGATGAAGCACCGATGCTTTACATTGGAGAAAGGGTGGGACTGGGTATTCCGCCAGAGGTAGATATTGCGGTTGATCCCCTGGAAGGAACTAATATTGTTGCCAAAGGGGTTACCGGAGCCATTGCAGTCCTGGCTTCTGCACCGCGGGGGAGTTTACTGCATGCCCCCGATATGTATATGGATAAAATTGCGGTAGGGTCCCAGTGTAAAGGACGGGTTTTCCTGGATGCACCCGTGAAAGAGAACCTGCGCCAAATAGCTAAAGCTCTGGACAAGTCCCTGAGCGAGGTTACCGTTGTCATATTGGATCGCGAGCGTCACCAGGGAATAATTGAAGAAGTTCGCCGCACGGGTGCTCGAATTAAGCTTATATCGGATGGCGATGTATCACCGGGAGTGGCTACCGCTTATCAGGATTCAGGGGTAGATGTACTTATGGGGATTGGCGGAGCGCCGGAAGGTGTAATTACTGCTGCCGCCCTGAAATGCCTTGAAGGTGATTTTCAGGCCCGGTTGATTCCGGAAAACGATGATGAAATCCGCCGCTGTCATGAGATGGGGATTAAAGACACGAAACAGTTGTTTACCATTGATGAATTGGTTAAATCAGAAGATGTAATATTTGTGGCTACTGGCATTACGGATTCCTTCTTGATCAAGGGAGTAAGATATCTACAGGGGCATGCTATTACTCAAACCATTGTTATGAGGAGCAAATCAGGAACCATTAGATTTATTGAAGCTAATCACCGGCTCGATAAAAAACCTCTATTTAGTGATCATCGCATCAAACTCCGCATGGAGTAAGAAAAACCTAACATCCAGCGCCAATCTTTTCTCTGGTGCTTCCCATCAAATATATACTTGTGCAAAAATTAAGAAAGGAGTAATAAATTGAATATATCCGAATTGGAGAACAAAACCATGCTGGAATTGTACCAGATTGCCAGGGAAATCAATTTGGCCGGCTATTCCAAACTGCGCAAAAAAGAATTAGTATTCGAGATTACTAAAGCGCTGACTCATTCCAATGAACTTCTGCAAGCATCGGGAGTGCTGGAAATTATGAATGATGGCTATGGATTCCTCAGACCTTTCGCTTATGTGCCCAGCCATGAAGATATTTATGTGTCTCCCTCCCAGATCAGAAAATTCGATCTGCGTACCGGAGACCGGGTGGGGGGGCAGGTAAGACCGCCCAAAGACAGTGAGAGGTTTTTTGCCCTGTTGAAGGTTGAAGATGTCAACGGCTTCCCCCCCGAGGACGCGGTTAAGAGAATTCATTTCGATGCACTTACCCCCCTTTATCCGACCGAAAGACTAAACCTGTCAACAGAATCGGAGGAACTTTCTACCCGCTTAATCGACCTCGTAGCTCCTATCGGCAAAGGGCAGCGAGGCCTAATCGTTGCACCCCCTAAAGCCGGTAAAACCATGCTTTTACAGAAGATGGCCCAGGGAATTACCAAAAACCATCCCGAGGTGGTTGTCATTATCCTCCTGATAGACGAGCGACCGGAAGAGGTTACCGACATGCAACGTTCCACCGAGGCAGAGGTTGTGGCCTCGACTTTTGATGAACCACCGGAAAATCATGTAAAAATTTCTGAGATGGTGTTAGAAAGGGCCAAACGTATAGTTGAACACAAAAAGGATGTGGTAATACTACTGGACAGCATAACCCGTTTGGCCAGAGCTCATAATCTCGTTGTTCCTCCCAGTGGCAGAACCTTATCCGGGGGGATTGATCCTACTTCCCTGATCAAACCAAAACGTTTCTTTGGAGCCGCCCGCAACATAGAGGAGGGGGGCAGCTTGACCATTATTGCCACCGCATTGGTGGAAACTGGCTCGCGGATGGACGAAGTAATCTTTGAGGAGTTCAAGGGCACTGGCAATATGGAACTGGTATTGGATCGGAAGCTGTCCGAACGGAGAATATTTCCTGCTATTGATCTTAAGAGATCCGGAACCCGCAAGGAAGAACTGCTGTTCAATGCTGAGGAAATGGAACTTATGTGGAACCTCCGCAATGCATTCAGCGATTATAATTCGGTAGAAACAATGCAGATGATGATTGACTCCATGAAAAAAACTAAATCCAATGAGGATCTTCTACGTGCTGCACCTATCATTTTTGGCAAAAGGGACTATTCACGTAATAACCGTTAGTAAATAGGAATAAATCCCCCCAATTCTGTCCATACTATTAGCGAGCAAGCTCTGTTTATTTTAGTCCAGGGCAGAATTGAGGTGAAGCAATTGAATAAAAGCTTGATAGGCTCATTTGCACTGTGCATTTTTATGCTGGCTTTATGTGCCCACCCATCTGCAGCCAGATTAAGTGAGGGTAATTTTGTGCCCTTTTCTGAGGTGGTGAGCAGTACAGCTGATAGACAGGTGAAGCTTCATCGCGTCGTAAAAGGAGATACTCTTTCTCAAATTGCGCGCAGAAACAATGTACAGCTGAAGACCTTGATGCAGGTCAATAACATGAATGAGAAAACTATCCTTGAAATAGGAGCTGCGGTCAGGATTCCCGCTTACCAGGGGACAGTTCATGTTATATCCCCCGGGGATACCATTGCCAACCTGGCCGAACGCTACCAGGTAAGCAGGGTAGCTATGATGGAGGCTAACCAGGATAAGAACCCTAATTCCTTGGAGATAGGGGATTGTTTACATATCCCCGCTGCGGATGATAATGAATGGATGGAACCATCATGGTCGGAACCATCCCGCGGCAATTCCCTGTCCAAATCAATGGCATGGCCTATTACGGGCACAATTAGTTCGGCCTTTGGTTGGAGAAAATCCGGCTTTCATCATGGTCTGGATATTGCCAATGATATAGGGACCCCTATTCATGCCGCAGCGGCAGGTACAGTATCATTTGTCGGCTGCAAATCTGTTTATGGCCGTACGGTAATAATTGATCATCCTGATGGTAAACAAACCCTGTACGCACATGCTAAAACTATTTGTGTCGATAAGGGGGAAAAGGTAAGCCGTGGTCAAGTGATAGCTTCGGTAGGAGTGAGTGGTGTGACTACTGGACCCCACGTTCATTTTGAGGTGCGAATTGATAATAAAGCGTACAACCCTCTAAATTTTTTGCGACGTTAATGTCGCAAAAAAGGTTAAGAGCAAGGCAACCGGAAAGCCCGTGATTGAGGCGAAATAAGGTATGGGGACACACCCCTGGGGGGAATGTCCCCGTAACAAGTACGTCGATCGAACGGCCCTTCCGAGTTAACGCAGCACCCAAGGGCACCACCGATGCATCGCCTCCGCAAAGGGGGCTTTTTTTATCGACTAAATTAGGTTAGGCTATTGGAGGAGGGGAGAAGTGAGCGGTGCCAAAGCAAGATTTGTTTCAGGTTTTATATGCCAATGAAAAAGGTGAAGTTTTAGAAGATTTCCGGTTCAGCATGTTAGGGCGCAGTGGCAGGGAATGGGTGGAACCAGCGCAGGAGGAGATGATACCCTTGCCGCGGGGAGCTGCGTTGGTGTCCGTACCCGGACAGATCCCGGTTGTTATCGATGCGGGGCGGATCAGGGCATTTAGTTCCGATTGCACCGGCGCAACAACCCAGGCGGTGGCAGCTTTGCTTCCCCAGGGTTTCACCCGTACCCTATTGCCAGCCCATGTGAATCCTGGTCAGGGGACCGATACACCTCTGCTGGGTTATGCAGCGGTTGGTTTTAGAAATGATAAGATCTGGGTAGCGGCCGTACAAAGTGATGAGCATCGGAAGTGGCATCCCTGTTATTATAATACCGAAGGGCTGCCCGGTAGAATAAATAGAATGTTGAAAAAATATCCCGATAACCGTATATTAAGGCAGCTGGCCAATTGTTCTCTGGAATATAGCTGTTACACTGCCCAGAATATTTTCTATGGTCGGTGGGAAGGCGGCATACCAACTATTAGTGCGTGCAATGCAGGATGTTTGGGTTGTATTTCGGAAAGCCATACCAGGGTTGATTCACCCCAGCAGCGCCTGGATTTTCAACCTACAGTTGAGGAAATTGGTGAAATAGGGCTAGAACACTTGACCCATGCCCGGGAGGGAATTATCTCTTTCGGACAGGGATGTGAAGGGGAGCCATCCCTAAATGCAGGTAATTTAGCGGCAGCCATCAGTAACATTCGCCATCACAGCCAGCAGGGCACAATCAATATAAACAGCAATGCCGGGTATACTGCCGGGATAAGGCAACTCTGCGCGGCCGGGTTGGACGCTATGCGAGTAACCATTTTTTCCTGTCAGGAAGAAAATTATAATTGTTATCATCGTCCCCATAACTATAGATTGGAAGATGTTATAAATTCCATCCAGCATGCGAAGGAAAAGGGCGTTAAGGTATCATTGAACCTGCTTACCTTCCCGGGTTTTACTGATAGGGAAGACGAAATTGATTCTTTGCTGGTATTTGTGCAAAAATATGAGGTAGACATGATCCAACTGAGAAATTTGAATATTGATGCGGACCTATTATTTCGTAATGTTGCGCCCGGAGGAGAGGTTCTGGGAATCAATAATTTAATTCAAACTTTGCATTTGGAACTGCCCGGGCTTAAAGTTGGATCCTATACCCATCCAGTACGATAAGAGGGTCGTGGCAGGGAGAGGGTTCTTTTAATGCCAGTAGGTGAAAAAGGATAGGTATCAGAAGGGGAGAAGAAGTTTGGAAAACAAAGGACCATTTACAGTAAAAGAACTGAGAGCAATGTCACCTGGTCAGCAGATATTTGGGAAATATTTATTGCTTGACAAGCTGCATCGCAAGACTAAAGACGGCAAGGATATGTACAATATCAAGCTGGGGGATGCCTCCGGCGATATAGACGGCGTAGTATGGGAGAACTGTCAGATAGCCGGTGATTTCGCGGCGGGAGCGGTGCTTGGCGTGTTGGGGGATATAGGCAGCTTCAATGGCCGAATTCAGGTAACTGCCAAACGGATTAAAGTTCTGGATGAAGAGCCGACCCCTTATCTACAAGGACCGGCCATCAGCCTGGAAAAATTACGGCCCCGTTTTGAGCAGTATATACTGTCAATAAAGGATATTTATCTAAGCCTGCTTTTAAACCGAATATTTACTTCCGCTCTTAAAGAAAAATTCTATAAAGCCACCGCAGCCAAATCTATTCATCATAATTATAGCGGCGGGCTTTTGGAACATACGCTGGAAGTAGCCGATTTATGCGTCCGGGCGGCGGATGTTTTGGGCGGATTAAACCGGGATCTGGTGCTGGCAGGCGCGTTACTGCATGATATTGGTAAGATTGTGGAGTTGGATATCAAAGTTATCCCTCAATATACGGCAGAGGGCAGGCTTATTGGACATATAGTGCTGGGCACTGAGATGTTGACGATGGAGATCAACCGCATGCGACAGGAGGGGGAGGTTTTCCCCGTAGAACTGGAATGGATGCTAAAACATATGCTATTAAGCCATCATGGTAATCTAGAATTTGGCTCACCGGTCATTCCGCTATTCCCGGAGGCTTTTCTGTTGCATGCAATGGACAATCTGAGTGCTAAAATGTTCGTCTTTTGTAACAAGGTTGCCGAGTCCGGGGGTGAAGATGATATGTTTACCAATTATGACAGCTTCTTCGGCCAGCATTTCTTTAAATTTCGTTATGACAGCCCAGCGGAGGAAGAAGAGTAAAGAGCATAGTTATATCAGCTTAATACACTATCGAATTGGTAAAGGAGCAATTTATGAGATACATTGATTTGCGCAGCGATACAGTTACCCAGCCAACCGAAGCGATGAGAGAAGCTATGTTTAAAGCCCGGGTAGGGGATGATGTCTACGGGGATGATCCTACTATGATTGAGCTGGAGGAATATGCCGCTAAATTGGTTGGCAAAGAGGCCTCCCTATTTGTGCCCAGTGGGACATTTGGCAACCAATTGGCGCTTTTCACCCATTGCCGGCGCGGCAGTGAAGTGATCTTAGGTGATGATTGTCACATTGTTCAACATGAAGTTGGGGCAGCGTCTGTAATCGCTGGGGTTCAGTTGAGAACCCTGAGCAGTACCAAAGGGCAGCTTCAACCCGATGAAATCGAAGCGAAAATCAGAGGTGAGGATATTCACTACCCGACCACCGGTTTGATTTGCCTGGAGAACGCACATTCTAATGGCCGGGTTATTCCGTTGGAAAATATGGCCCAGGTTTATAGTGTCTCGAGAAAACACAAAATTCCCATTCACCTTGATGGGGCCAGGCTTTTTAATGCAGCTGCCTGCATGGATATCGATGCGCAGGATATTTGCGGCTTTTGTGATTCAGTAATGTTTTGTCTTTCCAAAGGTCTTTGCGCTCCGGTAGGGTCTATGCTGGCCGGGGAGAAGAGTTTTATTGACAGAGCTCGTAAAGGCCGCAAACTAATGGGGGGAGGATTAAGGCAAGCAGGATTCCTGGCGGCAGCCGGGTTGGTAGCCCTGCAGACCGTACGCCTGCGTTTGGCTGAGGATCATCACAATGCCCGTATTATGGGAGAAGAACTGGCTAAAATACCGGGCATCAGTGTTAACCGGGAAGATATTCATATTAATATGGTGTATTTTGTGCTGCCCAAGGCGGGGATTAATGCTGACGAGATGGTACAAAGCTTTTATGAGGAGGGGATAAAAATAAACCCGCCCGAAAATGGCCTAATGCGATTTGTTTGTCATAACTGGGTTAATACTGAGGACATATACAAGGTAGTCGATTGCCTGAAGCGATTCTTGGCGGAGCAGGAGTAAAAGAAAGAATCCCGTTTTTCAACGGATACATATATTCTTGTCTTTTACATTTTTTATTGATATAATATTTCTCGCAGTTTGCAATAAGAGATAGCGGAATAAAATATTATATATCTGCTGACGGATGACCGAAACGAGGTGAAAGCGATGAAAGAGAAGATACATCCCAAGTATTTTACTACTACGGCAAGATGCGCCTGCGGCAACGAAATTGAAATTGGTTCTACCAAGGAGAACATAAAAGTTGAGATTTGTTCCAAATGCCACCCTTTCTATACCGGAGATAAGCTGAGGATAGTTGATACAGCCGGTAGGGTAGAAAAGTTTAAGAAAAAGTATGGGTTGAATTAGTTTAGATAAAGCAAGTTACTGGCAGGACAATCGTTCCTGCTTTTTTTCTCTGTTCTGACTTGCGTTGTTAAGCGCAGAGGTGATTATTATGAATAAAAAACCCAGCTACGGCGGTATGGCTGTGATAGAAGGGGTCATGATGCGTGGCCCCGAGGATACTGCCCTGGCAGTTCGCAAGCCTGATGGCAGCATCGAGATTGAGAAAGAGATGAATAGTGATATGGGAAAACGCTACCCTTTTCTCAAATGGCCCTTGGTTCGCGGCAGCTATGTTTTAATAGAATCAATGGCGGTGGGGATAAGGATGCTTAATAAATCTGCCAATATGTCCCTGGATGAAGAGGAAGAGGAGTTAAGTACCCGGGAGATAATTGTCACCGGACTGGTGGCATTTGTGATGGCGATTGTTCTTTTTATGGTTCTTCCGACTGCCATTGTACATTACACCAAACAATTTATTGGTGGAGTGGTGGGGCAAAATATTGTGGAGGGTATTATTCGGATCATTTTTTTCTTAGCCTATGTGTATGGTATTTCCAAAATGAAAGAGATAGAACGGGTATTTATGTATCATGGTGCCGAACACAAATCGATTTTGACCTATGAAGCCGGCCAGGAATTGACGGTTGCCAATGCCCGTCAACACAGCACTATGCATCCTCGCTGCGGAACCAGTTTTCTACTGGTAGTGATGGTGGTCTCAATACTGGTTTTCGCATTATTGGGAGACGGGAGCCTTTTTTACCGGGTGTGGTCGCGCCTGGCGGTGTTCCCAATTGTGGCCGGTTTGGGCTATGAATTCATAAGATTCTCTGGAAAATGTTATCAAAAGGCCTGGGCCCGGTATCTGATTGCACCTGGTCTGTGGCTGCAGAAGCTTACTACCCGGGAGCCCGATGACGAACAATTGGAGGTTGCACTGGCAGCGCTCCGCGAAGTGCTGGTGAATGAACCGGAACCAGTCTTAAGTTGCTAATCAACCTAGATTAAATAAGGGAGCCCTATAAGGAGGAGCATAGAATAATGCTGCAGAAGTTGGAGAGCCTCGAAGCAAAATATAATGAATTGGGTGATTTGCTGAGCAACCCTGAAATTCTTGCTGACCAAAGCAAATATCAGAAGTATGCCAAGGCCTACTCAGATCTTACCGAAATTGTTTCTGTATATAAAGAATTAAAAACAGCCCTGGAGGGAATAAGTGATGCCAGGACTATGCTAAAAGATGAATCAGATGAAGAGTTTAAGGACATGCTGGCTTCTGAAATAGAAGAACTGGAAGCCAAAAAGCTGCGCCTGGAGCAACGGGTCAAGGTATTGCTCCTGCCAACGGACCCTAACGATGAAAAAAGCGTTATAATGGAAATTCGCGCTGGCACCGGGGGCGAGGAGGCCGCACTTTTTGCGGCTACGCTTTTTCGGATGTATTCCCGCTATGCTGAAGAACAGGGTTGGAAGATTGACATCATGGACTCGCACTTCACTGAATTAGGCGGAATAAAGGAACTTATTTATGTCGTGGATGGACACGGAGCATACAGTAAGTTGAAATATGAGTCCGGGGTACACCGGGTCCAGCGTATTCCATCAACTGAATCTGGGGGGCGGATACATACTTCGGCGGCCACCGTGGCTGTTTTGCCAGAGGCCGAGGAAGTTGACATAGATATCAATGAAAATGATTTAAAAATAGATGTATATTGTGCCAGCGGACCTGGAGGGCAATGTGTAAACACCACCCAATCCGCGGTTCGAATCACCCATCTGCCGACCGGACTGGTGGTAACCTGTCAGGATGAGAAATCCCAGCACAAAAATAAGGCTCAAGCCCTGCGCGTTTTACGCTCGCGTTTAAAGGAAGTCCGGGAAGAGGAGAAGAACCAGGAAACGGCCGGTGCCCGGAAAAGCCAGGTGGGATCAGGCGATCGCAGCGAGAGGATACGTACCTATAATTATCCGCAGGGAAGGGTCAGCGATCATCGGATTAATCTTACCCTGCATAAACTGGATCAAATATTAGAAGGGCAGTTAGACGAAATTATAGATGCTCTGATGGCTAATGATCAAGCCGAACGATTAAAACAGGTGGATTAAAGGTGCACAAGAACTGGCGAATTAGAGACCTATTGGAATGGACAACCCGGTATTTTTTAGACAGAGGTATGCAGGAATCGCGCCTGGAGGCCGAGATATTGCTGGCTCATGTGTTGGAAAAGAGCCGGGTTTATTTATATGCCAACTATGAAGAACCGATTAATAAAAGCGAAAGAGAAATCTACCGGGACTTTATCAAAAGGAGAATAGCGGGGGAACCCGTCGCTTACATCACCGGCCAGAAAGAGTTCATGTCGCTCACCTTTCGAGTTACACCGGACGTTCTTATACCCCGGCCTGATACGGAAGTTCTCGTGGAGATTGCCTTAAGTCTGACCCGGGGGGGAGAAATAAAAAGAATCTGCGATGTGGGGACTGGATCCGGTGCCATAGCGGTTAGTCTGGCAGCTTACCAGAATGATATAGATATTTATGCAGTAGACTTATCACCGGCTGCGCTAAATATTGCCATGGAAAATGCCCAACTCCACAATGTGAAAGTGCATTTCCGCGAGGGCGATTTGCTGGAGCCTTTGCAGGATGAGGCGCAGATGGACATGATTGTTGCCAATCTGCCTTATGTAACCGCTGCCCAGATAGACGAGTTAGAAATTGGGGTCAGGGATTATGAACCGCAGTTGGCTCTGGTCGCATCAGGGGACGGCTTAGACATTTACCGGCGTCTTTTGCCGCAAGCCCGTCAACTCCTGCGTCCCGGGGGATATTTGTTATGGGAGATAGATCCCCGCCAGGCAGATGCAGCCCGCGCTATGGTGCAGGACTTCATCGAGGTGGAGGTTTTACAGGATTATGCCGGTCGAGCTCGTCTGCTAAAAGCCCGGAGGGACAGTTAAGAGTATGACAAAATATTTAAAAATTAATGCGGCGCAACCAGAGCCCAGTATTATTAAGCTGGCAGCCCAATACATAAAGGCTGGAGAACTAGTGGCTTTCCCTACCGAAACAGTATATGGACTGGGCGCGGATGCGTTCCAACCTGAGGCGGTTAATAAGATTTTCCTAGCCAAAGGACGACCGCCCGAGAATGCTTTGCTGGTTCATGTGAGCAACCTGGAGCAGGTGCAAAAAATAGCCGCCGAGGTACCCTCTACAGCCCGAAAACTAATAGCCCGTTTCTGGCCGGGGCCGCTGTCCATAATATTGCCATCTTTGCCCAGTGTCCCGGCAATTATAAGAGGGGGCCAGGCCGGAGTAGGCTTGCGTATGCCCTCACATCCTGTAGCCCTGGCCTTTATTGAGGAGGCTGGTCCTTTGGCCGCTCCCAGTGCTAATCTTTATGGCCGCCCCAGTCCCACCAACGCAGGGCATGTCAGGCAGGATCTGGACGGTAGAATCGCCGCGGTCCTGGATGCAGGAGATACAGGGGTGGGGCTGGAATCAACCTTGATCGATCTAAGCCCTGGGAAATGCAGACTTCTACGCCAGGGGGCTATTAGCATTGAACTAATCGAGGAGTGCCTGGGACAAAAAATTGAGCTGGTGGCGGGAACAGAATCCCGGCCAGGCTATAAAACTAAGGTTAAAGTGATTTTAAGCGCCAGTGAGGCTGACTTCGAAGCCCAAATAGCTAAAAACCACTCCCGGGGGACATCATTGGGAGTGGTAGGTATTAATAATCACTCTGGGTATAAAATAGAAAATGTAAAGCCATATTTTAACCTGGATTTATCCGGAGCGGGATTCAACCTCTACGCTATTATCCGGGAAGCGGAAGCAAATGGAGTCGAGACGCTTCTCTTTGCGCCGATAGACTCGGAGCAAGCGGGGGCAGCCCTGATGGAGCGGTTACGGAGAGCTGCATCCAATGGAGACAGTGAGGAGTAATTTATAGCGATGTTTGAACAGTTTACAACCGTTATTTTGGTTGCCATAGTGCTGGGTGCAGATTCTTTTTCGTTAGCAATGGGAATGGGGTTAAAGGGTGTATCCAGAAGCTATGAGATGAAGTTTTCTGCTATGGTAGGCGTATTTCATATCTTGATGCCCCTTATAGGACTAACTCTGGGTATGGCAGCCGGTAATTTTCTCGGAATATGGGCGGGAAGATTAGGGGCCTTGGTGCTGGCCTATTTGGGTTTTGATATGATCTGGAAGGGTTATGGTGCCCTGCGGCCGAAATACTTTAAATTAAACCAGGCCCAGGAAAGGGTGGAACCCGAAAATCAATTTGCGAATGGATGGCTTAACCTGATCTTATTAACAACTTCAGTAAGTATCGATGCCCTGACGGTGGGATTTAGTCTGGGCACTATTTTTACCATACCCATATTTTATCCGGTTCTAGTCATAGGTCTGACTGCCGGGATCATGACCCTCGCCGGCTTCCTGGGTGGAAAGATTTTCAATCAGCTTATCGGCACTTATGCCACGATGGCCGGGGGGATAATACTCATAAGTCTGGCGGTTAAGATGTTCTTTTAGAAGCTTTTAAGGAAAACAATCGGCAAGGAGGGTGGGCAGGTGATAAAAGTATTATTTGTTTGCACTGGGAATACTTGCAGAAGTCCTATGGCGAAAGCACTTTTATTACAACGGCTACAGCACCAAAATGAGATGCTGGACATCGGAGAAATCGAGGTGTGGTCGGCTGGTTTATTTGCCCAGGAAGGCCTGCCTGCTTCACCGGAGGCCATTAAAGCGATGAATGAAGAAGGCATTGATATCAGTGGTCATCGTGCCTTGCTCTTGCGGGATGCCCTAATCAGCGATGCGGACCTCGTTTTGACCATGACGGTCAGCCAGCGTGACTACCTGCTGGAACGGTTTCCTGAAAAATCTGTAAACACATATACTCTGAGCGAATTCATTGGAGATGGGGCGGGGGAGGTACTGGATCCTTACGGACAAGATCTGGAGGCATACCGCAGAAACCTTGGCCAGCTTAAACTTCTGGTGGACAGGCTCCTCTTTAAAATTATAGAATCAAAATGAGGTGAGGCATTTGGAGATCGCTATTGGCAGTGACCATGCTGGAGTGCAATTAAAGCAGGAGATAATCGCAAATCTTAGCGCGGGGGGACACCAAACAATTGATTGTGGAACCTACAATAATGATGCCGTCGATTACCCTGATATTGCTGAAATTGTGGCCGGGGAGGTACTAGAGAAAAATGTTCTGGGCATATTGGTATGCGGGACGGGGATAGGAATTTCCATTGCGGCCAACAAAATACCAGGTATTCGAGCTGCGCTCTGTCACGAGCCGTTTGCTGCTCGTTTAGCGCGGGAACACAACGATGCCAATATCCTGGCCATTGGCGCCCGCATTACTGGCATTGGCTTAGCGGAGGAAATAGTAAAAACTTTTTTGAATACCAGCTTTGCAGCAGGAAGACACCAACGCCGAGTAGAAAAAATAATGGCATTAGAAAATAATGTCGAGGGAAGAAGGTTTCGAAGGTTGGATTATATTGAAAGGTATGTAGGGCCTGTGGACCCGGAAATCGCCGCAGCCATTGCTAACGAAGAGAAGAGGCAGAATTGCAAATTAGAGCTCATCGCTTCCGAAAACTTTGTTTCCCGGGCGGTTATGGCGGCCCAGGGGTCGGTAATGACCAACAAATACGCCGAAGGTTATCCGGGCAAAAGATATTATGGGGGTTGTGAGTTTGTCGATGTAGCCGAAAGTCTAGCTATAGAACGGGCTAAAAAGCTTTTTGGGGCCGATCATGCTAATGTACAACCCCATTCTGGAGCCCAGGCTAATACGGCTGTCTATTTCGCTGCTCTTCAGCCAGGAGACCCTGTCCTGGGGATGAATCTTTCCCACGGCGGGCATCTGACTCACGGCAGCAAAGTAAACCTGTCGGGTAAATACTTTAACTTCTTTGAATATGGGGTAAATGTCCAAACGGAGACAATAGATTATGATGAACTTTTAAAGATTGCCCAACAGACCAAACCAAAAATGATCGTAGCCGGTGCCAGTGCATACCCCCGTGTTTTGGATTTTAAAAGGTTCAGGGAAATTGCTGATGAAGTTGGGGCTTTGCTTTTTGTAGATATGGCTCATATTGCCGGCCTGGTTGTGGGCGGTGTCCATCCCAGCCCAATTCCCTATGCAGATTTTGTGACTACTACCACCCATAAAACATTGCGTGGACCGCGAGGTGGACTGATCCTCTGTAAAGATGAATGGGCAGCCCGGATCGATAAGGCTATTTTTCCAGGGATCCAGGGAGGTCCGCTCATGCATGTCATCGCCGCCAAGGCAGTATGCTTCCACGAAGCTTTGCGACCCGAATTCAAAGATTATCAGCAGCAAATAGTTGAAAATGCCAAGATCCTGGCGGCCAGTCTGACCGATAAAGGCTTGCGTCTGGTTTCGGGGGGAACCGACAATCACCTGATGTTGGTTGATGTACGGCCCAAAGGTTTAAACGGAAAACAGGCCGAAGCCATATTGGAATCAATTAATATCACCGTAAATAAGAATGGCATCCCGTTTGACCCGGAGAAACCTACCATTACCAGTGGTATAAGGATAGGTACGCCCGCCGTAACCAGCCGGGGTTTAAAAGGCGAGGACATGAAGGTAATGGCAGATGCCATTGCTTTAGCTCTGGACAATCCGGATGATGCCGGGAAGCTCAGTCAAGCGCGGACAATCGTTAAAGTGCTGTGTGATAAATATCCTTTGTATAGGATTTAAAGCATATTATGGCAAACAGGGATATAATATATATAAGGCCATCCTGGGATGAATACTTCCTGGAACTAGCACAGCTGGTTGCCAGTCGCTCAACTTGCCTGCGGCGTCACGTAGGAGCTGTCCTGGTAAGAAAAGAGCGTATTATTGCCACCGGTTACAATGGCGCGCCCCGTGGACTGGGGCATTGTCTGGAAATAGGGTGCCTGCGGGAAGAAATGGATATACCCTCGGGACACAGGTATGAGCTATGCCGGGGAGTACACGCAGAACAGAATGCGATTATCAATGCTGCCTATTACGGGGTATCGACTGAGGATACCGTGCTCTACTGTACCAATCAGCCCTGTATAATCTGTGCACGGATATTGATTAATGCCGGTATTAGCAAAGTAGTCCACCAGGGTAATTTCAATGATGATTTGGCCCTGAAGTTTATGCAGGAGGCTGGCATTGACCTCGTCCAAATACCCTGCAAGGAGAAAAGGGAGTTTTAAAAATGGATACTAAAATTCTTTCATTGCCCCGATTGAATCAACTCAACCCCACCCTCGAATCAACCGCCTTAAAGTTAATGGAGGAGGCAGGGGAGTTGGCCCAGTGTATCGGCAAATTCCGCGGGTTAAGCGGGGAAATGGTCGAGATGGATGAGGATATAGTTGTAGAGGAAATTGCCAAGGAACTGCTGGATGTTGCTCAGACAGCCGTAACCATGATGTTTGTTATGGAGGAACAATTTGCAATAAATATTGAAGACTTAATTCAAAAACATTGCGAAAAATTGCTGCGCAAAGGATACTTGACCAGATAACAATATAAATTTCCTCTTTAATTTACTAGAAACGGCATAATTATGGGCAAATGTACAGCGTGAAAAATTAATTCCCCAAAAATATTTAAAATTTTTACAGAACTAAAAAGGGTTTTCTATATGTTTGTAGAATTGCTACAAGGGAAATGTTTCTAAAAAACTGTTTATTTGATAAAGGATGATAGCGAGTGGTCAAAAAAAACCAAAATTGGGTAAAAGCGATGGGCACTGCTATTAATCTGGGAACTTCTGTGGCTGCAGCCATAGCTGTTGGTTTGTTGGGCGGGCGATGGCTGGATAACAGATTCGATATGGGATATTTGTTCACCGTACTCGGACTTTTATTTGGATTATTAACCGCTGGAAAGATTATGTGGGAGAAACTGATGCGTGATTCCTCATCTTCTTTTCCAGATAACCGTAAGCAGAATGGAAGTTAAAGTGGTTATTGCCTGGCAAAGTTAATTAATACGGTTTGAAGTTTTGGATCTGGCCCACCGGGGGAAGATCAACAAAACCAAAAATAAATTTCTAATATAGGAAGGGGGGAGAAAAGATGATATTTGGTATGTGGGATGCGGTGTATTTCAACTTGGGTCCAATTCCAGTGGATCATTTAATTGTTACCCAGTGGGCCATAATCGCTCTGATTGGTTTAATCGCATTTATGGCGACCCGAGACATGAAGTTGATACCAACCGGGTTGCAGAATGCATTTGAAATGGCAGTTGTCTGGAGTTACGATTTCTTTACCCAACTAATGGACGAGGAGCATACAGCGAAAAAGTTCGCTCCCCTTCTGACCACGTTTTTCCTGTTTATTATACTAAGTAACTATAGTGGCTTGATCCCGGGAGCTGCCCATATTGAAGGATTCCAACCACCCACCAGTAACTGGAACGTTACTGTAGCCCTGGCACTAATAACCTTTTTCGCAGTTCATTTCGGTGGCTTTTCGGAACACGGTGGTCACTATTTGAAACATTTTGTCAGTCCCAGTCCAGCTATGTTGCCACTTAACTTACTCGAAGAAATAACCCACCCGTTGTCCCTCACCGTCCGTCTATTTGGTAATATATTCGGCGAAGAAATGATAATTGCTTATCTGCTCTTCATGGCGCCATTCTTAATCCCAACGGCATTGATGGGCTTGAGTGTTATGCTTGGTGCCATCCAAGCGATTGTGTTTACCATTCTGTCAGCTAGTTATATAGCAGCTGCTACATCTGCGGGTCATTAAAATTAAAATAATATTTTTGCCAATGTACAGTGCATTGCAACGGAAAGGAGGGGAAAACAATGGGTCTAATAGCATTAGGAGCTGGTTTAGCCGTATCTATCGCCGGTTTGGGTGGCGGTATTGGTATGGGTGTTTCAGGTGGTAAAGCAATTGAAGCTATCGCCAGACAGCCTGAGGTAGGAGGAGACGTAAGAACTCTTATGTTCATTACCTTCGCCTTTATCGAAACCTTGACTATTTATGGTCTGCTGATTGCGTTCATGCTCGTAGGGAAAATGACTGGTACTGCCTAGGGTTTGATTCGTAAGGAATGTAATAAAAAACTAAACCGTTAAGTCTTTTTTCAGGGCGTTAGAGCAGATCGTTACATAAGGTTATCTGAAGCTCTATCGCCCGAAATTACTTTAGCACTAGTAAGATTGGAGGTAGCACATCCGTGAAAAGGAACAAATGGATTTACCTATCAGGCCTCCTTTTATCCTTAATAATGGTAATGGGATTTGCATCCTTCTGCTTGGCATCGGGGACCGGAAATGCTCCAATAGCAGCACCGGCAGGTAGTCCCCCTGCTTTTCCAAAACTATATGTAATCGGGTGGTCGGCGGTTAACTTCTTTGTATTACTGGCCATGTTATACAAGTTTGCATATAACCCCATTAATGAGATGCTGGAACAGCGGACTACTACTATTGAGAGTTCAATTAAACATGCAGAAGAGTTAAAAGTCGAAGTTGAGCAAATGAGGAAGGAAGCTCAGGCCAACTTGATTGAATCCCGTAAGGAAGCCCAGGAGATTGTGGGACGTGCCACAAAATCCGCTGAAGATGCCAAGAATGACATCATTGCCAAGGCCAATGAAGAAGTGGTGTCGATGCGCGAAAGATCCAAAGCTGAGATAAAAGCAGCTACTGAGCAGGCCAAGGTTGAATTAAGAGACACAGCTGCTACTCTGGCTTTAATGGCTGCGGAGAAAGTGTTGGGCAGAGCAATCACCGAAGCCGATCATCAAAAGATGGTCAAAGAATTTGTCAATGAAGCAGGCGATTTGCTATGTTAAACAAGAGCGTCGCCAGGCGCTATGCTGAAGCCTTTTTTAGCATTGCCCAGGAAGCTAATAAGATTGATGATTATCAGACTGAACTGGGGAAAATTGTTCAAAGTATTCAAGAGACAGAAGGTCTCAGGGAGTATTTTGCCCATCCCCTGATACCTGCCAAAGAAAAGAAAGACATTGCCAATAAGATTTTCGCACAGGCGGTATCGCCTATTACATTAAATTTTTTAATGCTAATCCTGGACAAGAAACGTGAGACCTATCTGGATCTTATCTATAATGAATATGAAGAAATGGCTGACGAATCCAGGAACATTAAGAAGGCAGAATTGATCTCTGCCATGGCGGTATCTGACGAGGATGTAAAAACCTTGTCCGAGACCCTTTCCAGTTCTACAGGCAAAACTATCCAGCTGAAACTTACTATTGATCCCGCGATACTGGGAGGGGTCAAGATAAGAATGGGCGACAAGATAATTGACGCTTCAGTTGCTAAGAAGCTGGAGATGCTGAAGAAAAACCTCAAAACTGCAAAGATAAGTTAAATCGATAGGGGTGAGCATTTAAATGAGTATTAGACCGGAAGAGATTAGCGCCATATTAAAACAACAGCTGGAGCGCTACCAATCCGAGGTCGAGGTCAGCAATGTAGGGTCAGTCATCTATGTTGGAGACGGTATTGCGAGGGTCTACGGATTACAGGGAGCCATGGCTGGCGAATTGCTAGAATTTACAGGTGGTACCTACGGAATGGTGCTCAATCTGGAAGAAGATAATGTCGGGGCTGTGCTACTTGGTAAATATTCGCATATTAAAGAAGGCGACGTCGTAAAAGCTACCGGTAGAATCATGGAAGTACCAACTGGAAATGCTATGCTGGGACGTGTAGTAAATCCACTGGGGCAGCCTTTGGATGGTAAAGGCCCGATTAATACAGACACATTTAGACCTATAGAAAAGGTGGCCCACGGGGTTGTAACCAGGGCGCCGGTTAATGTCCCCATGCAAACTGGATTGAAGGCGATCGACTCTATGGTTCCGATCGGCAGGGGCCAGCGCGAGTTGATTATCGGCGACCGTCAGGTTGGTAAGACGGCTATTGCCATTGATGCCATTATAAACCAGAGAACCAAAAAAGATATGATTTGCATCTATGTTGGCATAGGGCAGAAGCAATCAACCATCGCTGCCATTCATGCCAAACTGGAAGAAATGGGTGCCATGGATTATTCTATTATAGTCGCATCCACTGCTTCTGAGCCAGCACCGTTGCTGTACCTGGCACCGTACGCCGGGGTTGCTATGGCCGAGGAATTCATGGAAGGTCAAAGTAAAGACGTTTTAATTATTTATGATGATCTTTCCAAACATGCGGTTGCTTATCGTGAAATGTCCCTGCTGCTTCGCCGCCCACCCGGACGTGAAGCATATCCTGGAGACGTTTTCTACTTGCATTCCCGCTTGCTGGAGAGAGCCTGTAAGCTCAATGATAAACATGGCGGTGGTTCTATAACCGCACTACCAATAATTGAGACCCAAGCAGGTGACGTATCAGCCTACATTCCAACCAACGTTATTTCGATCACCGATGGGCAGATATATCTAGAAACCGACCTATTTTACGCAGGCCAACGTCCTGCTATCAACGCAGGTCTTTCCGTCAGCCGCGTAGGTGGTTCAGCGCAAACCAAGGCCATGAAGTCAGTTGCCGGACAGCTTCGGCTCGACTTGGCCCAGTTCCGTGAGCTAGCCGCTTTCGCCCAGTTCGGTTCTGACCTCGATAAGGCGACCTTGGCCCGCTTAACCCGCGGCGAAAAGACGCTGGAGGTATTGAAACAGGGACAGTATGTACCGATGACCATGGAAGACCAAGTAGTTATCATATACTGTGCAGTAAACGGCTATCTGGACGATATTCCCAAGGACAAAATCGCCTCCTTTGAAGTTGAGTTCCTGAAATATGTCCGCACCAATACCGATGTACTTAAAGCAATAGCCGACACCGGTAAAATTGACGATGCAACCGCAGGAAAATTCGTTAAGGCTATTCAAGATTTCAAGTCCACGTTCGCAGTTTAGGCGGTGATGTAATATGGCAGGAGCAGGTGTAAGAGAATTTAAGCGTAGAATACGCAGTGTTGCCAATACTCAGCAGATTACTAAAGCCATGAAGATGGTAGCAGCAGCCAAGTTGCGTCGTGCCCAGGAGGCAGCCGAAGCATCAAGACCATATACCGAGACATTACAGGGAACCCTGGCCAGGTTGGTAGCGGTGTCTACTGAAGTGGAACATCCTCTGCTGGCTAAAAGGGACGAAGTGCGTAAGGTCGGTTATATAGTTGTTACAGCTGACAAGGGTTTGTGCGGGGGTTATAATACCAACATAATTAGGGCTACCACTGATTCCATTGCGGCAGACCAAAGAAAGCCAGAGCGCGGCATCATTGCCGTAGGCCGGAAATCTCGGGATTTCTTCCGCAAGCGGGGTGGAGTAGATAGCGAATTTGTTATGTTGGGTGATAAGATTAATTACGCTGATGCCAGAGCAGTTGCTCAATATGCTATGAACGCATATGAGAATGAAGAACTCGATGAGATATATCTGGTCTATGCAAAATTTATTAATGTACTGCGGCAGGTTCCGACTGTCGTAAAGATTCTACCGATTGAGCCACCCGAGGGAAGCGGCGGCGTTGAAGAACATAGTGTGGAGTATATTTATGAGCCCAGTGCGGAGAGCATTTTACTAAACTTGCTACCTCGATATGTGGGCAGCCAGATATACCATGCTATGCTGGAAGGCAAAGCCAGTGAGTTTGGTGCCAGAATGACCGCCATGGGCAATGCCACCGAGAATGCAGGAGAAATTATTGATAACCTGACACTCAAGATGAACAAGATCAGACAGGCGGCAATAACGGATGAAATTCTGGATATTGTTGGTGGCGCCGAAGCTCTCAATAAAGGAGGAAAGTAGAGAATGGCGAATGTAACAATAGGGGAGGTAACTCAGGTTATTGGCGCGGTCGTAGACATACGTTTTAAGCCAAACGAGTTACCGGATCTAATGAACGCTATAACCATAAAGACTGAGGATCAACCCACAAAATTGCAGACTGAAACGAATATCGATGTTACCCTGGAAGCTTTCCAGCATCTAGGGAATGATATCGTTAGATGTGTTGCGCTAAGTCCTACTGATGGTATTTTCAGGGGAATGACGGCAACCAATACTTCAGCCGCCATCAAAGTACCGGTCGGGGATGGCTGCTTGGGCAGAATTATAAACGTATTAGGCCAACCGGTTGATGAAGCGGGGCCAGTAAAAGCTGCTGATTATTGGGAGATCCATCGAGATCCCCCTCCACTGGTAGACCAATTACCAGCGACCGAACTTCTGGAGACCGGAATTAAAGTTGCCGATCTTATTTGCCCCTATGCTAAGGGTGGAAAAATCGGGCTATTCGGTGGAGCTGGAGTTGGCAAGACCGTTATAATCCAGGAACTGATCAGAAATATCGCTTACGAGCATGGTGGATATTCTGTGTTCACCGGCGTTGGTGAGCGGACCCGTGAAGGCAACGATCTCTGGGGAGAGATGACTGAGTCGGGCGTTATTGATAAATGCGCCTTGATATTCGGCCAGATGAATGAACCACCCGGAGCCAGATTGCGGGTAGGTCTAACCGGATTGACGGTAGCAGAATATTTCCGCGATGTTGGAGGACAGGACGTTCTTATATTTATCGATAATATATTCCGTTTTGCGCAGGCCGGTAACGAAGTGTCGGCGCTTCTGGGCCGCATGCCTTCCGCCGTTGGTTACCAACCGACTCTGGCAACTGATATGGGCTTGTTGCAGGAACGTATTACCAGTACCCGCAAAGGATCAATCACTTCAGCGCAGGCCGTTTACGTGCCCGCTGATGACTTGACTGACCCGGCGCCGGCAACGACCTTTGCCCATTTGGATGCTACCACCGTTCTGTCCAGGGCCATTTCAGAATTGGGGATATATCCGGCGGTTGATCCGTTGGATTCAACTTCCCGTATTCTTGACCCGCAGATATTAGGTGAGAAACATTACTTTACCGCCCGTGGCGTACAGCAGATTCTGCAGAGATATAGGGAACTACAGGATATCATTGCCATCCTGGGTATGGACGAATTATCCGATGAGGATAAGGTCGTTGTAGGTAGGGCCAGAAAGATCCAAAGATTCCTGTCGCAGCCCTTCCATGTTGCTGAACAGTTCACCGGCAGCCCGGGAATATATGTAAGGGTAGGAGATACAGTTGACTCCTTTGCCCAGGTACTGGAAGGCAAACATGATAATCTTTCTGAAGATTCCTTCTATATGGTAGGAGATGTTGAAACGGCAGTTGCCAAAGCTAAACGATTGGGGGCGTAGCCCATGGCAGGAACCTTCATGCTTGAAATAGTAACCCCGGAAGATCGTCTTCTAAAAGATGAAGTTCAGTTTGTAGTCGTACCGGAAATAAATGGCGAGTTAGGTGTTCTGAGAAACCATGCTCCGTTAATTGCCGCACTTGATATTGGTGTATTAAGGTATACCGATCCTAACGGTGCAATTAAAAAAATGGCAGTAAGTGGGGGATTTATGGAGGTCATGGATAATGAAGCTCGTATTCTGGCAGAGACTGCCGAACATGGGACGAAAATTGACGTTTTACGGGCAAAAGCGGCCAAGGAAAGAGCTGAGGCACGTATAGCCGCCAAAGCAGCCGATACTAATATGACTCGAGCGGAATTTGCTCTGCATAGGGCCATAGCGCGGATTAGGGCTGCAGAATAATAACTGTAATTATTAAGACACTAGAAGCCGGAAGGCAATATATTTGCCTTCCGGCTTCGATTATTAGGATATCAATATGTTGAACGCCGAGGTAATTCGCGATGGACAAAGCTACCGTCCTAAAATATTTTATAATAGGGGTTCTGTCCTACTACCTGGTAAAAGGGATACTGGTCCTTGCCTTGTGGCAGGCGTTGGTGAAGATGGAGGAGAGAGGCAAAGAAAGGATAGCCCGGCGAAAAAAGGCCATTGAGGAAATGCGCCAGAAACGTACCGACTCTGAATCCTAATCCAAGGAGGCCTGTTATTTGTTCGCCAGTCTGCAGATTAAGTTTTTTATATTAATAACGATGGTTTTTATTATTACGGTGGGTTTTGCCATTTTGATATGGCGTCAGACCATTTGTTAAAAAGAAAGCGTTGGCCGCCAAACAACGTCAGAAGGAACTGAACGGACAGAAGAACACGCTTGAAGCCGAAGATAGAAATGAATAGACACTGATTTTGAAGCTGCCTGACCGGAGGGGTCAGGTTTTTTTGTGCCCAAATTTAATGTTTTTCAAGAATAAACCTAGCAGATAATGGCAAGAATCATGATAAAGTTCTGGGAGGTTTGGCATAATGAAGAAAGTAATTATATATATAATAATCTTTGCCATTATCTGCTTTTCAAGTGATTGCGCCCTAAAATACAGTATGGGAAAAGAAATCGAAAATCAATCTCCATATTACCTATCATTTGCATCAATCGGTGCAAATTTGCTTGAATCTCGATTGGATTGTTGGGCAAAAATAAAAACGATCTCCAATAATGATGAAATGAATCAAGCTTTGCTCAAAGTATTGAATCATCTAGATTTACCTGCCGATGAAAACAAATTCCTGCACCAGGAAAACAGTGAAATAACCATGGTCCAATACAATTTATGTAACAATAACCAGAGTTATTATTTCGTGATTCAAACTAACAAAACAGTAAATGTTTCTCATTTATTAATGACTGTTATTGATAAAAAGAGTGATGAGAAGCTCAGACAGGATGAAAAAAGATTGAAAGAAATACTAGATTGCACGGTTTACTATCAATATCAAGGTTTAATAAATGCTCGGCCAGATTACGCAGGACAAGAAGAATTACTGCAGATAATGCTTGATAATCTCGGCGCCGATATCCATGATATTTATCATGATGGTAAAATCATAAGTATTACCGGATATAGCCCATTAATGGGGCGAAATATTATACCGGTAACTGTGGGAGGAAAATCATGCAATGTTCAAGTATCCATTAGAAAAAACGATAAGGAAAATAGCACTGAGGTATATTTGGGCTTTCCGCTCTTACTAAATGATTACTAAAAAATTACCATGGGAGGTGATATAGCAAATTGAGAATGTTAATTAAAGGAAAGACTGTTTTAACGGGAGAAGTTGAGATTAGCTCATCGAAAAATGCGATATTGCCGATTTTGGCGGCGTCCTTGCTGACAGATGACACTGTAGAAATCAGAAAGGTTCCGAATATCAACGACGTAGTTATTATAACTAAATTATTAGATCAACTTGGAACCAAAACAAAACACCACCGCAATACGTTAATATTGTCAGGAGAATCGATATCCACCAATCCCCCCTATGAATTAGTACGGCAGATTCGGGCTTCGGTTTTGATTATGGGACCACTTCTGGCTCGCCAGGGAAAAGTAAGAGTCGCACTGCCAGGGGGGTGTGCGATTGGCACAAGACCCATTGATCTCCACTTAAAGGGATTTCATGCCCTGGGCGCCGATATTACTCTTCATTCTGGTGATTTAGTAGCCAAAGCCAATGAATTGATAGGTACCCATATATACCTTGATTATCCTAGTGTAGGGGCTACCGAAAACATTATGATGGCTGCGTCTATGGCTAATGGAATAAGTCATATTGAAAACGCGGCCCTTGAACCAGAGGTAGTTGATTTGGCTAATTTTATTAACAGTATGGGCGGTAAAGTCAACGGAGCTGGCACTAATGTCATTAAGATTGAGGGAGTCAAAGAATTAAAAGGAGTCAAATATACACCTATACCGGACCGAATCGAAGCAGGAACCTATATGGTAGCGATCGCCGCCACAGGCGGTGATGCAATCATCAAAAATGTCATCCCCGAACACTTAAAAGCCATTACTGCTAAACTAATCGAAAGCGGAGCTGATGTAATTGAGGGCGAAGATAATCTGCAAGTAAGAAGACAATCCAAAATAAGGCCAGTTTATATCAAAACTCTACCTTATCCGGGTTTTCCAACTGACATGCAGGCCCAGTTTATGGCCTATTTGAGTCATTCGCATGGCAGCAGTGTTATAAGTGAATCAGTTTTTGAGAACCGCTTTATGCACGTTCAGGAATTATCAAGGATGGGAGCAGATATTAAGACTGAAGGCAAAACAGCTATCATTAGGGGAGTAAAGAAGTTAACCGGAGCCCGGGTAAAGGCATCAGATCTGCGAGCCGGAGCGGCTCTGGTAATAGCTGGACTAACTGCCCAGGGCAATACGATCTTGCTGGAAAGTCAACATGTAGACAGAGGCTATGAGAAAATTACCAGCAAATTAAATGCGATGGGGGCTCAAATAGAAAACGAATAAATTATCTATCCTAATTATTTAAAGGAACATGACATTAGAGTTATGTTCCTTTCATATTTTATAAGGATATGAAAGTTAAAAAACGCAAAAAAATAATAATAACGGGGCTGACATTATTAACAATTATAGTAGTAATCGGACACTTTTCCTATTCCTTTAAAAAAAAGCCCCTGGCGGAGCCTTATATTAATCTGTACCTACATAAGCAGGGTAAAATAGTAGGAATGGAATTAGAGGAATACATAAAAGGTACAGTAGCTGCAGAAATGCCGGCGTCTTTTGATATAGAAGCTCTTAAAGCCCAGGCAGTGTGTGCCCGTACTTATGCGATTAAGAAATTGATAACCGAAGCTTCTTATCCAGAGGGTGCAGATCTATCAGATGATATAAGTACCTGCCAAGCATTTGTCTCCCTCCAAAAGTTTGCCCCTAATAATCCGGCGCGAGCAGATCTATTAAAACGAATAGACGCAGCTGTCGAATCCACACGGGGAGAGATTATGTTATACGAATATCAGCCCATAGATGCGCTTTATTGCTCAACTTGTGGCGGTCGTACGGAAAGTGCGGCCGCTGTTTGGGGTGGGGAAATCGGTTACTTGCAATCGGTAAAATGTGGAGATTGCAAAGAGTCCAACCATTTTCAAGAGCAGATTACGGTTGACAATTCGGTCATAAACAAGCTGGTAGGGGATAAAGGAGATACCTTAAAGGTTAAGATAATGTCTCGTACCCCCGGGGGGCGCCCTAAAAAAATAAGTATTAATGGACGCGAGATTGATGCCAGCATCATGAGAAAGGAAATAAACCTTCCTTCCACCTGGATGGAATTTGATGTAGCATCACATTCTACTATAATACGAAGTCGTGGTTACGGGCATGGCGTAGGCTTATGTCAATATGGCGCCAACGGTATGGCCAGACGGGGGAAAGACTATCATCAAATATTAGAAAAATACTATACTGACATTAGCTTTTACCGACTGGGGTATTAATAGACTGGTTAAATATCTGTTTTTTTCACTCCAGGGTGACTGTTGCATGAATTTGATCTCCGCATAGAATTAAACATGAACACCTATCTGACTACTATACAGGGTTTTGGTAATTCTTTAAGGTCTTGATTAGATCCCTCCTGAATATAATTTTAATATATTTATGGGGAGGGGAACGGTTAGATGCAAAATTATATAAGAAAAAGGGCGGTGAAAATAGCCCGCTATATATTGCAGACTTCCGATACAGTACGGGGGACCGCTGAAGTTTTTGGGGTTAGCAAGTCAACCGTGCACAAAGATGTAGCCGAGAGATTACCACGCATCAACAAAGAATTAGCAGAAGAGGTCAGAAGTATTCTGGATAGGAACAAAGCGGAAAGACATTTAAGAGGAGGGGAAGCGACCCGAAAAAAGTATGCTCAGACAAATAAGCTGATTGGACTGGCTCAGCACTCCCTGCCTTCCGGGGATTTTCCCTTGCGGTGAATGCTGCTGCCGTCTTGCTTTGTTTACTAATTTTGCATGTCCCACGAAATATCGACATTGAAATTGCTTTTTCCGAGCATTCATTGTGAGCCTTAAATATAAAGCTCTATACTGTATATCTTCCATTATTCAACCCGTATTAAAATAAATAGCAACTATAGCGAATAAAAGGTAAAATAGAAGCAATAGACACTAAAATGATAAAATATGCCAGGAGGATAAAAACAGTGTGTTTTGTTGAGGACATAGGTATTGATCTAGGTACAGCCAGCGTGCTGGTATTTAAAAAAGGGGAAGGTATCGTCCTGCATGAACCGTCGGTAGTAGCCCTGGATAAAAATAGCGGCAAGAGTATTGCTATCGGTGAAGAAGCAAGACAGATGTTGGGACGAACCCCGGGGTATATTGTAGCGATAAGGCCTCTACGGGAAGGAGTTATCGCCGATTATGATACAACCGAAAAGATGTTAACCTATTTTATTAGAAAGGTTATGGGTAAAAGGCTATTTCTAAAACCCCGGGTCATTGTCTGTATCCCCACTGGGGCCACAGATGTTGAGGAGCGTGCCGTCAGGCAGGCTACCTTGGCTTCCGGAGCAAAACAAGCCTTTATGATAGAAGAACCTCTGGCTGCGGCCCTGGGAGCGGGTCTTAATATAGCCGAGGCCAGTGGTAACATGGTGGTAGATGTCGGTGGGGGTACCTCCGATATAGCTGTTTTATCACTGGGCGGAATAGTCTGCAACACCTCGCTGCGGGTAGGAGGGGACAAGTTCGATGAGGCTATAGTCCGTTACGTCCGCCGTGAATATAGTTTAATGATTGGGGAAAGAACTGCCGAGGAAATAAAGATGCGCGTGGGTACAGCCTTGGTCACCGAAGAAAACAAAAGCCGCAGCATTGAGGTCAGGGGGCGTGACCTTTTATCTGGTTTACCCAAGACCATCACCTTAACATCCGAGGAAAGTTGGGAGGCGTTGGAAGAGCCAGTCTATGCGGTTATAGAAGCCGTAAAAAAAGTGCTCGAAATAACCCCGCCTGAATTGGCTGCAGATATCGTCAATACGGGGATAGTGATGACCGGAGGCGGCTCGCTATTGAACGGTTTAGATAAACTGATTTCTATAGAAACTAAATTACCGGTGAATGTCGCAGATGATCCCATATCATGTGTGGCGATAGGCACAGGAAAAGCCTTAAACGAAATGAACGTTCTTGCGAACCACCGGCTAAAGGGAGCGAAAAGGGTACTCTAAGCTATTTACTCCCGCCGCTGGGCGGTTTTTTTTATGAACTTACGTTAAGTAGGAGAAACTACTTTGTAGGATCATTCTAAAAGTAGCTGAAAGCAATGTTTTGGTAAGTAGAAAAGAGGTTAAGTATGCAAAAACGAGCCAAGGCCAACATACTAGGATGCCAGGTGGATATGGTAACAGCCGGGGACAGTTTGGCGAGAATTGAGGAATTGATCCGCAGGGGGAGGCCAGCCCATGTGATTACTCTGAATGCGGAGATAATCTACCAGGCACAAACTAATCCGCAGTTAAGGGACATAATCAATGGCGCTGATTTAGTAACGCCAGATGGCATTGGGGTTGTTTGGGGCGGCAGGCAACTCGGTTATGATATCAAAGAAAGGGTTACCGGGATTGACCTGCTCCTGAGCTTATGTCGGGAAGCACCTGCCCAGGCTTGGACAGTCTATTTGCTCGGTTCCGCTCCCGGGGTGGCTGAAAAAGCCGCCCAACAATTGTGTTTGGATTTCCCGGATCTGCAGATATGCGGAACCCACCATGGTTATTTTAGTGAAGATGATATACTTGCCCTGATTAATGAAATAACGGATCTTGATCCCCGTATCCTCTTTGTTTCTCTAGGCGCGCCTAAACAAGAGATATGGATAAAAAAATATATGGAGCAACTGGGGAGGCCGATTTGCGTCGGAGTGGGGGGCAGTCTGGATGTAATAGCAGGCCAGAAAAAACGGGCGCCAAGCTGGATCATAAAGTTGAATTTGGAGTGGCTGTATAGATTATTAGCGGAACCCAGCCGTTTTCAACGCCAGTTGGTACTACCTAAATTCGTTGCTCTTATTCTACGAAGCAAGCATAAGGGAGCGGTTGGATAGGCAAAAGTATTTATTACCTCATCTGCATACTTGGGCTTCAGGGAAGCATTCTAATATCTGCACAGCTCTTCCTTTCTAATTTTCTCCAAGGCAGGTTCATGATATAAGATAAAACCACTGCATGACCTTTGGATATACAGTTGCCGAAGGGGATGCTTTCCATTACTAGCCGGTGATGATAATTGAGAAAAATTTAAATATATATATTGCATGCAATATGATACCCGGGGTAAAATACTAACTAAGGTCAAATAAAGTCAAAGAGGAACAGGGACATGAAGAAGAGTCTGGCTGATTGCATAGCTCAATATATAAAAGTCCTGATTGCCCGGACTGAGAACCGACAGATCGAAATACAGCGGGCAGAACTTGCTGAGACCTTTTCCTGTGTGCCCTCTCAGGTAACTTATGTTTTAGGCACCCGATTCAGGGAAGAAGACGGCTACTGTACCGTAAGTCGTCGGGGGGGGCGGGGATATGTTCGCATTACCCAGTTAAAGCCTGAATGTGGAGCGGTGGTTGATAACGAACCATTGCTGGAATTTCTTGATGAGCTGAAGAGGGAAAAATTATTAAATCAGAGGGAAAAGGAGATGCTTAAATATATAGTTGTGGCGGCGGGTGAGAATTTACCGCCGGAAGAAAAAATCAGGGTTGATCAAGGAATTGCCACTGCTTTACGACAGTTCCTGAATATCAAACCAGAGCTATAGGAGGTATTTAGATGTTATGTGATGAATGCAAGGAAAAGCCAGCCACAGTTCACCTAACGCAGGTATACAATGGGCAAAAAACTGAAAGTCATTTATGTGAGGATTGCGCCGCTCAGAAGAGCGGGTTAATATTTGATCCCAGCCATAAATTTTCCATCCCCAATTTATTAGGAGGCATGTTTGGAGCTATTTACAAGGTCCACGATGTCCCCGCGTTTAGCACCAAGTGTCCCAATTGTGGCATGAGTTTTCTCGATATTAAAAGGGTGGGGAAGCTGGGTTGCAGTGAGTGCTATAAAGTATACGAACAGGAATTGGAATCTTCCCTGCGAAGCATCCATGGTAACAGCAAGCATCTTGGCAAAATTCCGGTCCGGGGTGGAGAAAAGGTATTGATAAAAAAGCAGATAGAGGAACTAAAAAACGAGATCCAAGAAGCGGTGCGAGAAGAAAAATACGAGCAAGCCGCTCAGATAAGAGATAGGGTAATAGAGATGGAAAAGAAACTCTCTTAAGGAGGCTACCATTATGAGTATAAATGACCTGGTGAATGGCAGTTATGTAAAGTGGATGGATTCACCGCAAGGCAATCGAGACATTGCCATCAGCTGCCGGGTGCGCCTAGCTCGAAATATAACCGGACTTCCCTTTCCGCATTTACTGGATGAGGCCAGCGGAATGAAGACGCTGGAGTTAATAAGGAAAGCCTGGCAAGACTCCCCCGGAAAGGTTTTACCTGCTATGGAAATAGTTTCCTTTGACCAATTGAGTGCTCTGGACCGGCAGATTTTGGCGGAAAAACATCTGAGCAGTCCGGGGCATGCAGATTCCAACTCATCATTCCGGGCTATTATGTTAAACCATGACGGCTCCTTGGCAGCGATGATAAATGAGGAGGATCACCTGCGTATCCAGTGCCTGCTGCCCGGTTTGCAGTTAAAGGAATGTTACTCCCGAGTCCAGGAGTTAGACGATGAGCTAGAGCAAACTTTGGATTATGCTTTTGACGAAAACCGGGGTTATCTCACTGCCTGCCCGACTAATGTAGGTACAGGCATGCGGGCATCAGTGATGTTGCACTTGCCAGCTATTCAGATGTCGGGTCAGCTTAATCATGTTTTGCACAACATCGGCCAACTGGGATTGGCAGTGCGGGGCCTCTATGGCGAAGGCAGCAAACCTACAGGGAACTTTTTCCAGATTTCCAACCAAATAACGCTGGGACAAACCGAAGAAGATATTTGTAATTATCTGCAGACTATAACCGAACAGATTGCCGAACAGGAAAGCCTATTAAGAAATCAATTACAAAGGGATATGAAATATCAATTGGAAGATAAGATTGGCAGGGCCTATGGCATTTTAAGCAATGCTCGGGTCATTCCGTCAGACGAGGCATTAAGCTTGTTTTCAGATGTGCGACTGGGGGTGGATATGCAGATAATAAAAGGTATTAGTCTATTTTCCCTCAATGAGCTCATGGTTGCAGTCAAACCCGCCCACCTGCAAAAGCTGGGAGGACGTGAAATGGATGTTTTGGAACGTGATATCAAAAGAGCGGAAGTAATTAAGGAAAAATTAAAAAGCAAGGAGGCTCAATAAATGTTTAGAAAATTTACGCAGCGCGCCCGCAACACAGTTATCCATGCCCAGGAAGAAGCCCGAGAGCTTGGACACCCGGCTATTGGAACAGAACATATATTGTTGGGACTTCTACGGGAAGGTGAAGGTGTGGGTGCCCGGGCATTAATAAACCTGGGCATCGACCTTGCCAATGTCAGGGAGGAAGTCAAGCGATTTATTGGCCAGAATAAAAACGCCATTGAGGGGCCGGCAGGGGACTTGCCTATCACTCCCCGGGTCAAAAAGGTGTTTAACCTGGCTTTTGATGAAGCCCGACTCCAGGGAGTTAATTATGTAGGTACGGAACACCTGCTGTTGGCCCTGTTGCGAGAAGAAGAGGGGCTGGCCAGTCAGGTGCTCTTATCTATGGGGGTTAAATTGGATAGTCTGCGTGAACAGGTTATGCTGCTGTTAGGTGGTGAGGCATCGGGGATGATTGCACCTGAACCTCCTACCGAACCTGCGGGTAATTCTGCCGGGTCTAACCATAAGGGCCGAAGAATACGGAGTAAGACACCTACCCTGGACGCATACAGCCGTGATTTGACCAAAGATGCCAGGGAGGGCAGATTAGATCCAGTAATCGGTCGTGAAAAGGAGATTGAAAGGGTGGTGCAGATTCTCTCTCGCCGCACCAAGAACAATCCAGTTTTGATTGGAGATCCGGGAGTAGGAAAGACAGCTATAGTTGAGGGGCTGGCTCATATAATTATCGAGAATAAAGTACCGGAAACTTTGAGCCATAAAAGGGTTATTTCCCTGGATCTGTCCTCTATGGTGGCCGGAACCAAGTATCGGGGAGAATTTGAAGATCGTTTGACCAAGATAATAAGTGAAATAAAAACCGCCGGAGATGTTATCATATTTATTGATGAGCTGCACACTCTGGTAGGGGCCGGAGCTGCGGAAGGAGCCATAGATGCGGCCAACATCCTCAAGCCCTCCCTGGCCCGGGGAGATTTCCAATGCGTGGGGGCTACTACTCTGAACGAATACCGTAAGTATATTGAGAAAGATGCGGCTCTGGAAAGAAGATTCCAGCCCATTAAGGTGGAGGAGCCCAATACTGAGGAGAGCATCGAAATTTTAAAGGGGCTGCGTGATCGCTATGAAGCACATCATGGAGTAAAAATCAGTGATGAAGCAATTGAGGCAGCAGTTAGACTCTCTACCCGCTATATAACCGACCGTTTTTTGCCCGACAAGGCCATCGATTTGATTGACGAAGCTGCGTCACGGGTAAGGCTGGCCAACTATGTTCTCCCCGTTGAGGTCAAGGAATTGGAAGCCCGGCTGCTGGAGATCATCAAGGAAAAAGAAGAGGCTATCAACGCCCAAGAATACGAGAAGGCAGCCCAGCAGCGTGATGAGGAACAGAAGCTAAAGGAAGAGATTGAAAGCCAGCGCCGGGAATGGATGAGTAAACGCAGTGTGCAGGCTGGTACCGTGGGCGAAGAGGAGATAGCGGTTATCATTTCCCAATGGACAGGGATACTGGTCAGTAAAATAGCACTGGGAGAAGGAGAACGGCTGCTCAACCTGGAAGAGATTTTGCATAACCGGGTAATAGGGCAAAATGAGGCAGTCAAATCCATTGCGCGAGCGGTGCGAAGGGCCCGGGCGGGTTTAAAAAACCCCCAAAGACCTATCGGCTCATTTGTATTTCTGGGGCCCACCGGGGTAGGGAAAACAGAGTTAGCCAGGGCCTTGGCCGAAGCTATGTTTGCCAGTGAAGATTCGGTCATTCGATTGGACATGTCAGAGTATATGGAAAAACATGCTGTTTCTCGCATGATTGGTTCTCCTCCAGGTTATGTCGGTTATGAGGAGGGCGGTCAGCTTACCGAGAAGGTCAGAAGGAAACCCTATTCAGTCATACTCCTGGATGAAATAGAAAAAGCCCACCCTGATGTATATAATATTCTTCTGCAGGTGTTGGAAGATGGAAGGATGACCGATGGTCAAGGAAGAACCGTTGATTTTCGCAATACGATCATCATCATGACTTCCAACGTTGGTGCAGAGAACATATTTAAAAACAAGACCCTCGGGTTCCAGCGGGCAGCTGACGAAGCGCAAGATTATGCCATGATGAAGGAGCGGGTCATGGAACAGATGAAGCACACCTTTAGACCCGAATTCCTAAATCGTATTGACGAAATAATCGTATTTCATAGTCTTTCCGAAGAGGAATTACAACAAATAATCGAGCTTTTGATAAAAGATTTGAGTAAACGCATTATTGATAATGGCTATAAACTGGAAATTAGTAATCTGGCGCGGGAGTTGATATTGAAAGAGGGATACGAGCCTGCTTATGGTGCCCGGCCTTTAAAGCGAGCTATTCAAAAGATGGTCGAAGATACAGTGTCTGAAGAGATACTCAAAAAGACGGTGGTACCTGGAGATACTATCATGATAGATACTGAGCAAGGAAAAATCGTAGCCAGGAAGCTGTAAGCCTAAAAAAACTAAACTGAACAAATATTGTGTATTATAATGGTATTTAAGAGGGAAAATTATGGGTAAAAGTATAACCAGATTTGTATGCAGGGACTGTGGACAGGAGTCTCTCAAATGGCTCGGCAGATGTCCCGGGTGCGGGAATTGGAACACCCTGTTGGAAGAAAGTGTTCCCGTGCGGACACCTTCTCGAAATGTGCGTAAGACGCATCCAATTGCTTTATCTGATATACCCAAAACCCCTTTATACCGTTTTTCCAGTGGTATGGGGGAGTTGGACCGCGTATTGGGAGGGGGAATTGTACCCGGTTCTCTCATTTTACTAGGAGGGGATCCTGGTATAGGCAAATCAACCCTCCTCCTTCAGGTAGCCGATTTCATAGCCCAAAAGGGCAAGAAGGTGCTCTATCTTTCCGGAGAAGAGTCCGCGGGACAAATTCGGCTGAGGTCGCAAAGGCTGGGCATCGAGAGTTCGTTAATTTACTTCTTGAATGATCAAAATATTGATCAGCTGGGTAGTTATTTGCAGGAGTTGGAACCTGATATAGTGGTTATCGACTCCATCCAAACCGTTTATTCAGAGAATCTGTCCTCAATTCCTGGCAGCGTATCACAATTACGGGAATGCACCGCCAAAATTACTGATATGGCCAAAAAAAGCGAGCGGGTATTTTTTCTGGTAGGACATGTAACCAAGGATGGTGCCCTGGCCGGACCCAAAGTATTGGAACACATGGTAGATGTGGTCATCTATTTCGAAGGGGAGAAGCATTTTTCGTTTCGGCTTTTACGGGGTGTAAAGAATCGTTTTGGTTCTACTGACGAAATTGGTCTGCTGGAAATGAGCAGTTTGGGTCTTAAGGAGGTTTTGGATCCTTCCCAGATATTCCTAAGTGCTAAGGACCCCACGGTCTGTGGCAGTGCGGTAGTCGCTAGTTTCGAGGGCAGCCGTCCATTGCTTATAGAGATGCAGGCCCTGGTTTCATCCACCGGGCCGGGTTATGCACGACGTATGGCTTCCGGAATTGATCAGAACCGATTGGCTCTTATTATCGCCGTGCTTGAAAAAAGGCGGGGTTTTAACTTGTCTGCCTACGATGTTTATCTAAAGGTTACCGGAGGGGTATTTCTGAGGGATCCCTCAATTGATCTGGGCATTGCTGCCGCCATCCTATCCAGTTATCGAGAGCGGCCTTTGCCTGTTGATATGGTATTTCTAGGTGAATTGGGGCTTTCCGGAGAAGTCAGACCGGTACCATTTCTGGACGTACGTCTAAAGGAAATAGAAAAACTAGGCTTTAAAAGAGTGGTAATACCTGCGGGAGCTAACTTCAGAGGCCGTAATGCCGACGGGTTGGAGATATTAGAAATTAGAAACCTGGATGACTTTATCGATATTGTTATGGAGGGATAGTGGTGGCAGAAGATATTTTTCGGCTGAAGTTTCGGCAATCTCTGAAAATGCTGGCTCCGGGGACGGTTTTCCGCCTGGGAGTAGAGAACGTGATGCAGGCTAATACAGGGGCGCTCATTGTGGTAGGTGATTCGCCCGAAGTCATGAATCTTGTAACGGGTGGATTTCAAATTGACTGTGAATTTACCCCGGCACGCCTCTATGAACTGGCCAAGATGGATGGTGCCATTATTACCAACCATGATGCTTCCAGAATTTTAATCGTAAATGCTCAATTGGATCCCAATCCCAAGCTTCCTTCTCAGGAAACCGGCATTCGCCACCGGACTGCGGAAAAGGTAGCTCTCCAGACTGGAGAACTAGTTGTGGCCATATCGCAGCGCCGCCAGGTGGTGACTCTCTTCCAGGACAATATGAGTTTTAGGCTGCGGGATATTCCGTCTATTCTGGTTAGAGCTAATCAGGCCCTGCAGACCCTGGAGAAATATCGCAACGTCTTGAGTCGGGAATTGCAGCACCTGGGCGGATTGGAATTTGAAGACCTGGTAACGGCGATAGAAGTGTGCAGAGTACTGCGCCGCAGCATCAAAGTCCTCAATATTGCTGGAGAAATTGAGAATTACATAAGCGAATTAGGAACCGAAGGACGTCTGGTTAAAATGCAACTGGATGAAATGGTCGCCAATGTGCAAGAAGAAGCCACTTTGATCATTAAAGACTATTCCGCTAACACAGAAAAGGCTCCTGCGGAGATATTGAATAGCGTACGACGCGCTTACGAAGACGAAATATCTGATTCGGTTTTCCTGCTGAAGAGTTTGGCCCTGGGAACGACCAGCACTCATCTGGAGCAACAGGTGGCCCCGCGTGGTTACCGTATGTTGAACAAGATTCCTCGTATACCTCCGGCGATTATTGAAAACCTGGTCGAGCGATTTACTATACTAAATAGTATCCTTAGAGCCAGTATTGAGGAGCTGGATGAGGTGGAAGGAATAGGAGAGGTACGAGCCCGCTCCATAAAAAATGGCTTAATGAGGATGCGCGAGCAGTTTCTCCTGGAATATATGGTTTAAAGACCCCCCGACTTTGTCGATAGGCTAAAAAACCGCCTTACGGCGGTTTATACGATGTTATATATTATATTATCCACTCGATCAGATTAGGTCATATTGAAGTAACCTAAAGCTTGCGACTTCTTATTTTCTTTAATAAAAACATCATAGAGATTAATATCCAGGAGATTGCACAAAGCAGCCGTATAAAATAACATTTTCCCCAATTCACCTATAATCACTTCATCACAGCGCCCACATAGCTCACCGCGCAAGTGGCTGTCCAGGCATGCTTTCAGCTCAGCCACAGATTCCAGGTGTTCAGGTATTTCAATTTTCTCAGCTTGAATAGAAACACAACCACAGTCAGTTACAGATTTTATAACTGCCCGGTTTACTCGACAGGTAGACTCTGAAAGCTTGGTTAACACATCAACTACACTATGGTGACGTATCAGGAGGTCACCTACCGTATTTTGAAACTCATCACATATTAAGTCCTTCATAAGAAGCTTAATTCCCCCCGTCCACTCGCCATTTCATTAATTATAGTCCTTGAGCAAATACGTTGTCAATTCTGCCGGGCAAATCTTTGTTTACATATTATGACATCTTAAGTGTGGAATGAGTACTTAATAAATAACTTTATTACCAAATAATTAAACTTGCTGTATAATAATTACTTTTTTCTAGAAAGATATTACCAGGAGGTGATTTTATGAAAAACAAATATTTTTCGAGGCAATTAATGTTGCTCGCACTTATTGGAGGCTTATGGGCCAGCTTTTCGCTCAAAATATTATTGGATTTGAATACTGCCTGGCAAATAGCGGTAGGGGGAGTAGTCTGCTTACTTTCCTACCTGGGCGGACTATGCCTGTTTAACATCCTGTCTAAAGGGGTGAAATTATTCAACCGTTGGTTGGACAATACTTCTATAGAAATACTGTTGTGTGGAACCGCGGGTTTAATGGTTGGGGTATTGGTAGGTCTGCTGAGCAGCTATCCTTTCTCAATGTTAAGAGGAGCGGGAACTTATTTGACCATATTCAGTTTCTTGTTTTGTAGTTATCTTGGCGTGAAAATTGGCAGCCGGAGGGCATTTGACGTCTGGAAGCTTCTCCCCGGCCACCTGCCTGAATCCAACAACGTTGGAGAAGATCAGGGTGAATACAAAGTGCTCGATACCAGCGCCATAATCGATGGGCGCATATATGATGTCTGTCAGAGCAAGTTTCTGGAGGGGACATTGATAGTACCGGTTTTTGTTATAGAGGAACTACAGCACATAGCTGATTCTTCCGATAATTTACGCAGGAGCAAAGGACGACGGGGTCTGGAACTCTTGTCTAAGATGCAGAAGGATCCGGCTGCCAAAATTCAAATAGTCGAAGATAGTATTGCAGAAGAGAAAGAAGTAGATATGAAACTGGTTCGCTTATGTAAACAGATTCACGCCAGTATTATTACCAATGACTATAATCTAAATAAAGTGGCTGAATTGCAGGGAATCAGAGTCTTGAATATTAACGAACTTACCAATGCGGTTAAGGTGGTTGTGTATCCAGGCGAAACCATGTATATTAATATATTAAAAGAAGGTAAGGAGCCTGGACAAGGGGTAGGCTACCTGGAGGATGGTACCATGGTAGTGGTTGAAGATGCACAGGACGAACTGGGTAACAACCTGGAAGTGTTGGTAACCAGTGTCTTCCAGACCGCGGCGGGGAGAATGATATTTAGCCGTAAAATGAAGGAAGAACGTAGTCTGGGTATCTTTAGACCTAACTTGCCGGGAGAGCCGATACAAGAGGTGAATTTGTATGGTTAACAACCTCAGGGTTGTTATAGCCGCAGCTGGTAAAGGCAGTCGCATGAAGAGCAACACTAATAAGCAATATATGCTTCTGAATGGGCGGCCGGTATTGTCTTATTCCCTGGATTTTTTTGAGAAACTGGATATAGTGGAGGAAATTGTGGTTGTATGTGGACACGATGAAGTGGATTTATGCAACCGTGAAATTATCAGACGGTTTAAATATAACAAAGTATCTGCGGTTGTCCCGGGAGGGAAGGAGAGGCAGGATTCGGTATGGGCAGGTCTAAAACAATTAGGAACGGATACTCATTTGGTGGCTGTGCATGATGGTGCACGGCCACTTTTGTCTGTGGAGGTTTTCTTCCGCCTGCTCAAGGAAGCTCAGTATTGGGGAGCAGCCATACCTGGTATTAACAGCAAGGATACCGTGAAATTGGTTGATCGAGATGGGTTTGTCCGTCAGACTTTAGATAGAGGCTCAGTTCATGCTATTCAGACGCCGCAGGTTTTTAACTATACAGAGCTGCTGACTGCCTACCGCGAGGCTCAGGAGGAGGATTTCCTGGGGACTGATGATGCCTCTCTTTTCGAACGCTATATCGGAAGGGTCAAGGTAGTTGCGGGGGATTACAATAACATTAAAATTACTACCCCGGAGGATATGATTGTGGCTGAAGCTCTGCTGAAATAATTCGGGGACAGCCATTGAAAAGGGAGGCGAAGGACTGTGCGGATTGGCATTGGTTATGATGTGCACCGTCTCGTAGAAGACCGGAGACTGGTATTGGGCGGGGTGGATATTCCTTTTGAGCGGGGGCTCTTAGGGCATTCCGACGCTGACGTTCTCTTGCATGCCATCTGTGATGCCCTGTTGGGAGCAGCGGCTCTAGGGGATATTGGCCAACATTTTCCGGATACTTCCGATAAATTTAAGAATATCGACAGTCTTATCCTGCTGCAGCAAGTACAGCAATTATTAGAGAAACATAGGTTGGCCGTGATAAATATAGACAGTACTATAGTTGCTGCGCGGCCTAAACTAGCTCCATATATTCTCGCTATGACTTCCAATATTGCCCGCGCCCTGGGTATTCGACCGGAACAGGTCAATGTGAAAGCGACCACCACCGAACGGTTGGGATTTGAAGGCCGGGGGGAAGGCATCTCTGCCCAGGCCGTAGTTTTATTAGAAAACATATAATAATTTTTACTCCCTTATCATACAAGTTAGTGCTAATCTCAATGTAAAGATCTGGGACGAGGATGTAAACCGGGTCATTGATTTGATGCAGAATATCAAAAGTTTAAATATCAGTGTAACCAAGCTGAAGCAGCAGCTGGATAATCTGCAAAAAGGCATAGATTGAGTGCACATGACGACCAGCCATGGGGGTGAAGATTATATGAACAATAACCCGAAATTTATTACTGGAATTAATTATTGGCCGGCAAAAAAGGCCATGTATTGGTGGAGGGACTTTGAGGCCAGGGAAGTTGAAGCGGATTTTCAAAAACTGGCGCAAAACAACTTTCATCTGGTTAGAATATTTTTAACCTGGGAAGATTTTCAACCCACCCCTGATACAATATCAACATCTGCCTTGGATCATTTAAAACAAACGGCTGATCTAGCATCCCACTGCGGACTGCAACTGATGCCTACTTTTTTCTGTGGGCATATGAGCGGAATCAACTGGCTGCCAGCCTGGATGTTAGCACCCGGGGAAGGTGAGGGCAGATTTCCGGTATACAGTGATGGTCGGATTAGAAACGCCTGTATACGCAACTGTTATACAGACCGGGAGGTAATAGCGGCTCAGAGTTTTCAGATTCAGACAGTTGTTTCTGAGCTGAAAAATCATGCCGCCATTTTTGCTTACGATCTGGGCAATGAAGCATCTAATTGGGTCATACCCCCCCGGCGCAACGAGGCCAGGCAATGGCTCCAAACCATGACTTCCCTAATCAAATACAGCAGCGATAAAGCCCTGGTAACCCTGGGGATGCATGCCGAAGATCTGGAAGAAGACCGCCATCTATGGCCTCAGGATGCAGCCTGTTACTGCGATTTCTTATCTATGCACGGTTATCCCTTCTACCTCTCCTGGGTCGAGGACCGGCTCGATCCCGACCTGGTATCATTTCTGGGCATAGTCACCGCCTGGTTGGGGCAAAAACAGGTACTGTTCCAGGAATTTGGGGTACCCACCAGATCCGTCCTACCTCCTGTACCGCCGGCAGACTATGCAAGTCTTTGCAACTGTCCATTATGGGGGGAAAATGAAGCTGCTCTCTATTACCATAAGGCTTTACAGCGCCTTATGGCGACGGAGATGATGGGAGGAATGGCGTGGTGTTACGCTGATTATAGTCCCTCGCTGTGGGAACTCCCCCCGTTGGACAAATGTTTTCATGAAAGGCACTTTGGCATCTTTCGGTATGATGGCAGTGCCAAATCAGCCGTGGACATCTGGCGCCATTATGAGAATATAGCTGGTGAGGATGAACCTGATTCCGCTAACCTGGACCTCGCTTGGCTTAACGCGGTGGAACGGGACGATTTTTACCAGCAGCCCAGGAATAATTTGGCAAAGCTTTACCAAAGATATAAGGAAAGGCTGCAAGGACGGTGAGCAAATCACCGCTATGTTTAGTCTTTAGAAAATCTTAGGGAGGGTACTAATCTTGAAAATAGCACTTTTATCACCGATTGCCTGGCGCACTCCTCCCCGTCATTATGGACCGTGGGAGACCATTGTTTCTTTATTGGCGGAGGGACTGGTGAGCAGAGGGCTGGATGTTACCTTGTTCGCCACTGGTGACTCCCAAACCAAGGCCCGCCTGGATTCCATATGTCCGGCCCCCTATGAGGAAAACCGGGATATGGATGCCAAGGTATGGGAGTGTCTGCATATTGCGCATCTATTTGAGCAAGCCGATAAGTTTGACATAATTCACAATAACTATGACTTCCTGCCCCTCTCCTATAGTCGATTGGTGAAAACACCGGTAGTCACGACTATCCATGGTTTCTCCAATCCGAAGATTCTACCCGTCTACCAGACCTATAATCGGGATAATTATTATATTTCCATCAGTAAAGCCGACCGCAGTCCAGACCTGGACTATTACGCTAATGTGTATCACGGGATTGACCTGGACCTGTTTAGTCTCGTTGATGAACCCGGAGATTATTTGCTCTATTTCGGGCGTATACACCCGGACAAGGGAACTTACGAAGCTATACAGATCGCCAGGCAGTTTGGCATGAAGTTGATAATGGCAGGCATAATTCAGGATGAATCCTATTACCAGGCCCAGGTTGCCCCTTATATCGATGGTATTAATATCATCTATGTGGGCTCGGTCGGGCCGGAGCGGAGAAATGAACTTTTGCAGAAGGCTTATGCCCTGCTGCACCCCATATATTTTAATGAGCCTTTTGGACTCAGCGTGGTGGAAGCCATGGCCTGTGGGACGCCGGTAATAGCTTTTAATCGGGGCTCCATGCCGGAAGTTATCAAGGATGGTGTGACCGGTTATCTGGTGAGCAATGTTGATGAAGCGGTGGATAGATTGAAGATCATTGCTGATATTGATCACAGCGCCTGCCGTAGATGGGTTCAAGAGCGCTTTAGCAAAGAACGTATGGTGGCTGATTATATAAAAGTATATGACTCCATTCTGCATTAAGTAAGAAATTTAGCCTTTGCTTCCCCTTCGGGCCCGCCGGTGTTCGCCATGGCTCACATTAATGTGGATACTTGTATAGAGCGATGTTGGCATTAAGTCAAGTACGACAGTCACAAGAGGACTTGATGGCCGGTTGCCGCTGTCCTGAGATAAGTGTTATAATTACCCAGAATAAAGGGAGGGAAATAAATGAAGAAATGTAAAGTGAGATTTGCGCCCAGCCCCACTGGCCCATTACATATCGGTGGAGCACGGTCAGCCCTGTTTAATTACCTGTTCGCCGCTCATCAGGATGGCCAATTTGTGGTACGGATAGAAGATACTGATCTGGAAAGGTCTCGCCGTGAGTACGAAGATGAAATAATAGAATCTCTGCGCTGGTTGGGGATAAACTGGACCGAGGGGATGATCCAGGGAGGAGAAAACGGACCCTATCGCCAGACTGAACGGTTGGAAATCTATCAAGAATATATACAACAACTTCTGGACCAGGGGAAGGCTTACTATTGCTTCTGCACCCAGGAGGAGTTGGAAGCGGAGCGCCAGGAGCAACTGCAGAGCGGACAAATGCAGCGTTATTCAGGCAAATGCAGCGCACTAAGCGATCAGGAGGTAAAGGAACGACTGGAAGCGGGTATGAAACCCAGCGTCCGTTTCCGGGTTCCATTGCACCAAATATATGTCGTCAATGACCTGGTACGAGGCAGTGTAAGTTTCGAAAGTGATAACAGCGGAGATTTTATCATTGCTAAATCAGACGGTATTCCTGTTTATAATTTTGGCGTGGTTATAGATGATTATCTGATGGGCATAACCCATGTTATTAGAGCAGAAGAACATTTATCCAACACACCACGCCAACTAATGCTTTATGATGCATTTAATTTCCCGCGCCCGGAGTTTGCTCATATTTCTTTGATTTTAGGCAGCGACCGACAAAAGATGAGCAAACGTCATGGTGCTACCTCCCTTGTCCAATACCGGAAAATGGGCTACTTGCCCGAAGCTCTTTTTAACTTCCTGGCCCTCCTGGGTTGGTCACCCGAAGGAGAGCAAGAGATACTAAGTCATGAGGAGATTATTAAAGCATTTACGCTGGAACGGGTGGCGAAGAGCCCGGCAGTTTTTGACCTGGATAAGCTAAATTGGGTAAATCAGCAGTATCTGAAAAAGAAGTCCACCGCAGAGCTGGGCGAGATGTTAAAGCCTTACTTGGCTGCATCGGAATGGTCAGAGCATATAAATAGGTTGGACGACTACCGCTATCATCTGCTGGTGGAAGCGATTCGAGACCACCTGGTGTGCCTGGCCGATGTTACCGTCCAGATGGATGTCTTTTTTGGAGACGTTATTTATGAGGAGGAAGCGCTGCAGGCATTGGGAGGTGAAGGAGTTATGAATGTTTTGCAGACCTTCCGGGATGAACTGCCCCAGTTATCAGAACCAGCTGAAGCTAAAGCATTTATCAAAGCAACGGTGAAAAAGCTTAAATTAAAACCCAAAGATGTATATATGCCGTTGCGCAGTGCTTTAACCGGGCGGACCCATGGGCCAGAAATGCCATATATGTTGTTAATATGGGGCCGGGACGAATGTAGGCAGCGTATTGATAAAACCATTGCCAGACTAAAATAGCCGCTTGGCAGCTGTCATGAGTTTAGATATTTTACCACCAGAACACGGGATATTTCCGCGAAGAAACCGCATTGTTAATGAGTGGGCGCAGTTCCCCATCGTGAAAAAGGCGATAAAAATGGAAAGTAATTATTCCGTAAGATACGGGATGGTATAAGATTCGTATATTTGCATAAAGGGGTAGTCCGGTTCAGGACTATCCTTTATTATTATGATACAAGGAATTTTGTGAAGGAGGTAAACCTATAGACACTCCTATATTAAGTGAGATTGTAATCATATTCGCTTTGGCCATCCTGGTCATTTATATATGCCAGAAATTGAAAATTCCCAGTGTGGTCGGACTTCTTATTACCGGTGTTTTAGCCGGGCCCAACGGATTGGCCCTCATTAAAGATGTTCATAGTGTTGAAGTGATGGCTGATCTGGGCATTATTCTATTACTGTTCACAATTGGGCTTGAATTTTCTATTGGGAAGCTTCTACAAATAAAAAAAACAGTTCTGATGGGTGGCAGTCTGCAGGTGCTGTTGACCACTCTGATTACTGCGCTCGTTATGGTGAAAATAGGACGGCCTGTGGGTGAGGCGGTGTTTATTGGATTCCTGATTTCTCTAAGCAGTACCGCCATCGTATTAAAAATAATTCAGGACCGAGCAGAAATTGACTCGCCCTATGGGCGCAGTACTCTGGGCATATTGATATTTCAGGATATTATTATTATACCAATGATGCTGTTTACCCCTATACTGGCCAATACAGGCGGTGGTATGGGCGAATCCCCGCTGATCCTTTTCGGTAAAGTGATTCTTATTCTGGCAATGTTGTTTGTGGGTGCCAAATGGGCCGCACCCTTTGTACTGTATAAGATTGCCCGTCAGCGAAGCCGGGAGCTTTTTCTTATCAGCATAGTTACTATTTGCCTGGCAGTTGCCTGGTTTACTTCCAGCCTGGGCCTGTCAGTTTCCTTAGGTGCTTTCCTGGCAGGTTTAATAATATCAGAGTCAGAGTATAGTCATCAGGCATTGGGGAGCATTTTGCCTTTTAAGGATGTTTTCACAAGTATCTTTTTCGTATCTATTGGCATGCTGCTCAACATGGGAGTATTTTTGCAAAGCCCCCTGACGGTTATCCTCATAACCTTAGCGGTGGTTCTGATCAAAACTTTGGTGGGAGTACTGGCGGTGGCAGCGCTGGGGTTTCCGCTTAGAACGGCCCTTTTAGCAGGTCTGGCATTGGGACAGGTCGGGGAATTTTCGTTTATCCTCTCCAAAGTAGGAATGAACTATGGTTTGCTAAGCGATTCATTCTATCAGATATTCATTGCGGTATCGGTTTTAACTATGGCAATTACACCCTTTATTATCGTCTTAGCTCCTCGTATTGCCGAGGGCTTCTTAAAACTCCCGCTCCCTCAAAAAATGAAAACCGGCGTCAAGTCGGAAATGGAAGCAGAGGGAAATCCTATTACAGATCATTTAATTATCATAGGATATGGTATTAGTGGCAGGAATCTAGCCGGAGCTGCTTCAGTATCAGGCATACCATACATGATCATCGAGCAAAATCCTGACACGGTGAGGCAGGAAAAGAAAAATGATGAGCCGATATTCTACGGGGATGCAACCCAACCGGAAGTGCTTCACCATTCTAAAATCAGAGAGGCGCGAGTTGTTGTTATCGCAATTTCTGACCCGGCCGCTACGGTTAGGATTACTGATTTAATACGCCGTTTAAATCCTACCGTGCATATAATTGCACGTACACGCTATGTTCAGGAAATCGAACCTCTATATGAAGTGGGGGCCAATGATGTTATTCCCCAGGAATTCGAAACATCGGTAGAGATTTTTGTCCTGGTACTAAAGAAGTATCTGGTACCGAAAGCAGATATAGAAAATTTCATCGCGGAGATACGATCCGATGGCTATGAAATGCTGCGCAGTCTATCAAAGAGATCAGCAACATTTCGAGACCTAAAACTTCATCACCACGATGCGGAGATTGTGAACCTCAAGGTAGAAGAATGTTCCTGGGCAGCGGGTAAAACCCTGGCGGAAATCGATTTGCGCGGCAGATACGGGGGCTCCCTGCTATTAATACAACGCGGAACGGAAACCATAGCCAATCCGGGCGGAGACGACATACTGGCAGCTGATGACCAGGCCGTCGTATTTGGATCGCCAGCCATTATAAACGATATAAACGAGCTCTTTCGGCAAATTCCAGAAGGAGGGTCAAATTGAATACCTTACATGTATCTTCTCTCGCCGCCTTTTTTCGAAAAGTTCAATGTCCGTGCTGCAAGAGATATCAGTCCCTAAAGGGAAAGGCAAAAGACGGTTTCAAGTGTAAATATTGTGGCACTATCATTGAACCACCTAAAGATTACCCCAAAGCTTAATTAATGTATTTGGCTCCCATACCGAAATATGGCTGAGGTTCTATGTACTTGCACGTTGACAACACTCCTGGTTACTGCATATAATTTATATTACCTATAATTATATTTTTCAAATGCTGTGAATGGGAAAAGTAAGCGTCGATCGCTGCCAGAGAAAGAGGGTCACCGGCTGAGAGCCTTCTTAGGACTGACCACTGAATGAATGGGCCATCTGACACATTTATTCGGCGACAAGTCCTTTCAGTACGAAGTCGTCTGAAGTGCGCCCGGGAGCAGGTATACCGAAATAGGAGTAGGTATACCCGGTTGAAAACCGTTATCTACAGTAAAAGCGGGGCGCAGTATGTGCTCAAGCAGGGTGGAACCGCGGAAGTGATAACCTTTCGTCTCTGAAGATAGAGATGGAAGGTTTTGTTTATTTAATAAGCAAATGTTAAGAAAGGAGATCAAATATGTTTGATGCTCTCAAAAGGGAGATACAGGTGGTATTTGAAAGAGACCCGGCGGCACGTAGTGTAGCAGAGATTATATTTCTCTATCCGGGATTTCATGCCATAATAAACCATCGCCTGGCCCATTTTCTATATAGCAGGAAGCGGTATTTCCTGGCTCGGATGGTATCCCATATTAGTCGTTTCCTGACCGGGATCGAAATTCATCCCGGGGCCAAAATCGGCAAAGGCTTTTTCATAGACCACGGCAGTGGCATCGTGATAGGAGAAACCACCGAGATAGGCGACAACGTAACCCTTTATCAGGGTGTGACCCTGGGTGGATCAGGCAAAGAGAAAGGTAAACGCCATCCTACCATTGGCAATAATGTCACCATCAGCGCCGGAGCCAAAGTTCTGGGATCATTTACCGTAGGTGATCACGCCAAAATTGGTGGAGGCTCAGTGGTGGTAAAGGCTGTACCACCTCATTGCACGGTAGTGGGGGTGCCGGGTAGAGTTGTTGCCTGTGAAGGGGTCAAGGTGGTGGCAGATGACTTCAACGAAGTGGATCTTAACCATAACCTCCTGCCGGATCCAGTAGCAGATATGCTGGTGGCTATGCAGGCCAAAATTGATGAACTGGAGAAAATGGTGGAAGTAATGCAAAAGGAGGTTATGATAGATGAAGATATACAACACCATGAATGGCCGCAAAGAAGAGTTAGTAACTCTTAATCCCCACCATGTAAATATGTACGTATGCGGGCCTACCACCTATAATTACATTCACCTGGGCAATGCCCGCCCACTGGTCGTGTTCGACACAGTCAGGCGCTACCTGGCCTTTCGGGGTTACCAGGTGAACTATGTACAGAACTTTACCGATGTAGATGATAAAATTATCAATCGGGCCCACGAAGAAGGCGAAGATCCGCTTAAACTGGCCCAGCGCTATATAGCCGAGTATTTCATTGATGCAGATGCCCTGGGAATAGCCCGGGCCAACATGCACCCCCGCGTGAGTGAGCATATTCCCGACATAATCACTGTGATAGCGGGTTTAATTGAAAAAGGGTTTGCTTATGAAGTGGATGGAGATGTATATTACCGGGTCAAGGCTTTTGCCGGTTATGGCAAACTTTCGGGCCGCTCCCTGGATGATATGCTGGCCGGGGCGAGGGTAGAAGTGGATGAGCGTAAAGAAGAACCGGTGGATTTTGCTCTGTGGAAAAAAGCCAAGGCTGGAGAACCATTCTGGGATAGTCCCTGGGGCCCCGGGAGACCGGGTTGGCATATTGAATGTTCAGTTATGTCGACCAAATATTTGGGCGAGACCGTAGATATTCACGGCGGCGGAGCCGATTTAATATTTCCCCATCATGAGAATGAAATTGCTCAGGCCGAAGCCTATACAGGCAAACCCTTTGTAAACTACTGGATGCATAACGGCTTTATCACCGTCAACAGTGAGAAGATGTCCAAGTCACTGGGGAACTTCTTTGTACTCCGTGATATTCTGGCCCAATATCCCCATGATGTAGTGCGCTACTATCTGATTGCTACCCATTACCGCAGTCCGTTGGATTTTGATGATGGCAAGCTGGAGGAAGCCCGGAAAGCGTTGGGCAGGTTGAAAACTACTTTGACTCTGGCCACGGAATTCCTGGATTCTGCCCATAGGGCCGCGGTAGATTCAAACCGGGGGGAATCTGGCGGAGACCTTGTGAAACACACCCAGGAGATGCAGGACAAATTCATTGAGGCTATGGACGATGATTTCAATTCTGCCAAAGCGTTGGGCTATCTTTTTGAGATGTCCCACCTTATTAACACTTTCATAACCAATGCTGACCCAACTAATCCTCGGGATCAGCAATCGCTGCGGCAGTCAATGCAGATATTTAAAGACTTGGGTGGGGTTCTGGGTCTTTTTATAGTTCGATCAGAACAACGTGGGCAGGTAGTTGATCATTTACTGACCCTAATATTGGAAATGAGAACTCTGGCCCGAAAGGATAAGGATTATGCCCTGGCCGATTCACTGCGAGATCTGCTTAGCCATTTAAAGGTTAAAGTGGAGGACAAGCCTGCTGGCAGCGTCTTCCGCTATGAGACAGCTCCCGAAACGGATGAACTAATGACTTACCTGATTAAACTGCGCCAGGATTTCAAGGCCCAAAAGGAATATGCCCGGGCCGATAGGCTGAGAGATCAGCTTAAAGAAGCCGGGATTATATTGGAGGATACCCGGGAAGGAGCCCGTTGGAAGCTTGCGGATGCATGAGCCTTGGGATGAAAAAATCTTAAATGAATATTCGCCGCTGGTGCTGGCTTATATCGGTGATGCAGTTTATGAACTGCTGGTTCGCACTCAAATTGTTTCCGTAGGCAAGCGCCGCATGAAGGACATCCATCACGATACAGTGGAAATCGTCAAGGCAGAGCATCAGGCGCGGATAATCCGCTCGGTATTTGAGGAGCTAAGCGAAGAAGAACAGGATATAGTCAGGCGGGGGCGAAATACCAGAAGCAACCCACCCAAAAACGCGGATATGCAAGATTATCGTATGAGTACCGGGTTTGAAGCCCTGTTGGGCTATCTGTATCTTAAAGGTGACGAAGAGCGCCTGCTTTACCTCTTTAATCGGACGCTGGAGGAAGAATAAAGGATCTGTATATTTAACATCTTGGTTAGCTTAACTTTTTCAATTTAGTTGAGGCAATTGCTATTGCTGCCTTGGCGATAGGCAAGGTTGTTTGGGCAACCAAGTAAACTTAGATAAATTTGTTAGCTATGATTATGAAGGGTATAATTGTAAAACAATAACTTAATAGTGAAATAGGTTTAACAGATATCATCTGTTGATTAAGAGGGAAGTGGGTTTGAATCCCACGCGGTCCCGCCGCTGTAATAGAGGAGTTTCTGCACAATACCACTGGGAAACTGGGAAGGGTGCAGGAGTGATGATACTTGAGCCAGAAGACCTGCCTATTTCCGGGTTCTCGTACTCTACGGGCGATAGGGGGGAGGCAGTGGTGTTAATATATCCATTGGCATACATTCCCCTAACTTATGGTTAGGGGTTTTTTTATGCAGGTGTCAATAGTGGATAGTTGAGAGCGAACCCGGAGGATACAGATTCAAGTGCAGGGCAGAGGGTAAGGTGAAAAGATACCAGCCTGCGCTGGTTTGAATCTGCAGCATCCGGTCAATCTTGAAGCATTGATCATGGAGCGGGGATAGTCCTGCGTAATGGATGAAAGGAGAAAATGATAGTGAAAAATATTCACATACGCAATGCATGGAGCTTGGTGTTAAGTCTGGTTATGATACTTACTATGTTGCCATTCGGATCATATGCAGAGGGCGCAACGGAAACACCTGAACAGGCAGTAACAACCACACTGGAATATTATCAGTCGGTTAATAACAAGAATCTGGCCTCCTTCTGGGATACTCTCGCAGTTTATGGAGCCAAGGAACAATTAAGGGATGGGACCTGGTTGTTACCGGTTTTAGAACCTGGGGAGGATTCGTCCGCTTCTGAATATGCTGCCGCAATTCTAAACGAGCTGGCTAAAGGAGGCCGTCCCGAAAGTTGGATCAACGCTCTGGCCGCCCAACAAAATGGTGACGGCAGCTTTGGCGATGGTACCAATAATCATATCTTTGCGATGATCGCTCTTGATGGGGGCAATGGTTTGTATGACAGACTGGCTGCCATTGAGTGGCTCGCCCAGCAGCAGTTTGATAATGGCGGATTTTCCTGGGGGGCCGGGGTGGAGCCGGATGTGGATATAACTGGTATGGCCTTGATAGCCCTGGGAAGATACCTGGGCACTGGTGCCACCGATGCAGAACGAGACTTGGCAGAACCGGCGGTGGCAGCAGCTTTGGAATTCTTGAAGGATAAACAGATTTCTTCAGGAGGATTTGCAGGCGCCTACGGCAATAATGCCAATACTGATGCAGCAGCGGTCTTAGGATTGGCCGCGGTGGGAGAAGATGTTCAGTCGGCTGAGTGGACGACAGATTCTGGTGAGAATCCCTTCAGCTGCCTGTTAGGATACCGGGCCAGTGACAAGGGTTTCGGATGGGATGATAACGCCACCAGCAATGCTATGGCTACTGCGCAGGTACTTTTAGCTCTGGATGATATTGCCAGCCAGGAATCCACTTTTTACAGACTTTCCAAGCAAGAATTCGACGACACATACATATATTTCACCGGTGATACGGCAGAGGCCCAGACAGGTGCTGCACTCCGTTGGCGGTTGATGGGAACCAATCTCGATGCCACCGGTATTCCTACTCCGGTCGAGGGTGCGCATTACACGATCAGCGCGAATGATGATCAGGAGGAGGTTATTCCAGAAGGCAGCGACGACGGCTATGTTACCGTTACGTTTAATGAAGCGGGGATCTATGTCCTGCAGGCCGAAGCATCGCTTGATGAAGGCGTAAAAATTGCGGCCCTGACTATTGTGGTGCAGGGGCCTTCTTCCCCGACCGATACCATCCAGGCAGCAATCCGGGTGGAAGGGGCCTATGATACTATAGCCCAGGCAGATTCATTTACAGTTACTAATGATGGCGATCTTTCGCCCGCCGAGGTAGTCGCACAGTTTCTGGAGAGTGAGCAGATTAATTATGTAATGGCTGATTACAATGGCACGGGATACATTTCCGAAATAAACGGCGAAAAGGCGGGGATTTTTGGAGGGTATGACGGCTGGCTGGGTGCAGTAAACGGAGATCTTAATGCCTATACTGTCAACGATGGTGATGAGGTACTCTTTTTCTATGGAGATTGGCCCTCAGGGTATGCTCCTTCGACATATATTCCTATCATCGATACTGGAACAGCTAATTATGAGCCGGGTCAGGCCATGAAAATACATGTGACTGCTGCCTATGAAGAAACGGAATATGATGAGAACTGGAATCCGATATCTACCCAAGTAATTACTATTGATCTGCCGGATGTAGATGTAGCAGTCAACAATTGGGCTGGCAGGACTGATGTAAATGGTCTGATTACGATTCCAGCCTCGGCTTTTTCTACCGGGAATCAAAAGATCTATTTCAGCCAGGAAAATGAAAATGCCTCTCCCGGAATAGTCAGGACTGTTGTTGACATCAAGCCGGTTTCCCCTAGCGGTGATATAGAGTCAGATGGTATAACGCTGGTTGTTGTAGGGGTGGACGGCGAGATTATCTTTTCTGAAAGCCTGGATTGGCATGATGGTGATACAGCTCTGTCAATCTTGCTGGATCAACCCGCACTTGATGTTGAAACGACAGGTAGTACCGGCAACCGGTATGTCAAAAGTATCAACGGGCTGGCTGAATTTGATTATGGACCGACCAGCGGCTGGACCTATCGAGTGGACGGTGACGCTCCCTCCGTTGCCGCCGATGCCTATGAATTGTCTGAGGGGCAAACAGTAGAATGGGTTTATACAGCAAAAGGCATAACAAATTATACTTCAGATGGGATAAAGGTAATTGTAGAGGGGCTAAATGGCGAGATTTTCTTTTCCGAAACATTGGAGTGGCAGGAGGGTGATACCGCCCTATCAATTATACTGGATCAACCTGCACTTGATGTTGAAACGACAGGTAGTACCGGCAACAGGTATGTCAAAAGCATCAACGGGCTGGCTGAGTTTGATTATGGACCAACCAGCGGTTGGACCTGTCTGGTGGACGGCGAATCTCCCTCTGTTGCAGCCGATGCCTATAAAATGTCTGACGGCCAAACCGTAAAATGGTTATATAAAACCGAACATAAAGGAACGTTTTTAAATTACGGGCAGGCAGAGGTTGAGCGTATGCTGGACGAACTTGTCAAGCAGATACGCGTACAGGGAATTCAGGATGAGTTGGATATTATTGTACTGGTGAAAAACAATGCCCTGGACAGCAGCAGTGCATCTGCTTTCTTAATCGACAGAGTCCGGGGGGCCAACGGAAACTTTTCGAAATCCACGGATCTGGCCAAGATATTAATGGCCGCACAAGCCAGCGGAATGAATCCCCAAAATATGGGGGGATTTAATCTGCTGACTAATCTATGTCAATTTAACAATATTACCAGACAGGGTGTTAATGGACCGATATTTGCGCTGCTGGCCTATGATGCATTAGGGGTTGACCCGCCTGTAGGCATCATAAACACAAGAGAAAAACTGATTGCGGATATCTTAAGTTTTCAGAATAGGAACGGCGGTTTTGCGTTAGCCCGTGGGGGGGTTAGTGATCCGGATCTGACCGCCATGGCTTTGACGGCCTTAAGTAAATACCAGGAGCAGGCGGTTGTAAAAGCTGCTGTCATTCAGGGACTCAGTTATTTAAGCAGTATTCAGCAAAACAATGGTACTATGCCGGCGGCGTCCCTTAACTGTTCAGAAACCCTGAGCCAGGTTATAATAGCGCTGGCTTCTTTAAACATCGGTCTTGATGATAAGCGTTTCGTCAAGGATGAGGGTGATTTGCTGACTGCATTGATATCATTTAAGACGGCGGGGGGATTCAGGCATATCCAGGGAGGAACTGCCGATGCCATGGCGACCCGACAAGCGGCCCTGGCACTTACTGCTTACAAATCTTATCTGACCGGCCAACCGGGACTTTTTGACTTATCGTCCCCGAATGCAGCTTTTTCAGATTTGAACGATGTCAGATGGGCGCAGGAAGCGATCTCCTATTTGAGCCGCCAGCATATTTTGAGTGGTTATGGTGATGGAAGCTTCCGCCCCCTGGAAGAAGTCAGCCGTGAGCAGTTAATAACCATGCTGATGCTGAGTTTGGAGCCGGGTTTTGAAGCGGCCGAGTCCAATTTTACAGATGCCCCCGGCCAGGCCTGGTTTGCACCCTATGTAGGTGCGGCTCAGAAGGCTGGTATAACCCGGGGGATAGGGGGAGGTTTATTTGGTGCCGGGACATCCATCCGCAGGCAGGATATGGCAGTGATGGCAGATAAAATGGCCATTAGAGCAGGTATATCCCTGGAGCCCCAGGGAGACATCGCCAGCCCCGCATTTGTAGATGCCGCTGCCATTTCTGATTATGCGGTCAGCAGTATTGACCGACTCCGTGCCGCCGGTATTATAGCTGGCAAGGCAGATGGCAAGTTTGATCCGACTGGTCCTTGCACGAGAGCTGAGGCGGCTGTGATTATATACGGACTAATCAAGCGATAATAATAATAGGGAGGTGGATATCATGAAGAGGATATTTACTATAGGACTAATATTGCTATTGACAATGGTGGTTGCTTCCTGTTCGCAAAAATCGGATTCAGCTGGTCAGAACAGTCCTGCCGAAGCATTAACCATTTCAGAGCATCAAGCTGCTGGACCAACCTCTACAGGCGACCAGCAGGCAGGGAATATAAAAACACCGGAACCGCAGGCCCAAGCAGACTCAGACCGGGTAGTTCGGAATCCATCTTTACAGGCATCCACGCCCGACAATTCAGTTGCACAAGTTTCCGGAGGGAGCCAGGCTGCCCCTTCCCCCCAGGAGAGAGTCAAGACGGTCAGTATTTCCATTAAAAAGCAGGATGGAAGTTATATTCTCGACAAAACCCCGGTTAGCATTCAAGAAGGTGACAGTGTACTCTCCGTTCTGATACGGGCAGGTAAAGACCACGGTATTCCAGTAGTATTCTCGGGCAGCAAAAAAGCAGCTTATATTGAAGGTATTAATAACGTGTTCGAGTTTGATCAAGGACCGGAAAGCGGTTGGATATACAAGGTAAATGGCGTCCAGGCGACACAAAGCAGTGGGGCCTATCTAGTAACGGCAAACGATGAAATCACCTGGGTATATGTTACTTCGCTTCAGGGGGGCCTTAAATGACCTATTTTAATTATTTGCATCCATTGACTAAAGCCCTGTATTTTGGCCTTGTATTCCTATGCATCATGCTGATTTTTAACCCCCTGGCGATGCTGATTGCATGGGCGGGACTGTTGCTGACCATCAAGCATGCGGTTCCGGCTTCAATTAAGGGCTATGGCGGCTTCTTTGGTTATATGGGCCTGGCTATAATCCTGATCAACTTTCTTTTTAACCATCGCGGCACCCATGTTGTGACCTATTTCATGGACAAGCCTTTAACATTGGAGGCCCTGATTTATGGTCTGACCTCGGCCTTGATGATTATCTGCATTGTGATACTGTTTCAAACGGTGAGCAGTAGTATCAATACCAGTGAATTCCTATACTTGTTCGGCGGGATCTTGCCACAGCTCGGCTTTATAGTGAGCATGACCTGCGGATTTGTCTATAAGTGTTCAGCTCGAGGCAAGGAAATACAGCAGGTGGTTAAAATGAAAAATATTGATATGAACACCGGGACTCTCAAAGAGAGATCATTGGCCGGCATGCAAATCATGCACGCATTGATTGCACTTACGCTGGAGAATGCCTTAATAACGGTGCAGACCATGAAAACCAGAGCCTATAATATGCAGCGGCGAACCAGCAGCTTCAGTTATAAGATTAGAACCAGAGACCGTGTTTTTACCCTGATTGCCTGCGTTCTGGCCGGCAGTCTAATCTATATCTGGGGTTCAGGTATATACAACCTTTCCGTGTATCCCAGTCTGGAGCTGTGCTATCAGGGCTTGAGCGCCGTAATGTTTTATGGGCTCTATATGGCCTTGCTCCTGCTGCCTTTGTATAAATGTGGAAGCTATCAGCAAAAACTGCGTCTGCAAAGTGAGGGTACACTGTGAAAATACTGGAATTGCGACAGGTTTCTTTTCGCTATCCGGGCCAGCCGCGGGAAGCCCTTAAGGATATTAGTCTAGAGATTCACGCCGGGGAGATCGTCTACGTATGTGGCCCCACCGGCTCCGGAAAAAGCACCTTGCTAAACTGTTTGAAACGTGAAATAAGACCGAGGGGAGAGCTGACGGGGTCAATAATCTATGATGGGCAGGAGATGAATGCTTATACCGATGCAGCACTGATCCAGGAGATTGGGATAGTGTTCCAGAATCCCGACAATCAGACGGTCATGGACACCGTCATGGGAGAGATAGCTTTTGGACTTGAAAATCTTGGGCTCGCAGCCGGGCAAATAAAACAGAGGCTCTCGGAGATAGCGGGTTATTTTGGCATAGAATCTCTTTTTCACAAGTCTTTACAGCACTTGTCGGGGGGCGAGAAACAAAAGGTCAATCTATGCGCAGCACTCGCCATGCGGCCCCGGCTTCTCTTGCTGGATGAACCTCTGGCCCAATTGGACCCCGTAGCGCAAACGGAATTAATAGGTATGATAAGACATCTCAATCAGGAATTTGGTATCACCATCATTATCAGTGAGCATAACAAGGATGACATGATGGTCAGGGCGGATAAAGTACTGGTCCTGAATCAGGGACGCCAGTGCAATTTTGGAACGCTGCGGCAGGTGGTGGCGGAGGTTGTAAACGGGCAGGATGAAAACAGTATTTCGTTTATGCCCACCCCGGCCAGGCTCTATCTGCGGACGGCAAAAATCCCCCCCGCAGATCTGCCCTTAACAGTTAAGGAAGCCCGCCATAGGTTACATAAACACCCTATTTTCAGGCAAAAAGACCAGGGAGAATCCACGGAAGTAAGGCGGAATCATAACCAGGCTCTTTCCGTTCACAATCTGCTTTTTGCCTATCGTTCTGCCCCCGGTCAGGCTGTGCTGAAGAATCTTGACTTTCTCGCTTACCAGGGTGATTTCATCGGTATAGTCGGGGGCAATGGTTCCGGCAAGAGCACGCTATTGAAATTATTGGCCGGGCTCCTTGAACCACTGGATGGAAATGTCCGAATAGGACGTGATAATATCAGGAGAATAAAAAAAAATATGATTAGTGAGATAGTCTTTTATGGGCCGCAGAACCCCCTAACCTATTTCACTCAAGATACGGTTGAGGCCGAACTGGCAGAGGCATCCAGGCAAGGCCGGGCCACGGCTGAATCCTATGCCGCCACCCTTAGGAAGTTAAAATTGACCAGGTTGCTGAATATGCACCCCTATGATTTAAGCGGGGGCGAAAGGCAAAAAATCCTGCTGGCCTGTGCGGTACTTCGCGGCGCTCAAATTCTGCTGTTGGATGAAGCCACTAAAGGCCTTGATACCAGTGCAAAAAAGGAACTGGGAAGTGTGCTGACGGAGCTGGCTCGAACAGGGAAAACCATTATTTTGGTCAGCCACGATCTCGAGTTCATGGCCGGGTTTGCTCATAAATGCACCCTGCTTTTTGACGGAAATTTAAGTATTTTACAGCCCACGCATGATTTTTTCCGCGACAACTATTTTTATACCACCATAGCCAAGAGAATATTTAGAGAATCGCTGCCAGATGTATTGACGATCGAAGAGGTTATAGCCGATGGATAAGCGGAGTCTGGTTTTTGCCAGCGCAGCAGGAGCATTTTTGCTGCTGTCTGTTTACCTGTATCACTATCAACTTTATATGGCCTTAAGTTATTGCCTGTGGGTGCTCATGTTTATGAGCCTCATGGCATTTGTCACCCATAGAAAACTGGATGCGGAAGAAATAATCATTATGGCAGCACTGGCTGCCATTGCGGCTGTGGGGCGGACTATCTTTGCCCCTCTGCCCAGCATTCAACCGGTTTCGTTTATCGTTATCTGTACCGCTGTGGTTTTTGGGTGGCGCACTGGTCTGATGGTGGGAATGCTGTCCGCATTTGTGTCTAATCTGTTTCTTGGCCAGGGTCCCTGGACACTTTGGCAAATGTTGGCCTGGGGATTGATGGGCCTCACAGCCGGATTGCTATTTTACAAGCGGAATCATAGTAAAGCAGCGAAAATGATCTTTGGATTTATAGCTGGCATAATGTTTGGATGGATCATGAACTTGTGGTATCTGGTATCTTATATTGACTCCGTATCTTGGGCTGGAATTTTGCTGGCCTACGGTGCCAGCTTCTTTATGGATTTACTGCATGGGCTGTCCAACGTAGTTTTTATAGCTTTATTTGCGGACTCACTGGAAAAAATACTTATCAGGATTAGAAATAAATATGGTATTCTGGACCGGGCGTGACAAATAGTAATCTTTTGGGGCGGATAAACAGAGATTAAAACGAATGGTTGCCAGCAAAGCCCATATAGACGTAAGCTTGTTAAATTGATTTCTTCCTGTCTGGAGCAAATCATGGCAATTGAGTGCAATAGTCTGCTAAAATTATTATCAGGATACCCGAATTGACTTATATAGTAAATTAACTTTAAATTTTGAGACTTGTTAGTGAAGACCAAACAGGGATTAAATTGGTGGTTCTAGATGCTTTATGTAATGCGTTTGAGTATAGCCCTGATGAGTTACCCAGGTAACAGTAAGTGCTTCAAAAACAAGAAAGCAAATCGAAAATATGCTTAATATCTGCCAATGATAAAATATTAACGTTAAGTGAGGGTTATTATGAGTAAAGCTGATAATATTTTTATTACCATGTGCCAGGATATTCTAGAAAATGGAGTATCTTCTGAAGGGAAAAATGTAAGAGCTAAGTGGGCTGATGGTACCCCCGCTCATACGATTAAGAAGTTTGCTGTTGTTAACAGATATGATCTTGTAAAAGAATTTCCAATAGTTACACTAAGACCAACAAACTTAACAGCTGCAATTGATGAGTTACTCTGGATATGGCAAAAGAAATCAAATAATGTTAAGGATCTTAATAGTCATATTTGGGATAGTTGGACTGATCAAGAAGGTTCAATAGGAAAGGCATACGGGTATCAATTAGGTATTAAGCATGAGTACCATGAAGGGGAGTTTGATCAGGTTGACAGGGTTTTATATGATTTAAAGCATAATCCATATAGCAGACGGATTATAGCTAACCTGTACAACCATAGTGACTTACATGAAATGAACTTATATCCTTGTGCGTATAGTATGACCTTCAATGTTACTGGCAGGAAACTTAATGCAATACTTAATCAACGTTCACAAGATGTTTTAGTTGCAAATAACTGGAATGTAACTCAGTATGCAATTCTTGTACATATGCTGGCACAAGTAAATAATTTTGAGGTGGGAGAACTTGTGCATGTCATTGCGGATGCACATATATACGATAGACATATACCTTTGATTGAAGAGCTAATCCAAAGGACTCCATATCCAGCGCCAAAGCTATTGATTAACCCGGATAAAAAATACTTCTATGATTTTAATGTTGAGGATTTCATAATAGAGGGTTATCAAAGCGGTGCACAGATTAATAATATTCCTGTTGCTATTTGAAAAGGAGAGCATAATGAACGCTATCGTTGCTGTTGATTTGAATTGGGGAATTGGATATAGAGGCAAATTACTGGAGCGAATTCCAGAGGATATGAAGTTTTTTAAGCAGATGACTCTAGGTAAGGTCGTGGTAATGGGGAGAGAAACATTTGAATCATTACCAGGTAATGACCCTCTGAAGGATAGAACAAATATTGTACTTAGTAAGAATAAGAATTTTAAGAACGAGAAAGTTATCGTATGTCGTACCCTTACTGAACTATTCTTAGAACTAGAAAAATATAATTTGGATGACGTATTTGTAATAGGCGGGGAGTCAATATATACTCAGCTTTTGCCATACTGCGCAGAAGCTTATGTTACTAGGATAGAGCAAACATATGAGGCAGACAAATATTTTGCTAATCTAGATAAAGAAGGAAATTGGAAAATAGTATCTGCAGGTGATTCAAAAAATAATAATAATATACAATTTAGCTTTCTAAAATACATAAACGCCGGTTTATCTGTTTTTCCAATCGAGGGGGATTGAACGGATGAAAAAAGAGACTTTAATAGACCGAGTTGCGGAAGCTTTAAAAAACGATTGTGGCGCAATTTTTGTTGGAAGTGGGATATCGTATGAATCTACTGAGATCAGTTGGTTTAAGCTTTTAGAGCCCCTAACAAATGAACTTGATATAAAAATAGATGATGAAAATGACGATTTACCTCTGATAGCACAATATATCGTTAACCAATATTCTGGAAACCGAGGTCCACTGATAAATCAAATATCTAAAGCTTTTAATAAAAAAATTCCTACAAATGATTATCATAAGGCTCTTGCAACTACGAAATTATCTACTGTATGGACTACTAACTATGACACCCTTTTGGAGGACGCATTTCTAGAGTTCCTTGTTGATATTAAGGTAAATGATGATGCGATCTCAAGAAATTTTAATAACTCAGAAATTGAAATTATTAAGATGCATGGATGTATTTCAAGATCTCATCATAATGAAATTACTATAACTCAAGAAGATTATGAAGACTTTTTGGTGAACAAACCAGCAACCTCTCAACGGTTATGTAATGATCTGCTTAAAAAATCATTTTTGTTTATAGGATATAGTTATAGAGACCCCAACATAAGAAACATAATGGTAGCAGCTAGGAGAATGAGTGAGAAATCAACGCAGGAGCATTATTTGATACTTAAAAGAGCTAAAGATGATGATCCTATTAAGTGTAGAGAAAAAGTAAAACGACAAGAACTATGGTGTACGGATTTAAAGAGACTAGGTATTTCGACTTTGTTAATTGATGATCACGATGAATTAAAAGATATATTAGTATCGATAAGTCAATGTTCTAGGGGAAAAACAGTATATATTACCGGATCACATGAATTTGGGAAAGAAGCTGCAAGGGAACTGGGCGTGAAATTAGCAGAAGAGAAGGACATTATTCTTATCAGTGGGCAGTCCTCTGGAGTAGGCGCATATGCAGTTTCTGCATTTTTAGAGAAATGCATAACAAACAAATTTGATGTTAATGATAGGATGCGGATTTTCCCAAATCCTTATGCAGCAAACCCTAAGTTTTCTAATGATTTATCTCTATTGCCAGTATTAAAGAAGTATAGAGCCAAGTTATTAAATTCTACTCAAGTTGTTGTAGTATTTAGTGGTAGAAGCGGGACAGAGGCGGAAGTAGAGGTGGCAATAAATAGAAATTGCATCATAATACCCGCTGTTGTGGCTTCTGATGATAGGAAAAATGATGTAATAAAACAGATTATAAAAAATGATTCTATCATGAATAAGATTAAGGAAGCAGATAATGAGTATCATAATAAGTTATTAACTGGTGTAGTATCAACGGAGGATATATTTAAGTGCCTGATGAAACTCCTGAAATAATAATTGAAAATAATAACAAGCATATTGCAAAACTAAAGAAAACCGGTGATTTTTTAGAGGCTGGCTATGGAAGAAGAACTTTGATCAATAGCTTAATTGGGCTTAATGATACTTCGGAGTACGAATATGAACTAAAAAAGATTATTCATATTTCTTGTATGAAAGAAGGCCCTGATCTAATTTCTGATCTAAGTACAAAGAAAACGAAAAGAAGTGAAGCACTTTGGTATAAAGTAATTAAAGAAACTCCGTTTGTATCTGCTACATTACCAATATATTTAGCGAAAAATAATAATGGAATAGTTGATGAAAATGAACTATTGGAAATAGTAGTTGAACAAATGGAGTATGGAGTTGGTCTGATCACAATTCATCCCACTGCAAACAAGGAAATCTTTGAAGAAGCAAAAAAAAGAATTGTACCAATTACTTCACGTGGCGGCGGAATAGTAGTTAAGGATCTAATTGCGGGGGAGTTTAAAGAGGAAAATGTTTATCTAAAAATACTCCCCCAGATTATCTCTTATGCGCGAAAATTTGGAGTAGTACTGAGTATCGGAACTACTTTTCGGTCAGCTAATATATTTGACAGTAATGATAAAGCACAAAGAATGGAAATTGAGGAGCAAATATCAATAGCTGAGCTGATTTCACAGAATAATGTAGGTGTAATTATAGAATCTCCAGGGCATGCAAGGCCGAAGGATATTATGAAGATATCGGCAGTATTGAAAAGCGCAGGGTTTCCGGTCATGCCTTTGGGCCCAATCCCTACTGAGATAGCATTTGGTATGGATCATGTTTCTAGTGCCATAGGAGCGGTTATTATGGGCTTAGAGGGGTGTGCTAATATTTTAGCGACCGTAACACGAGAAGAACATACAGGGGGACGTCCTACAATAGAATCTACTATTGAATCAATAAAAGCTGCAAGAATAGCGGCTCATATCATTGATATTCACAATTTAGAGGATACAGAAATGGATATGGAAATTGTACAAAATAGAGCTAAAGCAAATACCTGCGTGTTCGGAAAGAACACAGAGCACTGTGAAAGGTGTAAAGGACTGTGCCCACTTAATATAAAATAATTTGTGGCCTTTTATAATTTAATCCGGTGTTTTATTCGATTAAGTTAATGGAAATTTCCATATTAGACAAAAAGACACCGAATTGCGGCTTATCCCGTTTGATCATCATTTCCCCGCGGAAAACTATGCTGAGATCATATTAACAGACGATATTTTTAACCCGTTGGCTTAGCCAAACGGAGCAATGCCAACCAAATACTGAAAAGCATGACCAGCAACCGGCAGTTGTATACGGGTACTGGTTTTGTTTTTTGTGAATTTTGAAAGTTATCTGCAACAGAACAAATACTGATATTCAAAAAACAATGACAAAAATGGTGGAATTACATATTGGTATCACAATTAAACCAGGTGAACAATCGCGTAATTATAAATGTACTTGGCAACAGAGCAAACATTTAATATTTATGCTAGACTGAAACAAAAGGCGAAATGTAAAACATTTTCGAAATCGCCGGGGGGATTGACATGGTCAACAAGAGGCGCTGGCTTATATTGCTGGCAGCAATAGTGGGATTAGTATTATTGTACTATGCATATGGGAGTATATTAAGCGGATTGCGTATTCCTAATATTTTAGGAAGCCAATATCAGGGATCTAAATGTGAGGTTCCCCAGCGGGTTTCTTCCCAGGATCAAAACCAGAATGGCATTCCCGATTCCATCGATATCGTTAATGGAGCGCGCCAGGAAGTGGAACGAGGCACTATTTATGACGGATCATATTTTCAGGGGGGATACCCGCCGGAGGGCAGAGGTGCCTGTACGGATGTAATATGGCGGGCTTTTAAAACGGCCGGGTATGATCTGAAGAAAATGGTAGATGAAGATATTAAAAAGGTTCCCAAAGAATATGGGGCAACCGGAAGTGATCCTGACCCCTATATTGATTTCAGGAGAGTTAGCAACCTGCAGGTATTCTTTAAGCGCTATGGCCAGGAGCTAACTACAGAAATCGTTCCGGGTGATGTCAGTAATTTGACCAACTGGCAGCCGGGTGATATTGTAGTATTTGGTCGGCCCCTTGAACATATCGGTATTATATCGGATCAGAGGGGACGGGATGGGGTTCCGCTGATGATTCATAATTGCGGCCCCAAGGCTAGCGAGGACAATCATTACTTGTTGAACTGGCCCAGCAAAATTACGCATCATTTCAGATTTATTAGTCTGCAAGATAGCCAGGAGATCTAATATTATTCATGATTCACTGATTAGCGGTTAACACTACTAACATAATTTATTGTTGTTTCGTGATAGACATATTAAATTCAGCATCATCCTATGGAAAAACTCATCCATATTCATCGTTATTAGGATGGCGCGTTTAATCACAATGCCCATCTTCATATTGGAAAGGAAGAAAATTATGCAGGAGAAACTAGCTGGGGTTAATAGCATAATGGAGGCTCTACGGGGAAAACGCAGAGTCCATAAAATATTTATCCAGGAAGGACGCGGCGGAAAAAGGATAGAAGAACTTTTGCAGATGGCACGCAAGAAAGGCATCTATTTTCAGTATGTAGACAAGCAGCGTCTGGATGGGATGTATACTATCGCCAATCACCAGGGGGTGGTTGCACAGGTGGATAGTTATGAGTATTCCAGCATGGATGAAATCCTCGAACAGGCCGCCTTAGAGGGTAAGGAACCCTTTATACTAATATTAGATGGCATAGAAGACCCGCAGAATCTGGGCTCAATAATTCGAACCGCTGAATGCGCCGGGATCCATGGAATAATCATTCCCCAACATAACTCCTCGGAAGTCACAGGGGCGGTGGCACGGGCTTCAGCCGGAGCTGTGGAACATATGCGCATTGCCCGCGAAACCAATCTGGTAAATTGTATTAAGAGTTTGAAAGATAAGGGACTATGGGTTGTTGGTGCGGATATGGAAGGCAGAGAGTATTATGGCTGCCAGATGCCCAGCCCTACAGCACTAGTCATAGGAGGGGAAGGTACCGGGATCAGGAGGCTGGTTAGACAGAATTGTGATTTGCTGGTGAGTATTCCCATGCTGGGATCGATTTCTTCACTGAATGCCTCGGTAGCAGCAGGCTTAATTATCTATGAAGTAGTTCGTCAGAGAAGATGTGCAGACAAGCCTTGACGATTTTGGTCCTAGTAGCTATAATACAATAGGTTTCTTATCGAACTTAAAGGTTTATATTGGTGATTCATTTATTAAAATAATATGATGGGGGCGATAGAATGCTCAGTTCCGTCGCTGAAAAAGAATTCTATGTGACATACGCTGAGATGTCTGACGAAGAAACCGTTGAACTTGCTCAGCAGGGGGAACAATTTGCAGTTGAGTTTCTTGTTGATAAGTATAAGAATTTTGTTAGAGCTAAAGCCCGATCTTATTTTTTGATCGGGGCGGATCGGGAAGATATCATTCAGGAAGGTATGATCGGTCTATTTAAAGCCATCCGCGACTACCGGGTGGACAAACTTACTTCCTTTAGAGCATTTGCTGAACTTTGTATTACCCGGCAAATAATTACAGCTATAAAAACCGCTACCCGGCAAAAACATATTCCTCTTAATTCCTACGTATCGCTTAACAAGCCTATATACGATGAAGAGTCGGATCGCACCTTGATGGACATAATAACTACTACCGGAATAACCAATCCGGAAGAAATTATAATCAGCCGCGAAGAGTTTATTTTTATTGAAAAAAAGATGGGCGAAATACTCAGCACGCTGGAATGGAAAGTATTAATGTCCTATTTGGAGGGTAAATCCTATCAGGAGATATCGGTGGATTTGAAGCGCCATGTCAAATCGATTGACAACGCACTGCAGAGGGTAAAACGGAAACTGGAGAAATACCTGGAGGATAGGGAAGAATCGCTTTAGCTTGGGGAGACATTTACGAACCAAAAACTTCGAACGTTGATACATTAACTTACCCTTGACTTCGCCTGATCCAGGAGATAAAATATTATTTGCTGAGCCGAGCTAGCTCAATCGGTAGAGCAGCTGATTTGTAATCAGCAGGTTGCGGGTTCAAGTCCTGTGCTCGGCTCCATATGAATGCAAGGCCCCTCCGACGGTGGAGGGGCTTATTGTTTTTCTGATATCGTACCAAAATCGCCAAATAGGTGGCAGAAAGGTACAATCTCCCCCCCGCCAACTCTCTTAGGAAAAAAATAACTGGTGAATTAATGCAACTATAATCAAAAAAGCAAATGAGCCAATCAATCCAAACTTAATTAACCTCTCCAGTTTGTTCACCTCACTCATAACAGGCTAAAGGTAGGCCCGTCATATAATTGCCGGGTGCTGGCCATGGCCTCTGCCCTATCCACTCGGCGCCTGCAATATGATTTAAAATTGACGCTTATTTACGGATGAATATACTAAAGATAACTGAGAGAATAATACTTATGACAATACAGGTTACCCAGGGAAAATAAAATGTAAAGTTGTCTCTTTTAATAACAATATCCCCGGGCAGGCGAAATGTTCCTAATCCCATTTTGGCGCTGAGCAGTAAAATTATGCCCCCTATCATGACTATAAAGCCTATAGCTATTATAATTTTGGCAGTGGTTTCCATGGTATTCACGAGATTTATCACTCCATTCAAGTATGTTCCTATTATATCCAATAATAGATAGGATATAAAAAGGAAATTATCAGGAAAAACAGTGTTAATCACGGGTGCAGCTGCGGGTAGGACCAACAGCAATGAATCAGTGGGACTGTTGGCCTGACTCACTTATCTGCTATAATATAGCCAAGGGGGTGTTGGCATGGAGATCGATAAAGACCCGGACATTGGCAGCCTGACAGCTGAAATAGAAGCCTTGAAGCTACGGGTGACCAACCTGGAAAGCCAACTGCGCTCTCCACAAATCGCTGGTCCACCCCCGGAGAGTCCAGATGAGCCCACTTCCGCTTGGAAGCAGGCGGAGCCGCCTCCGGATCTTCCTCCTAAAATCCCTCTGCACCAGCGTTTCTCAGAAGACTTCATCGGCGGCAAACTGCTCAACCGTATTGGGGCCCTGATTGTAGTATTTGCGGTGGCCTATTTCCTAAAATGGTCTTTTGACAATGATATTATCGGCGAATTAGGACGCTGCGTACTGGGCCTGGTAGCCGGCGTTGGCCTGATGGCAGCCGGGCAGGTATATTTCAAAAAAGGCTATGCAGTATTTTCCCAGGGTTTAACCGGGGCCGGCATAGCCATCATCTATTTGGCTACCTATGCAGCCGTCAACTATTATCACCTGATCAATCCTTATATGGCCTTTGCCTTAATGTTTATAACCGCGCTTACAGCCGGTGTCCTGGCGGCCATCGGCGACATGAGCGGCACCGCGGTGATGGCCACAATCGGCGGTTTCCTGGTGCCCTTTCTCATGGGCAGCCATACTGGTCAGATCGTCCCCCTGTTAACCTACATATTGATTCTGGATCTTGGTATCCTGTTCCTGGCCTATTACCGCCAGTGGTTTTTCCTGGACGTCATAGCTCTGGTGGGCACCGGCCTGGTGTCAATGGCGGCCTATACTATGGACTGGAAGATCTGGCCCGGGCAGGCCTTCATAACCGCCTTTTTAATCCTATTTATCACCGTGGCGGTAATATACAACCAGCGTACCCGCAACGATCAACCGCTATTACTGCTGGGCAGCGGCTTGCTGTTCAGTATTTATACATTTGTTAACCTCTATGATAAAATGAATCATTGGCTGGGCCTGGTGAGTCTCAGTCTGGCCGCGGTTTACCTGGGCACCTATCTAATCGCAAAATGGCGCGGCCTGGGGACGAAGGTATTTACCAAAACGTTGCTGGTAATAGCCCTGGTCTTCTCACTGCTGGCCATGCCGCTTCAGCTCCAGGACGTTTATTACCATATGGCCTGGCTGGCGGTAGGGGCGGCCTGCCTATATTTCAGCTACATTACCCGCAGTCTCCCCGCCTTCCTGATAGGTATCATAATCACCGCTTTCACCACCATCAATGCCGGGATAGAGTGGCACCCCCTGCCCGTCTTTAACCAGACCACCCTCATTTTAAGTTTGAGTATCGTAAACTGGGGAGGGGCTTTATGGGTGGCGGCCCGCAATTATCCCCAGCGCAAACCGTTAGCAGCAAGCATAGCTGTCATTATTACGGGGCTGGTATTTTTCCTGCTCGATTACGACATAAACAATGCCATATATTATTACCAGGCGAACCAGTCCTTCTCGTTCCTGGTCCCAGTCAGCTGGGCTCTGGTCAGCAGCCTGGTGCTGTGGCTGGGGGTGCGCCGCGATGACTCGGCAGTACGCCTGTTCAGCCTCCTGCTGTATGGCGTGGTGATACTGAGGACCATCTTTTATGACTTGCGGCAGCTGGATATTGTCTTTAAAATCATGGTCTTGCTGGCAGTAGGGCTGATCGCCCTGGCCATTTCATTCTTCTATCAAAAACGGATGAGAGGAGACGAGCAACAATGATCAGAAAGCTAGTAACTACGTTGCTATTGACCGCCTTCCTGGCGGCCCCGTCCGCAGGCCTGGCCGTTGCCAGCCAGGAGAACTGGCAGTACTTCAAGGAAGTACCGGCCGACAGCGCGGGCTTTGCCCTTATCAAGCTAGACAGTGAGGTAATGCAAAACTGCCAGGAGTCTTTTGGCGATATCAGGGTCACCGACCTCCAGGGACGAGAGATTCCCAGCCAGTTGATCCAACCTGGACAGGAGCAGCTGGTCCATAGCGTTAGCCTCATTAATGCTGTAAACTACGAAGACCACACCGCGGTAATGATTGACATGGGAGCCAATCCCCGTCCCCATAATCAACTGCAGTTGAATATTGCCATGGATAAACCCGAGGACTATCTGCGCGAGGTGGAAATCCTGGCCAGCAATGATGCCGCTACCTGGGGGCAATTGGGGACCGGGAAGATATTTGCCTATCAAAAGGAGCAATTTAACCAGATTAACTACCCTACCAACAGCATGCGCTACCTGCAGGTCAACATCAAAAAAAACCCGGGGGAAAGCAGCCTGCGGGTGGCTTCTGCCCAGTTAAATTTCCTATCCAGTAATATATACCAGGGAGAGCCCCTGGCTGTGCCGATAATATCCAACCGCTCCGACAAGACCAATACCGTTATCGTAATCGACCTGGGGGTTCCCAATTATATGATCACCGGCCTGCAGATCCAAACTGCGGACCGCAACTTCAACCGCACTGTAACCGTTAGCAGTGGGGACCAGTCCGTGACCACCGAGAAGGCAAGACAGCTAACTTATGACCGTATCTTTACCTATGACTGGAAGAGTTATATGTTAAACAAGGACCGTATAGCCGTTGATCAATTCTGCCGGCGCTACCTGACCATTTCCATATTAAACGAAGACAGCCCGCCCCTGCAGATCCAGGCTATTCAGGTTTACGGGACGGCCCCGACTTTCATTGCCGAGCTGGCCACACCCAGTATTTTGTGGTACGGCAACCCCAAAGCGACCGCGCCTGTATACGACCTCAGACAGTTCGCCAATTTAATCACCAAAAGCGATTTAACGGTTTATGAGGTCGGAACCCAGCAAATCAATCCCGATTATAAGGCTCCCGTGGTACCCTGGACGGAAAAAAACAAGTGGCTGCTGGATGTGGTTATCGTCATGGTGGCGGGGGCATTCGCGATTGTCATTTTGCGCAAATTCAAGCAGTTGGGCTAAGTGGAAGGATATGGACAACCGCCCTGGAAGGAGTGCTGGCGATCGGGCAATGGCTCTCTGGCTGGTTTTTGGATTGCTTTGGTTCCCGTTCTACCTGACCGCCAAGCGGTATAAGGGGGCTATGGATAACCTGGTGGGAGTCCTGAGGGGGGTTGCCAACCGGGCCGAACTGGGGTATGCTCTTGATGTTGTGTTTTTGATCACTTAGAAATACTGGCAGGTGATTAAGGGTCATAAATAAGACAGAGGCAATTAAATCTGGACAAGGTGTATTCAGGTAGAGTTTGAGATGGGTAGTCCAGGATACTGCAGAACCATGGCTGTGGGCTGGTTAACGCGGTGGGTGATCCTATTGCAGCTCCGTATTAAAAATAAATATACCATTTGATAAATTTCACCTTGACTTTGTATGATATTGACGATAAAATATAATTCGCTGAGTTGACATGGGATGTGATTTGCAATTAGCAAATTGGGTGTTGTGTTAGGCTTCACTTAAACCGGGAGGGATACCCAAGAGGCTAAAGGGGGCAGACTGTAAATCTGTTAGCGACGCTTTCGAAGGTTCGAATCCTTCTCCCTCCACCATATTTGACGCGGGATGGAGCAGTTGGTAGCTCGTCGGGCTCATAACCCGAAGGTTGTCGG